>Ga0207677_10001954_pt1 | contig 10907 bp, 8 predicted proteins | sample KBSMisM42_FD_184311 | JGI IMG/M metagenome (GOLD analysis project Ga0207677, IMG submission 184311) | Miscanthus rhizosphere microbial communities from Kellogg Biological Station, Michigan, USA - KBS Miscanthus M4-2 (SPAdes) (version 2) | ecosystem: Host-associated > Plants > Roots > Rhizosphere...
AGTCGAATGCGCAGCGCCACGCGATGGTGATGTGGGACGAGATCGCGCTGCAGGTGAGCCGCGAGTTCCCCGACGTGAAGTGGGACAAGGAACTGGTCGACGCCTGCACGGCGCGCATGGTGAATCGCCCGTCATCGCTCGACACGCTCGTGGCGACGAACTTGCACGCCGACATCCTGAGCGACCTGGCGGCGGCGCTGGCCGGCAGCCTGGGCATCGCGCCGACCGGCAACATCGATCCGGAGCGGCGTTACCCGTCGATGTTCGAACCGATCCACGGTTCGGCGTTCGACATCATGGGCCAGGGCCTGGCGAACCCCGTCGGCACGTTCTGGAGCTGCGTGATGCTGCTGGAGCACCTGGGCGAACCGGCCGCGGCGCGGCACCTGATGCAGGCCATCGAAAGCGTGACCGCGAACCCGAAACTGCACACCCGCGACCTCGGCGGGACGGCCGGCACTGCGGAAGTCACCAATGCCGTTTGCGCGTTGCTGGCTGCCGTCAAGACGGCTTGAGGGGGCGCGCTGCTGCGTCTAGTCCGGGCGATCCATCAAGCGATCCAACATCCTGGCCGGGTTCGCCAGGAAGTCACGCATGACCTGGAAGTGCTCGGTTTCCTCGTAGGCCACTTGCGTGATGCCATCGGGTCCGCATCGGTAGATGCGCGCCCGCGGATACGCCATCAGGATCGGTGAATGCGTGGCGATGATGAATTGCGAATCGTCCAGCACCAGGTCGTGCAGCCGCGAGAGCACGGCCAGCTGCCGCTGCGGCGATAGAGCGGCTTCCGGCTCATCCAGGATATAGAGGCCCTGGCCGCCGAAGCGCTCGGTCATGAGTGTCAGGAAAGACTCGCCGTGCGACTGTTCATGCAGCGACCGGCCGCCGTAGTAGCCGATGACGGGCGGGCTGAACGACGGCTCGGCGTCCAGGTTCTCGATCTCCGTGGCGACATTGAAGAAGCTTTCTGCCCGGAGGAAGAACCCATCACGCGGCCTCTTGATTCCCTTGGCGATGCGAAGAAACTCGTGCAGCTCGGAATGCGACCGCCGGGTGCTGAAATTGAAGTTCTTGCTGCCGCCCTCCGCATTGAAGCCGAGCGACACCGCGATGGCTTCCAGCAACGTCGATTTGCCCGAGCCGTTCTCGCCGACGAAGAACGTGACCTGTGGATGCAGGTCGATCTGTTCCAGCGGCTTCACCGCCGGCAGGCAGAAGGGGTAACGCTCGAACGATTCCACCTTGTCGCGCAAGAGGGCGACCCGGCTCACGAATTGCGAGGAGATCATGACAACTTTCGACCTTGCGGAAGTCACCAATGTACCCCGCGCCAAGCTTGCCCAGAATCGGGTACGCGGGCATCGCTTTGCACCTGCGCCATAAGGAGACATGCATGCGTATGAGAGTCGGCATCGGCCATTGGATCGCCTTGCTTTGCTTCGCGGCGTCGCCCGCCATGGCGCAGCAACTGTGTCCCGAGAAGAACATCCAGTACTGGCAAGCCTTCCCGCCGGGCGGCGAGTCGGACCTGTCGGCGCGGCACCAGCAGCTGGTGCTCAAGAAGAAGTGCCCGGCCATCGACACCGTGATCCAGTACAAGGCCGGCGCGGGCGGCGGACTGATGTGGGCGACGATGAACAGCCTGCCGGGCGATGGCTTCAACGTGGTCGGTATCAATCTGCCGCACATCGTGTTCCAGCCGATCGAAGGCGAGGTGCAGTACAAGACCGACGACGTCACGCCGGTGTACTGGTTCCACTACACGCCCGACGCGCTGGTGGTGCCGGAGTCGAGCCCGTACAAGACCTTCGCGGATTTCATCGCGGGCGCGAAGAAGGCGCCGGGCAAGATGAACATCGGCGGCTCGGGCCTGAATTCCGCCAACCACGCCGCGCACGAGCGGCTCGACGCGAGCTTCGGCATCAAGTCCGTCTACGTGCCGTACAAGGGGACGGGCGACATGTCGATGGCGGTGGTCGGCGCGCAGATCGACGGCGCGATGACGTACACCGTCTTCGCCATCAACAACAAGGCCAAGGTGCGCGCGCTGGCCGTCGCGATGGAACACCGTCACCCGTTGCTGCCCGACGTGCCGACGTTCCGCGAGCTCGGGGTCGACTGGGTGGACGGCGCCTATCGCGGCATCGGCGTGCCCAAGTCCACGCCGCCCGACGCGCGCAAGAAGCTGTCGGACCTGTGGGCCGCGCTGAATGCGGAGCCGGAGATGAAGGAGCTGGCGGCCAAGAACGGCTTCGAGCTGGTCAACGTCGGGCTGCCCGAGATGGATGCATTCATGAAGGAACGCCGGGCGATCTACACCGAGGGGGCGAAGCGGTTGGGGTTGGGGAAGAGATAGCCCTGACCCCCAACTTCCGGACGCAGAAGGCGCAGAAGTTTCGCAAAAGGCCCTTTGGGCTCTTTCGCGCCTTCTGCGTCCGGCTGTCCGTAGTCCGTTTTCAGGTGCAACAGTTTTGATCCCCGCCGCCCCAGTCGTGGCTGAGTTACGAACAAGTTACCGAGTCACAATGTCGGTGGAGACCCTCGAATGAGCACCGACACGACCGCCCCCGACCCGCGCAGCCAGCCGCGCGCCTTCCTCGAACACCTCTACCGCGCCGCCGTGCAGCGCGCGCTGCCGTTGCACAACACCGCCGCCTTCCTGCCGCCGCCGCCCAAGGGCCGGACGATCGTGCTCGGTGCCGGCAAGGCCGCTGGGTCGATGGCGCATGCGGTCGAGGCGCTGTGGCCCGCCGGCAAGCCGCTCGAGGGCCTGGTCGTCACGCGCTATCACCACGTGCCGCCGCGGCCCGAGGGATTGAAGCAGCGCATCGAGATCGTCGAAGCGGCCCATCCGGTGCCCGACGCGGCGGGCCTCGCGGCGGCGCAACGCATCCTCGCGATGGCGCATGGCCTCACGAAGGACGACCTCGTGCTGTGCCTGATCTCGGGCGGCGGCTCCTCGGTCCTGACCTATCCGGTCGAGGGGCTGACGCTGGAGGACAAGCAGCGCATCAACAAGGACCTGCTCAATTCCGGCGCCAGCATCTCGGAGATGAATTGCGTGCGCAAGCACCTCTCGCGCATCAAGGGCGGCCGCCTTGCCGCCGCCTGCGCGCCGGCGAAGGTCGTGACGCTCACGATCAGCGATGTGCCCGGTGACGATCCTTCCATCATCGCCAGCGGACCGACCGTACCGGACGCGACAAGCTGCGCGCAAGCCATCGCGATCCTGCAGCGCTACGCGATCGAGGTGCCCGGTGCCGTCATGAGCCTGCTGGAGCAAGGCGCGCTCGAAACGCCCAAGCCCGGCGACGCGGTGTTCAACGGCCATGAGGTCCACCTCATCGCGACGCCGCAGCAATCGCTCGAAGCGGCGGCAGCCGCGGCGCGTGCGGCGGGCATCGAGGCGCACATCCTGAGCGACGAGATCGAAGGCGAATCGCGCGAGGTCGGCAAGGTGCACGCGGCGCTTGCGCGCGCGGTGGCGCACAAGGGCCAGCCGTTCGCGCGACCCTGCGTCATTCTTTCCGGCGGCGAGACCACGGTGACGATCCGCAAGCAAGCGCCCGGCACGCCGCGCGGCCGTGGCGGGCGCGCCGGCGAATTCTGCATGGGGCTGGTCCAGGCGTTGCAGGGGCAACCGAACGTGTGGGCGCTGGCAGCGGACACCGACGGCATCGACGGTGTCGAGGACAACGCAGGCGCCTTCGTCGCACCCGACACGCTGGAGCGCGCGCTGGCGCAAGGCATGAAGATCGATGCTTACCTCGACCGCAACGATGCTTACGGCTACTTCGAGCCGCTCGGCGGACTCGTGGTCACCGGGCCGACGCACACCAACGTCAACGACTTCCGCGCGATCCTGGTGCTGTAGCGGGCTTTACCCTGCCGGAGCAAAGCGCTCCTTGAACCAGACGTCGAGCATGTGCTTCTCGTAGTGCAATGGATCGTTGGCGCGCGCGCTCTGGTAGCCGCGCGAATAGTTCATGTCCTTGACCCATTCGTCGCCGCTGCGCAGCGGCCGGCCATTGGCTTCCAGCGTGTACTTGAGCTTCATCTGCGGAAAGTCGGAAGTGCCGCGCACAATCCGAAGCGGCACGCCGCTGCGCGAGGGCCGCACGTTGCCGGCCAGCACGACGTCCTGCACCTCGATCTTCAGCACCTGGTCGGCGGGCAGGTAGCGGGCGCCGAGTTGCTGCAGGTGTTGCGCGAGCGACTGCAGCGTGGCTTCTTCATCGGCGCGTGTGCGGTCCTGCAAGCCGTAACTCGCCGGATCGACGAAGCGGACGTCGACAGTGCCGGCCATCGCGGCCGAAACGCCGAAGACACAACATGAAAACAGGATGGCGGTGCGCAACTGCATGGTGATACTCCTGGCATGCGAGGCAGGATGCCTCCGGTGCCATTTTGATCCGCCCGCTGTACAGGAATTCCCAGGGGCCGAATCGCATCGCGCGCCTCAGGGTCAAGCCCGGGGATTGTTGAGCTGGCGCGCCAGCGACCAAGCCACGCCGCCGAGCAAGAGCACGCCCAGGGCCAGCACGGCCCACAGCACAGTCGTCTTGCCGGGCGCGCCGGGCCAGAGGCGCGCGAGCGGTCCGGTTGCCACCGCTTGCACCGTGCCGGCGCCGACGGTAGCGAGCGGCAGGTCCTGCAGCTTGCGCTCATTGCCGAGCGTCGAAGCGATCGTCGCGAGCGCAAGCGCCACCGGCGTCGCATCGGCGCGCCCGGCGGCCAACTCGAACGGTGCGGCGCCGGTGGCGACGAACAGCACCTGCGTCGGCTCGAACTGAGCACTTGCGCTCAGGCGCCCCGCGGCGAGATTGGCACCCGTGGTGCTTTCGACGCGCAGCCGCCGCGCGCTGGCCCCATGCAGCTCGAGCGGTGCGTTGCTGCTGGCCAGCGGCCCGGTGCCGAGGCGGAACACCACGGTCTGTCCCAGCAGGCGCCACGGTTGCGAGGCGTCGTTGCGCCCGAACACGCGCACCGGCAGCAGCGTGTTGTCCTGCGGCGTGACGAGCGACAGCGCGGCGATCGGCGTGAGGAAGCCGATGTCGATTTCGATCGCGTTGTTGCCTGCGGCCACCGGGGCCGGCAGATCCGCGCGCGGACGCTCCAGCGGTTTGGCGGCAGTGGCCACGATGCCGGTGACGCCTTGCACCGAAACGCCTGGCTGCCCATCCCAATCGAGCCGCAGGTAACGCTTGTCGAGCTGCACGGGCTGGTCGAATTCCAGGGTCAGGTTGGCGGGCGCGCCTTCGCCTTCGAAACGGTACACGCGGCCGCGCACCGGCAACGGCGTCCACTGTGCGAGGTCCGCGCTGGTCGAGGCGGAGATTGCCACCGGCGTGTTCGCGGGCAGCGTTGCCTGCAGCTCGATCGCCGAGACCGGCTGCCGCTCGGCCTGCGTGTCGAACAGCACGGCGTTGAGCCTGGGCGCTGCAGCCACCGGTGCGCCGTCCATCTGCACCCACACCGAATTCCCGCCGGCCGCGTCATTGATGCGCACTTGCATCGAACCTTTCGGTCGCGCCGTCCCGGCGGCAGCGCTGTACAAGGGCAGCGCCGGATAGCTGCGCGTCTTCGTGCGCGGCGGTGGCGGCGCGCCCGGTGGTGCCATGAACGCGAACGCGACCGGCTCACCGGCGCCGTTGAACACGCGCAGGTCGCGGGCGTCGCTCGACTGCAATTGTGCCAACGCGGCCGCGGGCAAAGCAATGCGCGCGATGCCGGCGCCCGACGGCAACTCGATAGTCGCATGCCAGGCGAAGTCGCGCGGACCGGGCGTGTCGGCGCAAGCGAGGCCCGCGCACAAGGCCAGCGCGGCGGCGAGAACTCGGTGCGTTATCACGTGACGGCTCCTTGCAGCGCGTCGCGTTTGGCGACCGGCGGCATCGGCGCGAAGTAGCCGACCACCAGCATCAATACGCCGACGGCGATGAACACGAAGATGCGCTCGGAACCGCCGCGGTTGGACAGGTCGATCAGGAACATCTTGGCGACCGTGAACACCAGCAGGCCGGCGCCCAGCATCCATGCACCGCGCAATGCGCGCCGGTGCGAGCCGACCATGAGGCCCAGCGCGATGAGCGTCCACAAGATCGAGTAACCCGCTTGCACCAGGAACGATTCGAACATCGCGCTCGCGTTCCACGCGACGCCGGCGTAGTGATGCGCGATGCGCAGCCAGACGGTGTTCACGGCGACAAACCCGATGGCGGCGAGCCCCAGCACCCAGCGCGTGTCGCGCGCGGCGGATGGCAGGGTCATGTTGCTCTGGCGGATGCGCGCGAGCCACATCGCGCAACCCGCGAGGCCGAGCGCGATGGCCAGGTCGGTCGGGTTGAGCAGCGGCACGTAAGGCAGCGGCTTCGCGTTGCCGTCGGAATACACCGCGACGAACAGGCAGCCGACGGCGACGAAGAGCGCGAGCGGCGCCGCGGCGATCCACAGGTACGAGCGGCCGAAGCGGCCCAGCGGCCAGGGACCGCCTTCGCGCGCCGCCGTGAACCAGGCGCGGCGCGACAACAGCAGCAGCACGAGCACGCCGGCGACGAGCAGGATCACGCTGGCCCACGCGGTGTGCCAGAGCCCGCCCTTGCCGACGGCGAAGACGAGCAAGTTGCCGAGCAGCAGCACGAGCAGCCAGACGCCACCGGCATGCACGGCCGACCACCAGCCCTGCGGCGCGCCGCTGTCGAGGCGACGCAACATCACGGCGTGCAGCACGAGGACGATCGGCCAGGTGATCCAGCCGCCCGACTGGAACACGTGGTCGAGCGTGGCCACGCCCCACAGCGCGCCGAGCACCATGACCGGCAGCACCGTGTAGGCCGGTGTCGCGGCGACGGGCCAGGGCCGGCGGCGCGCAGGGGCGGCGAGGAAATGCAAGGCGAATGCGCCGGCCACCCAGGCCAATAGGTGCAAGTGCGATTGCGCAGCCGCGTCGAACACATGCGTGCCGATGCCGCTTGCATCCTGCGGCGCGCGATCGATCTCGGCGTGCAGTGCCAATTGCAGCCAGAGAAAACCCACCCAGAACAGCAACGGCGAGAGGCTGTGCTCGAACGCGGCGAATGACTTCTGGATCGGCGTCGCGCCCGCAGCCCGGTCGCGCGACCAGTGGGCAACGGCGAACGCGGAGATCGCGAGCATCGCGCAACCCACGAACGCGGCGTTGGCGAACGGCCACTGCCGCGGCAAATCCCAAGCGTGCGAATCGAGGAAGGCGAATCCGGCCAGCACCTGTAGCAGCAGGCCGGCGGCGCGCGCGAGCCAGCGCTCCTGCCGGCGTCCCATCCAGAACACGGCCGCGCCTTCGATCGCCCACGCCGCGGAGGTCCAACGGGCATCGAGCGCCAGCGGCACCGCCAGCGTGATGAATCCCAGACCGAGCGCGAGAAAGCATTCGGCCAGCCAGCGCCGCACCTCGTCGCCCTGTCGGCGGCTGCGCACCATCCACCAGCCGAGTGCAAGGTACAGCGCGCCGAGCGCCAGCGACGAGAACGCCAGCGCGTATTCGATCCCGCGCACCAGCGCGGCTTGCAGCGCGAAGGCGACGATCGGCGTGCCGAAGACGAGCGTCGCGTCCACCGCGCGCTTCGCAGCCAGCGAGTGACGCAGCGCGTACATCAGGCTGGCCGCGAGGTAAACGACGAAGAAGGCGATGAGGAAGGGCTCGGTCGTCGACAGGTTCTCCGGGCGGTACTTCAGCGCGCCCCACAGCGTCGCCACGCCGAAGGTCGCGAAGAAGCCGAGCAGGTTCAGCGCACGCCAGGCCTTGACCCATGCCAGCGCCGCGATCGCCACGCCGAGCAGCAGGTAATAGGAGAACAGGCCGACGTGGTCGCCCTGGCCGGTCGACACCAGGATGGGCGCAGCGAAACCTCCGGCGAAACCGATGAACGCCATCGCCTGCGCGTTCTGCGCGACGGCGATCACGGCGGAGAACGCACACACCAGGCCGAGCGCCGCGAAGGCCGCGCCGGCCGGCAGGAACTGGTACAGGCGGAAGGCGGCGAACACGGTGAGGTACAGCACTGCGACACCGGCACCTTGCAAGGTCAATGCATAGGCGAGCTTGTCGGGCGCCTTGCCGCGCAGTCGGAAACCGACGACGAAGAGGGCGATGCCCGCAGCGGCGATCGCCGCCAGCCGCAATTCAGGCGGCAGCAGCGCGTTGTCGATCGCGTACTTGGCCAGGAAGGCGAGGCCGACGAACAGCACGAGCACGCCCATGCGCACGACGGTGTTGCCACCGAACAGCCAGGCCTTGGCCTTGCCGATCAGCACCTGGACGATGTCGGGCTCATGGGCCACCGGCGCCCGTGCAGTGGGGCGCGGCTGCGCACCCGGCGTGACTTGCATATGCGCGGGTTCAGCCTCGGCCAGCGGCGCCTTCGTCATCGCGGGATGTGCCGGTTCCGGTTGCGGCATCGTGTCGTGGAAATCCTCGTGCGGCGGCGCCACTTGCGGCGCAGCGGTATGCAACGGGGGGTGAGAGGCCATCGGCGCGGCAACGCGTGGCATGAGCGACTTGTCCGCCAGGGCAGCGCGCACTTCCGAGCGGATCGCGCTGCGCAGCGTGGCGCCTGCAATGGCACCGAACACAGCCCCGAACAACAGGCTCTCGGGAAAATCGTGCTCGCGCAGCAGAAATCCCAGGATGGCGCCGCAGATGGCTCCCCAGATCACCATGATGGTCCCCTCTCGCCGGATGTGGCGCTGTCACTGTGCCGGGCCTGCGTGCGTGGCGGCCCGTGCGGTGGGGACAGTATAGATAAGTGCTACTTGCGGTCGCGCCTCAGGCGCCCGGCCAGATCGGCCGCGACTCATCGACTCCGTAGGCCCGCATGGCGAGTACCCGCGCTGCGGCGCGCGCCGGATCGATCAACTGCAGGCCTTCCAGTGGTGGTGGCGCACTGTTCAAGGCGAGCGGGATCTCGGTACACCCCATGATCAGCGTCGCGAGTGCATGACGTTCGGCGAGCGCGCGAGCGACGCCGGAGAAGGTCCGCCGCGCCAATTCCATGTCGCCGGCCTTGACGCCACGGTAGATGCCGTCCATCAACATTTGCTGCTCGGCCGGCTGCGGCGCATGGCAGCGAATGCCCGCCGTCTCGAGCGCCGCCTGGTAGATGCCGCTCGAGTACGTGCCTTCGGTCGCGAGCAGGCCGGTTTCGCGCACGCCGCGTCGCGCGAGTTCACGCGCGACTTCGCCCACGCCGTCGATCACTTCCAGGTCCGGGAAGCTTTCCTGCAGCGACGCGTGCCAGGCATGCGCGGTGTTGCAGGCGATCGCGACGGTGCGCACGCCCAGCGCGCTGAGGCGCGCGGCCACCTGCCGCATCGCTTCCAGCGGACGCGATCGCAGGTCCGTGGTCTGCCGCAGTGCCTGGCTGCGATCGGGCACCGGCACTTGCGCGAGCCAGTGTTCGGGATACGCCTGGTCGGTCACCGGCGCGCCTGTGGCCTGCATCAACTCGGTACAGGCGTCGACGAAGAGGCGGACGAAATCCGCGCCCGCCGCCGGGCCCATGCCGCCGAGGATGCCGACGGCGAAGGGATGGGCGCGACGGACTATCGGCGACGTGTTCACGCGAACCACTCGGTAGCGAAGGTGGAATTCAGATCGCGGGCTTGTCGCTCAGCGCCTTGAGGTTCTCGCGCAGCTGCGGCGACATCGGCAACTTCAGCGCGGCGTTGCGCGGCGGGATCGGCTGCATGAACCACTTGTCGTAAAGACGCGCGAACTCGCCGCTCTTCATCATCGAGGCGATCACGCCGTCCACAAGTGCCTTGAACTTCGGGTCGTCCTTGCGCAGCATGCAGGCATACGGTTCCACCTGCAGCGAGTCACCCACCACTTCCCATTCGGCCGGGTTCTTCGCGGTGCCGATCAAGCCGTACAGCAGGATGTCGTCCATCGCGAAAGCCACGGCGCGATCCGCCTCGACCAGCAGGAACGAATCGGCGTGGTCCTTGCCCAGCATGATCTGCATGTTCAGCGAGTTCTTCGTGTCGTACTTGCGCAGGACCTGCGAATTGGTGGTGCCCGTGGTCGTCGCCACCGGTTTGCCGGCGAGGTCGGCGTAGTTGTGGATGTGCGAGGATTTCTTGGCCAGCAGGCGCGTGCCGGTGTAGAAATAGTTGATCGCGAACGCGACGTCCTTGCCGCGCGTGCTGTTGTTCGTCGTCGAGCCGCACTCCAGGTCGACCGTGCCGTTCAGGACCAGCGGGATGCGGTTTTGCGAAGTGACGGGCACGTACTGCACTTCCAGGATCGAGTGACCGGTGCGGCGCTTGACCTCCTGCATGATCGCCGTGGCCACGTCCATCGAGAAGCCGACCGGCTTGCCGGCACCGACCAGGTAGCTGAAGGGCACCGACGATTCGCGATAGGCGAGCGCGAGGCGGCCGGACTCGGTCACCTTCTTCAACGTGTCTTCGGCGTGCACCGGCAGGCCGAAGGCGCCGAGCAGCAGGGCCAGGGTGAACAGGGGCTTGAACTTCATGAAGGTCTCCTCGAACGCGTGGTTGATTGGGGCGGACTCAGTGTAGGAACGATGAGTCCGGCTGACTACTGCCGAAAGCGGCGAGCGGCATAACCAAAACTCATGGCTCCATGAGGGCATGACCTGCGGGCATGGTTCGCGCCTAAACCGGCATTGTTCAAGCGAGCGCGGCCTCCCTAGAGTGGACGCATTCACTTCGGGAGAACTCTCTTGCGTGTATGCGTTCTGGGTGCGGGCATCGTGGGCCTGGCGACCGCCTACGAGTTGCGCCGCGCCGGCCATGACGTCATCGTCGTGGACGCGGCGATAGACGTTGCGGCCGGCGCCAGCGGGGGCAACGGCGGCCAATTGAGTTATTCCTATGTGCAGCCGCTGGCCGACCCGTCGATCTGG
>Ga0207677_10001964_pt1 | contig 10884 bp, 11 predicted proteins | sample KBSMisM42_FD_184311 | JGI IMG/M metagenome (GOLD analysis project Ga0207677, IMG submission 184311) | Miscanthus rhizosphere microbial communities from Kellogg Biological Station, Michigan, USA - KBS Miscanthus M4-2 (SPAdes) (version 2) | ecosystem: Host-associated > Plants > Roots >...
TTGTTTTTGTGAGCGTGAGCGCCGTCACCTCGGCGCCTCCCCCGCCGACGGCGTCGAGCACGGGTCCTGTCGTCATCACGCCGCCGACGGCCTCGTCGTCGAGCACCACCAACCCGAATCCGCCGCCAACCACGACCGCCACGGTTCCGAAGGGCAAGGCGACGCTCGAGCGCCAGGCCATCGACCTCGTTGGACAGGGTCAGTTCACGAAGGCCGCGGACATCTACGACCAGCTCGCGGCCCAAGCTCCGACGCCGCAGCAGGCGACGACGTACCGAGAAGCCGCCCGCATCCTTCGCACGCGCTAACGCGGTCGATGGACAAGACACCGGGGTCATGGACGATCCACTTCCCGTCTAAACCCACATGTAGGCGGGCACTTTTCTCAATAGTTTCGCAAGCATCATCGTTGGCCTCGACCATGCAAAGAAAGGTGGCATGGCGGGCGACACACTCTTCAAGAACCTCGTGGCGGCAGCAGTCGTCTTGGGCGCTTGCGCGTGTGCGGTGGCTTGTGGACCGGACGGTAGCCAGCTCCTCGGCGGCGACCAGCTCGGTGGCGGCAACAACAACGGCAGCGACGCCGGCAACGGCGGTTGGAACAACAACTCGCAGTACAACGCCGACGGCGCCCCGCAGCCGCCCCTCGCCCAGCAGCTGTTCGTGGCCCTCCAGCCCCAGCTCGATCAGAAGTGCGGCGGCGCGTGCCACCAGCAGGGCATGACGCTCAGCGCGCCGAAGTGGCTCGCCGGTCCGGACGAGTACAAGACAATCACGTCGTACCCCGGCATCGTCACCGCGGACATCTACTCGAGCAAGCTCGAGAATCGCCCCGCGAACCACCCGGCTTCGTGCCTCATCGATCCGGGCAACGAGACGCTCCTCGCGGCGGTGACGACGTGGCTCACGGCGGAAGCTGCGGCGATCGCGGCGATTCCGCTCCCCGCGAGCGCGACGGTCGACCCGGCGACGGGCTCGGTCGACCTTTCCCCCGCCGCCACTGGAATTTCGGGCGCGAAGATCACGTTCACGGCGACGCAGCAGGGCGACCTCCTCCGCTTCTCGAACGTGATGCTCGTGGCGCCGGCCTCGACGGGCCTCCACATCGTCTCGCCGATCTTCGTGCAGGTGCCGGGCAGCGGCCCCGAGCTCGACAACACCGACTACTCGACGACGGACCTCACCGTCGCCGCGGGCGCGTCGGGCCAGATTTCTCCGGTCTTCTACTTCCAGAACTGGGTGCCGGGCTCGAAGCTGAAGATCGAGTTCCAGAAGATCGAGACGGCCACGGTGCAGAGCTCCGACGCCGGCGCGAGCACCACCTGCAAGGACCTCACGACGTTCACGAACAGCGCGGTGCCTTCGCTCAAGGCGAACTGCACGAGCTGTCACGCGGGCGGCAACGGCAACGCGACGAACGCGATGAACCTCACCGCGCTCAACTCGAACGACTACGCGACGGCCTGCACGCAAGCGCGCACGCAGGTCAACCTGACCACGAAGGCGAACAGCAACATCTTGCAAGCGCCCCTTCAACAAGTGACTCACCCAGTGAAAGTGTTCGCAAGCAACACGTCGACTGGGTACGTGCAAATTCAAACGTGGGTGAACAAGGAATGAAAGGCGAGGAGCAGATGCGACACTTGCGATGGCTCGCAGCCACAGGCCTCACCGTCGCGCTCACGGCGTGCGGTAACGGCGGAAGCGGCACCCTACTCGGCGGCGGAAACGGCGATACGACCGGCTCCGCGAACGGCGGCTCCGATCCGGGCTCGCCTGCGCAGGGTGGAACGCCGCAGGGTGATGATGGCGGAAACGGTGCAGACCCGAACGCCAACAGCAACCCGAACATCGACCAGCGTCAGGTCAACTACGGCGAGGCGCTCCGCACTGCGGCGCTCAAGCTCGTCGGCGACCTCCCGACGCTCGCCGACATGAAGGCGGTCACCGACGCGACGTCGTACGGCGCGCAGATCGACAAGTACCTCGCCGATCCGCGCTTCGTCACCCGCCAGCTGCAATGGTGGCGTGACACGTTCAAGACGGGTCAGCCCGGCATGAAGACCGGCAACGGTCTGCCGAGCTTCGACACCGCCGCGACGTTCGCGACCGAGGTCGTCGTCAACGATCGTCCGTACACGGACATCCTGACGGCCTCGACGAACACGTGCCCGACGTTGACCGCCGGCACGTTCACCGACGCGAGCTGCACGAACGGCGGACCGACGTCGGGTGTCCTCACCGACCCCGGCCTCCAGTCGCAGTACTACGCGAACATGGCCTTCCGCCGCGTTCGCTTCATCCAAGAGACGTTCGTCTGCTCGAAGATGCCCGCCGAGTTCTCGCCGACGCCGCAAGTCATGGGCTCCGGCGCGTACACGAGCCCTTGGCCCTTCGCGAGCATCACGGGCGGCACGACTGCGAAGATCAACTTCCAGGACACGTCGGCCGTCATCTGCGCGAACTGCCACACGACGATGAACCACATGGCGCCGCTGTTCGGTAACTTCGACATGAACGGCCAGTACCAGACGACGATCCAAGTGCTGGTTCCGTCGACGGGCAACCCGAAGGCGACGCGCGCCGACTGGCTCCCCGCCGCCGAGAACTACGCGTGGCGCAACGGCCAGCAGGTCGCGGACATCCCCGCGCTCGGCAAGGCCATCGCAGCCGACCCGGCCGTCGCGCAGTGCATCGTCACGCGCGAGTGGAACTACGCGATGTCGCGCGGCGACGTCGTCAACGACACGGCGACGGTCCCGAGCATCGTCACCGATTCGCTGGTGAAGGACTTCACGTCGAACGGCATGAAGGTCAAGCGCCTGCTCCGTAACATCTTCACCGCAGACGACTTCGTGAAGTTCTGAGAGGAAGCCATGAAGATCAAAGCCCTCACCATTCTGACCGTCCTCGGCTTCGCAGCCGGCTGCTCGAGCGCACCGAACGACGTGCTCGTCGGCGACATGGATCCGAACTCCCTCGCTTCGGACCAGAACACGCAACACCACATGCAGGACCCGAACACGGGCGAAAACGGCATCTCGGACCCGAACTCGGTCCACGCCGAACAAGCCCAAGTCGGTTCTGCCGAGGTCATCGCGCGGCTCCACTCGTGCTCGAAGATCACGTACTCGTCGATGGGGAACATCCTCAAGAACCACGGCGTGAACACGGGCTCCACCGCGCAGAACTCGGCGGGCCTGCTCTACAAGGGCGGTGCTTCGGCCCTCGGCGTAGCCAACTACGGCGGCCGCGTTCCGGAGATGATCATCCCGTCCACGGCTGCGCTGTCGAAGGAGTTCGACATCATGGTCGCCGCGTCGATCGAGATCCAAGCGGCGGCGAAAGCCGGTACACTCAACATGACGGCGTGCCCGGGCACTCCGTTGATCGATACGACGGGCAACTTCACGAAGGATGGGCTCTCCTGCTTGATGGGCAAGCCGGCGACGGCGGATCACCTCTCGATCGCGAACGATGCGATCTTGCAGGCCACGAGCCAGGGCCTCACCAAAGACCAAGGGCAGCAGATCGCCATCGCGTCGATCCTCGAAGCTGCGCACACCTGCGAATAAGGAGAGCGTGCCATGTCTGATCAGCGATTGAAGGATCTTCGCGGAAACAGCAGGCGTGACTTCCTGCGCTGGAGCGCAACGGTCGCGGCGGTGCTCGGCCTCGAGCGAGCTCGTTTCCTGAATGTCGTCAGCGACACCGCTGGCGTCGCGTTGGCAGACCAAGCTGCCTGTCCGACGACGATGCGCTCGGTGCACCTCGTCGCGGGCAACGGCGGTCTCGCCTGGTTCACCCAGCTCTTCCCGCAAGTCGACGTCGCGATGAACGGCGGAACGAACTCGGCGTTCTACGCGCTCGGCAAGGCGAAGAACGCTGCCGGCACGACGAAGCCTCTCGTCTACGCGCCGGACTCGCCGTTCCAAACGCTCGGACCCACGAAGCAGATCACTGCGTTCATGGCGGGCAACAACGAGACGCACACGTCGACGCCGCAATCGGCAGCGACGATCGCGACGGGCACCGGCATGATCGCGGCGATCGCTGCGATTCAGCAGGCCAACCCGACGCTCCTCCCCGTCATCGGCATCAACCCGATCACGTTCGGCACCGCGCCGGGCGCTCCGGGTGTGGCCACCGTCGCGAACTCGGCGGGCCTCGTCGACCTCTTCAACAGCGCGGCCTCACGCACGCTGCTCCAGACGCCGACGGCCTCCGCGCTGAACGACTCGTACTACCGCACCTTCCTCAGCTTGAACGCTGCGGCAGGCCGGCAGACGCTCGCGGCGCCGGGCAACACGGGCAAGACTGCAGCGAATCTCCTCGGAAAGAACCTGAGCTCGCAGCTCGTTCCGACGTCGGCAGACGACGCACGCTACGGCGTGGTCGGCGCGCAGACGAACATCGTGGAGATCGCACACGCGCTCTGCACGGCGGTGAAGGCGTTCAAGCTCGGTCTCACCAGCGCGGTCATCGTGCCCGCGATGCGCGACGACCCGCACGGCGCGTTCAACAACATGACGCAGCTCGCCGCCAACGTGAAGGCGCTCGGCACCGCGTTCGACGCGTTCATGAAAGACTGCGCGGCGATTCCGGATCCGTCGGGCTGCGGCAAGATGCTCTCGGACGGCGTCGTCTTCTCGATTCACGGCGACACGCCGAAGGATCCGACGAACCGCAACGGTTGGCCGGATGGCACGCCGAACAACTCGAACTGGATGTACGTCTACGGCAACGGCTTCTTGAAGACGGGCTGGTTCGGTGGTGTGTCTGCGGCTCGTACGGTGAGCGGCTGGGACCCGGCGACGGGCAACACGGTCGCAGGCCAAGGCAGCGGTACGACGGCGATGCCGGCGGCTGCAGCGGTGGCCTACGCGGTGGCGAAGGGCGACATGCGTCGCGTCCAGGACTTCTACCGCGGCGCCGCCATCGACGGTGTCGTCAACGCAGTCCAGACCTGAACATTCAGGTCGGTTGGGTGGGTGAGCCCTCGAGCGTCGTAGCGCGCTCGGGGGCTTTTTTTTGCCTGTTTTTGCGCCAACCGTGGCGTCTCAGGGCGTGACTTCGAGGCGGTCGTCGACGTTCCTCACGCCCGCGGTGTTGCGCGCGCGCGCGACAATCGCCTCGCGCTCCGCGTCGGTGTGGACGCGGCCGCTCAGGACGACGTTACCGTCGCGCGTCGTGATGTCGATCTGCTGCGCGGCGATGCCGAGCTTCGGATCGGCGAGGATGCCCGCGTAAATCGCGTCCGTCATGCGTCCGTCACCGGACGTCCCCGGATCGGTCCGAACATCCATCGAGATGCCCGAGGCCTCGACCTTTTGGCTTTGCGGCTCGGGCGCCGGAGCCGTTCGCGGCGTCGCCGCCGTCCCGGGCGGAATCGTCACGGACGTCGTCGTCACACCGCTGCTCTGCTGCTCGTGCGCGCACGCGACGAGCACGAGCGCGATACCGATGATCATGCGAGTCATCCCCGCCCGAGTTGCATCGCGTGCGCCACCCCTGCTCTACCATTGGCCGAACATGGATGATGTCTTCGCGCAGCTGAGGTCGATCCTCACGCCTCACGCGCGCGCCTTCAAGGTCACGACGCGCCCCGACTTCTACGCGCTCGATGACGAATCCATCCGCGGCTGGTCGATCAGCTTCGCCGCCGTCGTGAAGAAACGCGGCAAGGTGAGCTTCTATCTCTTACCGACCGTCTACACGCCATCGCTCATGGACGGCGTCTCGAAGGATCTCCGCGCGATTCGCACGCGCGGTGGCTTCTTCAACTTCACGTCGATCGACTCGAAGCTCTTCACCGAGCTCGCCGCCCTCGTGAAGCTCGCGCTCGAGACCTGGGACCCGAAATCGCAAGCGCGTTAGTCCTCGATCTCCGCGAGCACGTCTCCCGGCTGCCACATCGGCGCATCGATCATTCCTGGATCGGCGACGCGCAGCTCGTAGTGCGCCGTCTCGCTGATGGGCCAATCGAGGCACCCCGCGAGCTTCGTCCCCAAATCCCAAATGTAGAGATCGACCTCTGGCTCGAGCACCCACCCGAAATACTTGGTGAGCTTCACCGCGACCCGCGACCCCTCGTAGCGCTCTTGGTAATACCTCTTTCCCCTTCGCGACTCGTCGAGCGCTCTATCGACTTCGAGCGGCATGTCGCCACTGAGAATGCAGCGTTTGAACGCGAGATCGATCAACCATCTCCCAAATCGCGTCAGCGAAATGAGTCGCGTCCTCCCATCGGCCGCCCGAATCGCTTTCACCCATTTCAGTTTTTTCAGCGAATCGAGCATCTCCGAAACGACGGAGCGCACGACACCAAGCAACTTCCACAAATCACTCTGCCGCATCGGCTTGCCATGAAGCGCGAGCATCAAGTTGAACCGCGCCGGCGTGAGCTTCTTCCCAAACGGCTTGAGCAAGAGCCGCCCAAACCTGGCCCCGGCCAAATGGGCCTTCTTCATTTCAAAGAGAATTGCGTCCATGCCGCGCCCTAAGCAGCGCCCATGCCATTTCCCGAATCCCTCGTTTCAACGCACAAAAAAGCGGCAAATCGGTCGGATCCGAACGATTTGTTCGATTTTTGGGCGTTGGCCGGGCCAGAAATTTTGGCCTCGGCGGGGCCACCTTCTTGATGGTGGCGAGACCTGGCCTCGCGACGTTGAGCTCGCGCGACGTGGGCTCGTGCTCGAGTCTTGTCCTCTTCGGCGCGTGCGTGTACTCGCTCGCGCATGGTCGCGTACGTTCTGAAGGTCACGCTTCGTCACGTCCAGCCCACCGTGTGGCGGCGCATTCGTGTTCCTGGGGACGCGACGCTCGGCGAGCTACACGACGTGCTTCAGATCTCGCTCGGGTGGAACGATTCCCACCTCCACGCGTTTCGAGTTGGTGCGAAGGAGTACGGTCCCATCGACGAAGAGGATGATCGAAAGATCATCGACGAAGAGACCATTACGCTCGACGAAATCGCTGCCAAACAGAAGCTCGTCTACCTCTACGACTTTGGTGATGGCTGGGAGCACGATGTCGTGATCGAGAGGAGCGTGAAAGATCCGACCGCGCTCGAGTGTCTCGACGGCGGACGCGCGGCGCCGCCCGACGATTGCGGCGGCGCTCAGGGCTACGAAGAGCTCGTTGCGATCCTCGGCAACCCGAAGGATGCGCGCCACCAAGAGATGCGCGAGTGGGCAGGCGAATTCGACCCGAACGCGTTCGACATCGACGCGGTGAACGACGAGCTCTTCGATTGGGTCATGAGCGAGACCGCCCCAAATGAGGATGAGGTCCACGAGCTCGCGAAGACGCTCGCAGACGCGCTAGAGAAAGATCCCGAAGCGATGGTGACGGTGCGCGCTCGCGTCGTCGCGGGCCTGCTCGGCCATCTCATGGTCGTGGCCGAGCGCGAAGACGCCGGCCGCGGTGAAAGCTAGAAGCCGGCGACGGCTTGCGTGCACGCGTTCTTGTCGAGGCCGGTCGCGACGGGCGGGCCGATGCCGTCGTTGATCCACGACGTGATGCACGTCTCCGCGGGATCGCCCGTCGCCGCGATCGCAGGGCCGCCTTTGTGCGACTCGAGCATGAGCGGCTTCGCGAGGATCAGGAGCGAGCGCGGCGGGTCTTGCCCGGCGATGACGCGCGTCATCTGCTCGGGCTCGAGGCCGACGACAGCGAGATAGTTCGCGGTGATCTCGTCGGGCGTCGTCGCGTTCGAGCCGGGCGTGTTGCCGGCATCGTTCGGCAGCCGAAGACCGAGGCCGCTGTAGATGCGGAGCGGGCGGCCGACCTGACCATGGCAGTCGAGCGTGCCGCACCGGCGCTCGAAGACGGGGCTCACGGTCGTGAACTCGCCTTGGTCGGGCGCGAGGATCGTCGTCGCGCGGACGCCGCCGTCGGGCTCGTGGAGGTCGATCGTGCACGCCGTCGTCGAAGCGATCGCGCCGAGGAGCGCAGCACCAGACGCACACAAGAGCGTGGTGACGATCCTCGGCTTCATTGGAGCACCGGGTTGACGGGGCAAGTGCTCGACGGCGGCGGCGGGTTGTCCGTCTTCAGATAGAGCGAGATGTGGCCGACGCTCGAATAGACCTGCTCGGTGCCCGCGATCGGATCGTTGTGGCACTGCGCGCACGATCGCTCGCGGCCGACTTGACCTTGCATCGTTCGCGAAAGACCGTTCTTGAAGATGCGGACGAAGATCGGGAATGACGGATCGTATTGGGACTTCTTCACGAAGAAGTTCCCGACGCAGTTCGTCTGCACGGTGAACTGCGTGCCTTGCGTGTCCGTGAACGCGACGGTCGCGTTGTCGACGCCGATCGCCGTTTGCGGTTGTGCGAAGACGGTGCCCGCGACGGAGAAATCGTCCGAAGACGCCGGGCCGTTCGGGTTGTGACACAAGACGCACGGCTGGCCGGCGCGGTGGAACTCGCCGACGGGCGCGAGCGGATTCTCGGGCGGAAGCGCGTTGATTTCGCCGCTCGTGACGGGGTCACTGCAGCTCGCGAGCGGGAGGAGCACGACGAGTAGGACGTTCTTCATCAGTCGAACTCGAAGTCCATTCCAACGGTCCCATAGACCGCTGTACGTGTCGTGACGAAGAGTGCGTTGAAGAAGCGTGTGTACATGAGGTCGCCCGCCGCATTCACGCCGATCTGTGTCTTTGAGCCTGGCTCCGTGAGCGCGAAACGCAAGCCACCGCCTGCGGTGAGCGTGACGAGCGCACCGAGCTCGCGATCATCGCTGCGATAGAGCGGGATCGTCACCTTGCCGTTGTTGTCTTTGAGCGCGGCGTACGCGAGCTGGTAGAAGCCCGCGCCCGTCTGCGCGTTCAGGCGCAGGTGCGGCCAGAACCGGAATCGTTTGCCGATGTCCTGCACGTAGCGCGCGTCGGTCGTCGTCGCGGCGATGCCCCACGAGTCGTAATAGAGGCGTTGATCGAGGCGGAGCGTCGAGTTGAGCGACGAGAAGCGCTTCGCGAGGCGCAAACCGAACGCGACGCGATCGCGCGTGGTCGGCAGCTGCTCGAGCGGCCGCATCGGCAGGCGATACTGATTCACGAGATCGATCGTCGCGCCGACGGGAACGCGCGCCGCGATGTCCGGCGCGAACATCGGGATGTAGCGATACGGCTTGGACTGATCGCCGCGCTCGAACTGCGCCGTGCCGTTGAGGCTCAGCAGCGTCGACGAGTTCAGGACCATCGTCACGCCGGCCTCGAGCTCGTGCGTGTCGAGATCGTGGTGGAACACGCTGAACGGCGTGCCGGTGCGGCCGATGATGTCGTGCGAGTAGTTGTACGCGAAGCGCGGCGTGAGGAGCTTGTCGCGAAGATCGGCGGTGAACGCGAGGCCGCCGCCGAAGCTGTCGTAGTCGTTCTCGACGGAGACGGCGCCCGTTGCCTGCACGCCGTATTTCCCGGGTTTGTATCCACCCGTGAAGACGCCGGCGTAGCGGCGATCACGGAACGCGGGCGAGGCCTCGGACACGATGTCGGGCGAAGCCGCGGTGACGACGTCGAAGAGGAACGAGCCACCGACGTTCCAGCCCGCCGTCGGCGACGAGACCGAAGCGTTCAGCGACGGCGTGACGACGTTGACCGAGTTCGTGTCGGTGTAGCCGCTCATGTCGTAGCCGGCTTTGACGACGAGGCCCTTCTTGTTCTGCGGAAGGCAGCGAACGACCTCTTCTTGGTTCTTCGCCTGCAGCATGCATTTGAGCTGACCGGGCGTGAGGTACTCGGAGGCGGCTGATTTCAGGGTGATCGTGACGGTGAGAAGCTCGCCGTCCTTCACTTCGTACGTCTCGTCGAACGTGAGCGGGATGTTTCCCTGCGTGCCGTCGGCGTGAACGGTGTGCTTGCCTGGGTCGATCGAGAATTTCTTCGTGAGTGCCGTCGACGGAACGGGACGCTCGTCGAACGTGACGTTGAGATCGGTGACGCCCGCGGGCGGAACGAACGTGACGTGCGGAATGCGACCGAGCAGCTCCTCGACGCGCTCGCGCGAGGCGCGCATGACGGCGGCGTCGCGTTTTCGGATGCCGTCCTCGAGCGCCTTTTGCGTGTCGCGCAGCGCGTCGATCAGATGACCGCTGCGGCGCTCGCACGACGCGAGGTGAAGGCGCGTGCGCGGCTGCTCTTCGAGCTCGAGTGATTTCTTGTCCTTCGCGATGCACTCGTCGAGATGGCCCGCGAGATCCGCCTTGAGGCCTTCTGTCGCGAGCTGAATCCACTCGGGGAGGCGACCCGCTTGCGTCGGCGCGGGCTGCGCGAGCGTGTTGTCGACCGGCGGAGGAGGAGGCGGCGGCGGCGGTGCGGCCGTTTGCGTGGGTGGCGGTGGCGGAGGCGGTGGGGCCGCCGTCTGCGTTTGCGTGGGTGTCGGCGTGGGAGCGGTCGCTCCGACGCCCACCGTCTTTTGGGCGTCCGCGAACTGGGTTCGGATGTTCGGCGTCGTGCCGGAGATCGGCAGGTGGGCGCTGGGCGACTGCTGGAGGGCGGCCGCGAACTGGGCCCGCGCCTCGTCACCGTTGCCGAGCTGCGACATGACCATGCCGAGCGCGATGAGGACCTGGGCGCGTGTGTTGTTGTTGCAGTGCCCGCGCTTGCACTTTTCGAGGGCTTCCGTGAGCTTTCGCTTGGCGTCCCCGAAGGCAGCCGTCGGGTAGTCGTCCTGCATCGTTTGCTGGACGGTCGCCAGGACGGCGATGTCATCGTTCCCGGCGGCGGCTCGAGCCCCAGCGAACGAGAGCGCCAGCACCACGAGCGCTGCGCAAATTCGCCGTGAAGTCACGGGGGCCTACACTAGCTGAACCGCTTCGGTCTCCACAATCAGTTGCAGCCGCAGCCGCCGCCGCCGCCGCCGAATCCGCCGGCTGCGCCTT
>Ga0207677_10001969_pt1 | contig 10867 bp, 5 predicted proteins | sample KBSMisM42_FD_184311 | JGI IMG/M metagenome (GOLD analysis project Ga0207677, IMG submission 184311) | Miscanthus rhizosphere microbial communities from Kellogg Biological Station, Michigan, USA - KBS Miscanthus M4-2 (SPAdes) (version 2) | ecosystem: Host-associated > Plants > Roots > Rhizosphere...
CAGATCACTGGCACGGCAATGTCGGTCAGCCCCACATGGCACGGATATACGTCACTGCGCCCGGTGGCACGGCAGCGCGCTTTCGCCGGCTTGTCACTCTTGGCGCAGGTCTGCTCTTCGTATGCGCCGAAGCCGTGAACGAGGTCACAAAAATGGGTGCTTGGGCTCGGAGAGCTGCGTCCCTGCGTGTCCATGGTTCCGTGCTGCAACTGGACTAGGGCGTCCCCTGTATTAATCCGCGGACGCTGCGAGGGATCAAACAGCTCCAGATCTTCCGCCCACATCAGCTCGACATTGCGGATCGGGCTTGAACTGTTCAGAAGTACGAGGAAGTACTGGAAGAGCTCAAGGTCTTTCTTGAACTCTTGCTTGAGAGTTTCACTGATAGCGGCCTTGTGCTTCTTCATCGCAGCGGACCCCCACGGGATGAGGCGGAGCCATCTTATCCGTTCGAACCGAACTCCGAATACTGAAAAATCAATAGTAGCCTTACGTTTTAACGATGCGAATTCCGTATTATTGCCAGGACGTCGAAAGCGATCCTCTAGGGATGCGCCCGGACGGTCAACCCACCATCTACCACAAGGCACGTACCAGTAACCCACGCGGCACGCGGACTTGCCAGAAAAGCAGCCGCCTCCGCAACATCCCTGGGCAGTCCCCTGCGGCCCAGAGGATGAAGCGCTTCTGTTTGGCTCGCCAGCTCGGCAGGATTTGGAGCAGACCGAAGCCATTCCTCCCACATCGGGGTGTCGATATAGCCTGGACAAACCGCATTCACGCGAATTTGTCTCGGTGCCAGTTCCAGCGCCAGGTTTCGCGTCTGCGCCACCAGGCCCGCCTTCGAACACGCGTAAGGTATTGAGTTCGGGAAGGCATGTTCGGCATGAATGGAACTGATGTTCACCACCGCCCCGCCGGCGAAGGGAAAGAGCGGCAGCAGTGCCTGCGTGACGAGCAACGGTGCGCGAAGATTCACGGCAATTACACGGTCGAAGAGTTCGCTTGTGATTTCCTCGAACGGCTGATCCGACTCGATGCCGGCGTTGTTCACCAGAACGTCAACCCGTGAGCCGATAGATGCAATCTCTGCCGCAAGCTTTTTGATCTGGACTGGGTCTGCCAGATCCGCTACAACATAGCTCGATGCGCCGCATGGCATCCGCTGCCGCAGCCACGCCCTCCGCATTGCGGTCTATCAGGATAAGTCGCGCACCGCGCGCTCGCAACTCTTCCGCGATCGCGAGTCCAATTCCTTGAGCCGCTCCGGTCACAACTGCCACGAGATCGCGATATTCATTTGTCATTTCGGGCTACCTGCGTCTTCAACAAACACCAGTTCCGAACTGAGCGGCTTTGCCAGGTGCACTTCAAGTCCCTGTTCCATCAGCCGGCTGCCCTTCTCCGCAGCATCGGGCGCGCTTCCATCCTGAAAATGCAGCTTGTAATTCCGAGCAGGATCGAGCCCACGCAGAATATAGGAATGATGGTCTTCATCCGGTGTGGTCCCGCGAAATGTGAACACAAGGCCCTTACCCCGAGACGAATCCCAATATTGAATGCCATCCCAATGCACGCCATCCGGACGCGCAGATACGTGGTACAGGCTCGCATCGCGAATCAGGGGGCGAAGTTGCTGCTTGTATAGCTCGAATTCTTCTGCCGCAATCTTGTGCTGTTCCGGTGTCCATGCGGTGGTGTCGGTCATGATGGTGAGCCATCCCATCATCCCGCTACGCAGCATATAGAGAAAATTCTCAGTGTGCGGCACAGGCCACTTTTCCACGTAGCTCTCCAGCATGGCCGCGGGAAGCATGTAGCTCGTATCATAAAACGCTCTGCGGTTCGACAAAGGATCGTAGGTGTCCGTGATCGAAAAGTAGTCGCCGTGCGCGGCAGAACCAAAGTCGACCATGCGACCGCCGTCGTTGCAGATCTCGAACAGCAGTCCCGGATGTTCCCGGCGCGTCTTTTCGTAAATATCGTAATAGGCATTCACAGCATGGTAGCTAACGTCGGTCGAGTTGGAGGCGATCACGAAGGATGAACCCCAATCGTGCTTCACGTTCATTGTGCTGCGATTCGGCGGAGCGTGCGGATGATCGTCGCGCACGCACCCTTGCGCCACCAGGTATCCATCGTGTTCGATCATGTCGAGATGGTAGTCATCCACCATGCGTTTTACTTCGTTGGCAAGATAGTCATGCGCCGCCGGAACCCCAAGGTCCACCGTCTGCCCTTTGAACTCTTCGGGTTTCCAGTCAGGCGGCAAATCGGTCACCAGCCAGTCGCGCACCTTCTCATCGTTCACGTTGAGTGCCCCGGGCTCCGTGTCGAGCGCAGCCTGCGTCCAGTCAACCCAGATGCCGAAGCGAAGCCCCACCTTGTGCGCCGCGTCCGCAATTGGAGCCAGTCCGTGCGGAAACTTCGTGGGGCTCGGGTACCAGTCGCCCACTCCGCGAAACCAGCCCGCATCGATATGGAACATTTCCAATCCCAGATCCTTTGAGTCGCCAATCATCCGCAGCGCAAGCTTCTCATCCACCTGCATCCCGCTACCCCAGCTGTTATTCACCAGCAAGGGATAGTGCGCATCCTTCCATGTCAGCGGATTTCCCAGTACATTCCGCACCCACGGCCGCAACTGGTTCGCGGCTCCGTCCGCTCCGCCTGAGAAAACTCCTAGAAACGCAGTCGGTGTTTTAAAGCTGCCCCCTGCAGTGAGCCTGGTGCGATAAGGGCCTGGATCGGGATTCAACCCCAGAACCGTGCCGAGTTCATCGCCCTTTCGTTCCAGCGAAATCCGCGTACGTCCGCTGAACTCGATTCCTGCATACCATCCCCGTTGTGCTCCTTCGCGCTCGAACACAAACTCGGCAGGAATAATTTCGCGCGGTTGGCCCGGTTGAGGAAGAGCATAGGTCGAAGAAGTACCGGTCCAGATGTAGCCGTTAGCAATCGCCTCATTATGGGTGCCATGATCGGAAGGCGTGTTTGATCCCTTTTCCACGTACACGTGCTCCAGAGAGGCGCCGGTGGCATAGTGGACCGCTAGCCGCAGGGAGTCGATCATCGGCAACCATAGCTCCTTGCCGCTTAAATTCTCCACTTCGATGTAGTGTTCCATCGCGCCTGAACTCGCTCGCGACTCCCATACCCAGTGCAGTCGCAGATGAGGTTCGGCAGCTTCGTACACAAATACGACATGGCGCGAGTCGGCCTCTCCCAGATGCGGCTGCAGCTTCCACTGCACTGCAACACTCGCCCCGTTCACTTCCACGGTCGCCGGCAGCGATTCTCCCACTTTGTTTTCCAGCTCCAATTGCTTTCTGGCCGAGATTGACGCGATCCGCGGCTCCGCCCCATTGTTTTGCAAGCAAAGGCTCACATCTGAGTTTGCAAGTTTCGCAGCACAGGAATTTGCGGCAACCAGCCGTGCCCCGCCACCGAGTGTCACTGCAAGCCCGGTCACGATCGTGATGCTTTTCCAAGATCCTGGCTTTCCCGAAACATTTCCCATGTTCAACCTGATTCTCCATACCCGCATTACTGAAAGCGCTTCGTCGTTTGAGCAAAAAGAGCGCGGCGCCCACTCATCGAACGCCGCGCCAATAGTCGAGCCTCTCGTTAAAAGAAGAAGCGAATACCAACCTGCATCACGCGCTGTCCGTATTTGCCGTTGATGCCGCCGAAGACCGGCGAATCAGGGTCGTTGATAATCGAGCCGAAATTCGCATGGTTAAGGATGTTCTCCGCTTCAAGACGCGCTTCGATGTAACGTGATGTTTCTCCAAGGTAGAAGCGTTTCAAAATGCTTGCATCCGTTGTAAACACCCCAGGATTACGCAGGTTGGAAAAATACACCGGCGAGTTGGCGAGACTGAAGTCCGGCGTCTTCACGAACGCCGTCGGGTTCAGAACACCTGCCCCAGTTTGATTCACAAATTCCCCGTCTACGACCAGTGCGTCGCTATTGCTGCCGCCCGATTTGCGGAAGCTCTGGTTCGCGAAGGACCATCGAATCGCCGCGCCGGGTACCTGATTTCCGCCATCCACATGGGGTACCTGCACCGGTGTTCCATGCACGCTCCACGTTGTGATACCCGCAAGTGACCAGCCGCCGGCAACTGCGTCCAGCACGTGCTGCCCCGCTCCCTGGGGCGCGGCACCCCACATCCTGCCATGGCCATAAGGCAGATCATAGGAGTAGTTTAGTTTCATTGTCTGGGGCATCTCGTATGGAGCGACCCCATACCCCTCCATCAGGTTATGCGGATTTTGCAGTGCCCCGGCCGTGCTGCCGAAGACATGGATGTCCGTACTGCTGGTGTTGGTCAGAGTTTTGCGAATCGAGTAGGACGCGAGCAGTTCAAGTCCGTGATAATGCCGGCCCTGAATCTGAAGATTCACGAAGTTCGAGAACGATTTGCCCCACGACGCCTGTCCGGGAGTTGTCGAGTTCGTACCCGCATACTGTGGCGACAATCCAAGCAACTGACTGAGCGAAACCGTCGGCTGCGCCGAGAAGTTCAGAGACTGCCCAAAAAATGGATTCGGTACCTGATCGCTCAGGTGGTCGCCAAGGCTGTAGTACTCAAGCGGGATGTTGTTCAAACTCCAGCCCCAGACATTCGTCAGCAGGTGAACCCCCTTGACGCCGAGGTAATCCGCCGTAATTGCCCAATTGTTGTTGAGTTGCCTCTGTAGGCTCAGACCCCACATGTAATCCGTGGGCGTGTCGTAGTGATTGATCGTCGTGCCTGTCTGGTCAAAATTTCCGGCCGCACCAAAACTGGCGTACCAGTAATCCTGGTTGTTGGTAAGAGGAGGCACCCAACCGAGATTCCCCCCGGTTACTGCCGGGAAAGCAGGTAAGCCGTGATCGCCGCCCCACTCGCTGATCCAGTGCTGCCCGTCTGTGCTTGAAACCTGGTTGAACGTGTTTGAGTTGTAGTAGAAGCTGAGCCAGTCTGTTGCCAGGCCGTTCAAACCCTGATCGATCGTGCCGGCACTTATGTGCACGACAGTTTTTGGATCGACCGCCCAGTTGATCCCGAGGCGCGGCTGCAGATTCACAACGTTCGTCGAATAAAGGTTCTTCTGTGGGTACTCCTTGGTGCCCAGCAGGGCAACCCGGCCGGTCGCACCCTCCGATAGCCATTGCGGCGCCGACAACCCGGCCAACCCGGGTACTGCACTCGTAACCTGTCCCCAATTCCAATCGCCGTTCGCCGATAAAACGTTCTTGGCATTCATGTCGTACATCAGGCTGCCCGGAACATGCCGGCCCTGCCGCGCACCGTCATGATCCCAGCGGAGCCCCATCTGCACCGTCAGCTTTGAGTTCACTTTCCAGTCGTCCATCACATAGGCTGCTTGGTTCCAGCCATAGGGAGTGATATCCCAGTTGCCCCAGTTGAAATAATTCGCCGAACCCATCATCAGTTCCGCCAACTGGTTGCCTGAGGATCCGTCGTTCTGATTCCAGTACTGGTTCGAACCGCCTCCCGGATTTACCCACGCCACGCCGGTCTTGTCGCCGCCCTGCTCCGTGAAACGAGTGAAATACTGTTCGTACCCGAGCTTCAATGCATGTCGGCCCCACAGGCGTGTTACCGAAACTGCACCGTTTGTCGACTGCGTGATGAAACTGTCAAATTCATTCCCGCCCACATGCGTGTAGCAGCCCACGCTTCCGCTGCATGCGTTGATTACCGGCGGAATTTCCTTCGTCGATTTTTCGTTGTTGTTCTGGATAAAAGGGTCAAACGGCCATGTTGATGTATCGATACTCGGGTCAGGCGCGGAACCGTTTCCTGAGACGCCGTTGCTGAAAAGATTGGTTACGCCGACGCCCAGCCGCACACTCAACACCGTCTTTGGATTCAGAGTGGCGGTGTACGTCAGACTGCCACTCCAATCCGTATCCGTGGTTACCGATTCTGCCGCGTGCTTGAACGGGGCTGGAATATTGTTCGTGAGCGCCGATCGGCTAATGCTGCCGAAGAGATGTTGTGCGTTCGTCAGTGCCTCATCTAATCGGATGAAGTACTTGTCCGTTGGCCGCGTCACATTGATCTTGTCGTACCGATTATTGAGGAAGTCTGTGTTCGCCGACGGAGCATGGTTCGGCTCGGGCCACAAGTCGAGATATTTCAGGAACAACGCGCTCTGTCCTGAAACGCCGGTCCCAAAGTTCGCCGGAATCTTGTTGCCAGGAAATTGCGGGCGAACCCAGCACTGCCCTGAACTTGCCAGTTGATCCGCCAGAGGCCCGGTGCACTGCGACGAATTCGAAGTATAGGAGCCATAGAACGGGTCGTAAATGTTCGCGTACACCGGGTTTCCCTTGTCGTAGTTGATCACCGTCTGCGAGAAGTCGCCCTGCCGGTTCAGATCGGTTGGAATCGAGCTAATGACCTCCTGTCCCTGCGAGAAACGCTCGCCCTCCCACGCTGCATAAAAAAACGTGCGGTCTTTTCCGTTGTAAAGATGCGGAATCCGCAGCGGTCCGCCAACTGCGAGTCCGTAGTTCTTTTGATTAAATGCCTGGCGCGGATTTCCCAGCGAGTTCGATGTCCAATCGTTGCTGTTCAAGTTCTCGTTGCGGAAGTAGAAGAAAGCTCGCCCGTGATAATCGTTGGTGCCGCTCTGCGTCTGCATCGTGATGATGCCGCCGGCGTAGCGCCCTTTGTCCGCCGTCAGCACGCCACTCTCCACCCGGAATTCCCCAATCGAATCTGGCGTCGGAATCGCGCGGTTCGTTGCATTGAACTCCGCTTCCTGCACCGGATTTCCATCTACGCTGATGCTCGTGCCGTTCACTTGTCCGCCCGAGACGGAGTAGCTGTTACCGGTGTTTGCGATAAGGTATGCCGCGTTACCCAGAGTGCCAATCTGGTCAACCGGTGGACCGCTGCCCTGGATCGCCGGCGCCGTAGACGTCAAATCGAGAACGTTGCGGTTCAACTGCGGCAACTCCGTAATCATGGCGTTGTCGAGCACCGAGGCAGAGGCCGCATCATCGGACGAAATCAGCGTCTGCGCTGCCGACACCGAAACCGACTCCTCCACCGCTCCCGGTTTCAGCTCAAAGTTCTGCGATAGCCGTGCGCCTGTCATCAGCACCAGTCCACTTTGTTTGATCGCGCCGAATCCTTGCGCCGTCACCGTGACGGTGTAAGGACCCGGAAGCAACTCCTGCAAAACATAGATTCCTGAACCGTTGCTGACCCCCGCGTAAGGCACATTGGTTGCACTATTGACAGCGGTGATCTGAGCTCCCGGAACGACTGCCCCACTCGGGTCGGTGATCAACCCGCTGATTTGCGCGTTTGACGACTGCGCGTTGAGCTGCACGCTTCCCAACAACACAACCGCGAGCGATCCGGCAAGCGCGGCCGCCGTTCTAAGCCTTGACCCGGCTTTTTTCCAGATTGATTCCATGGCTCTTGAGGCCTCCGAAGCAGCCGGCTTTCAGGGAATTCATGCAATGCCGACTCCTACAGCACTCACTCATAGTCCGCACTTGAATCAACAGTCTATGTGCGATCACGATTTTTCTTTCGTTTTGACGGCTTCGGGGATGGTTGATTTATTGAAATTGCGTTTCAGCGGTCTCTCGCGTCAGCTTGCGGCTTCGGTGATCGCGATCCTCTGGTCTGCCCGTACGTTCGGCATGGCCTGTGTTTTGCCCGAAGGCCAGCGGATTTCGATCTTCGCTTCTTTTTCAGCTCCCAGCCCGAAGTGCACGGTCAAATCACTGGTCGAGGCGTACCCAACGCTGCCTGACACCGTTCGCACCTGCATCCTTCCGCCGGCAAAGCAGCGAACCTCTGCGCCGATTGCTGAACGATTGCTCCGGGTCCCCGTCAAACGCAACTGTAGCCAGTGCCGTGACGGGTTATCGCGCGAACTCCGGTTCCACCAAAGCTCGATGGGAGCATTCAGTGAAGTTACCGCGGCATCCAGCCGCCCATCGCGATCAAAATCCGCAAACACCACTCCGCGGTGCTGTGCCGGCCGAGCAAAATCCGAACCAATTCCCTCTGAAACATCCTCAAACCGTCCGCCGCGATTCAGAAAGATGCGGTTCGGCTGCGCATCCTGGGTGTCCAGCCCTCCGCCCGCAACAAAAAGGTCAAGCCATCCATCGTTATCCAGATCCACTAGTCCGCATCCCCAGCCATTCCATTTTCGACTCAGGTTCAGAAGACCCGTCTTCGCACTGCCATCGTCAAACTGGCCCTTACCTTCATTCATGAACACATCGTAGGTCTCGTTTTTCAGTCCGGTCATGACGATGTCCGGTCGGCCGTCCCCATTGATGTCCCCGAAATCTGCGCCCATGCCGGAGATATTCCGGCCATCGCCGTTATAGGCGACACCGGCATCGATCCCAATTTCCTCCAGGCCCTTTCCCCGATTGCGCAGCAGCAGGTTCCGTGCATTGTCGTTCGCAATAAAGATCCCCGGCTGCCCGTCGCCCGCGAAGTCCGCTACGGTCAGCCCCATGCCCTTGCCAAGCAAATCCGGTAATCCCTGCTTGCGGGTAACTTCCGTAAAGGTTCCGTCGCCGTTGTTGCGAAACAGCTGCATCGGCTCCGCGTGATATTCGTCGGGATGGCAATACGCGCGCGCCTGGTCCGCCATGCCCCCGCATATCGGATCAGTCCCCGCCTGCCAATCGCAGTAATTCGAAATGAATAGATCGAGCCTTCCATCGTTGTCGTAATCGATCCAGCACGCGCCTACTGCCCATGCGGGGCGTCCCAGCGATCCCGGACTCTGCAATCCCGCAAGCTTGGTGACATCCGAAAACGTGCCGTCCCCATTGTTCCGGTAAAGAAAATTCTCGTGAACACCCGCGACGAAAAGGTCTTCATGCCCATCGTTGTCGTAGTCGCCCACAGCAACGCCCATGTTGTATCCCTGGCCTTGCAGACCCGCCTTCTCCGTTACATCGCTGAAGGTTCCATCGCGATTGTTGCGATAAAGCCGGTTCCAGAATTCAGGGCCAGACTTCGTCAAACCGGGAAGCGTCGCTCCATTCGAACAGAACAGATCCGGCCACCCATCCCCATCGAAGTCGATCACCGCCAGGCCGCCCGGCAGTGTCTCCACCTGGTATTTGCGGCCACGCGCGTCATTGCGCAGCACAAAATTTAGCCCCGCAGCAGCCGCCCCGTTCACCAACTTCACCAAGCCAACCGGCCCGTTTGCCGTTTCACCCGCCCGAGCAGATCCAGGCAGCATCCCGCCCGCTGCAATCGCGGAGAGCGCTCGTAAAACCTCACGTCTACTGCTCCGCATCCGGCTTCTTTCTTGATCCACTTTGATTTCCGGATTCACTTCGGTTCCTGGATCCACTCCGGTTTCTGCTCTGGAAAGCATTGGACAGCCGCTTCGCTTCCTCCGCGGCCTTGGCCGCTTCCGCGTTCCTGCCGAGCTCCCTCAACAGTCTTGCCTCAAGCGAGTGCAGCGCCCCTTTCTCATCGGGATATCCCACCGCCAGCGCATCCTGCAGATTTGTGAGCGCCTCGGCAGGCTTGCCGGTCTGCGCCAGTGCCTTACCCAGTTCCACTTCGACTTTGCGATCCTTGGGCGATTCGGCTTTCATCTTTTCCAGCCACGGCAGCGCCTCTTCGTAATCGCGATTGTTCATGGCCAGCGTCGCCAGCGTCCCCATCGCGGCTCGGCGATGCGGATCGATCCCTAGCGCTGCCATTGCAGATTGCCGTGCCTCCTCCGGATCGCCCGCCGACATCTGCGCTTCCGCCATTCGCTCGTACAACGCCGGATCCTGGCCTCGCACCGCAATCGCCTGTTTATATTCCGACTGCGCTCCTGACGCATCATTGCTGAGCCGCAACAGTACATCCCCGCGCAATTGGTGCAGCGCCGCCTGGTCCTGCGTATGTCCATTCAACTGCGCCGCCGCGCCATCCGCCTCGACCGCGTAGCACAACGAAAGATCGTGGCGCGTGTTCGTAGCGGCGTCCGAGTTTGCATTCCGCGCTTCCAGTCTCTTCTCGAGAACGGGAATTGGGGCAGAGCACCGCAGCGATGCGACCGGTTGTTTCGCCTCATCCTGCAACATACGCATGGCGGCAACCCCCTCTTCCGAACTGCGTAGCTGCTCGCCAATCTGCCGGAATCGCTCCAGTGCAAATCCTGCCCACGCAAGTACGGACTCTTCTGAACTCTTGCCCCGCTTCACGCCTTCCATATACGCCGCGGCGGCATGCGCGAAATGTCCAAGTCGCGCCTGTGCTTCGCCCAGGTACTCTTCAGGAGTGTCTTCGTCAGGATTAGCGCGAGCGGCGATTTGCAGAAACCCGATCGCCTCCGCCGTCTTATCCGTCCGCAGCAGATCAATGCCTAGCAGAAGGTTTGCAAAGTAGTCGTCAGGCTCCATGCGCCGCGCCTTTTCGAGCATCGGGATGGCCTCCACAAACTTTGCTTGCTGATGCAATGCAAAACCCTGTTGCAGCAGCTCACGGAACTCGTTTTTCGGCGGCTGCTGCGCTCCCCCGCTCAACGCGAGGAGCACGCAATTAGTCGCAATTGCCAGTTCGCAGAATCCGCTCGACAGAAGCATGCTTCAGCAACAATAGACTTTATCCATCCAGACCGGCAAACGGTCATTCACCTAGCCTCTAGACCTACGAATCCTCGGGGCTGCAACAGGAAGATACCCGTCTCCTTCCGAACACCAAGATGGCAGAGTCAATTGGCTTTCAGCTCAGATGAAAATATCTTGTTCATGCGTAGCATTCCGCAAAGGAAACGGATCTGCGTGCCACTTTCCGAAACCGGAAGACTAGCCGACGTCTAGATACAAATCCCGTCGAGAAGTGACTCGGCG
>Ga0207677_10001992_pt1 | contig 10807 bp, 8 predicted proteins | sample KBSMisM42_FD_184311 | JGI IMG/M metagenome (GOLD analysis project Ga0207677, IMG submission 184311) | Miscanthus rhizosphere microbial communities from Kellogg Biological Station, Michigan, USA - KBS Miscanthus M4-2 (SPAdes) (version 2) | ecosystem: Host-associated > Plants > Roots > Rhizosphere...
CGAGGCCATGTCCGCGGCGAACCGGTGCCGGCGGGCCACCTCGAACGCGACCAGCCCCACCTCCCACGGCCGCTGCGGCGCCGCGAGCGGCTGCTCGATCCGCCCGACCTGCAGGATGTAGAGGGTCGTCGCGCCGAGCGCCACCGCGCGGCCGACCGGGATGCTGTGCACCAGTCCGCCGTCCAGGTAGGTCTGCCCGTCGAGCTGGACCGGCGGGAGCAGGCCGGGCACCGCACAGGACGCGAGCACCGCGTCGACCAGCGGCCCGCGGGAGAACCAGTGCTCGGCCGCCCGCTCGACGTTCGCCGCCACGCACTGGAACGGGACGTGCAGCTCCTCGAACGTACGCGCGGTCAGGTGCGAGTTGAGCGCGTCGCGCAACGGTTGCTCGGTGTGCAGGGATATGCGGGTCCGGGCCAGCGTGGACAGGCGACCGAACACCGAGCCGCCGAACAGGTCGGTGGAGTCGAGGTCGAGCCAGAGGTCGGCCAGCCGCTGCACCGCGCCGGTGGTCGGGTCCTCGGCCACCACGACCCCATTGATCGCCCCGACCGAGGTGCCGACGACGAGGTCGGGCACGATCCCGGCCTCCAGCAAGGCCCGGAGCATCCCCACCTCGTGCGCGCCGAGCAGCCCGCCGCCGCCCAGCACGAACGCCACCGGACCGGCCACCGGGCGAACCTAGCCGAGGGAGGTGCCGGGGCCTTCCTCGGTCTCCTCGCGGGCGCGCTCGACCGACAGCGGGTCGGCGATGCGCAGGAACCCGGCGCCCTCCCGGAGCGCGGACTCCAGCCGCTCGGCATCCTCCTCCGGCGGCGGCTCGGCGGCCTCGTCGGAGCCGCGGGCCGCCGGGTCGACGTAGCCCGGCGGTGCCGGACGGTCGACGCCGCCGTCCTCACCCTCCGGCAGGGTGATCTCCGCGGCCTCCCGCTCGAGCTCGTGGGGATCGTTCAGATTGCTCATGGCAGCGCCCCTACCCGTCCGCGGCCTAAGGTCACCAGTGCGGTGACGTTGCAGCACGGTCCAGGAGGTTAGCGTGACGACACAGGTGCGGGGCGTGGTGTCCCGGCGCAAGGGCGAGCCGGTGACGGTGGAGACCGTGCTGGTGCCGGATCCCGGTCCGGGCGAGGCGGTCGTCGACGTGCAGGCGTGCGGGGTCTGCCACACCGACCTGCACTACCGGGAGGGCGGGATCTCCGACGACTACCCGTTCCTGCTCGGGCACGAGGCGGCCGGCAGGGTGACCGCGGTCGGCGACGGCGTGACCGAGCTGCAGCCCGGCGACTACGTGATCCTCAACTGGCGGGCCGTCTGCGGCACCTGCCGGGCCTGCGCCCGCGGCCGCCCGTGGTACTGCTTCAACACCCACAACGCGACCCAGCGGATGACCCTCGAGGACGGCACCGAGCTCAGCCCGGCGCTGGGCATCGGGGCGCTCGCCGAGAAGACGCTGGTCGCCGCCGGCCAGTGCACGAAGGTCGACCCGGAGGCGCCGGCCACCGCGGCCGGCCTGCTCGGCTGCGGCGTGATGGCCGGGCTCGGCGCGGCGATCAACACCGGCGCGGTCACCCGCGGCGACACGGTGGCCGTGTACGGCTGCGGTGGGGTGGGCGCGGCCGCGGTGGCGGGCGCCCGGCTGGCCGGCGCCCGCACGGTCATCGGCGTCGACGTCGACCGCCGCAAGCTCGGCGCCGCGCGCAGCCTCGGCGCGACCCACGCGGTCAACGCGGCCGAGGAAGATCCGGTCGAGGCGATCAAGAAGGCGACCGACGGCTTCGGCGCGGATGTGGTGATCGAGGCGATCGGCCGGCCCGAGACGTACAAGCAGGCGTTCTATTCGCGTGATCTGGCCGGCACGCTGGTGCTGGTCGGCGTGCCGACGCCGGAGATGCGGCTGGAGATGCCGCTGCTGGACTTCTTCAGCCACGGCGGCGCGCTCAAGTCGTCCTGGTATGGCGACTGCCTGCCCTCGCGCGACTTCCCCATGCTCATCGACCTCTACCGGCAGGGCCGGCTCGACCTCGACCGGTTCGTCTCGGCGACGATCACCATCGACGAGGTCGAGGACGCGTTCGCCGCGATGCACCGGGGCGACGTGCTCCGCTCAGTCGTCGTGTTCTGAGCATCCGGAGCATTCCGCGCGTTCTGCGTATCGCCGCGTCGGCCCGCACCTCGGGCAATGTGGCGAGACGTCATCGGAACGGGCCGTCGCGGTCTTATGGTGTCAAGGCGGCGCCTCGGTGGGGTCCGCGCCGCGACGATGCCGTGGGGGTAGTCATGCGCGTGCGAGCAACGATGTTGCGCGGAATCGCAGCCGGAGGGATCGCGGTCCTGCTGGCGGCCACCGCCATGGGGACGGCCGACGCCTCCCCGGCGATCGGACGGGTGGTGTCGACCAACCCGGTCAACTACACGCCCAACATCACCAACGGCGCGGCGTACAAGTCGGCCGAGGCCAACGGCATGCTCTACGTCGGCGGCTCGTTCACCTCGGTCACCGCCGCCGCGGGCACCACGCCGACCGGCACGTTCACCCGCAATCACATCCTGGCGTTCAACGCGGCGACGGGCTCGATCTCCACGTCGTTCGCGCCGAACGTCAACGGCGACGTGTGGGCGATCGTCCCGAGCGGCACGTCGCTCTACATCGGCGGCTCGTTCAGCTCGGTCAACGGCGTCGCCCGGCGCGGGCTGGCCAAGATCGATGCGACCACCGGCGCCGTCGACACGTCCTTCAACGCGGCGCTGACCAGCGGCAACGTGACCGAGGCCGCGCTGGTCAGCGGCCGGCTGATCATCTCGGGGACGTTCCCGAAGAAGATCCTCGCGGTCAACCCCGCGTCCGGCGCCAACACCGGCTACATCAACGTCGCCGTCACCGGCAGCGTCGCCTCCAACGCCGGACCGGTGGAGGTCTACCGGTTCGCGGTCAACCCGGCCGGCACCAAGCTCGTCGGGGTCGGCAACTTCACCACGGTCGGCGGGGCGACGCACTACCGCGCGTTCATGCTCGATCTCGGCTCGACCGCCGCATCGGTGAGCGCCTGGCGCTACACGCCGCTGCAGCAGATGTGCGCGGCCTCCTCGTTGCCCGACTACATGCGCGACGTCGACTTCTCGCCCGACGGGTCATACTTCGTGTTCGTCTCGACCGGGTTCGTACCGCTGTCCGGGCAGGTCGGCATCGCGCTGTGCGACGCAGCGTCCCGGTTCGAGACCGCGAACCTCTCCCCGGCCCGGCCGACGTGGATCAACTACACCGGCGGTGACACCCTGCACTCGGTCGCGGTCACCGACCAGGCCGTGTACGTCCAGGGTCACCAGCGCTGGCTGAACAACCCGCAGGGCCGGGACAACGCCGGTCCGGGCGCGGTCAGCCGGCCCGGCATCGGCGCCATCGACCCGACCACCGGGCTGGCGCTGGCCTGGAACCCGACCAAGGACCGCGGCGTGGGCGGCAAGGACCTGCTGGTCACCGCGCGTGGGCTGTGGGTCGCGAGCGACACCGCGCACATCGGGCACGAGACCCACATGCGGATCGCCCTGCTGCCGTAAGTCGCGAGGAGCCGGTGCACCTGGGCCAGGCGTGCACCGGCTCCGTGCCGGCTAGTCCCAGGTGTGCACCGGCTCGTTGCTGTGCATGTTCTCGATGTACTCCTTGGTCATCCGGCGCAGCACCTCGTGCCGGTCCAGGCTGGTGGAGTCGTAGAGCCGGTGGAAGGTCGCCGCCTGCCAGGCCGCTCCGTTGCGACCGGTCAGGCAGCGCTGCTCGATGATGCCGAGCAGCCGGTCCCGTACGGCGGGAGCGACCTCCCACCGGTCGAGGCCCTCGGCCGCCAGCGGCAGCAGCCGCCGCAGCACCAGCTCGGCGACCGGCACCTGGCCGGCCCCGGGCCAGTAGACCTCGGCCTCCAGCCCGTAGCGGGCGCAGGAGTGGAAGTTCTCCTCGGCCGCGGCGAACGACATCCGGCTCCACAGTGGACGGTCGTCCTCGGCCAGCGCGCGGACGATGCCGTAGTAGAACGCACCGTTGGCCATGACGTCCGCAACCGTCGGGCCGGCCGGCAGCACCCGGTTCTCCACCCGCAGGTGCGGCGTGCCGCGGACCACCGCGTAGACCGGCCGGTTCCAGCGGTAGATCGTGCCGTTGTGCAGGGTCAGCTCGGACAGCTGCGGGACGTCGCCGCGCTCGAAGACCGCGACCGGGTCCTCCGGTTCGCACAGCGGCAGCAGCGCCGGGAAGTAGCGCACGTTCTCCTCGAACAGGTCGAAGATCGAGTTGATCCAGCGCTCCCCGAACCACACCCTCGGCCGTACGCCCTGGGCCTCCAGCTCGGCGCTGCGGGTGTCGGTCGCCTGCTCGAACAGCGGGATCCTGGTCTCCCGCCACAGCTCCTTGCCGAGGAAGAACGGTGCGTTCGCACCCAGCGCGACCTGGACGCCGGCGATCGCCTGGGCCGCGTTCCAGTACCGGGGGAACGCGCTCGGGCTGACCTGGAGGTGGAACTGCACGCTGGTGCAGGCCGCCTCGGGCGCGATCGTGTCCGCTGTGGTGGCCAGCCGCTGCACGCCGTCGATGGCGATCTGCAGGTCCTCCCCGCGGGCGGCGAAGATCTGCTCGTTCAGCAGGGCGTACCGCGGGTTGGCGGACAGGCTGTCGCCGCGCAGCTCCCGCTCGGTGAGCGTGGGCAGGATGCCGACCATCACCATGTGGCTGCCGGTGGTGTTGGCCTTGCCCTCGGCGTGGTTGAGGGTGTCCCGGATGCTCTGTTCCAGCTCGACTGCCGACTCGCCGGACAGCAACCGGGGCTGCACGTTGATCTCGACGTTGAACTGGCCGAGCTCGGTCTGGAAGTCGGCGTGGCTGACCGCATCGAGCACCGCGGCGTTGCGCAGCGCCGGGTCGCCGGACTCGTCGACCAGGTTGAGCTCGATCTCCACCCCGGTCAGCGGCCGCTCGAAGTCGAACTGCGACTGCGACAGCATCCGCTCGAAGACGTCGAGGCAGCTGCGGACCTTCTGCCGGTAGCGGGTGCGGTCCTCCCGGCTGAACTGCGTGGCGACGACGTCCTTGCCCATAGCGCCCTCCCCGAGCCGGCTACGGCACCACTACCCAGCGGCGGAGTCCAGGAAGCGGGTGAGCTCGCGGCGCAGCGCCACGCCGAGGCGGTCGGCCCGCACGTGCAGCTCGGTGCGCATGTCCAGGGGCAGCCCCGGGATCGTCACGACCGCCTGCAGGGCCAGGTCCTCGGCCAGCACCGCCTCCTCGAACGCCACCTCGCGGGCCACGGTCTCCGGCCCGGGCCGAAGCTCGCCGCCGATGTTGTGCAGCAGCATCTTGGTGTAGATCCGGGTGCTCGTGTCGGTCTCCGGCAGCGCCAGGAACAGGATCGTCTTCACCGACCCGGCGTCGAGCTCCTCCAGCCGCAGCAGCAGCTGGAACGGCGCGCGGTAGACGTAGGTGGCCCGGCGGCGCTGGCGCAGCGGGCGGATGCCGGCCTCGACCCCCGGGTCCTCCGGGTTGTCGAACCACTGCACCTGCACGCTGCGGAACCCGTCAGGTTCCTGCTGCACCTCGGCCGGCTCGACCACCTTGTCCGCCTCGGCACCGAACGTTCCGATGTGGACGAACGGGAAGTGGGCGACGTCGAGGAAGTTGTCGGCCACGAACCCGGCGTTCACCTCGGTGCGGGACGGTGGCAGCCAGGCCCCGACATACTCGGCGTCCTCGGCGTCCGGGTCGTCGAAAAGCTCGGTCCGCGGCGGTTCCGGGGCCAGCCAGACCACGCCCCAGCGCTCGGTCAGGCCGGCCGGCTCCGGCGTCGCGACGAGCCCATCGCCGGTGCGGCGCAGCTCGTACGGCAGGCCGACCACGGTCGCCCCGTACGGCTCGGCGCCAATCTCCTCCGACAGCGCGGCCGGGTGCCAGGCCCCGCGCAGCCGGGGATCGGTGTTGCGCAGCCCGTCCGGCGCGGTGGCGGTCTCGGGCAGGTCGCTCACGCAGGCCCAGAGCCGCCCGTCCTCCTCCTTGGCCCGCGGCGCCGCGGCCAGGTGCGCCCGCGGCGGGACGTTGGCCTGCTCGCCGAGCGAGGGCAGCAGCACGCACGTCCCGGTCTCGTCGAACTCCCAGCCGTGGTAGGCACAGCGCAGCCGGCCACCGGTCACGCTCGCCGCCGACAGCGGGACCAGCCGGTGCGGGCAGAGCGGGGCGACCAGGCTGGCCGGCGCGTCTTCGGCGAGCCGCACCGCGACGAACGCCCGGCCGGCGACCTCGACCGGCCGCGGCACGGTCGTGATCTCGGCTGACTCGGCGACCGGCGTCCACTGTTCGTCCACGGCACCAAGACTACGGTTCCGCTGGCTCATCCCGATTCCTGCGTCAGACGTGCAGCTTGGGCGCCAGCGCGGCGGGGGCCGGCGGCACCTCGAACCCGTGGGTGCGCATCCCGTCCTCGACCGCCGCGATCACGGTCTCGACCACCTTGACCCTGGCCCACCGCTTGCTGTCGCCTTCGACCAGCGACCACGGCGCGTACGACGTGTCGGTGCGGTCGAGCATGTCCTCGACCGCGTCCTCGTACTCCTGGCGCTTGTCCCGATTGCGCCAGTCCTCGTCGGTGAGCTTCCACTGCTTGAGCGGGTCGGTCCGCCGCCGCTCGAACCGCTTGAGCTGCTCCTGTTCGGACAGGTGCAGCCAGAACTTGACCAGGATCGTGCCGTCGTCCACCAGCGCCCGCTCGAACTCGCAGATCTCCTGGTAGGCCCGGCGCCACTGGTCCTCGGTGGCGAAGCCCTCGACCCGCTCGACCAGGACCCGGCCGTACCAGGACCGGTCGAGCACGGCCATGCCGCCCCAGCCCGGCAGCTGCGGCCAGAACCGCCAGAGATAGTGGTGCCGCTTCTCGTCGTAGGTGGGGGCGGCGAACGATGCGACCCGGACGTGCCGCGGGTCGAGCGGGGCGACCAGCCGGCGGATGCAGCCGCCCTTGCCGGAGGCGTCCCAGCCCTCGAACACCACGCACAGCGGCGGCCCCAGCCGCAGTGCCGAGCCGACCTGCCCGCCGAGCGAGAGCCGCAGCCAGGTCAGCCGGGTCTGCGCCGCGGCCAGCCGCTCGGCCTCCTCGGCCCGGCTCAGCCGCAGTCGCAGGTCGAGGTCGTCCAGTCGTCGCCCCATGCGCCCAGCATCGCGTGCCGGTCAGCCAGGCTCAATGCCCGCCTTTCCCGCGGACGCCGCCGGCCTGCCCCGACTCGCCGGCCCTGACGCGGGGCACTAGCGGCGGCGGGCGATGAGCTCGGCGCGGTTGGCGACGCCGAGCTTGCTCAGGATGCTGCGGACGTGGCTCTCCACCGTCCGCTCGGAGAGCACCAGCGACTCGGCGATCTCCCGGTTGCTCAGCGCCCGCACGACCAGGTCCGCCACCTCCCGCTCCCGCGCCGTCAGCGGGTCGGCGTGCCGGCGGGCCGAGGCCAGCTCGGCGTCCAGGCGGTCGGCACGGGCCAGCGGTCCCGGCATGTCCAGCCGGCGGAACTCGGCTGCCGCGACCCGGACCAGGTCGGCGGCCTCGGCCAGCTCGCCGGTCGCCCGCAGCGCCGCGGCCAGCTCCAGCCGGCACAGCCCGACGTACGGGCGGCTGCGCACGGCCTGGTTCGCCGCGATCGCTCGGCGCAGGTACGACGCCGCGTCCGTGGGCCGGCCGGCGACCCCGTGCAGCAGGCCGATCTCCCGCAGCGGGGAGCCGGAGAAGTACGCGGTGGCCACGCCGACCGTGCCGGGACAGTCTGCCCACTCCGCCAGCGCGGCGATGAGCGTCTCGGCGGCCGGCGCGTCATCGAAGGACACCGCCAGGTCGGCCAGCAGCAGCACCATCCCGCCCCAGCGGAAATCGACCGGCATCCCGCCGAATCCCGCCCGCAGCTCGTCCCAGATGTCACGGGCCTCGTCCGGCCGGCCGAGCAGCAGCAGGTTCTGCGCCTGGCTGGCTCGGACCAGCGGCATCGACGGCGAGCCGCGGAAGTCCTCGGCGAACCCTTCGAACTGGTCGGCGAACTCGGGCGGCAGCTCGCCGCGGTCGCCGCGCAGCCAGGCCAGGTGGCCGGCGTGCGCGAAGTACATGCCGAGCGTCGTGGGGTCGCCGAGCGTCTCGGCCAGGCGACGGGCCAGCTCGGTGGCGGTCCGGGCGGCGGCGAACCGTCCCTCCAGGGTGGCCCGCGCCGCGTTCGCCCGCTCCAGGTGCCAGCGTGCCAGGGGCTGCCCGGTCCGCTCGACCACCCGGCCGAGCACCGCGAACGCCTCGTCGACGATGTCGAGGCGGGCCAGCTGGTAGCCGGCGCGCAGCTGCCAGCCGGCGGCCAGCACCGCCGACAGCGGCTGGCCGGCCTCCGCCGCGGACGCGATCGCGAGCCGGCTCAGCCGCAGCCGCTCACCCACCGAGTCGGCGGTCGGCAGGGTCAGCTCCCGGGCCCGGGCGGCGTCCAGCACGGCGAGCGCGTCGCCGTCCTGCTCGGCCAGCCGCAACGCCTCAGCGGCCAACTGGTCGGCCTCGGCCGGGTCGCCGTTCTCCGCGGCCATCGCGGCGAGCTCGGACAGCAGCCGCGCGCGGACCGCGGTGGGCGGGTCGGCCGCCAGCGCGCGCCGGCACAGCGACTCCACCACCGGCGCCACGTACGGGTTGGTGACGCCGCGGAGCACGAGCGCGGCCTGGGCGACCAGATCCGGTCGCGCGGCCCGGGTGGCCGCGTCGGCTGCCGCCTCCGACCGGGCCGCGCTGTCCGGGATGCGGCCGGCCACGAACTCCGCGGTGGCCAGCCGGACCAGCGCCTCGGCCAGCTCCGCGTCGCCGGCGCCGACGGCAGCCAGCGAGTCGGCCGCGTCCTGCAGGTGCCGGACCGCGTCGTCCAGGGCGAGCGCCCGGCCGGCCTGCTCGGCCGCCCGTACGGCGCAGTCGGCGGCCTCGCGGTGCCGGCCGGCGGCCCGCCAGTGCGCGGCGGCCCGGCCCGGCAGCCGCTCGGACAGCGCACCCGCCGCCCGCTCGTGAACGGGTACGGCGGTGGCCGGCGGCACGGCGGCCCGCACGCCGTCCTGCAGCAGCGCATGCGCGAACGGCGTGCCGTCCTCGGTCGGCGTGCCCAGCAGGCCGGCGCGGCGGGCGGCAGCCAGCGCCGGCTCCGGGTCGGTGCCGGCGACCTCGGCCAGCACGCGCGGGCCGGCGCCGTCCCCGAGCAGCGCCAACGCCTCCACCACCGCCCGGTCGGCCGGCGAGAGCGCGGCCAGCATGCCGGCCACCACCACCCGCAGGTCCCCGCCGGCGGCGAGCAGCAGAGGTAGCCCGCCGGTGCGCCGGTAGGCGTCCGCGCCCGGCCCGCCGACGTACTCGCCCACCTCCGCCTCGGTCAGCGGCCGCAGCGGCACGGCGTCGGTGCCGGGATCGCGGCGGACGTCGGCGATCGCGGCGGCGGCGCGCTCCGGCAGCAGGTCGCGGTGGGTCGCCAGGACGAGCAGCGGCGCGCTCCCGGCCTCCGCGCCGACCCGGCGCAGCAGGTCGAGCGACTCGGCGTCGGCCCAGTGCAGGTCCTCCAGCACCAGCACGATCGGCCGCTCGGCGGCCGCCCGCAGCAGGGCGTCGGTGGCGGCGGTCAGCGCCCGGAACCGCTCGGCCGCGGCGACCGAGGGCTCCGCCGGCACCGCGCGCTCGGCCGGGAGCACCCCGGACAGCGTGGTTGCGCCGGTGGCCCGGTCGACCGCGCGCAGCGCCCGCGACCACGGCCAGAACGGCGGCGCGCCGGGGTCGTCGGTGCACTGCCCGCGCCCGACCAGCGCGATCCCGCCGTACCGGGACAGGGCCTCCTCGAGCAGCCGCGTCTTGCCGATCCCGGCCGGCCCGGAGACGAGCAGCACGCCGCCCCGGCCAGCACCGGTCGCGTCCAGCCGGTCGAGCACCAGCCCCAGCTCCGGGCCGCGGCCGACGAACGCGCGGCTGCCGTGCACGGGGTTGAGTATCGCGGTCAGTGCCAGCACTGAGGTCCGAATCGCGGAGCCGGCCGATCGTCGGAGGCGACAGGAAGCCAACCCGAACCACCGTGGGGAGCCCGCGATGCAGGCCACCGTTCACCTCGTCGACGGCGTAGCCGGACCGCACGACAACTCCTGGGTCGACGCCGTCCTCGCCCACCTCGACCGGCCGGCCGGCGCGCTCGTCGCCCGTGCGATCGGCTTCGGCCCCGGCGTGCTCGTCGCGTTCGGTGCCACCGGGACCGCCGGGTTCACCGCCGGACCGGTCAGCGTCCGCCCCGGGACCGCCTACGAGATCACCGACCAGCGAGCCGGCCGCGGCCGCGGACCGGCGCGCTACCTGCAGCTGACCACGTTCGCCGGGCGCAGCCCGGAATGGTGCGCCGCGTTCGACCGCAGCATCGCCGAGCGGGGCTGGCCGGCCGTGCAGGACGTGCCCGGACTGGTCGCCGGCCTGCTCGGGTCCACTTCGGACGGTGGTCGGATCGCGCTGACGCTGGCCGAGTCGATCGAGACGCTGGAGGCCGGCGCGGCCGCGATCATGTCGACCGAGCTGCTGCCGTGGGAGAAGCCGGAGCACCTGACCGGTCCCGACGACCTGACGATCCTGCGGCTGCTGCACGCCGACGTGCCGGCCGCGGCGCCGGCCGGCTGAGCCTCCGACTTTCGGCCGAAGTCCGAGCCGGAAGCACGACCCCGATTCAGCACAACCGGCGATCCGACGCACCACCGACCGGACGGATCGTCGAATCACCGACGAGACAAGGAGATCTCACGATGACGACCACGACCGCGACC
>Ga0207677_10001994_pt1 | contig 10805 bp, 6 predicted proteins | sample KBSMisM42_FD_184311 | JGI IMG/M metagenome (GOLD analysis project Ga0207677, IMG submission 184311) | Miscanthus rhizosphere microbial communities from Kellogg Biological Station, Michigan, USA - KBS Miscanthus M4-2 (SPAdes) (version 2) | ecosystem: Host-associated > Plants > Roots > Rhizosphere...
CTGAACGTGTACGAGTAGTGGTAGGCGCCGCTCATCGTGTACGTCGTGCCGGAGTTGATGCCCGTCCCCTTCATGTCGGCCGGGTGGCTCATCGCGTCGTACTTCAGGCGCCCGCTCGACTTGTTGTAGTCCGAGTGCAGCGAGTAGTGCATCGTCCCCGTGAGCTCGACGAAGTCGTGCGCGCAATCGACCCACTGCCAGAGCGTGGTCGCGTATTTCTGCTCGTCACTCGTCACGACGACGGGCTGGTTCGGACCCTGCACTGTCGTCGACAGGGTGGCTTGGTTGTTCGAGTTGTTTGGGTCGATGTCGCCGTACTGCGGATCGTAGACGCCGACCGTATTGGCAATCGTCCCGCCTTCGCTCGGCGTGATGACGATCTTGACCGTCGCCGAAGCGTTCGCCGCGAGGCCGCCGAGATCGCAGGAGACGTAGCCGTATGCACCGCCGAAGCACGTGCCTTGCGTCGTGGTGACGGAGCCGAACGTCGTGCCCGTGGGCAAGTAGTCCGTGACGACCGCGCCCGAAGCGGCGTCCGGGCCTTTGTTCGTCACGACGATGGCGTACGTCATCGGCTTGTTGAACTTCGCCGGGCTCGGCGTGGCGGTCTGCGAGACGGAGAGATCTGCGATGTTCTGTTGGACCGCCGTGAAGATGGCCGTCGCCGAGTCGTTGAAGGGATTCGGGTCTGTCTCGTTGCCGATGATCGTCGCGGCGACGTAGACCGTACCTTGAGCGGTCGCTTGCACCGCAGCGTCGATCACGAACGTGGAGTAGACGCCGAGGTAGCCGAAGGGGCAGGTCGCGCTCGTGTCGGTGAACGTGCAGGGCGAGAGCGCGCCGAGGCTGGTGAATTTGCCGGGACCGCTGAGCGTGAACGTGACGTAGCCGCCGGTCGAATCGACGGGGCCTTGGTTGAACGCGTAGAACGGAAGATCGATCGTCTTGCCGACGCCCGTGCTGCCGCCGTAGTTTGCGAAGAGCTCGAGATCCGCACCCGACTGCTGCGAGGCGATTGGGATGTCGGCGTGGAACGTCCCAAACGGGACACCAGCTTCGGTCGCGCTCGTGTCGATCGTGATCGTGCTGCCATCGACGTTCGGCACGAACGTGGGACTGCCAGAGTCCTTGAATTGAAGATCATCGGCGTGACACGTGATCGTGACTTGGCCTTTGACGGACGCGTCCGTGGAGCAGGTCCACTCGGGATCGTATCCCGGGCCGATGTCGACGCTCAGCTTGTCGAAGCTACCGACGAGCGTCGACGTCATCGTGACGTCGTGGTGTACGGTCACCGTGTCGCCGTACACGCCCTGAAAGATCGTGAGCGCCGACCCGACGTAGCCGTTCGCAGGCGCGCTCGCCACGAGCGTGAGCGGCGTCGAAAGCGCGCTGTTGTTCTGCCCGATGTCCTCCACCGGCTGGCTCGCACACGCCGTCGCGAGCACGCACACGCACGCAAAGCCCCAACCCATTCGTCGATTCATGACGCCCCCCCTCTTTGGAGGGCTTCGTAGCGAGAGTCGGGCGTGACCGTCAAGGTACCCGATCGGGTGAAGCCATCACGCCATACGCGTGACGAAATACGCCCCTACCCACAGGACGATCGCGGCGCCGGCGGCGTACTTGAAGCGCTGGTTCAATCGACGCGAGACTGCGGGGTCGCCGCCTTGGTTGATGAGATCGAACGAGTGTTGCAACGTGACGGAGTTGGCGCGGCCGAGGAAGTAGAGGAAGCCGACGCCGCACGTCATGCCGAGCGAGCCGATGACGTAATCGACCACGCGGAGCTTGCCGGTGGCGGCAGCGAAGACGAAGCAGGCGATGTACGCCGCGAGCCCGAGGATTCCCATGAGCCCGCCGGCAGCGAGCACCGCAAAGTTCGTTTCGTCGTGCATGGCCCCTTGTTACGCACGGTCGGCAAAAACCTTCCACCTCCGGTGCTTTCGACGATCGATCACGGCTCGGGAGGGGCGAGCGAGCTGCGTGCGGGCGCGCGCGTGCCGAAGGTGCCAAACCAGAGCGAACGCGCCTCGTAGACGGCGGGGAGCACGACCACGGCGCCGATCAAGCACGAGATCTCGCCGATCGCGGCGATGCTCCCCAAGCTGCGAATCGCGCGGTTGTGCGAGCCGACGAGGGCGAGGTATCCGAGGAGCGTCGTCAAGCTGCAGAGGACGACCGCGCCGCCGCTCGTGCGGAGCGTCGACACGACGTTCGAGCGACGATCTTCCGCGTGGCGCTGCGCCACGTTGATCGCGTAGTCGACGCCGATGCCGAACGTGATCGGGAGCGCGCCGAAGTTCAGGAAATTGATCTTCGTGCTCGTGAAATACAGGTAGAGCGCGACGCCGCCGATGCCGAACCACAGCGAGAACAGCACCGCGTAGAGCTCCTGCTTGCGGCTGCGGAACGTGGCAATCACCACGCCGACGGCGAGCGCGAGCGAAAGGAGCGTGGCGCGCGGAACGGCGCGGACGACCGACGCGAAGATGTCCGCGAAGATGACGGCGCTCCCGGAGCCTTCGACGATCTTTCCGTTCGGCAGGCGCGTCTCGCGGTACGCGTCGGCGAAGCGGATGAGCGTTCGCAGATCGTTCGCCGTGTCGGGGCTCGACTCGACGAGGACGAGCGTGCCGCGCGTGCCGTTCTTCTCGGTGAACGGGCCCGCGATCTCTACGGGGAGATCGGCGATGCCGAACGTGGTCACGTCCTCGGGCGGGACGATCGGCGCGAGCTTCGTCCAATCGGCTTCGCTGACGAAGCCGCGATCGTGCGCGCGCCGCAGACGATCTCCGAGGGCGCGCACGAACGGGAGCTTCGCCTCTTGATCGGGCGGCACGAAGTCGGCGAGCGCGTGGACTGCGACGAAGGGCTTGTTCACGTCCGGCGCGGCGCGCCAGCGCGTGCGGAGCGACTCGGTGAATGCGCGCGCGTCGGCCTCGGAGTCCGTCGCGACGACCATCGCGCTTTCGCTCGCGCCGAGGATGGCGTTGCACACCGTCCACGCGCGGCGGAGCGCGGCGCCGCTCGGATCGGCCGTCTGCAGCGCGCGCGTGTCGTAGTCGAGCGGATCGCGCGCGATGTAGAGGCCGCACGCCGTCGTCCCCGCGATCGCGACGCCGATGCTCGCGACGAACATCGCTCGCGGGGCGCGTGTCGCGAGCCACGCGAAGGGCTTTCCGTAGCTCATCTCGAATCGACGAAGCGGCCTCGCCGCGTCGCCGCCGGGAAAGGTGCGCTCGAGCAGGACGAGCAGCGGCGGCACCATCGACGTCTTGACGATCCAGCAGACGATCATGCCCATCGCAGCGATCAGACCGAAGTGACGAAACGCACGAAAATCCGTCGCCATGAGCGAGCTGTACGCCGCCGCAGCAGCCACCGCGGCGATGATCGTCGGCTGCCAGGTGGACGTGATGGAGCGTCTCACGGCTTCGGCGGCGGGGACTCCTCGCGCGCGCTCTTCGAAGTAGCGCGATTGGTAGAGGATGCCGACGTTGATCCCGTTTCCGGCGACGATGCTGAACAGGAACGCGGTGGCCATGTTCAAGTGACCGATCACGAGCCGCGTGAGGCCAAAAGTCCACACGAGGCTCACGAGGATAGTCACGGTCATCACGACGATCGCGCGCACGCGCAAGAAGTAGAAGACGACCGCCGCGAGCACGAGCGCGATGCCCGCGATGCCGACGTCGATCAAGTCCGTGAGGACGGTGTGGTACTCGGCGAGCCCGGTCGGCATGTCGCCCGCGTACGACACGCGAATCGACGCGCGCTCGGGGGACGCCGCCTTCGCGCGCGCGACCGCCGCGTACATCGCGTTCAGAGCGTGCTCGACGCGCGGGAGATCTCCTGCGGCGACGGGCGCGTGCGCGGCGACGACGAGGGCCGTGCCGCCTGCGTTCTCGAAGTAGCCCGTCGGAAATCGATCGACGATGCCGCTGTCGCGCCGAATCGAGTCCACCGTCGGGAGTGGTGGCGGAGGAGCGTCCTCGTCGATGAGGTTGTCCGCCGCCTTCTGCACTTCGTAGTCCCAGCGCTCGTCGACTTGCGTCTGGATGCGCGCGAGCTCCGCCTCGCTCAGGAAAAACGCGCTCCGCGGTCCGACGAACTCACGCGCGGCGCGCGTCCCGTCGGCGGCGCTCGAGACCACGCCGGGTCCGAGCCCGCGAAGCTCGCCCACGACCGCGTCCCCCATGCGGTGAAGCGCTTCGCGATCTTCGCCTTCGAGCAAGACCAGCAGCGTCTGCGATGGATTCGCGCGCTCGTGCAATCGACCGAGCTCGACGACGCTCGGCGCGCTGTCGGGAAGAAATGCCTCGTACTGCATTCGAAGCGCAAGATGCGCGGCGTGCCAACCGAAGAAGATCGTCACGGCGAGCACGCACGCGAGTGGAACGAGCGGTCTGCGGACTTGGAGATCGACCAGGCGCGCGAGGAGTCCCGAGCCCATGCGCGCGGGCCTGCAGATTTCGTGCTGCTCCGGAAATCGCGGATCCGAGCCGGGCGCTCGTGGCGGAACGGTCTCCGCCGAGGATCTATGCCATGGGCGCGCCCTCACGCGCGCGCGGTCACGTCAGGCGAAGCGCCCTTTGCCGCGAGAGAGCGAGTAGCGACCCGGCCCGAGGCACGCAACCGCGACGGCACCGAAGAAGTACAGGCCCTGCAGGTCGAGCGCCCAGCCGCCGCCCTTGCCGGCCGCGAGGAGCTGGCCCGCGTGGGCGAGCCACACCGCGACAACCATGTTGACCGCGACGAGCGCGCCGCCGATGCGCGTCCCCGAACCGGCGATCATGAGCAGCGGGCCGATGATCTCGCCGAGGAAGACGCCGTACGCGAACGCGGTCGGGAGGCCGTGGGCGTGGACGCTCGTGATGATCCCGTCGATACCGTGGCGCAGCTTGGCGATGCCGTGAAGGAGCATCATCACGCCGACGGCTACGCGAAGGAGGAGCTTGCCGACGTCCTCTTTCATTCGTAACGCAGGCCGTCGACGGGTCTGAGCTTGCTCGCCATGTACGCCGGATAGATCGTCGCCATGGTGCAGATGACCATCGCCGCGACGGCGACCGCGAGGAAATCCCAGCCGCTCACGTGTACGGGCAGTCGATCGATGTAATAGACCTCGGGCGGGAGTCGTAATCCGAACGCGCCGAGGCCTGCGCATTGCGCGAGCCCAGTCGCCACGCCGAAGGCCGTGCCGATGCCGCCGATCACGATGCCTTCGGTCATGAACGTCCGAAGGATGTCACCGTCCGATGCACCGAGCGCCTTCAGTATGGCGATCTCCTTTCCCTTCTCCGTCACCATCAGGAGAAGCGTGCAGATGATCGAGAAGCTCGCGACGATGATCGCGATCGACAAGATGATGAACGTCGCGAGGCGCTCGAGCTTGAGCGCGGAGAAGAGATTCTTGTTCATCTCGCGCCAGTCGCGCACGCGCAAATCCTTGCGGCCGACGGCGGTCGTCACCGCCTCGGTGTATTGATCGGCGCGCTCGGCGTCCTTCACCTTCACGTCGATCGCGCTGATTTTGCCCGACGTCGCGAAGTACTCCTGCGCCACGCTCATCAGCGTGTAGACGTGGCTCGCGTCGTACTCGTACATGCCGCTGTAGAAGATCGCGGAGACGCGGAATTTCTTCGTGCGTGGCATCACGCCCATCGGGCCGAGATCGCCGAGCGGCGAGACGAGCGTCACCTCGTCGCCGACGAAGACGTGGAGCGTGTGCGAAAGCTCGCGGCCGATGATGATGCTCGGACGGTTGGGCGGCGACAGATCGATGGCGGCGCGCACGGCGGGGTCGAGCTCGCTGTCGAAGGCGAGGTCGGCGCCCTTCTTGTATTCCTCGCCGTGGGGGCCGATGCCGATGACTTCTTCTGGCGGGATGTGCCGCAGGAGCTCGGGGTCTTCGAGGTACTGGAATTTGCCGACCTCGATGTTGGTCTTCAAATCGATGACGGCGCCGATCGAGTCGGGGTCGATGCCGCGCACGATGACGCCCGCGAGGTTCGACGGCGACGACATCATCACTTCGCCCGAGACGACGGGCGTCGCGCCCACTACGCCGGGCGTCGCGCGCACGCGCTCGAGCACGCTTCCATAATCGGCGAAGGGCTGCTGCGAGACGGTGTCGACGACGATGTGCGCGTTGTTGCCGAGGATCTTCCGCTTCAAATCGGTGCTGAAGCCGCCCATCACCGAGATGACGCTCGAGAGCGAACAGCTGCTGATGGCCACGCCGCAGATCGAAAGGACGCTGATCACCGTCAAAAAGCCGCTCTTTTGCGAGCGGACGTGGCGCGCGCCGACGAAGAGCGCGAAGCGGGCGCCCTCGAGGCGATCGAGGATCCACGGGAGGAGCGCCGCGAGGAGGAGAACCGTGCTGGAGATCCCGAAGATGATCGTCGAGACGCGCGCGGCGGCGTCGTCGGGCGTCCAGGCCGAGCCGCGCACGGGCGGAAGGACGTGGACCCAGTACATGCTGCCGAAGAAGCCGGCGAGCGAGACGGCGAGCGTCGTTCGCAGCATGATGCGCATCGAGCGCGTCGCGAACTCGGGCGTGTACGGTTCGACCTCGGAGCGCCCCGTGACGCGCGTGTAGACGTACGAGAGCGCGACGCCGACGAGCGCCGTGGAAGCGCAGACGCCGATGCCGCCCATCGCGATGCCGACGATCTGGATCGGCACGACGCAAATCGCGAAGACGAGGAGCGCGCCTTTGTTGCCGCGCATCGCGCGCCAGCTCGCGCGCAACGCTTTGTGCGCGCCCATGTCTCGATCGACGATGAAGTGCGGGGCGAGCTGCAGCCCCAAGCCGACCATGCCGAACGAGAACGGGATCATCGTCGCGAGGAAGATGACGAGGTTGACGTACGCGAGACGAAAAACAGCGCGCGGCTTGAGCCACTTCAAGGTGCGATCGAGCGTGAGCTCTTCGCCTCTCGCGGCGGCGATCCAGGCCTGAAATAGGCCCGCCGAGAGCAGCGTCATGATCACGAGCTGCGCCACGACGCCCGCCGCGATCGTCGCGATGACGGACCCGTTCGGCGTGAAGTAGTGGAGATGACGTACGTACGCGATGAGCGGCTTGATCGTCGCGGCGATCGCGCCCGCGCTCGCGAGGCACAAGAACAGCGGCATGAAGAGCGCGACGAAATTCTTCTTCAGCGCCGAAGCCGCATGCCCGATCGCATCACCGACCGACCACGGCTGCGGAACGCCTTCGTTCTTCACTGCGGCCTCAGGAGCGGGAACAAGATGACGTCGCGGATCGACGGCGAGTTGCACAGCATCATGACGAGGCGGTCGATGCCCATGCCGAAGCCTGCCGCGGGCGGCATGCCGTGCTCGAGCGCGCGAACGTAGTCCTCGTCGTAGTCCATCGTCTCTTCGTCGCCTCGCGCCTTCTTCTGAACCTGCTCTTCGAAGCGCGCGCGTTGATCGTCCGGGTCGTTGAGCTCGGAGAAGGCGTTGCACAGCTCGCGGCCGTGAACGAAGAGCTCGAACCGATCGACCAGCTCGGGGCGCGAATCATTCCTGCGCGCGAGCGGCGACGTCTCGAACGGGTAGTCCTTCACGAAAATCGGAAGGCTCCGCGTGCCGTCTTTGCTCTTGTAGTCCTCCGGCAGGAACGGCTCGGCGAGGTACTCGTAGCAAGCGAAGAGGCGCTCGCCGTCGTTTTCGCACTTCTCGAAGCCTTTTCGGAGATTGCTCCAGTCGATCTTCTTCGCGCGCGGCGAGGACTTCGACCAGTCCTTCATCTTGTCGACGAAGCCGGCTTTGAGGAGAGGAAGGATGTCGCCAGAGGCGAAGTCGGCGATCTCGGTTTTCTTTGCGGCGTTCGCGACTGCTCGAGCCATCGGGACGCGCGCGAAGGGCTCGGCGATCGTGAAGGGGCGCGATTCGGCCCATTTTTTGTGGGCTTCGGGCATCGCGCGGGCGAGCTCGGCGTCGGCGAAGCGGAGCATCTGCTCCGTGAAATCCATCAAGACGTCGTACGTCGCGTACGCCCAGTAGTACTCGAGCATCGTGAACTCGGGGTTGTGCCGAGTGGAGATGCCCTCGTTGCGATAGCAGCGGCCGATCTCGTAGACGCGCTCGAGACCGCCGACGACGCAGCGCTTCAAATAGAGCTCCGGCGCGATGCGCATGAAGAGATCGAGATCGAGCGCGTTGTGGTGCGTCGTGAAAGGTTTCGCGATCGCGCCGCCGACGAGCGTGGCCATCGTCGGCGTCTCGACCTCGAGGAAATCCGAGTCGTCGAGGATCTTGCGCAGCGCGCGAACCACCAAAGAACGGGCCTTGAAGACCTCACGCGCCTCGTCGGTCGCGATGAGATCGACGTAGCGCTGGCGATAACGAACCTCGACGTCCGTGATGCCGTGCCATTTTTCGGGGAGCGGGCGGAGCGACTTCGTGAGGACGCGGATCTTCTCGGGCGCGATCGAGAGCTCGCCGCGCTTCGAGGCGGTGACCACGCCTTTGGCTTCGAGGATGTCGCCCACGTCGACGTCGTCGAGACGTTTGTATTCGTCGCCGAGCTTCGACTGATCGAGCAAGAGCTGGATCTCGCCGGAGCGATCGCGCAGGCGGATGAACGTCAGCGCACCGCCCGATCGAAGCGCCATCACGCGACCGGCGACGTGCGCTCGGCTGCCTTGGGCGTCGACCTTCGCGACGTCGTACTTGCCGTCGGGCTGGCGCGCATCGGAGGCGTTCGACCGGATGTCGCCGATGTCGTGGACGGGACCCCCGAATTTGGCGAAGTCGTTCGCGAACGGATTTTCACCGCGCTCACGGATGTGCCGCATCTTCGCGCGGCGGGCCTCCAAAATCGCGGTCTCAGCGCCTTTTTGCTCCTCGGACATCTTACGGGGCCACGTTTACCAAATGATGGAACAATCGCCCAGCAGCCGCGTCCTAAGCACATGAAACTCCCTCGTTGGTCGCTTCGCTCCCGCCGTGGGGCCCCTCTCGCCGCACTTTTGCTGGCGTGCTCGCCCTCGCCGAGGCCCACGACGACGACGTCCTCGCCGCAGCCGCTCGCCAGCTCGCCCGTCGCGGTCCACGATGCGGGCGTGATGGCCACGGGCAAGGCTCGTATCGACCTCGGCGTGCGAAAGCCGCAGTTTTTCTTGGGCGAGCTCGTCTTCCTCGATTTCTGCGTGGTGAACACGTCCGACGAGCCCTTCAAGATCGAGGTCGGCGGCGACTACCGAGGCTCGTCGCGGAGCCTGCGTTTCAAGGTGCAGGTCCGCGACGCGAGCGGGGCGATCGTCTCGGACCCGGATCCCGATCCGATGAACTTCGGCGGCATCGGGTACTCGCCCGAGATCGCGCCGAACAAGAAATGGTGTCAGTCGCTCCTGCTCCACCGGTACGCGCGCATCGAAACGCCCGGGACGTACACGATCAGCGCGACGCACGATCTCGGGTGGAAGGACGAGAAACCGCCGGTGGGAACGGCGACCGTGAAATTCGTGATGCCCACGGCGGCGGAGGCCGAGGCCGTCGTCACGCGGGTGGCTTCGCTGCCGACGGATCCGGAGTCGTCGGCCGGGAAGGTCTCGCCCGAGTATCAGGACTTCTCGGCGCTGCGGTTCGGCCCGTACGTGGCTCCGCTCGCGGCGCGCGCGAAGGCCGGCGACACGAGCGCGATCGACGGGCTCACGTGGACGCCGACCGAGGAAGCCACGCGCGCGCTCGTCGTCTTGCTCGGCGCGCCGAACGCGGACGTCGCACACACGGCGGCGCGTGGGCTCGCGATGCGCCTGCCGGATCCCGCGCTGAACGGCGCGCTCGGAAAGCGCAATCCGTTCGAAGGCACGTACGCGGAGCAGCGGAAATATCTCGGCAAGGCGTGGGTGCCCGCGCTCGCGAACGACGTGCGTACGGCGGCGAAGACGCGGCTCGCGTCGTCGACCGACGTGCCGAGCCAGCAAGACGCCGCGTTCATGCTCGAAGCGCTGGGAACGCCCGCGGACGGGCCCGATTTGATCAAGGCGCTCGACGCGGCGATCGAAAAAACGCGCACGACGCCGGCGGAGAAGGACATCTATCCGGTCCCGCGCGGAGCGTGTCAGGAGCTCTTGCGAGCGACGGAGATGCTCGTCGCGCGTGGGCTCGCGCCTGTCGCGTCGCCGAAGTCTCCCGGCGAGATCGCGGTGTGGCTGTACGCGCTGGACAAGGCGAAGCCGGCGGGATGGCAAGGCGAGATGGCGAAGCTCCTTCGTCACGCGATCCCGTACGTGCGACAGATCGCGCTCGAGAAAATGCCGCCCGGTACCGGCGCGACGTTCACGCCCGACGTGGCGGCGAACCTCTCGAACGCCGATCTCGACGTCGTCGTTGCGGCGGCGGAAACCGCGCAGCGCGAGAAGATGATGGCGTTGGGCAAGACGATCGCGGCCGCGATGCCGAAGGTGGACGGGATTCGCCTCTCCATCGTCTCGAACGCGGCGTACGCGCTCGGCGCGAAGGTGGAGCGAGCGGACGCGCTCGTGGCGCTCCTCGGAAAGAAGGCGACGTTCGACAACGCGATGCGCGAGCTCGTCGGATTCATCGGCGCCAAGTCGTTCGGCTCGAGCGGCGAGACGCCCGACGCGGAGCGCGCCGCGCTTCAAACGAAGTGGAAGGCCTTCCTCGCCGCGCACAAGACGGAGGTGCAAGCCGGCACGACGATGCCGATGGACAAGACGCTCATGCCCTCGAACTGGACGCTCGATTGAAGGAAGCGCGCGTCGAGATCGCTCCGTTCGACCTCGTGCGCTCGTTCGCGCTCGGGCGCTTCGGCTTGTACG
>Ga0207677_10002004_pt1 | contig 10736 bp, 6 predicted proteins | sample KBSMisM42_FD_184311 | JGI IMG/M metagenome (GOLD analysis project Ga0207677, IMG submission 184311) | Miscanthus rhizosphere microbial communities from Kellogg Biological Station, Michigan, USA - KBS Miscanthus M4-2 (SPAdes) (version 2) | ecosystem: Host-associated > Plants > Roots > Rhizosphere...
CGCCGCCCCGAGCAGGAGGGCCGCGAAAACGATCCCGAGCCGGCGCCGGCGCCGCAACATATTAGCCATTGCTAATAGATCTTCGCTTTACTTCGCCGCCGCCGGCTGCTGAAACTGCGCGGCGTTCTCCTTCGTGACCATCGCCGTCTGCAGCACGATCTTGTGCGGCACCTTCTCGCCCTTGAGGATCCGGTCCGCCGTCTCGACCGCCTCCTTGCCGCCGGTGGGATAGACGAACGTCGCCGCGAGCCGTCCGTCGGCGACCATCTGGATGCCGCCGTCGAGGCCCGGGAGCGCGTCGATGCCGACGAACTTCATCTCGTTCTCGCGTCCCTTCGCCTTGGCGGCGAGGTAAGCGCCGGCGGCCATCGGATCGTTGTGGGCGTAGACGAGGTCGATGTGCGGATGCGCGGCGAGCGCGGACTCCATCTGCGCCATCGCCTCCTCGCGCAGCCAGTTCGCGACGGGATCGTGCACGACGTGGATGTTCGGGAACGCGGCGATCGCCTCGCGGAACCCGTCGCGCCGGTCGCGCGCCGGTGGAGAGCCCGGAAGCCCCTGGATCTCGACCACGTCGCCCTTGCCGTTCAGGACCTTCGCGATGTAGTCGCCGGCCGCCTTGCCGATCAGCCTGTTGTCCGCGCCGATGAAGGTCGTGTAGGTGTCCCCCTCGATCGCGCGGTCGAGGATGACGACGGGGATCCCCTGGTCGAACACGCGCTTGACGATCGGCGTCAGCGGCTTCGCCTCGTTGGGCGAGATGATGAGCAGGTCGATCTTCTGCCTCAGGAAGTTCTCGACGTCCGCGACCTGCTTCGCGTTGTCCTGCTGCGCGTCCGCGTAGGCGATCTCGAGGTCCGGGAAGTCCTTGGCCCGCGCGGCGACCTGCGCGTTCATCGAGACGCGCCACGGCTCGCCGAGGTTGCACTGCGAGAAGCCGACGAGGTGCTTGCCGGACCTGGACTTGCCGCAGCCGAAGGCGAAAACCGAGAGAAGCGCGAACGCGGTTACGCAGACGGCGCGGCCCAGACCGTCGTAGGGGCGGGCCTTGTGCCCGCCCCCTCCAAAGGAGCGGACGCGGCCGATGTCCCGTCGAGAGGGGGCGGGGGCGAGCCCCGCCCCTACGCCGATCCCGAAGGGCTGCATAACGTCACCGCCTTTTCCGCTGGAGCCAGACGGCGCCGAGGATGATGACCCCCTTGAGGATGAGCTGCAGGTTCGCATCCACATTGTTCAACCCCATGATGTTGTTGAGGACTCCGATGATCAAGACGCCGACGAGCGTACCCCCGACCGAGCCGACTCCCCCGGACAGGCTGGTTCCCCCGATGACGACCGCCGCGATGGCGTCGAGCTCGTACGCGACTCCGTCGTTCGGATTTCCCTGCTCCAGCTGCGCGCAGTGGATGATCCCCGCCAGCGCCGCGAGGACCGCCGCGATCACGTAGACGCCCGCCTTGTACCAGCCCACGCGAATCCCCGACAGCCGCGCCGCCGTCTCGTTGTCGCCGATCGCGTAGAGATAGCGGCCGCCGCTCGTCCTCGAGAGAAAGACGTGCATCGCCGCGACCGTCGCGAGGAAGATCACCGCCGGCGCCGGCACGTACGGCAGGAGGGTGCCGGCGATCCGGTGGACCGACTCGGGCGCGCCGCCGGGCCCGAAGCCGAGCGGGATCGCCATGCCGCCGCTGAGGTATCGCGCCACCCCGCGCGCCGCGCTCATCGTGGCGAGCGTCGCGATGAACGGCTGCAGCTTCCAGCGCGCGACGACGAACCCGTTCACCGCGCCCCACAACGCCCCGACCGCGAGCACGGCCGCCGCCGCGGCCGCGAACGACATTCCCGACTTCATGAGGAGCGACGCGGTCAGCGTCGCGGCGAGAGCGAGGACGGAGCCGACCGACAGGTCGATGCCGCCGGTGATGACGACCGCCGTCATCCCGACCGCGAGGATCCCTTTCTCGGCGACCTGGCGCAGGATGTCGGTGAGGTTGCCGATGTCGAGGAAGACGGGCCGCCCGCTCCGCACGGGAGAAAAGATCACCGAGAGGACGAGCACCGCGGCGAGGCCGAAGAGACCGGTGAACCGCGCGAGCCGGCGGGGGCGCGGCGGTCCCGGCGGTCCCCCCTCACCCCCGCCGCCGCGCGCCTTCTCCCTGGCGGACCCCGCGGCGGAGGCCGCGACGGGAGCGGCGGCGGCGAGCACCTTCTCCTCCGTCGCTTCCGCGTGGGACATCTCCGCCGCGACGCGGCCGTCGCGGAAGACGACGACGCGGTGGCACTGCGTCAGGATCTCCGACATCTCGGAGGAGCAGAGCACGATCCCGAACCCCTCCGCGGAGAGCCGGCGCAGCAGCGCGTAGATCTCGGACTTCGCCGCGAGGTCGATGCCGCGCGTGGGCTCGTCGAGGAGGAGCACCGTCGGGCTCGCGAAGAGACAGCGCGCGAGAACGGCCTTCTGCTGGTTGCCGCCGGAGAGCGTCGCGATCGGAACCGACGACGACGCCGCGCGGACGCCGGTGTCCGCCATGAGGCGCGACGAGGCCTCGGCGGCGCGGCGCCTCGAGACGAAGCCCGCGGCGCCGACCCGGTCGAGCTCTCCCATCAGGACGTTCTCCGCGACGGAGAGGTCCGGGAAGATCGCCTGGGACTTGCGCTCCTCGGGAAGCAGGACGAGGCCCGCCGCGCGCGCCTCGGCCGGATGCGACGGGATTCCGTCACGGCCGCGATCGCCCACCCGCACCGAACCCGTGACCGCCCGCTCGATCGCTCCCGTGAGCGCGAGGAGAAACTCCGTCCGTCCGGCGCCGATCAGTCCCGCGAGGCCGACGATCTCGCCGCGCCGCACCGTCAACGACACGTCCCGGACGCGGAACCCGTCGGGCGCGTTCGGGTCCGCGACGGAGAGGCTCTCGACCCGCAGGGCCTCCGGCGCGCCGTCCGGCAGCGCCGCCAGGTCCGAGCGCGGGATGTCGCGGCCCACCATCAGGCGGACCATCGCGTCCTCGTCGAGGCCTGCGGCGTCGCGCGTGACGATCTTCTTCCCGTCGCGGAGCACGGTGACGCGCGCCGCGAGCCGCCGCACCTCGTCGAGCTTGTGGGAGATGTAGACGACGGCGACGCCGCGCTCGCAGAGACGGCGGACGAGCGCCTCGAGCCGCGCCGCCTCCTCGCCGCCGAGGGACGCCGTGGGCTCGTCCATGATGATGAGGCGCGCGTCGAGCGAGAGCGCCCGGGCGATCGCGACGAGCTGGCGCTGCCCCGCCTCGAGGCGCTCGATGCGGCGCCGCGGCGGGACTCGCGTCTCGCCGACCGCCTCGAGCTCCTCGCGGCAGCGGCGGAGCATCGTCTTCCGGTCGATCAGCCCGAGCGTGCCGCGCGGCTCGCGGCCGAGGAAGACGTTCTCGGCCGCCGAGAGCGAGGAGACCAGCTGCAGCTCCTGCGGGATCTCCGCGATGCCGGCCGCGATCGCGTCGCGCGGCCCGCGGAACCGGCGCCGCTCGCCCCCCACGAGGACCTCGCCGTCGTAGTCGCCGATCTCGCCGGCGAGGATGCGGACGAGCGTCGACTTGCCGGCGCCGTTCTCGCCGATGAGCGCGTGAACCTCGCCGGGGTAGACGTCGAAGTCGACGTCGTCGAGCGCGCGGACGCCGGGGAAGGACATGGAGATGGAGCGGGCGGAGAGGAGGGGGGTCATACCGCCGTCCCCCCAAGGAGAGAACCGACGAGGAAGCTCTCCCCTGTCATCCCGAGGAGCGTAGCGACGAGGGACCCCTTTCTGAGCCGCACTGCGACCATGAAAGGGGTCCCTCGCTGCGCTCGGGATGACAAAGTCCTCACCCTCTCCGCCTCAGCCTCTTCATCAAATCCGTCTCTTTCCCGAAGTGGTCGTGCAGCTCCAGCCAGTCCGCATACAACCCGTCGTACACGTCCGCCGCCCCCGGCTCCGGCGCCACGCGCTCCCCCTTCAGCCGCGCCATCGCGCGCGCCGCGTCCGCGAACGACGCGTGCCCTCCCCTCTCCGGTCCCGCCGCGACCGCGCCGAGCATCGCCGCCCCGAGGGCCGACGCGTTCGGCGCCGCCGCGAGGGAGATCGGCCGACGCGTCACGTCCGCGTAGACCTGGAGCAGCAGCGGGCTCCTCTCGGCCAGCCCGCCGACCCCGATGAGCTCCTCGACGGCGATCCCTCGCCCGGCGAACGCGTCGAGGATGCGCCGCGTGGAGAACGCGGTCGCCTCGATGAGCGAGCGATAGATCTCCGCCGCGGTCGTCGCGAGCGTCAGCCCGACGATCACGCCGGAGAGATTCGCGTCGACGAGCACGGACCGATTCCCGTTCCACCAGTCGAGCGCGAGCAGCCCTCGCGCGCCCGGCGGCACCCGCGCGGCGTCCCGCTCGAGCACGGCGAAGTCGCCGTCGCCGGCGATCCGCGCGAACCACCCGAAGATGTCGCCGACGGCCGGCTGGCCCGCCTCGTAGCCGTAGAAGCCCTCGACGATCCCGTCCTTCACGACCCCGCCGATGCCCTGGACGTCCGCCCGTTTCTCGTCGAGCAGCATGTGGCAGGTCGAGGTCCCGAGCACGAGGACCATGCGGCCGGGCCCGACCACCGTCGCGGCCGGCACCGCGCTGTGCGCGTCGATGATCGCGGACGCGACCGGCGTCCCGGCGGGCAGCCCGAGCCGCGCCGCCGCCTCCGGCGTGAGCCCGCCGACCGCGCGCCCGGGCGGCATGATCTCTCCGCCGAGTTTCTCCGGCATGTCCGCGAAGCGCGCGTCGAGCGCTCGGAAGAATTCCCTCGGCGGGAACCCGCGCTCCGCGCTCCAAAAGCCCTTGTATCCCGCGCCGCACGAGTTGCGCACGAGCTTCCCCGTCAGCGCGGAGACGAGCCAGTCGCCGGCCTCGACGAAGCTCGCCGCGGCGGCGTAGACGTCCGGGTCCTCCTCGAGCGCCTGCAGCGCCTTCGCGACGAGCCACTCGGACGACGTCCTGCCTCCGTAGTCGGCGAGGAACGCGTCTCCCCTCTTCGCGGCGAGCGCGTTGATGCGGTCCGCCTGCGGCTGCGCCGCGTGGTGCTTCCAGAGCTTCACCCACGCGTTCGGCCGCGCCGACCACTTCGGATCGAGGCACAGCGGTCGCCCGGCCGCGTCGACCGGCAGGATCGTCGAGGAGGTGAAGTCGACGCCGATCCCGACGATCGCCCCGGCGGGAACGCCCGCCGCGGACAGGGCGGCGGGCACGGCGCGCTCGATCGCCGCGAGGTAGTCGCCGGGGTGCTGGAGCGCCCAGTCGGATCCGAGCCGCTCGCCGGTTCCGGGCAGCGCGGCGTCGATGACCCCGTGCGGATAGTCCGCGACGGCCGAGCCGCGCTCGCGGCCCGTCCGCGTCTCGACGACGAGAGCGCGCACGGACGCGGTGCCGAAGTCGAGCCCCAGGGCACAGGGCTCGCCCTCGCGGGGCCGGGAAGGCTGGCCGCTCACGCGCGGAACGACGCCGCCTGGTGCCGGTCGAGCGAGTCCTCGATGTCGCCGCAGACGTTGACCTGCATGCCGAGCGCCCGCGCCATCGAGGCCTTGCGAACCAGCGCGCGCGTGGCCGCCGCGGCGTCCGGCGCGTACGCCACCTGGATGTGGTTGGCCATGTGTTTCGCCATCATCTGGTCGCGCGTGATCCCGTAGAGCACCGCGTGCATGATCGGCCACTGCGGCGTCGTCGCCTGCCAGCGGCGCTCCGTCTCGGCGTCCGAGAGCTTCACCACGCCGCCGCGGCCGACGTCCATGTGGAGCGCGTGGTCCTTCACGTAGATCCGCGAGAACACGATCTCGCCGGGCCTCGACACGCCCTTGAGCGTGGAGCCTCCCCGAGGGAAGTACATCGGCGGCTGCCGCTCGCCCCGCGCGCCGCCGTACCCGCCGATGAAGTGCGAAGCCGGCGCCGCGCCGGAGATCTCGAAGACCCAGACGTAGGCGTCGACGCCGCTCTCCGCGACCGGCGCGCCCCAGCGCACGTCGTGCAGCGTCGTCGAGGGGTCGATCCCCATGTCCGTCCACACGCGGTTCGTCAGCAGCGCGTCGACGCCCGCGCACTCGTCGACCTCGTTGAAGTGCGGCACGGCCAGGCCGCCGAAGAGCAGCTCCCCGGAGGCTCCGTGGACCGGCGGGCGGTCGGGGTTGTTCAGCAGCCCCTCCGCCAGGTCCGACGCCACGCAGACGTCCTTCAGCCCCTGCTGGTACTGGATGCCGATGGCGGCGCAGCCGAAGTCGTTCGCCATGCGCACGGCCGCGTCGTACATCTTGAGCCCCTCGAGGACCTGCCCCTCGGTGAGCTCCGTCGCCTCGTCGCGGCCGAGCTGGAACCTCATGCCGCGCGACCGCAGCCAGTCGTAGTGCGCGCGGGCGGCCGTGTCCGGCACCTGGCGCATCGCCGCGTAGAGCATGGACTGCGACAGCCGCTCCTTGAACAGCCCCATCCGGTGCATGAGGTCGTCCGGGACGATCGCGTTGAACATCCCCATGCAGCCCTCGTCGAAGACGCCGAGGATCGCCTGGTCGTTGCGGAGCTGCTCGCCGAGCGCAATCCCGCGCGCGCGGTCCGCGTCGAAGCTCGCGCCGAACGTCCGGTCGTCCACGGCGCGCGCGTGGCTCCGGTCGTGGTCGATCGTTCCGCTCTCGAGCCAGCGCCGCAGCGCGTTGCGCGCGAAGCCGTCCTCGAAGTCCTCGCTCCAGATCGAGCTGTACGGGATTCCCGCCTTCGTCAGCGACGCGTTGACGTTGAGCATTCCGACGAGGCCCGGCCACTCGCCGCTCCAGTTCGCCAGCGTGAGGATCGGCCCCCTGTGCTTCGTGAGCCCGGCGAGGACGTGACTCGTGTACTCCCAGACCGCCTCGGCGACGACGAGCGGCGCGTCCGGGTCGATCTTGCGGAAGATCTGGATCCCGCGCGCCTGCCCGTCGATGAAGCCGTGCTTCTTCTCCGCGTCGTAGGGATGGCCGCGGACGATCCGCGCGCCGAGCTCGCCGAACGCCTTGTCGACGGCCCTCTCGAGCGTCTGCTGCGCGGGCCAGCAGCGCTGGTTGGCGGACAGGCGCGAGTCCCCGCTCGCGACGAGGACGACCTCCTTCGATCCGGGGGCGGTGCTCATCGGGTCACTTCTCCACCTTGTCCACCTTGTCCTCGGCCGGGAAGACCGGCTTCTCCGGCCGCGTGCCGCCGAGGTAGCGCGCCAGCCAGTCCTGCACCTCGTAGTACCAGTAGATGGAGTTCTGCGGCGAGAGCACCCAGTGGTTCTCGTTGGGGAGCAGGACGAGCCGGGACGGCACGCCCATCGACTGCAGGACGCCGTACAGCTCGATCGCGTTGCCGTACGGAACGCGGTAATCCATCTCGCCGGCGGTGATGAGGATGGGCGTCTTGAAGTCCTTCGCGTACGCGATCGGGTTGTGCTTCTGGAACACGTCCGCATCCTTCCAGGGAGTCCCGCCCCAGATCTTCTCGTCGAAGATGTAGGTCGTGATGTCGCCGCCGTACTCCACGGCGAGGTCGTTGACCCCACCGTGGTCCACGAGGCAGCGGAAGCGGTCCGTGTGGCCGAGCAGCCACGCGGCGAGATAGCCGCCGTAGCTCGCCCCCGCCGCCGCGACGCGCTCGCCGTCGACGCCCGGGACGTTCCGGACGAGGTCGTCCGTGCCCGCCAGGATGTCCGCCGTCGGGCGGTCGCCCCAGTGCAGGTTGATGGCGTCCGCGAACGCCTGACCGAACCCGGTCGAGCCGTGCCGGTTCACGCGCGCCACGACGTAACCCCACGCCGCGAAGACGTTCGGGTTCCAGCGCAGGAAGAAGTCGTCGCGTGCCATCGTGTGCGGCCCGCCGTGGAGGACCTGGACGAGGGGATGCTTCTTCGAGGTATCGAACCCCGGCGGATAGGTGATCCACATCTGGACGCGGTCGCCCTCGGCGCCGGTGAACTCGCGCGACTCGGTCTTCCCGAGATCCCACTTCGCCGCGAGCGCGTCGTTGAATCCGGTCAGCCGACGCGGAGCCTTGTCCCTGGAAGGGTCCAGCGCCCAGAGCTCCGCCGGGTGCGTCGAGTCCTCGTGGGCGAACACGAGACCGGCCGCGCCGGCGCGGAGGCCGGAGCTCGTCCCGTCCCCGTAGACCTTCGCGAATCCCTTCCCGTCGCCGCCGATCCGGAAGATCGCGACGCGCCCGTGGTCCTCGGCGTTCAGGTAGAGGGACCGTCCGTCCGGCGAGAACACGTGGTCGCCGAACGAGAGGTCCGGAGTGCTCGTGAGCGGCGTGTTCGTCTCCGCGGCGAGGTCGCGCCGCCACAGGCTGCGGTTCTGGTAGGTCGACGCCGTCGTGCGCGCGAACACGATCGAGCGGCCGTCGGGCGAGAAGCGCGGCCGGTCGTCGTCCCACGGGTTGTCGGTCGTCAGGTTGCGCATCGTGCCGACGCCGTCCGTCGAGATCAGGTAGACGTCGGAGTTGGGATGGTCGCGGTACGGCGGCGGCGTCGTGTTGATCGCCATCGCGATCCACTTCCCGTCCGGAGACGCGTCGAAGTACGGCTCCATGACCGTCGCGAAGACACGCTTCCAGCCGGGGGTCAGGTCCGTGGGCGCGCCGGACTCCGCGTCGATCGCCACGAGCTTGTCCGCGACGTCGTCGGGCACCGTGTGGTCCCAGAATCGGTACTGCCGGCTCTCCGTCGCCTTCGCCGTCATCGGCGAGTCTTTGCGGCGCTTGAGCTCCTTGCGGAGCGCGTCCATGTCCATCTTCGACAGCTTTCCGGCGAGATCGGGGATGACCTGCGTGAGCGCGGCGATGCGGGCGTTCGACAGCCAGCGGGGGGCCTGGAGCGCATACGGCATCGAGGCCAGCCGCCGCGCCTCGCCGCCTCCGACGTCGATGACGTAGAGCGCCGGGACCTCGTCGTCGCCGCGCTTCGAGACGAACGCGATCTTCGTCCCGTCGGGGCTCCACGCCGGCGAGGAGTCGGTCCCGCCCCGCGTGAGGCGGCGCGGCGCCCCTCCGCCGACGCGGACGTCGACGAGCCAGAGGCTGGACGTGCTCTTCGACCTGGGAACGGACCACTCGGTCGCCGCGACGGCGGCGGTACGGCCGTCCGGCGAGAGGGCGGGCGCGCCGACGCGCTGGACCGCCCAGAGGTCGTCGGCCGTGATCGGGTGCCGGCTGTCCGCGAACGAAACGCCCGCGAACAGGCCGAGGACGAGGACCGCGATGGAGAAACGCTTCATCGAATTCCTCTCAGGCCGGGTCGAAGAACATCCGTCGCGAATTCCCGGCCGCTGGTCCCGGTCCCATCGAAAGTGGCGAAATTCTATGACGGCGGCGGCTTGTACTCCCGGATCGTGCCGAATTCGGCGAAGCCCAGCCGGCGGTAGACGCCGACGCCGTCGGGCGCGGCCTGGAGGACCGACGTGCGGAGGCCCGCGGCGTGCGCATCCTCGAGCGCGTGGGCCATCATCGCGGACGCGAAGCCGCGGCGCCGGAAGGCGTCGCGGGTCGCGACGTTGTAGATCCCGGCGACGCCGCCTCCGACGGCGACCTCGACCGTGGCGACCGGCTCGCGACCGATGCGGCCGACGAAGTAGCGCAGGGGCGACGCCGCGGACAGGAGGGACGCGGCGGCGAGAGCGTAGAACCGGATGACGTTCTGGTCGGGCGGCGACCAGTTCGCGGCGTTCACGGCGGCGAAGTCGGCGAGCTGCGACCGCGTGGCGACCCGCTCGATGGAAAGCTCGGACGGCGCCGGCGGGGCGGCGGACAGCGCGGCCTCCACCCGGACGGACATGGCGAGCTCCGCCTCCGCCGCGCGGAGCCCGGCGGCCTCGAGGCGCGCGGCGAGGTCGGCCGGACGATCCGCCGGCCCGACCCACCAGGAGAAGGGACGCCCGGCCGCGCGGAAGTGCGCGAGCGCGCCCTCGATCGCCGCGTCGGCGATCCCGACGGTCAGGCGCGCCGCGAGGATGCAGTTGAACGTGTCGCAGGGCAGGCCGGAATCGACGAGCGTGACGCCGGAGCGGATCACGCGCATGCCGGCGAGGCGCCTCTGCGCCCACGCGGCGTGGACGAGGAAGTTGGCGTCAGCGGCGTCCGAGAGTGAGGGCACGGGGCACCTGAGATGTATCCGAGTGGCTAATCGTTCGCCTTCGCAGGCGGCTTCCCTTCGATCTCCGCGATGGCCTTCTTCGCCGCGTAGGACGGGGTCCGGTCCATGACTCCCCCGACGTGCGGCGTCGGATCCTTCGCGACCTCGCGCAGCGCCGGCAGGGCGTCGCGCGCCGCGGGGCCGATCGCGCCGAGCGCCTGCGCGGCCGCGCGGCGGACGTGGACCGACTGGCCCGGCGCCCGGCACGCCGCGATGAGATCCGGCACCGCCGCCTTCGCGCCGGGGCCGACCGCCGCCAGCGCCTCGGCCGCCGCCATGCGCACGACCGGGTCCGGATCCTTCAGCGCCGCCGCGAGCGCGGGCACCGCCGGAGCGGCCCCGACGCCCGGCGGCTTCGAGCCGGCCGCCAGCGCCCGCAGCCCGCGCGCCGCGAGGCCGCGGACGACCGGGTCCGGATCCGACAGCGCCTTCGTCAGCCCCGCGAGGTCCGACGGGACCTGCGGCGGCCGCACCGACGCCGCCTTCGCCCAGCCCTCGCGCCCGACGCGCGCGAGCACGATGTTGTCGACGCCGAGCCAGTAACCGGTCGACGCCGCGTTCTTGC
>Ga0207677_10002028_pt1 | contig 10683 bp, 13 predicted proteins | sample KBSMisM42_FD_184311 | JGI IMG/M metagenome (GOLD analysis project Ga0207677, IMG submission 184311) | Miscanthus rhizosphere microbial communities from Kellogg Biological Station, Michigan, USA - KBS Miscanthus M4-2 (SPAdes) (version 2) | ecosystem: Host-associated > Plants > Roots >...
GACGACGGAGCGGTAGTTCATCGAGTGATTGAACGCCGAACGGGCGAGGACGATGCCGTCGAGGATCGTCACGGTGAAGCAGACGCGCACGCCGCCGGCGATCGTCTTGATCATGCGGCTCGCGGCGGCGCCGTGGACGAAGAGACGATCATCGATCCGCGCGAACGTCGTAGGGATCGCGTACGGCTGATCGTCGACCACGAACGCGAGGTGACAGACGAGCGCTTCGTCGAGGATCGAATGGATGACGTCGCGGTCGTAATTCCCCCGCGCGGGCCCGCGATGAATTCGAGTTCGCTCGGTGGGTGAAAGCTTCGTCATGGTGACAGAAAGTCGAGGACCCGCGCCGCCACGTGGTCACGTCGCCACTCGCGATACATTTGGTGATCGAGATCGTCGGCTTCTTCGACGCGCAGCCATCCCGCCGCGAGCGACGCGGCCAGGCGACGTCCGCAGCGCAAGCGCAGGTATTCGATCCCGTCGTCGCCTTTGGCGAAGAACATGAGCACGCGCGTCGCTCGCTCGCCGAGCGCGTCGAGCCAGCGCGACGCCATCGGGCGATCGCCCGCGATGTCGAGCGCGTCCCAGCGCCCGCTCGCCGCGCCTTCGGCGATCGCGGCGCGTTCGCCCGAAGCGGTGCGGCGCTTGCGCGTGTCGGCGAGCAGCGCCTCGACGGGATCGCCAGGTTCCCAATACAGCTGCGGGTTGAACGCGACGACGCCATCGATCGCGATCAGCTGCGCGACGTGCAGCGCGGTCCAAGCGCCGGCGCAGAGTCCCGCGAGCACGATCGGGCCGGTACGCCGCCGGCGCAGCTCTTCGACGACGGCGACGGTCTCGTGGATGCAATGCGCGTCGTAGGGCCGCGCCGGCGCGCGACCACGGTCGACGCTTTCCCCAAAGCCGCTCCAGTCGATGCGCAACGCGGTGTGGCCCGCGGCCGCGAGCGTACGCGCGTACTCGACCCACGCTCGTCCGGGGCCGATGTGCGGTTCGGATCCCGAATTGAGGAACACCACGGTGGCGCCGTCGTGCGACGCAGGCGCAGTCTTGATCGCGACGAGGCCCGCGATGGTCTCGACCGATTCCGTGAGCGCCTTACCGCGCCATGCGATCGACGTATGCGGAGCGCGCGCGGCCCCATGCAGGGCAGGCGCGTGCGGCGCGCGGCCGATCCATTCGGCGATGCGCTCCACGATCGCGAACGGCACGACGGCGTCTTCGGCAGGAACGTCGAGCACGGTCGCGACACCGGGCAGTGCGTCGCTCGTGACGTCCACGCCGAGCGACGCGAGCCGAGCGACGAGATCGTCGCATGGTTGCTCCGGCCGAGCGACGACGAGCACGCGCGGCGCAGGCTTGGATGCGAGCTTTTCGATGTCGAGCGCCGACAGCGCGGCCACCGTCTCGGCATCGAACCCGACGCCCGCGTAGCACACCGCATCGTTCGATGGGTGGGTGACTCCCATCAAGCGCACCTCACGCGCAAAACGCTTGCCCGACGCGATCGGCACCCACGCTACGATCGAATCTGCGCCGAGCTGCGCACCATCGACGAGCGCAAACGTCGCGCCCAACCGCAGCCCGACGACCGTCACGCGCGCCGCGCCCGCCTCGCGGCAACGCGCGACGATCGCGGCGAGACTCCTCCGCCAGGCACCGACGCGATCCGGATCCCAACGCTCGCCGCTCGAATCGCCGGTGCCGTCGTAGTCGAAGCGAACGACGCGATGGCCGCGCGCCGCGAGGGTTTCGGCGAGCGTGCGCAGCGTGCGATGAGACGAACAGTGTTCGTACGCGATCGGGGGCGCGATCACGACGGTGCTCGCGCCTGCGCCTGGTTGGGCGGTCACCCAAGCGAGAAGCGGTCGCGCCTCGCTGCCGAACCACTCGGCTCGCGTGATCACCGATCGCGAGCGGGGCTCGATTGACTCGCGACCATCTAGACTTTCCAGCGACACCGAACGCTCTCCCAAGCATCCGGCGTGCCGCGTGGCGACCTCGTATCGGCGTGCGCTCGGCGTGGCGGTCTCGCGCGGGAGCCACATCTGCTGCGTGTCTTTTGGCGCTGGCCCATGCATCAACGCGGCGCGCAGGCTGCGTAGATCGACAGGCACGAGCCTCGCACGCATGAACCCGCAAATGTCGACACTCCAGGACAATCTCAATCGGTCAACGTGGTCGCTTCGCTCGTCACGCAAGTGGCTCGATGCCGTCGGCGAGTTCACCGATCCCGGCGAACGCGCGGTCCTCGAGCTCGTGCGCGACAGCGTGCGCGGCAAACCGATCCTCGATCTGGGAGTCGGCACCGGACGAACCGTGCCGATGCTCGCGCCGCTGACGGACGATTACCGAGCGATCGACTACTTGCCGTCGATGGTCGACACGTGTCGCGCGCACCACCCGAAGGTGCGAGTCGACGTCGGCGACGCGCGGTCGCTCGACGGCTTGCCCGACGCGCACTACGGGCTCGTGAATTTCAGCTTCAACGGGATCGACGCGGTCGATCACGAAGGCCGAGCGCGAGTGTTCTCGGAGATGCGACGGGTCCTGCGTCGCGGCGGCCTCGTCGCGTTCTCGACGTTGAACATGGACGGCCCCGCGTATCGCGAACGTCCGTGGGAGCCTCGCGCCGCGACGAATTGCAGCTTGCCTCGCGCCGCCGCTCGCGTCGTGCTCGGGCTCGCCAGCGTCCCATGGGACGTCGCGCGGTGGATGCGGATCCGTGAGGGCACGACGTGCGGCGACGGTTGGGCGGTGGCGCCATTCAGGGCGCACCACTACGGCATCCTCACGCACTACACGACGCGCGAGCGCCAGCTCGAGGAGCTCGCGAACGCCGGTTTCGATGGCGGCGACGTCGTCGTCTTCGAGAACGAGCGCGGCGCGCGTGTGCTGCCGGGCGACGACACACGCCAAGCGACGTGGTTCCATTTCGTCGCGCGAGCGTCCTGACGCTCGAAGGACAAGCTCGCGAGCGACGGGCGGTTCACCTGAACGCGGGGTCGCCCTTGATGCACTTGAGCACCGCTTCACACGAAGGGGCCCACTTCTGCTCGCATGCTGGCGCGCCCGCATATTCCTCGGGCTGCTTCGTCACCTTGTTCAATTTGTGATCGCACTCGGATGCGAACCCTCCCGGGTAGCCATGCGGATCCCACTTCACGCCGGGCGTTGCCGTGAACGTCGGCTTTGCACTCGCGACCGCCGCGGATGTGACGGATGTGACGGACGCGGCGGGCACGACGGGCGCGCTCGATGATGCCAGCGGCGCGGTCGTGGTGATCGCCGTCGCGGCGGATGAGGAAGCCGCTGCTGATGTGGCGGTATCATTGTTCTTGCAGGCGAGCGACGACCCGACGACTGCAATGAGAGCGGCGACTACGAGCGCGCGATCGGACATCGCACGAGGGTCGTCGATGCTTCACTTCAACGCAAGGGGACGGCAGCGACGAGCACGTCACGCGGGTGTGAACGTTACTCGAGCGCCCACTCGATTTCGGGTTGGCCGTGTTTGCGGAGCGCCTTGTTGATCGTCGAGTAGGGGCGGCTGCCTCGAAACGCTTTCACGGACATCGGGCTCGGGTGGGCGCCTTCGATGATCGTGTGATGTTTGTTCTTCACGAGCTTCGCGTGGGCGCGGGCGTGCGAACCCCAGAAGACGAACACGACGTGCTCTTCGCGCGCGTCGAGCGTGCGGATGATCTCGTCGGTGAGCTCGCGCCAGCCGAACAACTTGTGCGAGCCGGGCTCCGACGCGCGCACCGTGAGAACGGAGTTCAGAAGAAGGACACCCTGACGCGCCCATGGCAGCAGGTAACCGTGCTTCGGAAACGGGCACCCGATGTCGGCGACGAGCTCGTCGAACATGTTGGCCAGCGATTGGGGCAGCTTGATGCCGCGCTTCACCGAGAACGCGAGACCGTGAGCCATACCGGGCGTCGGGTACGGGTCCTGACCGAGCACGAGGACGCGCGTCCTCGCGAAAGGTGTGTGATGGAACGCGGCGAACGTCTCCCATGCCGGCGGGAGCACCGCTCCTCGCGCGCGCTCCTTCGCGACGCGCTCGATGACACCAGGAACATCCAGCGCGGTTAGCGCCGAGCCGAGCGCGTCTTCCCAATCTGGGGGCAATCGCGAGGCGTCCACGGTCGAGGCTGGAACCTCGTCTTCGAGCGGCATGCTCGGAGGTCCTGCGACGACGCCGAAAGCGCGACAGAGGACGACGTTCGCGACCATGCGCGGGACGCCGAGCGAGAAGATGTCGTCGACGCTCGCCGTCTCCGGAATCGTTCCGCCAAAGCGCGTTTGTACGGCTGAGGCGATCGCGATGGCGCTGGTCGCGCGCTGCTTCGCGAGCCCCATGGGTTGGAGCACACGCTGGACCGCCTTCGCATCGGCCTCGGCGAGCGCTGCCGCATCGGGCCACCGTTTGAAGAGGTGGAGGAGCGCGTTCCGCGCGCGCGCCGTCATGTTCGCTCCGCCGAGCGCCATCGCCACGAGTAGTTGGAACGTCGTTTCCCAGTCGCGCTCCACCCGCGGGCGACGCAAGCCGCGCGGACGCTTCGCTTTACCCATCCAATATTCATCGTTCGTATCGCGGCCGGGCTCGTCAAGGGGGTAACGTTTTCGGCGTGCATCACAAACACGAGCGGATGTTTCATCATCATCACGCGCAGAAGCTCGACGATCGACGCACGTGAAAGACGCGAGCGTGGACCTCGTGCTCTTCGCGAGCGAATGGCGCGTGGAGTCATCCGCGGAAGTCGGCGCGTACCATCAGCTGATCATCGCGGCTCATTCGCGCGGCTCGAAGATCCGAATCATCGAGACGAGAACGCGCTAATAAAGAGGTGATGGACAACCCGAAGGCCGTCGTCAAACGGACGCGCAGGTTCGGGCGCGGAGTCTTCGCCGCGGAGCCGATTCGGCGCGGTGAGCTCATCGCGGCGTTCGACGGGCCCGTCTTCGACGGAGACTTCGACGACTGGACGGACGATCTGCGCAATCACGCGATTCAGATTGGGCGCGAGAAGTGGCGCGACTCGAAAGGGATCGCGCGGCTCGTGAATCACTCGTGCGAGCCGAACTGCGGCATCAAAGGCTTGAACCGCATCGTCGCGATGCGAGACATCTCCGCCGGTGAGCACATCACCTGGGATTACGAGATGACGGAGAAGAGCAGTTGGTGGCGCATGCGTTGCCGCTGTGGATCCGAGCGATGCCGAAAACGCATCGGGCACCATTCGAATCTCCCGCGCTCCGTTCGACTCGAGTACCGCGGCTACATTTCGCGTTGGATCGCGGGCTAGCCTAGCGCTTCATGCGCGCTTTCAGCTCGGCGAGATCGTCATCGATCGATTCGTCCGAAGGCTCTGCGATCGGGGCAGGGCGAGGCTCGACCCTGACCTTGCGCGCGGGTGCCTCGCGTATGGCGGCGGGCTCGACCTTCTTTCGCTCGACTTTCTTTTTCGCCGCACCGCGAGCGCGCCAGCGGCGGCGTGCATACCAGCCAGCGGCGCCGACCACACCGAGCAGGAGCGCCCAGTACCAGTAGTTGAGCACCAACCCGATGACGCCGATGAGGAGCAGCAAGCCGATGATGCCGATGGCGATGCGCTTGTTGCGCTTGCTTCGCGCGAGGCTGCTCTCCTCGGCGCGCTTTTTCGTGCGCTCTTCGTCGCTGAGCATCGCGTCGTCGAGGGCGCGCTCGACTGCGTGCTTCGCGACGGCGAACGCGGCCTTCGCGCGGAGATCGTCTGTGGCTTTGTCGTCGCTCACGGCACGAGGATAACCACGCTCAGCCGCCCGGGCCGTCGGCTTCGATGTAATTCATCAAATCGGCGTTGCGGCGCGAGAGCTCGCCGACTTCTTCACGAAGGAGATGGCGCACCGACAACGTGCCGACCGCTTTGCCGGTCTCGTCGACGATCGGAAGGTGACGGAAGTGGCCGACGACCATCGTCTGGAGCGCAGACTCGGCCGTGTCGCTCGCGCGCGCGGTTCGTACGTCTTTCGTCATGATGTCGGCGACGGACGTCTTGTCCGGATCGGCGCGCGTCGCGACGACGCGAGCGACGATGTCACGCTCGGAGACGATGCCGGCGAGCCCACCGTCCGCGTTGAGAACGAGCGCTGCGCCGACTTTGTGCTGGACGAGCAGCGTCGCGAGATCGCGCACCGTCGCCTCGGGCGTGATGGTGATCGGCGGACGACGCGCGAGGGAAAGAAGGTCTTCCATGTGACACCCCCTGGTGGTCGAGAAATTCTACCACGCGCCGGGGCGGGCGGGCGGGCGCGCGCGCTCGCTCACGCGATTCGTTCGAGCGGCGTACCCGCGATCTGCGGCGGTGCCTCCGGCGGATCGCTCTTCGCCTCGGCGCCAGCCCAGCACACGCGGAACGAATCGGGCGACGTCAAATAGTCGGCCACGACGAGCGACAGCACGCGCTCTGCAAGGCGCAGCCCGGGGACGTCATGAACCAAGACGTAATCGTCGATCTGCTCGATCGCGCCCGCGGCGACGAGCACCTCGATGAAGTCCTCGTCACCACCGAGGAGCACCCCGACCATGATGCAGACCTCTTTTCGCGCGGCTTCTATCACCGACGTGACGTCTTCGTCGCGAAGGACGCGGCGTCGCGCGGACGAGACGCTCTCGGGCGGAAGCTCGTCGTTGCGCGGCGCGACGGCACGATACGGTCCGACCAGCCAGGCGCCGAGCTCGCGGGGCGAGAACGACGATTCGAGGAAGAGCATGTAGGTCTCGCGGACGGACAACGACATGACGATCCGATCAGCACGAACCGTGCTCGCGCTGATCCCCCCATTTTTCGAGGATTCGCGCGATGGAGTGGCCGAGTCGTCCACAATTGTGGACGCGCCCGCATCAGTGAGAAGATGCTCGCGATGAAACGACTGTTCGGTCTCTGCGCGTGTGCGCTCGTCGCGTGCGGCGGCTCCTCCTCCTCTACTTCGAATGCGCCGACGGGCGGGATGACCGACGACGACGAGATCTTCGCCGTCGTCATCTTCCACGAGCTCGACGGCGCGTCGCTCGCGTCCGGTGAAGGCGTTTGCATCGGCGCGCGTGGCGCGGTGAACGATGGCACCGCGCTCCTCGCCGCGGTTCGTTCGCGCTATCCGACCGCAGTGCCCGACGGTCAGTGCTCGGGCGGCGGCCCGGATGGCTCGCACGTCGTCGTCAACGCGACGAAGGCCAAGGCCGTTCGCATCGACATCGGGCCGATCGAATGGGCGCAGGAGCAAGGAAAGGCGACCATCGCGAGCGGCGGCGCGTATCGCGCGGGCGGCGTTCACGAGGTCGAGTACACGCTCGAGAAGCACGGCTCGAAGTGGCAGATCACCGCGACGAAGCCGAAGATCATGACCTGAGAGCTCAGCTCAGCTCAGTGACAGTGGCCGACGAGGCGGCCGTGCGGGATGGCGCAGCTCTTCGAGCAACACTGGCCGCTGCTGCCGCACGTCATGCCGCTCTTCGTGCAGGCCATCGTGGTCGTGGTCGTGGAAACGGATGGTGTTTGCGCACCGACCGAGACGGTGAACGCGAGCACTGCGAGCGTGGCCAAGACGCGAACGGTGAGCTTCTTCATCGCGCGATCGTTGCGCGGGGCGGTCGCGGAGGCGAGTTACATCGCGTTACGTGAGGTTTTCGCTGTAACGTGGTGGCATGTTCGTCTCACGTGCCTCGCTTGCCGGTTTCGTTGGGCTCACCGCCGTGGGCATCGTGCTCGCCACGTTCTCAGCGTGCGTCGACGGGAGCAACGCGCAGCAAGGCACGCTCGACGGTCCGTGCTTGCCGAACGGACTCTGCAACTCGGGGCTCGTGTGCGCGACGGTCGACAGCACGCAGAAATGCATCATCCCGGACGGCGGCGTCGTCGTCGAAGCGGGCACCGACGCATCGGACGCCGAGGCAGGCCCGCGGCAGTGCACGTTCCAGCCGACGACGTTCCCGTGTCCGCAAGGGCCTACTTGCTACGGCGCTTCTCAGAGTTGCTCGCTCACGAGCTGCGGCGGCGGCGACACCGACTACAAATGGGCGTGCTTCGGTCCGAATCAGTGCGGCAACACGCCGTGCTGCATCGCGCCGGACGCGGCGACGCTCACGCCGACGACCGATTGCTCGCAGGGTGGCTTGAAGGTGGCGTTCGTCGATGGCGGTGTCCCCTTGGGCATTCCAGTCTCGACGTGCGAGAGCGGGCAGGCTTGCCCGACCGGAGACATCCAGCTCTGTCAGTTCAACACGCAATGTCCGCAGGGCACGGTGTGCAGCCCGGTCAAGATCAGCGGAAGCGGCGCCTCCGCGAACAACGTCATCATCGGCGCGTGCGTCCCGGAGTGATCGGCTAACCGGTCTTCCAGCTTCTCTTCTTCAGCGCGGCGGCGATCTTCTTTTCGTCTCCCATCATCACGATCTTCGCGAGGCGCTTCGCGTGGGCCGCGGGCTCCTGAGGGACGCGCAGGAGGCGAATCGAAAAATCGGTGTACTTGATGTTCGAGACGCGAAGGCCCGCGTCTTCGTCGAGCATGTCGAGCGCTTTGCGAGCGGACTTCGACTGCCACGACACCCACGTGACGAGGTCCATGAGACCCGAAGGCGGACCGTCCACCACCGCGAGCACGCGCTTCGGGTACGCGGACGCGAGCGACGCCGAGCGCCCGGTCGCGTAGACGCGCTTGATGAGCGCGTTCGCCGTCGGGACGTGATCGGGCGCCGTGTAGAGCAGCATCCCGTACTTCTTCTTCGGTTTGCCGAGCGCCTTGTCGAGCGCCGCTTTGACCTCGCCGAACGTCTCCACGTCATTTCTCCTTCACGTTGAGCTCCGTCGCGAGCGACTCGAACGCGGCTTCGCCGAGCTTGTCGTTGAGCTCGTTCTCGGCGGTCGACGATTTGGTCGTGATCGACGACGGCGTCTTCGCGGTGATGCGACCGCCTCCGACGAGCTCGCCGTTCGACATGTCGAAGACGTACGCCGCGGCGTCGACCTTGCCCGGCGTGTACTCGCTGCCCGACACCTCCGCGGTCTGATACGTGTACGGCTTCAGGACGACGACATACGGCGAGCTGCAATCGGTGATCGACACCGTCTTCGCCTTCACGTTCTTCGCGCACTTCGCGAAATAGTGGTCCAAACGAATGCGAATTTTCGGGAGCTCGTTCGGCTCGGCGAGCTCGTCCGCGAGAAGGACGTCGAAGTTCGCGTAGCCGTTGCGCGTGCCCGTGAGGACGCCGCTCGTCATCGAGGTCGGCGCGGGGAGCGTCTTCACTTTGGGGCCAAGCGAAGCGAGCGTGGCCAGCCGCTTGTTGCAGCGGTCGATCTCGTTCGAAACGCGCGCTTCCTCTTCGGCCTTCTCGGCGGGCGTTTGTTCGTGCCCACGCTTGCACGCGAGCAGCGCGAAGAGCACGAGCGTGCTCGCGGCCAACGTGTGCATGATCGCGCCTGCGCGCGTCTTCGAGCTCGTCATCCGGACGAGGATAGCCGACGACGTCGCGTGCTAGTAGCCGTTCCGGAAGTTGTTGCGGGTGGCGCCGTGGGCAGCGAGGACGCGAGCGGCGGGGACGTTCATGTGCTGCTCGGCGGCGTCGAGCGGCGTGTCGTCGAGGACGTGATCGTTGACGCGGGCGCCGTGCGCGATGAGGAAGTTCACGACGCGGATGTTGCCGGACTCTGCGGCGGCGAAGAGCGGCGTGCGGCCGTCGGGGAAGCGACGATTGACGTTCGCGCCCTTCTCCACGAGGAGCTCCACGAGGCGCGCGTGCGCGTCGTCGTTCGCGGAGCCGTCGATCGCTTCGGCCAGAGCGGTCGTGGCCTCCTTGTAGTGCACGTCGACCGGAGCGCCCGCCGCGATGAGCGCACGCGCGTAGTCGCGGTCGCCGTGACGAACGGCCGCGAGAAGCGGGAGCGCCGCGTCCTCTTCGCCGTCGTGCCACGTCCAGTCGACGCCGAGCTTCGCGATGCGCTCGACGTCCTCGTTCGTCGCGTTCGTTGCATGCGCGAGCGCTCCCGCGGTCACGCCTTTTTCGATCGGACGTTCGAGGAGCGCGTCCCGCACCTGCGGGCCATACGCATCACCCCGCGAGAGCGCGGCGCCGAGCGATTCACCCGTCACGCGCGCGCCGCGATCCAGAAGGAGACGCACGAGGGGCATGCAGTCGTCGTTGCACTGCGTCACCACGTCGGCGAGCGCGCTCGTGCCGTTATACGTGTCGTTCGGGTCTGCACCCGCGTCGAGCAGCCTCGTCATGATCGTGCGCTTCATCGAGATCGTCTTCCACTTCGTGTAGGCAGCCGACGCGAGCACGCCGCTTCGTTTCGCTTGCTCGGGGTGCCCCGAGAGCACGCTCGCGAACGAATTCGGCGCGGCCGCCATCGCCGCGTTCAAGAGGGTGGGCTCTGCAGCGCCTTTCGAACGGAGCAGCGCGACGATCTCCGGAGATGCGTCGGCGACCAGCACCGGGCTCGACGTCGAGTCCTCCTGCTCGTGCACGTTGGCGCCGTGAGAGAGCAGCCACATCACCGCTTCTTTGCGACCGGACTGCGCCGCGAGCCGCAACGTGCCGTCGAGCGGCATGCCGTTGCGATACGCCTTCTTCATCGCGAAGACGTCGCCTGCCTTGGCGGCCATGATCATCGCCGGTGAGAGCATCGGAAACTCCGG
>Ga0207677_10002036_pt1 | contig 10668 bp, 10 predicted proteins | sample KBSMisM42_FD_184311 | JGI IMG/M metagenome (GOLD analysis project Ga0207677, IMG submission 184311) | Miscanthus rhizosphere microbial communities from Kellogg Biological Station, Michigan, USA - KBS Miscanthus M4-2 (SPAdes) (version 2) | ecosystem: Host-associated > Plants > Roots >...
TACCGCGCCGGCTTCCTGCAGCAGCTTCGTTGTAGTCGCGTCAAACGTCGGAACGTTATCCATGCCGACTTTCGAGCCGCCGGTGGTGAGCAGGCCTTTCGTGTTGTAGATATCTTTGAGCGCAAAGGGGATGCCGTGCAGCGCACCACGATAACGTCCGGCCGCAATCTCCGCTTCAGCATTCCGTGCTTGTTCGCGAGCCTTGTCCGCGGCCAGTGTGATGAACGCATTCAGTTGCGGCTCGAATGTCTCGATGCGATTGAGCAGTGCATCGGTATATTCGACCGGCGACAGCTTGCGCGCCTTGATGAGTCGCGCCGCTTCAGCGATGGACAGAAAGTGGAGTTCGTCAGTCATAGGTAATTAGATTCAAGATTGTTGGCGACAGCAAAATGGAGATCATAGAAAATACGAACAAGGAAACGCTTTGCTACAGCGCGCAGAGCTTAGTGAGAAAGGCGAAAATACTTAGGGACGAAGGCGTCTACTTGATAGCAAACGCCTTCTGGTAGTAGGTCAAATCAACGTACTTCGATGGATCCGTCAGCGTCTTCTGCGGCGTCGCGTATTTGCTTCTCAAGTCAAGCACTGTCTTGACGCCTTCCATGTCGAGCGCGAGATTACGGAACAGGCCATTTTTCGGGTCCACGAACACATCGTACGTCTTTTTGGCGAGCGCCGGGGTCATACCCGCATCGTTGGCGATAAGCAGCGCCTCGCAAATGTCGCGATTATGCGGATCGAAGAGATAGTCCATCGAATCTCGGTACGCGCGCATGAACCCCAGGACCGCTGCCTCGTTACTTTTCAACCACGCGCGCTGCGCAAACGCACTGCGTCCCATGTAATGGCCGAACAGATCCATGCCGGCCGACAACTTATTGTAGCCGCGCTCCGTCGCCTGCATTTCAAACGGCGTCGGCAGCAGCGTACCGGCGTGCTTGCCTTCGAGTAGCATACGGAACCGATTGGGACTGCCTCCCGCTCGCACATAAGTGACTTCAGATTCTTTGACGCCGCTGCGATTGATCATCTCTCGCAGGACAAACGCAAAGCCCGTCGACATTGCGTCGACGGACACTTCCTTGCCGCGCAGATCAGCAAACGTTTTAACCTGCGGCGCGGTGATGAGATAAAGGAACGCATTGTCCATGCCCATAAAAGCAACCATGTCGGGCGGTGTCTTTACCGGCGCCTCGCCCTGGCCTTCCTGATATGCGATAAGGTTGTCGATCGATGTAAGCGCGACATCGAATTTGCCATCGATGAGATTGGTCATGAGGTAAACCGAATCCGGCGTGTACGTGAGGTTTACGCTAACGCCGTGCTTCGCAAAAAATCCCTGGCGCTGTGCGATCCACGCCGGAATGTTGTAGCCGCCGCCAAACGTGATGATGTTGATGGTGTGCAGTGGACGCGCCGCGGGCGCCTGTGCGGCGGCGTGCAGCGTCAGCACGAGCGACACGATGACAGCGAAAATGATTCGCACAAACGTTCCTCCGGCAGAAAAGTTTTTCGCATTTTACCCGCGGTTATCTAAATTGACAGTGCGGGCAGTCGGCTTGTATAGTCGCGTGCCGCTTTTCCTTCGGCTGCTGCGCGAATGCAAGACGCGTAAACGTACGCAAGCAGCCCATCATCCTCAGCCCGCTATCACGGAGACCCCTATGTCCAGCCTTACCTTGAAGCAAGCCAACTCCATTATCGAAGGCGCACTTGCCAAGGCGCACGAGATGAAAGTGAAACCGCTTGCTGTTGTCGTTCTCGATGCAAGCGGTAACATCGTCGCGGCGCAGCGCGAAGACAACGCGAGCATGTTTCGCTTTGATGTCGCAATGGGCAAAGCCTGGGGAGCGGTCGCGATGGGCTGCTCGAGCCGCGCCCTCGGCAAGCGCGCCAAAGACAATCCGAATTTTTTCCTCTCGCTCGCATCGACCGCATCCGGCAAGTTTCTGCCGCAGACAGGGGCCGCGCTGATCAAAGACGGGCAGGGCAATATTCTTGGAGCGGCGGGCGCGAGCGGCGGCACGGGCGATGAAGATGAGGCCTGCTGTGCAGCCGGAATTGAAAAAGCCGGCCTCAAGGCCGACGTTTCCGCATAAGGAGAGCAACATGAGCGCAGTGCAGAAACCCAAAGACAATACCAAGAACGAAGGTGCGGTCAAAGCCGGTAACGGCAACTACATATTCGAGCTGACTAAGATGGCGGGCATGGACGCGGGCATTGGTTACTCGACCGCGTTCGGGCCAGTGATTGAAGGCGAGCGCATGCAGTGCGGACTCATCCGCAAAGAAAAAGGCACTGGCGCGCGTCCTCACCTGCATCCAAATGAGCAGTGGAACTACATCGTGAAGGGCACGCTGCGCGTCAAGATTGCCGATCAGCCCGAGCAATTGTGCGGGCCGGGCACTCTGCTGTACTTCCCCGCGAACACAGTGCATTCAACTGTGGCGACACACGACGAAGACGTGTACTTCTTTACCGTGAAAGATCTGTCGCACGGCATACACGGCATGGCCGCGGACGGCACGATGGCAGGCGCACACTATGATCCGGGGTTTGAGCCGAAATAGGCGCAGCCGAGATAGTAAGAATTGCGGTAGACAGCCGCAGAGAGCGATCTCTGCGGCTTTTTTGTGGTTTGCAGCGAATAAAAGTCGCGCGAGAGATTGAAGAAAGCGCATCAGCGCTGAGGGATCCATTTATGAGTGAATTGAAAAAAGTCAGCTTCATCGGTGTGGGCAATATGGGCAATCCGATGGCGTCGCAATTATTGAAGAAAGGCTTCGACGTCACGGTGTTCGATGCGCGCGAGAGTACGATGCACGCATTCGTGCGTGAGCATGACGGCGAGAGCGCGGCTACACTCGCGGATGCAGGGCGCAATGCCGATGCGGTTATCTTCATGGTGCCGGATGACAAGATCGTGCGGCAGGTTTTATTCGCGGATGGACTCGCTGCAAGCTTGCAGCGCGGAACGATAGTCGTCGACATGAGCTCATCGGCGCCGTCAGGAACGGTAGCGATTGGCAACGAGTTGAGCGCCCGCGGAATCGGTTATGTCGATGCGCCGGTTATGGGTGGCGTGATCTTCGCGAAGGACGCGACGCTCGACATCATGGTGGGCGGCGAGCCGGAATTGGTTGAGCGCTGCAAGCCGCTCTTCAGCGCAATGGGTCGTAAGCTCTACGTATGCGGTCCGCTCGGCAGCGGGCACGTGCTCAAGTGTCTCGCCAACTATATAAACGCATGCGCACTGATCAATACGCTCGAGGCAATGACCATCGGCCGCAAGTTCGGGCTCGACAGCGAAGTCATGGCCGACGCGATCGAATCGATGTGCAACGGGCGTCAGCACCCGATCGCAAAAAAAGTCGTGCCGCATGTGCTTACGCGAAAATACGGAACAGGCATGGCTATGCAGTTCATTGCCAAGGACGTACAGATTGCTGTCGACACTGCACACAGCGTTGGCGCTGCGGCGCCGCTCGCCGAGGAAACTGCCAAGTTATGGGCCGCTGCGTGTCAAATGCTCGGCGGCAAACTCGATCAGACGGAAATCGTGCGCTACTGGGAAGCGCAAACCGGCGCCCGTCTTTAACACTTACATACAAGGCGCCAGCTAAGCAAACAGCTCTGGCGCCGCTTGTCGCACGGCGCCGATGACCTTCACCACATCCGCCCGGAAATCAGTGTCCGGATAATACGGTTCCGCCCGCGTGAAGTCGTATTCATCCGACAGCACGGTTGTCAGTTTCAATTCACCGATGCGCGCCAGGAACGTAAAGTCGGGAATATGCGACTTGTACGTGCTGTTCATTTCAATCACGTGCGTGCCCGGCGCGCAAAACACCAGATTGCCAAACGCGGCGCCATGCGCGCCCACGACTACCCGCGCGCGCGAGAAGCGGCGTATCTGGTCAGGTACCGACATCTCGCCCGGTACGACACTCGAAAAGCCGAGTGCGAGCAGCTTCGCTTCCACTTCCGATTCATTGATCACCCGGCGTACCTTCGCATCACGGCGTGAGACAAAGAGCAGATCGGTGGCCGGGCCGGTTTCCATGCACGCCATGACTTTGCGGCGCAGCCATTGCGTACCGACGCCCATCTTCAAGTGATTGACCACATTGGTGGGCACGATTAGCTCGCGGCAGGATACGAGAGCGCCAGGAGGCAGCTTAATCAGACGCTCGTCGGCGATCCCCAAAAGCTCGAGGTATGCGCGCTGATGAGGCCTTAGATCTTCATTGATGAGCAGCGGCAGATTGACGTGCGGAGTACCCTCGAGCAGCGCAAGCTTCAGCATGTTGCGCGTGATCCAGTGGCAATAATTGTGGTCGCCGCCGAGATGCACGCATGGCGATTCGATGATTTTTGAAACGCGTGGCACCTTGTACAAGAATGCGCTGTTGTCAGGAGCGGCACGGCCTTCGACAAAGGGGCTCTTGCGCAGCCCGCGATTGTGCACTTCCAGGTTATAAACGCGCGTGTCATCGAGAATCGACCAGTAGGTCGTTTCCACGTCGACGTTCTTGAGGCATGCAACATAGACGCCCTGCGAGCGGGCACGATCGACATCGATGTACGAATCGGTCAACAGCCGCAAGCCGAGCGCTTGAGTGTGCGGATGACGCGCCAGTGCTTCGCGCGCGGCCGCAATGTTTCCCTCAATCAGATCGAACGTCGCCAGTTGTTCCAGTGCGTGGTCATCATCGGGACATATTGCGAGCAGCCGCCGGCAAGCTTCGGCTGCTAACTTGGTATCGTCGCGCTTTGAAGCTATCGCAACAAGTTCGCGCAGCAGCGCCGCGCTGCGCGGAGAAACGATCAGCGCTGCTTCAATCAGCCAGCGGTGCAGTGCATACCATTGCAGCGCCTGCAGTCTGTTCGTCAGCCGCAGGAGCGCAGTCAAAGCCGGGTGTGCGCTGGCAGCAAGATACCTTTACGCAGGAACCGCGGCGGCGGCGCGTTTGAGGCCCGGCATGGTGAATCCGGTCTGCTTCAGTTCCGCTTCGAGCGATTTCGCCTGATCGGCCGTCAGTTCGACAAGCGGCGGCCGCACCTTCGCCCATGCCGGATCGTTCGCATAGATCGCGATGCCCTGTTTCAGCGCGCCTATCATCAGATACTTTTTGCCGAAAGCATCGCGCGTGACATTCAGCTTCTGCTGCTGTTCGTCTGCATCAGCGTTTTTCCATTCGGTGTATAGCTTATGAATCGCAGCCGGATTCACGTTGGCGGTCGCGGAGATTGTGCCGACGCCGCCATTGCGCATATTCGCAAGCAGGAATCCTTCCGAGCCCACGAACACATCGAAGCCCGACCTTGCAAATCCGTCGAGGAATACTTTGGTGTTGTTCCAATCGCCCGAACTGTCTTTCATGCCGGCGATGGCATTCGGATACGCCTTGAGCAGTCGCTCCACGAGACCCGGCGTTATACCGACCACCGCAACAGGCGGTATGTGATAGAGATAGATCCGCAGCCTTGCATCGCCGACCCTTTGCACCACTTCACTGAAATGGCGATAGAGCCCTTCCTCGCTGACACCTTTGTAATAGAACGGCGGCAGCATCAGCACGCCGGCGCAGCCCTGCTTCACCGCTTGCGAAGTGAGCTTGACGGTTTCGGTGATCGAGCAGCAGCCGGTGCCCGGCATCATGCGTGACGCATCCACGCCCGCGGCAATCAGCGCGTCGAGCAGAGAGGCGCGCTCTTCGTAGCCGAGCGAATTTGCTTCGCTGTTGGTACCGAAAACCGCGAGCCCGCAATTCTGCGACAGCAGCCATTTGCAGTGCGCGATGAAGCGCTCTTTGTCTGGCGACAGGTCGGCTTTGAAAGGAGTAACGACAGGCGACAGGACACCCTTGATGCGGTTTGCATTACTCATGGAAACCTCCGGAATTAGCGTATGCGGTTAACTTGGGAATGATACACCCTGCCCGGGCGTGCGTGCTTGCCGCGCGTTGAGCGCATCCTGCATAATCCACGTCTCTAAAAAATCCGGCCGCTCGAGTTTCCGCAAACCGATTGAGCAAAGGAATGTCCCGCATGAAACACCAACGCAAGCAGCCCGAAGAATTGCGCAGTCACCGCTGGTACGGCGCACAGGACATGCGCGCGTTCGGCCATCGCTCACGCACGCTGCAAACGGGCTTTGCACGCGAAGACTTTGCCGGCAAACCGGTGATTGCCATCATCAACACCTGGAGCGACATCAACCAGTGCCACGCGCATTTTCGTCAGCGTGCCGAAGAAGTAAAACGCGGCGTCTGGCAAGCGGGCGGTTTTCCACTCGAAATGCCTGCGATCACATTGTCAGAGCCTTTCATGAAACCGTCGACCATGATGTATCGCAATCTGCTGGCGATGGAAACCGAGGAGTTGCTGCGCTCGTATCCAGTGGACGGTGCCGTGCTTATGGGCGGCTGCGACAAGACCACACCCGCGCTGCTCATGGGTGCAACGAGCATGAACATTCCCGCGATTTTCATGCCGGCGGGCCCCATGCTGCGCGGCAACTGGCATGGCGAGCCGCTCGGATCAGGGACGGATACATGGAAGTATTGGGCGGAGCTGCGGGCAGGCAACATCACGCCTAACGAATGGCAAGAAGTGGAAGAAGGGATTGCGCGCTCACCGGGTCACTGCATGGTCATGGGCACCGCGTCGACCATGACTTCAGTCGCCGAAGTGCTCGGCTTCACGCTGCCGGGCGCTGCATCGATTCCCGCCGCTGATTCGAACCACTCGCGCATGGCGAGCTATTCAGGCCGCCGCATCGTCGAAATGGTTTGGGAAGATCTGAAGCCAAGCGATTTCCTGTCCGCCAGGTCGTTCGATAACGCCATCACCACCGTTCACGCGTTGTCAGGCTCTACAAATGCGCTCATCCATCTCATCGCCATGGCGGGACGGGCAAACGTCAAACTGGCGCTCGACCGCTTCGACGAACTGTCGCGCAAAACACCGGTGCTCGCCAATATCCGGCCGGCCGGTGATAAATACCTGATGGAAGACTTTTACTACGCGGGCGGATTGCGCGCGCTGCTCGCTGAGCTGCGAGGTTTACTCAACACCGACTGCCTGACGGTCAACGGCAAAACACTGGGCGAGAACCTTGAAGGCGCCAAGGTCTATAACAGCGACGTGATACGTCCGCTCGACAATCCGCTCGCGAAAAGCGGCGGATTAACAGTATTGCGCGGCAACCTCGCGCCTGATGGCGCCGTCATTAAGCCGACGGCCGCAGAAGCGCGCTTGATGAAACACACCGGGCGAGCGGTCGTATTCAAGAATTATGAAGACATGTCGGCACGCATTGACGACGACAATCTCGATATCGATGAGACGTGCGTCATCGTACTGCAGAATGGCGGACCGCTCGGTGGTCCGGGCATGCCGGAGTGGGGACAGCTTCCGATTCCGAAAAAATTGCTGGCGAAAGGCGTGCGCGACATGGTGCGCATCTCGGACGCGCGCATGAGCGGCACATCGTATGGCGCCTGCGTACTTCACGTGGCGCCCGAGTCCTTCATCGGCGGACCGCTTGCATTCGTGCGCGACGGCGACATGATCGAGCTCGATGTGGCGGCGCGCAAGCTCGAGCTCAAAGTAAGCGACGCTGAACTCGCCAGGCGGCGCGCGGCGTGGAAGCAGCCGAAGATCATTTATGAGCGCGGTTATGGCGCGCTTTTTGGCCAGCGCGTCACGCAGGCCAACGAAGGATGCGATTTCGATTTCCTGCATGCCGGCGCCGCAACGCCGGATCCGGAAATTCACTAGAGCCACTCAGCCGAACCACGCAAAGGAAACGCAAAGCCATCAAAACGCCCGGCTTCATAGGCGAACGAGTGCGTGCTGCCAATTTTGAATTTGCAAAGTGAATGCGGTTCACGTTAGCTTCGCGCGCTTTGCGTCGTCCCGGTTAAAGATTTTATTGCTTAAGGAAAAACCATGGAACTTCCGGTCAATCATTTCAAGCACGCGCTGAAAGCCGGCAAGCCGCAGATCGGCATCTGGAGCTCGCTGTCGTCGCATATCGTCGCCGAGATACTTTCCAATTCCGGTTTCGACTGGGTCCTGCTCGACACCGAGCATTCGCCAAACGAATTGCCGATGGTGCAGCAGCAATTACACGCCATGCAGGGCGGAACCGCGAACCCCGTCGTCCGCGTGGCATGGAACGACATGGTGATGATCAAGCGCTTCCTCGATATCGGCGCGCAATCGCTGCTGCTGCCGTACGTCCAAAGCGTCGAAGAAGCAAAGAATGCAGTCGTATCGATGCATTATCCGCAGAACGGCATGCGCGGAGTCGCGGGTGGCGCGCGTGCCGCCGGCTACGGTCGAATCAAGGACTATCACAAGAAGGCGGCCGGCGAATTGTGCCTGCTCGTGCAGGTGGAAACGCGCAAGGCGATGGCGAGCATCGATGCGATCGCGGGTGTCGAAGGCGTCGACGGTGTTTTCATCGGGCCCAATGATTTGTCAGCCGACATGGGGTATCTCGGCAACTGGCAACATCCCGAAGTATGGAAAGTCATGGAAGATGCCGCGAAACGTATTCGCAAAGCGGGCAAGGCCCCGGGCATACTCGTCGGTGAAGCGGATGGCCAGCGTTGCCTCGATATGGGTTACCTATTCGTTGCGGTGGGCTCGGATGTCGGCTTGCTCAGAACGGGCGATACGCTCGCCGCCGAATTTAAGCGGTAAACAAACGAGTGCTCAGCGCGCCGGCGGCTCTTAGCCGGTTGTCGCTGACACTACAAGTCACCCGGCCCTGCGACAGCACCAGGCCGCGACAGACGTATTAACGATTCCTGGCAGCAACGTGTCGCGAGTATCCATAATTCCAACGGCGTTGTTGTGCGCAGTCGCAGCCATTATCTTCTTTGCGCCGCCGCCTGCAGGCGCGTCGATTGCGACCATGCATGCGGCGGCGCTCATCGTTCTCACGACCGGCCTGTGGGCGCTAGGCGCGCTTCCGGAGCACATCACCGCGCTGCTGTTTTTCGCGCTGGCGATGGTGCTTTCGATAGCGCCGCCGCACGTTGTGTTTTCCGGTTTTGCGTCAGCGACCATGTGGCTTGTGCTGGGTGGACTCTTCGTCGCTGAAGCAGTGCGCGTTACCGGACTTGGCGGGCGGTTTGCCGCTGTCCTGTTTGGCCGGTTCACCACGAGCTACGTCAGCCTCATCATTGCGATTGCAGTCGCCGGAACCGTGCTTGCCCTATTCATGCCGGCAACGGTCGGGCGCATCTTGCTGCTGATTCCAATCGTATCGGCACTCGCAGAACGCGTCGGGTTCAAGCCGGGCAGCGATGGCTACAACGGCCTTTGCATGATCGCGATCATTATTTCTTATCAAAGCGGCAACGGGATGCTGCCGGCGAATGCACCGAACCTTGTGCTGGCAGGCGCGGCGGAGGCGCTCTACCAGGTGCATTTTATTTACGCTGAATGGATGTGGGTGATGTTTCCGGTTCTGTGCCTCGTCAAAGGCGTCATACTCGTCCTGATGACGTGCTGGCTGTATCCGGCGACGATTACAAAAGCGCCGGCAGCATCCGCGCTTACGCCGATGAGCGCTCAAGAGCAGCGCCTGTCGTTGATACTCCTGATTGCGCTTTTGTTATGGGCGACCGACTTCTTGCACGGCATTCGTGCCGGATGGATAGCGCTCGCGGCGGCGGTTGCCTGCCTGCTCCCACGCATCGGCATGCTGTCGGCGCGTTCGTTCGATGACGTGCGGTTCGGGTCGTTTTTTTACGTCGGCGCCGCGATTGGCATCGGGGCGGTCGCCAATGAATCGGGGCTGGGTGCGCTGCTCGGTCGCGCGCTCCAAGGCTCACTCAATCTGCAGCCGGGCGCCGACTTCACGAATTTCATGGTGCTGAGCTTGTTTGCGACCGGTGTGGGACTGATTACCACGAATCCCGCGCAGCCGGCGGTGGTGGCGCCGTTCGCAGCAGCATTTGCGGAAGCAGCCGGCTGGCCGCTCAATGCGGCGCTGATGACGATGGCCGTCGGTTTTACCGTCATGGTATTACCTTATCAGGTACCGCCGGCCATCGTTGGCATCCGCGTTGCCGGACTATCGATGCGTACCGTCATGCGTCTCGTACTGCCGCTCGCATTCGTCTCTGTGGCGATACTGCTGCCGCTTGATTATTTGTGGTGGCGCATCATCGGCTATTTCGGCTGAAGCAACGCCGGTAAACTCGTGGCAACGGCTCGAAGGGATCAGCATGGCTAAAGCGCGTATCGGCAGCGACCTTGAAATGCACTATGTAGTCGATGACTTTACCGATCCATGGCGCGAAGCAGACACCATACTGCTACTGCACGGCAACAACGAAAGCAGCGCGGCGTGGTATGGATGGGTGCCGCATCTGGCGCGGCATTACAAAGTCGTGCGGCCGGACATGCGCGGATTTGGCGAATCGACGCCGATGCCGCGCGACTTTCCATGGACGCTGGACCTCGTGATCGATGATTACGCGCGATTGATGGACATGCTCGGCGTCCAGCGTTTTCATCTCGTCGGTGCCAAGATTGGCGGCGTGATCGGCCGTGCATTTGCCGCTCGTCGCCCGGAGCGCGTGATTACGCTGGCGGTCGCAGGGTCGCCACCGCCAATTCGCGCGGACAAGGATACGATG
>Ga0207677_10002042_pt1 | contig 10656 bp, 12 predicted proteins | sample KBSMisM42_FD_184311 | JGI IMG/M metagenome (GOLD analysis project Ga0207677, IMG submission 184311) | Miscanthus rhizosphere microbial communities from Kellogg Biological Station, Michigan, USA - KBS Miscanthus M4-2 (SPAdes) (version 2) | ecosystem: Host-associated > Plants > Roots >...
CCGGTTGCCAGGGCCGACGCCGGAAAATAGATCTGCTCGGTGATGTTGGAATAGGGCCGCTGGTGTTTGAACGCCGCGCTCAGTTTGAGGTCCCCGTCCCACAGGTCCTGGCGGTAGGAGCCGCTGACCTCGGCATTGTTGGTAAGCATGGGATAGCTGTAATTCGACAGTTGCAGCGGCCGGCCATCGGGCAGATAGCGGGTGCGGGTGCCAAAGCCATTCATGTTCAGCATGCCCATATCCCGGCCCCAGGTTGCGGAGAATTCGATGGCCGAACTCGCGCGCTGCCAGGCGAGATGCAGTGCCGCCTTGTTTTCGCTGGTGCCGTTATGAGTGATGCCGCCTTCCAGTTCGGCGCGCCCGCGCAGTGCCGCGCCGGTCTTGCGCACCACATTGGCCAGAATGGGATAACCATGCATGTCGGCGGCGCCGCGGATCAGCTCGATGCGTTCCACCGACGCCGCCGCGATGCGCTGCAGGAGGAGATCGACGCCTTCCGCCTTGCTGGTGGGCAGCTGGCCGTCGATCAGGACATTGCCCACGGTGCCGGAAAAGCCGCGCACATTGGGATCGCCAAGCTGGATATGAAAGCCGGGCAGCAGCAGGACCATCTGGTAGGCGGTGACCGGCTGGTTGGGGGCGAAGTAGGCCGCTGGAAAGCTTTCCACATCCTGCTGGGCGGCTGCCGGACGGGGCTGGAAAGCCGCGACGGCGCAGGCGAGCAGGATGATACGCAACGACCTGTCCACTATAGAAAGCCCCTAGCGCCTGCCGGCGGTCTGAGACGCCACTATAATGATCAGCCCGCGCCCCGACGGCGCGGGCTTCGTCCCCTGCATGCTCATGGCACGCCCCCGAATTTCCCGCCCGAAGCAGGCCTGTTCGCCCCCGGGAAGTCAACTGCGGGGGCTGTTGTGGCTCTCAAGCCGCGAGCAGACTAAGCTCGCCCCATCAAAGGTTTCAATTTCCGCATCCGGCTCAATCACTTCCAACCAGGAGAGATAACATGACCATCACTTGGAAATCCGCCTGCTGGGGCGCCGCCCTGGTGCTTTGCGCCTCCACCCTGCCCGCCGCCGCGCAGCGCATCGTGTCGCCCGGCCAAACCACCTACTATTTCAGCGGAACCACTGCCGACCCGATCGATGCCAGCCTGCCCGCCACAAATCCCGGGCGCATGGGCGACACCATCCGCCAAGCCGATAACATTCTCAACAAGCTGAAGGACATGCTGGCCAAGAACAACCTGACCTTTGGCGATGTCGTGTCGGCGCATGTCTTTCTGGTGGGCGATCCCGCCAAGGGCGGCGAGATCGATTTTGCTGGCTTGAATTCGGAGTGGGCCAAGCGCTTCGGCACAACGGACCAGCCGCTGCGTCCGTCGCGAGTGGCGATCCATGTCGCCCTGCCGTCGGCTGGCGCCCTGGTGGAGATCGAGCTGGTGTGCGCGAAACAGGCCTCGCCCTGAAGCGGTCACTCAGACTGTGACATACTCCTGGCCCTTGGTGTGCTGCGCCCAGGCATAGAGCCCGGCATTGGCTGTCTTCCAGTTGGGCATGGCTTCCATCCGCCGATACCAGTCTTGGACATGCGGCCAGGGCGAGAAGTCGCACGCCGTCAACTCACCCATCGAGAGGATGCCGCTGGCCTGGTAATCCGCGATGGTCATCTTGTCGCCGCAGAGATAGGGATTGTTTTCGCCCAGCATGGAGTCGTTCATCACCCCCAGCAATTTGCGCGAGCGGGTCTGGCCCCGTCCCAGCACCAGCGACTGGGCCGCCTCGTCCTCATATTTCACATGGGGCAGAATCTGGGGATAGCAGAGATTGTGCCCAAAGGCGGGATAGAGGCTGGTGTTGATCCAGTCCATCGCCGCATTGACCCGCGCCCGCGCCTTCAAGTCTTTCGGATAGGCGGGTGAGTTGTTTACATCGGCCAGGTATTTCAGGATCGCGGAACATTCCGGCAGGATGAAATCGCCATCCTGCAGCACTGGCACGGCATTGTTGGGATTGATGGCGGTGAATTCCGGGCTGTTCTGCTCGCCATTCATCAGGTCGATCACCTTTTCCTCGACCTTCAGGTTGAGGTCGGCAATGAACATGGCGATCGGGCGGCAACCCGGCGAGGCGGGATAGGTGTAAAGCTTCATGACGACCCTCCATGCACATTTTGGAATTCGGGAGACACAATAGCCAATTCGAAGGACTTCGGAATATAACAATCACTGTACGCAAGGCGACCTTACGCTCTCACCTTGATGATAATCGCCCGGAAGTTGCTGCCGGACTTGACCATGGTGAGATGCGGCTGGCCCGCGGGAACCACGATGAAATCGCCGGGCTTGATGGTCACGACAGTTCCGCCGGTTAGCGTGCCGCCGCGCTTTTCGCCGGGCCCGGTGTCGCGCATGCCGGCAGCCGTGCCGCCGAAGGTGAACTCCGCCTCGCCCTGCTGGATCGCCATATAGTCGATCCAGTGCTCATGCACCTCGACCTCGCCGGGCCCGGTGCGGCCCGCCACCAGCACATAATGGTTTTCATGGTCCACCAGGGTTGAAAGCGTCAGCGCGGTTTTTCCGCTGGCCAAGCCAGCAAGGTCCTTGTCGCCAAAGACGTGGAAGGCGTCCGGTGGCGTGGCGTGACCAGTTGCCGCTGTCTGCGCCAAGGCCGCGCCCGCCAGGCCAGCCATCAAGCTGAACGCGATCAGGAATCGAAACATAATAAGCCCTCCCCAAATTCGAATTTTTTCCTGGGCCACTATAGCATCCGGCCCGTTTGGCGCGCCTTGACGCCTGGCTTGGAGTGCCGCCGGCGCGCTGCAGCCAGGATGCGAGGACCGACCAGCCGGCCGCCATCCACAACCCCGGAATCGGGCGGTCGCCGACAACAGCCCAAAACCCGCCCACTGACCGACGGTTCGCGGGCCCCCAAGGGATGGCATGCAGGGCGGCAACGGCTTGCAATCCGGCCCTTTTTCATGCGGCGCCCTTGACCCTCGCTTTGTCTCTTTCCACTGGCTCTCGCCCCCCTGACCCAATTGGGGTAAAAGACTCTGGCAGGCCCACCCGACCAGGGAGCGCTTATGAGGCAACGTCTTCTGCTTTCCGCCATGGCCTTCACCATGGTTGGCGGCACGGCCATCCCGACCGCGGCGGCGCCCTGGGCCCGTGGCTTTGTCGTGGGTTCCTACGAATATGCCTTCCGCTATGGCGGGCGTCCCGATTTCAGCCGCGGCGCCGAGATCGAGCCCGGCGTCGACTGTCCGCATGGCAGCACCATCCACCTCGCCAATCCCGACCAAACCCGAATCGCCATCGGTCGACAGAAATGGCGCTCGCAGCAGGAGGTTGACTGGGTCACCGCGCCTCCCGGTGTGGAAAAGGTCAATACGCCCGGCCTGACTCGCCGCCATATCTGGGCGCGCGCCATGTCCTATCGCGGCTACAAACGCGGCATCGAGACCTACGTGAATCCCTGGGCCACCGACGATCCCGGCCAGCCGGAAGTGACCAGCCGCATCGGCGACGGCTTCAACCTGGACGGCAAAATCGGGGACAAGGACTTCATCAGTCCGGACGGCGAGCGCGGCATCGACAATGCGCTGTATCGCGCCTGGGGCTGCGACGCGCCCTGGCGCGGCGGCGGCAATGCCACGCTAGACCTGCGCGCCAACGACAAAATGATCGAGGGTCTTTACACCATGGTGATCCGGGTCTCCGGCAACCAGGACCCGATGAACGACAGCGACGCGGTGCTGGAGATCGGCTATTCGCCCGAAAACATCGTCAAGGATGCGCGTGGCGGCATCGCCACCGACTATTCCTATCGGATTCTCAAGTCGGCCCTCTACACCAGGCTGAAAGCCAGGATCAAAAACGGCGTGGTTGAGACCGAGCAGGTCGATCACCTCCATACCCCGCGTATCGCATGGTTCTACGACCAGACTGGCGACACCAATTTCCGCCAGGGCAAGGTCCGGCTTTCCATCGGCGCCGACGGCCGCAATGCCACTGGATTGATTGGCGGCTATCGCGACTGGCGCGACCTTTATGCGGAAAACACCTTTGCCCAGGATGGCGGCCAGCAGGGCACGCGCGAACATGAAGATGCCGTCTCGCTCTATTACGCGCTGCGGCGCAACGCCGACGGGATCTACAATGAGAAGACCGGCCGGTATGATGGCATCTCCTCCGTCTATCGCATCAAGGCGTCGGCCGCTTTTGTCGTCGATCCCGACAAGCCGATGGACGTCCCCAAGCTGGCCCAGGAAGAAGAGCGCAAGGCGGCTTTCGAGGGCATCAAGCAGGCGGTGATCAAGGGCGCGAACAGCTTGGTTCCGCAGCCGGTGCCGCCGGGCACCACGGAAGGGTCCTATCCCGCCCTGGAACATGAGATGGACGGGTTGGTCAGCCGGGAATATTTCCTCAAGACCTTGGACCGGCCGCATTATGCCGGCGAGGACGCCAACGGCAATCCGCCCAAGAAGCGCAAGCCGGCCGAACCGCCCAAGCAACAGGTGCGCAACGAGCAGCAGCCGATCGTTACCGCGGACGGACAGTGACGGGACCATCGTCCGGCAGACATTTCAGCGGCACCGACTCAGCGACGACGGCGCGATTTCCTTTTTGACAATGCAATAATTTGAAACCGGCATAAAAAAGTGGCCGGCTTTGGCCGCGTCATTTCCGGGCCTATTTGCTATAGAAGATATCCGCAAGGGGCCAGCTGCAATCATGGACAAGGCAACGACGGACGGCGCCACGCCGCGCGCGGCATTTTCCGGTTACCAGAAATTCGTCATTGCCGTCCTGGCCTTCCTGCAGTTCACCCTCATCCTGGACTTCATGATCATCTCGCCTTTGGGCGCGATGATGATGCCCACTTTGCACATCAACCCGCAGCAATTCGGCCTGGCGGTGTCTTCCTATGCCTTCAGCGCCGGGGTGTCCGGCTTGCTGGCGGCCGGATTCGCCGACCGCTTCGACCGCAAACGCCTGCTGCTCTTCTTTTATGCCGGCTTCATACTGGGCACCCTGCTCTGCGCGCTGGCGACCACCTTTCCGCTGCTGCTGCTGGCGCGCATCGTCACCGGCCTGTTCGGGGGCGTGATCGGCTCCGTGGTGCTGGCCATCGCCACCGACCTGTTTCCGCTTCAGATGCGCGGGCGGGTGATGGGCTTCATCCAGACCGCCTTTGCCGCCAGCCAGGTGCTCGGCCTGCCCGCCGGCCTCTATTTCGCCAACCATTGGGACTGGCACGCACCCTTTTTCGCCATCATCGCCGTGGCGGTGCCCGCCGGCCTGGTGATCGCGTTAAAAATGAAGCCTGTGGCGGCGCACCTGACGCTTCACCAGGAACACAGTCCTTGGATGCATCTGATCCATACCTTGACCGAGCCGCGCTACCGCCTGGCATTCATCCTCACCATGCTGCTGCCTACCGGCGGCTATATGCTGATGCCTTTCGGCACCGCCTTCATTGTCGAGAATGTCGGCCTGCCGATGTCGACCTTGCCCACCATCTATCTGGTCACCGGGCTCTGCACCGTCTTTGTCGGGCCGCTGGTGGGCAAGGCCAGCGACAGTTTCGGCAAGTTCAACACTTTTTGCTTTGGCAGCCTGCTCACCATCCTGATGGTGGTGATCTGGACCAATATCGGGCCGGTGTCGCTTGCCACGGTGATCGTCGTCAATGTCCTGATGTTCATTGGCATCTTTTCCCGCATGATCCCGTCCCAGGCCCTGCTGACCGCCATTCCCGAAATGACCAAGCGCGGCGCCTTCAATGCGGTCAGCGCCTCGCTGCAACAGGTGGCGGGCGGCGTCTCGGCGGCAGTGGCGGGAGCGGTGATCATCCAACTGCCCGGCGGGGCCCTGGGCCACTTCGACTGGGTCGGCTATATCGTGATGTCGGTGGCGATGGTGTCGTTGGTGCTGATGTATTTCGTACATCGCCAGGTCCCGGAATAGGCCGAAGGTCACCACTTCGCCCCAATTGGGAACGGAACCGTTTAATCGCGCTAGCCTTTATTAAGCGGGGGCATGAAATTCATATGGAGAGTTCCATGTTGAAATCCTCGCTAGCCATTTTGGGCGTCGCCCTCTTGGTCGGCGCCAGTGCGACCGCCAAGGCGGACGTGCACCAGGTCGGCTCGGTTAATGTCTCGTCAGACCATTACACCGACGTCAGCTGGGAGCACTTCGAAGGCCCCGTCGAACGCCTTCAATTCGTGGCTGAGGGAGACACGGTGCATTGCGCGCATATCAGCGTGACCTATCGAGACGGCACGACCCATCAGGTATTCTCCGGAGTGCTGCCCAAGAACTCCATCGAGACGGTGACCTTCCCGGAAGGCGACAGCCGCATGCGGCATGTGGATTTTGCCTGCAAGGCTGAAAATATCGATGGCGCCAAGATCCGGTTGTCCTCCATTTCGGAAGGTTATGACGACGACCGCTGGGCGCGCTCGCCCCACGTCACCACCTATGAAGACGGCGTGGTCATTTCGCGCTAAAGAAGGCTGAAACGGCAAAAGACCCGGTGCCGGCACCGGGTCTTTTTCCTTGTCCAGAACGTGCTAAGCAACGACACACGGCAAACGGTCCTGGCCTATTTTAGATAAGGTTCTACTTTTCCCTTGTATTTGACCGTCATGGCATTGCCATGGCGGTCCACAGTCTTGCCCACGGCCAGCCGGACCCATCCTTCACTGACGCAATATTCTTCGACATTGGTGCGTTCCACGCCATTGAAGCGGACCCCCACCCCACGTTCGAGCAGGTCGGCATTATGGAAGGGGCTGGCCGGATTGGTGGAGAGCCGGTCGGGCAAGGCGGGGCTTTCCGTCTTTTCATCTGTCATGGAAGCGTCTTTTCAAGTGGCCGTCGCTTCCTAGGCCGGATGGGGCACCCCGCTCAAGCCCCTTCTGACGTCGCGGTTGAAAAGGGCGCGAATTGGCCGTCAAGTCCGCCAATCAAAACCAGAAACAAGGGAAGAGCCATGGCTTATGACATCTACGACGCCTCCATCCCGCCGCTGATCCACATGCTGGGCAGCCTTTCCCATATCCTGTCCAAGGGGGAGGCCCATGGCGGTATCGACCCCGGCGAAGCCCGGCTGGCGCCGGACATGCTGCCGTTAAAGGCCCAGGTTTACATCGCCACTGACGGCGCCAAGGGCTGCGGCGCGCGGCTGGCGGGGGTGGATATCCCCAAATATGACGATACCGAGACCACCTTTGCGGAGTTAAAGTCGCGGGTGGCAAAGACCATCGCCTTTCTCAAGACGCTGGACCGCAAGTCCTTTGCCGGTTCGGAAGGAAAGGAGATCGTGCTCAAATTCCCCAATACGACCTTCGAGTTCAATGGCGCCGACTATGTGGGCAAATTCGTGCTGCCCAATGTCTATTTCCACATCACCGTTGCTTACGGCATCCTGCGCAATCGCGGCGTGGCGCTTGGCAAACCCGACTATTTGGGCGGCGCGCGCTAGCCGACACGAAAAAGGCCCGGGTTAAACGCCGGGCCTTTTTGCATTCCTCCTGACAGACGTCAGTAGCGATTAGGGTTGTACGGCCGGCGATCCGCATAGTTCGGGATGCCGTCATTGTCCCGGTCGCGGTCATAGTAGCGGTCGCTGTAAGTACGGTCGCCGTAATAGCGATCGCTGTAATAGCGATCTCCATGATAGGTGCCGTAGCGATCATAATAGCCGTCACCATAATAACGCCCGGCGCAGGCCGACAGCGCCAAGGCCGTGAGGCCGATTGCGGCGAATGCGATGATTTTCATGACGGGTCTCCTAAAAGCCCTCTCTGGAACTCATAACGTTCCTGAAACGCCTTGGATGCGGGGCATTTTTGCGGCGGGAAAAAGGTCGAAAGCGATACGCGATCGAAAAAGTTCCCTCGTTAATTTGTCGGCGCTGGCAAGTTAGCGAATTCGTACGCTGCCGCTCCTACAAATCGTGAAATTCGTAAACGGCCAAAAGAATTGCCGGCGACCCGCGCCCTTGATACTGTCGATCCGCTCCTTATCGAGGTGGAAATGCGCGCGCGGCTGGCAGTTGTTTCGTTGCTCCTCGTTTCCCCGGCCCATGCAGGCATTATCCACGTCAGCGACTTTGCCGAGTTGTCGGCGGCAATCGATTCGGCGAATCTGGATTCCGGAAGCACCATCTATTTGGCGCCGGGCACCTATAGCGGCGGTGCACTGCCTTTCATTATGGCATCGACGACTTTCCAGCTCGATCCGGCTTTCAATGCTCCAGCCGGCTCCGCGATCCTGAATACGATCCCTACCGGTTCGAAGGGGCTGCTCACCGTTGATGCGGCGACGAATGTGAATCTGACCGTGGATGGCCTGACCTTTCAAAATGCATCGATCAGCGCTGGGCTTGGCGGCAATGCGGCGGGAATTCGCTATCAGGGGAGCGGGGCCGCCATGCTCACGGTTTCCAACAGCATCTTCCTGAACAATCAGGACGGCATACTCACCGGAAGCGGAGTGGCGCCAGACCAGGAGCAACTTGCCATTTCAATCGTCAATTCCCTGTTCGCGAATAACGGCGCCCCGGACGGCATCGAGCACGCGCTATATGCTTACGGCCAGAGCCTGTCCGTCAGCGGCAGCACCTTTTGCGGCACCATCGGCGGCCACGACATCAAAAGCCGTGCCGCCGTCACCACCATAACCGGCAGCTTTCTCTATGACGGCGCCGCCGCGCCGGGCCAGCCTCTGTGTGGGGCGGGATCGGCCAGTTATGCCGTCGATGCACCCAATGGCGGCCAATTGACCCTAACCGATAACCTGCTGGTCCAAGACGACCAGACGCAAAATTTCGCCATGGTTTCCTATGGCGAAGAAGGGCTGCTTTACGCGAATAACAGCCTGATCGCGTCTGGAGACACGTTCACCAGCACGGTAAGCGGCAGGGGAATTCAGGAATTCTCCGGCGGCACGCCCAGTTGCGTCACGCCAGTGCAGCTTTCCAATACAAGCTTTTCCGCAAACCTGATTCCCGTAACCCCTGACGGATGCTTTTCCAACTCGTCGGTTCAGTTGGACGAGCCCGACAATCTGGCGATGGTGATGGCGAGCCTGCTGTTTGTTATTTCCCTCCGCTATCGGCGCCGGGTGATAAAAGCGGCCTGAGCCGGTCGACCGCGCTCTTCGCTATTGCCCACAAAGCATCTGGAGTGGGAGTATCCCAGTCCAAGGACACGTGGCCGCTGGCGTGTTCGCGATGGAGCACCAGGCGGCCGGCGCCCTTGATGATCAAGGGAGGTTCGCAATGGCGAGCTTGGCCGGTCATGCGCTGCCTGCAGCGGCCCATGCGGCACTGACGCAACAATGGTGCGCGACCGCGTGTGCCGCACTGGAAAGCGGCCGATGCCTGGAAATCCGTTATGAAACCTGCACCCGGATCGTCGAGGTGCATCGCGTAGGCATAAGCCCGAGCGGTGGGCATATTCTTGCCGGCTGGCAGGTCAGCGGCCTTGTCGGCGAGCGCCCAGGCTGGAAACTGCTCAACCTGGATGAAGCCCTGGAGCTCAGCGTCACCGATATCGCGTCCCGTGCGCCGCGCCCCGATTACCGGCGCGGCGCCAAGCAGTTCATCGGCATCATCTGCCAGATCTAACGCGCGTCCAGGTCGGGCACGGAACGGGCAGCCGCATCGAATTTGCCCAGCACGCAGACCTGCATGGATTGCAGCACCTGGAAGCTGTCCTCATTCTCGCAGACCTTGTTGTCGCCGGAATGGGTGTGCCAGGCGAAGCCGTTGAACTTCAGGTCGGGGCAGGTGCCCTTGAGATGGTTCACCAGTGTGGTGCCATCCTTCATCTTGAACACCATGGTGTGGCCGTCGCGCGATTTACTGCTGTCGATCTTGCGAGTGTCGATGCAGGTGTTGGCATAGGCCGGCGCCGCGACGGTCAGGGCCAAAAGGATCAAAAGCGTTTTCATGACATCCTCCAAGCGAGCGCCCCTCGCCGGTTTGAGAGTATCCACCCTTTCGGGGTGGCAGGCTAATTCTACTACAACTGTCATAACAGGGGCAAGCGGCTCCGGTCCGGACAGGTCTTGACGGGGGCGGCCCCACAGGCCAAAGGTCCGCCACTTTTGACCAAATCGCAGGAGAATCCCCCGTGTCCGCAGCCCCTGAACAGGTGACCATGACCTTGCCCGACGGCAAGGCCATGACTTTCGCCAAGGGCGTGACGGGGGGCGAAATTGCCGCCGCCATCGGCCCCGGCCTGGCCAAGGCGGCGCTGGTCATCATGATAGACGGCAAGGAATGGGATTTATTCCGCCCCATCGACCAGGATGCCCGAATCCGCATCATCACCAAGAAGGATCCGGAGGCGCTGGAGCTGATCCGCCACGACATGGCCCATATCCTGGCCATGGCGGTGCAGGCGCTTTATCCGGGCACCCAGGTCACCATTGGCCCGGCGATCGAGGACGGCTTCTATTACGACTTCGCCCGGGACGAGCCCTTCACGCCGGAGGATCTGCCGAAAATCGAAGAGGAGATGCGCAAGATCATCAAGGCGGGGCTTCCCACCCGCCGCGAAGTCTGGCCGCGCGACGCCGCTGTCGAACATTTCAAGGGCATCGGGGAGACCTATAAGGCCGAACTGATCCAAAGCATT
>Ga0207677_10002043_pt1 | contig 10653 bp, 8 predicted proteins | sample KBSMisM42_FD_184311 | JGI IMG/M metagenome (GOLD analysis project Ga0207677, IMG submission 184311) | Miscanthus rhizosphere microbial communities from Kellogg Biological Station, Michigan, USA - KBS Miscanthus M4-2 (SPAdes) (version 2) | ecosystem: Host-associated > Plants > Roots > Rhizosphere...
ATCGAACGACACGACGCCACGGATGACGGAGCTCTCGGTGGGCGTCCCGCACTTGCTCGCGGGGACGGGCGTGACGCACGAGAGCGTCTGCACCGCGACATCCGCTGCTGCATCCGGCGTGGCTGCGTCGTTCGTGTTTTGATCAGGAGCCGAACAAGCCGCCGATAGAAGAAGAAGAGAAGCCGCGAGGGGCTTCCGGAGGGAAAGTTTCATCGCGAGCGAGCGCTCTGCGAGGGGCGTGCCAGCGCGAAAAGCCCGGGAAATGGGCGGTGCGTCAGTTTTCTTACAGAATTACGAGGCCGCGGCGGGCTGCGCTGACGACGGCTTCGGTGCGGCTCGTGACGCCCAGCTTCGTCAAGATCGCGTTCACGTGGAACTTCACCGTGTGATCGCTGATGTGCATCTTCGCGGCGATCTCTTTGTTCGCGAGCCCTTGCGACAAGTGCTGGAGAACTTCCTGCTCGCGGGCGGTGAGCTCCTCGGGGAGCGGGGCACGATCGCGTGAAGGGATGAGCGCGCTCGCGAGCGCTGGATCGACCACGATGAGACCCGCCCGAACGGCTTTGACCGCGGCAGCGAGCGCGGCCGCCGACGTCTCGCGCGTGAGAAGACCGCGCGCACCGGCCGCGAGCGCGGGTGCTGCGATCGAGCCCGTGGGAACCAGCGCGACGACGTCGGCCTCGGTGCCTTCGACGTCCTCGATGCGCTCGCGTGCGGTGGTGGCGTCGGCGCCGAGATCCCACACGAGGACTTCGGCCGCGACGTCGCTCACGTCATCCGGTGTCGTGCCCTCCGCGGGCACTCGTTCGCTCGACAAGAGAGAGAGGAGCGCCGAACGCACGAGCGGGTCGTCCGCCACCACTGCCACGTCCGGGCCTGAAAACTGAGCGTCCACCGTAGAGAGCAACGTTGGGACGCGCCTTCATTCCGTCAACACTCGCCAAACGGCTAGGTCGAAAGCCCGCATTTTTCGCCCTTTGGCCGATGTTGGGGCCGCTCGGCGAAAGTTAAGGTGTCGGACATGGCTACAACGTTTTCTCCCGACCTCGTCGCTGACGTCGTCGAACGCATCTCACCCAGCATCGTCCGCATCGACGCAGGTCATCGCTTCAGCGGGACCGGCACGGCCTGGTCCGAAGATCTCGTCGTCACGGCGAACCACGTCGTCGAGCGCGACGAAGACATCGAAATCGGTCTCGATGGCGAGCAGACCGCCAAGGCGACCGTCGTCGGTCGCGACGAGAGCACGAACACCGCGCTCCTCAAGGTCGAAGGCGCGAAGCTCGTCCCCGCGAAGTTCCGCTCGCTCGACAAATTGCGCGTCGGCAACTTCGCGATCGCGCTCGCTCGTCCCGGCAAGACCGTGCGCGCGAGCTTCGGCATCGTGAGCGTGCTCGGCGGCGAGTTCCAGACGCGCCCCGGCGCGCGCATCGATCGCTGGCTCGAGACCGACGCGGACATCTCCGCGGGCTGGTCCGGCGGCGCGCTCGTCGATCTCGACGGCGCAGCGCTCGGCATGAACAACCGCGGCCTCGTTCGCCAAGCGCACATCACGATTCCGCACGTCACGCTCGAGCGCGTCGTGAAAGAGCTACAGACGCACGGCAAGATCCGGCGCGGCTACCTCGGCGTCGGCGTCCATCGCGTCGACTCGGGCTTGCTCGTCCACGCCATCGAGCCGAAGAGCCACGCCGACACCGCGGGCCTCCTCGTCGGCGACGTCATCGTCTCGATCGACGGTAAGAAGGTCGGGTCGCCTTGGGAGCTCGCCTCCGTCCTGCGCGAGAAGGTCGACGCGGACGTGTCGATCGAGATCATCCGCGGCGGCCAACCCCAGACGGTGAAGGCCCACACCTGACCGTTTCAACGCCCCAAAATCGTACGAATCGTTCGGATCCGAACGTTCTGTACGATTTTTGGCGGGTGGCGGCGTCCGTCTGGAAGGGCGAGACGGACAAAAAAAGCGCCTGATCGTTCGGATCCGAACGTTCAAACGGTTTTAGGCGTGGTGGGCGAGGACGTCGGCGCGGGTCACCTTGCGCGGGTCGGGTGGAAGGTCCTTCGTCTCGATCATGAGGCCGCTCGCGTAGCGCCATTCACCGTCTTCTTGGACGAAGCCGGAGAGCTCGACGAAGGAGTAGTCGACGCCGCGTTCGAAGATGCGCGCGTAGAAGAGGACCTCGCCCGTCTCGCCTTCGATCGATGTGTGCATGATGCATAGATCGAGGAAGCGGCGGCTCTCTCGCGCGCGGCGGTAACCGTCGGCGGCGTCCTCCGTCTTGTCGGGGTGATCTTTGCAGAGCGTCTTCGCGAGGTAGTCGACCTCACCGAGAGCGAAGGCCGAATAACGCGAGCGCATCAGCTCTTCGGGCGTGGCGGCGGAGCGCGCTGCCTTGTGAAGCGGGCGGCAGCAGTCGGCGTAGCTCTTCTTCGAGTGGCAGGGGCACTTCGTCTTCATCGTCGGGCGGGACGGATCTTACCTCCGCAAAATGGTGCGAAGTCCGCAAACGTTGTTGGCCGCTTCGAGCTTCGAGAGCTTCGGTTCAGGCTGAAAATGAGCATGGCATCGACGTTGCTGAAGAGGCTCGTTCGCTTAGGAGGGCTTCATGAAGAAGGGCTTTGCGTACGTGATGGTGCTGTGTGCGTGCGGTGGTACCGGCGACACGATCATCGATGGCGGTGACAGCGACAGCGGGACGGGCGGTGATGTCGCGACGAACGACGTCACGACGAACGACGTCACCTCGAACGACGTCACGACGAACGACGTAGTTCAACAGGACGCGCCCGCGGACGTCGCGCCGTTCAATCCTGCGAACGTGAGCGGGCTCGTCTTGTGGCTCGAGGCGGACATCCAGTCGAGCATCACGCTCGCGACGCCCGACTCGGGGCCGCAGAAGGTCACCAAGTGGGCGGACCAGACCGTGCACGCCAACCACGCGCTCGGCCTGTCGCAATTCTTCGGTCGCAACCCGTCGGTGAAAGCGAGCGCGATCAACAAGCTCCCCGCCGTGCACTTCGATCAAGGCGTGCAGAACCAGACGAGCGGGCAGATGCTCTTCATCAACGACAACACCGACCTCAGCTTGCAGTGGGGCACGGGCGACTTCTTCGTCGCGATCGTCGGCGACTTCGACAACAACACGTCGAACGCAACGAACCTCGGCGTCGGGTGCTTCTTCACGAAGGCGACGTTCCCGAACGGGTTCCAGCAGCCACCCGTCGGTTTGTATCTCTACGGCAACGTCCCCGGCTCGTCGATCAACCCGGGCACGGGGTTGATCTTCTCGACGTCGAACACCGCGAACGATTTCGTGACGACGACGAACGCGTACAACAACGGCAACGCGCACCTCTTCGCGATTCGCCGGCAGGGCGCGAAGCTCGATTTGTACGTGGACGGAGCGTCGGTCGCGTCTTCGACCTCGAACACGGTCGACGTCTCGGCGGCGAAGTCACAAGTGCGCATCGGCGCGGATGGTGACGCGAACCTCTTCCGGCTCGACGGAGACATCGGCGAGATCATGGCGGTGAAGGGCGTGCTCTCGACGAGCGATCAGACGGGCATCAGCTCGTACTTGAAATCGAAGTGGGCAACTCCTTGATGGTCGCCTGAGAATCGCTCACGTCGGGCGAGCTCCCGGCGAAACGCACGACGAGCGCACCGAGGGCAGCGTCCACGCCCTCGGTCGCCGTCTGCGGCAAGGCTGCGAGCATTTCGCGAGCGGAGGCGAACCTTCGCGACGACTCTTTCGCGAGCGCGCGATCGAAGAAAGCGTCCCAGGCCTCGTCGCCGATCTTCGGGACGCTCGCGGCCATGATCGCGAGGAGCGTCGCGGCGGGATTTTCCCGCGCGAAGAGGCGCTTGCCGCACGATAGCTCCCACAAGACGACGGCCACCGCGAAGAGATCGCTCGCGATGCTCGCGCGACCTTCGATTTGCTCCGGCGCGAGGTACGCCTCGTGGCCCGCGATCGTGCGCGTGCTCGTCTCGCTCGCTTGCCCGAGGACGCGCGCGATGCCGAAATCGGTGAGCTTCACCTCGCCGATGCGCGACACCATGATGTTCTGCGGGCAGACGTCGCGATGAAGGACGCGCAATGGCGCGCCGGCGTCGTCGCGAACGCCTTCGTGGGCGTGCTCGAGCGCGCGGAGCACCGAGCGGCCGATGTGCGCGACGATCTCCAGCGATAGCTTCACCTCGGCGAGCTTGGCGCGATGCGCGAGGCGCGAGAGCGGGAGGCCGTCGACGAACTCCATCGCCATGAAGAACGTCTCGTCGCCGCGACCGAAGTCGTGGATCGTGACGATGTTCGGGTGCGCCAGTCGCGCGCCGAGCTCGGCCTCCGCGCGAAAGCCGTCGACGAAGGATTGCTCCGAGACGAGGTTCGGGTGGAGCTGCTTGATCGCGACGCGGCGCTCGAAGCCGCCTTCGGGGCAATACACCGCTTCGTGCACCGAGCCGCCGGAGCCCGCGCCGATTTTCTTGAGCACTCGATATTTTCCGAAGAGCTCTTCGCGGCGCACGGTGCGATCCGCCTGGCCTATCGCGCTTCGAAGCGCGCGGGCGATCGCGCTGCCGATGCCGCCAGCGAAGACGAGCGTGAACGCGCGCGAGAGCTGCATCGGCGGGTCCTGGATGATCGAGTGCGCAGGACCGGTAGGCACGTGCGGATGGACGACGGCGAAGTAGACGGCGAGAAATGTCGCCGCGCCCGTGACGCCGACGACGATCGGCGCGATCGGCTCGAGGCGTGCGACCCACGCGACGATGAGCGCCGCGAAGAGCATCGGCGGCACCCACGAGGCGAGCGCGTAGGCCGCGCCTTGCGAGAGCGAGAGCGCCGCGAAGAAGGCCCACGGAACGATGCCTTCGATCGCGAACGAGATCGGCGAGCTGCGCTTTCCGAGCGGGCGCCGTGAGAGCAGCCAGTGCGACAACATGAAGAGCAAGACGAGCGTCGCGCCCATCGCCGCCATCGTGAGACCGAGACGCGGAGCGACGGTCGCCGCGATGACGAGCGCGAGGATGACCCCGACGCCGGACAAAACGAGCCACGCGCGAACGATCACGCGCTCCATGCGCCTCAGCTCCCGATCGAGCGCATTTTCCAGCGGATGGCGGATCGTGCTCATCCCGTCACGAAGCTAGGGTACATTGGAGGGCCGTGAAGTCGTGTCCGAAGTGCGGCGAGCGCTATGGCGACGACAGGCAATTCTGCTTCGTCGACGGCAACACACTCGAGTCGCTCAAGGACGCGCGGCTCGGCACTGCGGTCGCGGGCCGTTACGTCCTCGAGGACGTGATCGGCGAAGGCGGCATGGCGATGGTCTATCGCGCGCGCCACAAGGTGAACGCCGACCAACCGTTCGCCGTGAAGCTGATGAATCCGCTCCTCGCGCGCGATCCCATCGTGCGTGAGCGCTTCAGACGCGAAGCGAAGAGCGCGAAGAAGATCGCGCACCCGAACATCATCGAGATCTTCGAAGAGGGCGACACCAACGACGGCACCGCCTACATGGTGATGGAGTACCTCGACGGGATGAGCCTCGCCGACATCGTGTCGAAGGGGCCAATCCCGGTGAAGCGCGCCGTCGGTTTGATGATCCAGATGGCGCGTGGCATCGCGCGCGCGCACGACCTCGGCGTCATCCATCGCGATCTGAAGCCGGAGAACATCTTCGTCGTCAAACGTCCGGGCGTGGAGAGCGCGACCCAAGAAGGCGACCTCGTGAAGCTCCTCGACTTCGGCATCGCGCTCTCGAAGCAGGACTCGCGATTGACGGGGACGGGTGAGCTCTTCGGGACGCCGCAGTACATGGCGCCCGAGCGCATCACGTCGACGGACGCGGGCGCGCCGAGCGATCTCTACGCGCTCGGAGTGATCTTCTTCGAGATGCTCACCGCGCGCCTTCCGTTCGACGCGCCCGACGTCGCGACGTTCTTCGTGCGTCACTTGAAGGACGCGCCGCTGCCGATTCGCACGATCCATCCGGGCACGCCGGAGTCGCTCGCGGATTTGATCGAGCGGCTCCTCGCGAAGGATCCGAAGAACCGGCCCGTCGACGCGCACAAAGTAGCGGCCGATCTGACGGACGTCGCGAAAGAGATCGGCGCGGAGATCCCCATCGAGCCGCAGATCGAGGTCGCGGTGAGCTCGCGCCAGCCGACGCCGCCGATTCCGAGCTCCGAGAAGGGCACGCGCCGCTGGATTCGTCGCGCCGACGTCTTCCGCGAGATGCTCGATCGCGCGTACGGGCCCGGAACTCCAAAAGACATCGAAGCCCGGCTCAAGCGCGTCGACGAGCTCGCGAAGAAGGTCGCCGAGCTCAAGCAGCGCAGCGTGTCGGAGCAGGCGAAGCTCGAAGAGATCGGCAAGCGCGGCCGCGAGGGACGCACGCAGCGCGGTCATGCCGTGGACGCGCTCGGCGCCGACGCTTCACGCGCGCGCGAAGAATTGCGCGCGGCCGAAGAGAAGCTCGCGACGGCCAAGAAGCGCCAGGAGACCGCGCGAAAGCAATTCTTCGAGGTGCACAAGACGATCACGTACTGGGAAGGCCGGAGCGGCTTCGCGGAGCCTTACGAAGATCTGATGATGGCGTACCGCGACGCGGCGGACGTGATCGAAGGTTGGATCGAAGCGCGCAAGCACGATCGCGACGCCGAGCGCACGCTCGAGACGCATCAGCAGACGGTCCGCGATCTCGAGTTCCAGCTGATGAAGCTCCGCGAGTCGCTCGCGATGCACGAGCTCGACACCGAGGCAGAACGCGAAGCCGTCCAAGGTCTGGTCGTTCAAATCACGCAAGACATCGACGCCGCCGAGGACGAGTTGGTGTCGCTCGCTGCCTCGCTCGTCGAGCCCCTCCGTGCCCGCCCCGATCTCTCCACGCTGTTCAAGCGCCTCGAAGCAGCTTGAGCTAGAATCGCGCTATGCGCGGTCTTCTCGCTTCTTCGGTGAGCGTGCTCTTCATGGCTGCCTGCTTCATGGGCGGCTCTTCTTCCAGCAACTCGGACGCAGGTGCGGACGTCAATCCGAACGCCGTGACGTATTACAAAGACGTCGCGCCGATCATCCAGGGGCACTGCCAGGGCTGTCACCTGCCCGGTGGCATCGGCGCGTTCCCGCTTCAGTCGTACGACGACGCGAAGGCGAACTCGGCGGGCATCGTCTACGAGACGGGTGTGCGGAAGATGCCGCCGTGGGACGCCCGCACGACCAGCGAGTGCACACCGCGGTTCAAGTACAAGGACGATCCGTCGCTCACCGACGCGGAGATCGCGACGCTCGCGCAGTGGCACGCGGACGGCGATCTCGCGGGCGATCCGAAGGACGCGCCGCCGCCGAACACGAATCTTCCGATCACGGACTTGCCGAATTCGACGTCGCTCAAATCGCCGACGCCGTTCACGCTCTCCGGCAAGGCGGATTATTTCCGCTGCTTCGTCTTCGATCCGCAGCTCACCCAGCAGACGTGGGTGACGGGCACGTACGTGAAGCCGGGCAACTCGACGATCGTGCACCACGCGCTGATCTTCTCGGTGCCTGGGAACGCGACGATTCCGCCGCCCGATGACCCGAAGGTTCCTGATCAGTACACGTGCTTCGGGAGCTCCGGCGTGTCGGGCCAACAGCTCGTCGCGCTCTGGGCGCCGGGCGCGCAGCCGAACGTCTACCCGGCCGACGTCGCGCAGCCGCTCGCCGCTGGCACGAAGCTCATCATGCAGATCCACTACCACCCGCACGCGAACGCGACGACGGATCCGGACACGACCACGTTCCAGTTCCAAGCGACGCCGACGAAGCCCACGTGGGCGGTCGTCCCGACGTTGATGGGGAACTTCTCGAAGGCGGTGGGCACGAACGGGATCGGCCTCGTAAATCCGCCGTTCGTCATCGAGCCGAACACGCCGAGCACCGTCTTCACGATGCAATACACGGAGCCGACCTCCATCCCGATCGCGATCAAGATCCTCTCGGTCGCCGCCCACATGCACCTCGTCGGCGTCGACGAGAAGATCACGCTCCATCGCGCCAATCCGACGACGGATCAACCTGCGGACGAGTGCATGCTCCAAGTCCCCGACTGGGACTTCAACTGGCAGCGCTCGTATCAGTACGACACGGACATCGCCACGCTCCCGACGATCGCGCCAGGCGACGTCGCGCAGATCCGCTGCACGTACAACAACACGCTGCAAAACCCGTGGGTCGCGCAAGCGCTCACAGAGCAGGGCCTCACGCAGACACAGAAGGTCACGCTCGGCGAGTCGACGCTCGACGAAATGTGCCTCGGCGCCTTCTGGCTCGTCGCCCCCGCCGCGTTCTTCTGAGAGTCACGGTCGCCGGACGACCGCGGAGCACGTGCCGGTGATCGTCGACGGCGCTCCATCGAGGGCGCGCTCGACGCAGCGGTTGATCGCGACGCTTCCGCCCGATGCGTGGAGGTGCGTCATCGTGCCGTGCGCGCCGATCCATTCCACGTGCTCGTCGGCCCGCGCGCCGCATGCGTCGAGCTCGGCTTTGTGCGTCTTGAATCCGGCGACGAGTGCGATGGCGCCGAAGAGGCCGCCTGGAACGCCGCCTTCGATGTGATCGCACGAGAGGTTCGCGAGCTTGATGCCGTCGGCCTCGATGCTCCCGATCGAGAGGTGTGCGTTGCCACCACCTGCGCTCGCCGTCTGTGTCGACGACGACGACGACAGCGTTTGTGGAGGCGGCGCGCTGACACACGCCTTCGTGTCGCCGAGCCTGCAGGCCTTCGCGTGAAGTAACTCGGCGCGCGACGCATCCGCCGTGACGCCTTCGCCGCGCTCGTACATGTCGCCGAGCACTTTGCACGAGTCCTTCATCGACGCGGTGCACGCAGCGGTGCATTCACGAAGCGCGAGCGAATAGTCGCCTTTGAAGTGATGCACCAAGCACATGTCGTCGTCGTTCGACGTGGGCTCGCTCGCCGAAGAAGTGTTCGTGGGAGACGCGACGGACGCAGTCTCGGTATTTTCAGCGCAAGCCACGACGACCAAGGAACATGCGAAAAGGAAGGTCTTCATGACCTCTCATACGCTCGCCGGACGTGTGAGCTGCCCTCGCCGACGATCACACGGGGTCGCGGCGCTTCAAGAGGATGAAGAGCGCGATGAGCATCGCGAGCGTGAGACCGTAGAGCACGGCCATCGGGTAGCCGGTGAACTGCCACATCGAGAAGCCCCACGCGCCGGGGAGGTTGTCCGCCTGGATTTGGGCGACGGCGCATTGGAAGTGGCCATCCTTGATGAAGTCAGGGGCGCTGTTCAAGCCGGGCTGGTGGAGATCGATGAGCCACGCGGCGTCGTTGCGAATGGCCCAGCGCTCTTGCGAGATCGATCCTTCGAAGCCCCAGCGCGCGGGCATCACCATCATGAGCGGGCGGAGCATCGGGTTCGTCGTCATCGGGACCATCAGGCCGCCGAGGACGACTTGGGGGATGAGCGCGATCGGCGTGAGCGCCATCGCGGCTTCTGCGGAGGCGACCATCGTCGAGACGAGGAGACCGAGCGCAGTTGCGTTCATCGCGAGCGCGATCATCGCGCCGAGCTCGACGATGAAAGCCTGCGGGCCGCCTTCGAAGCCGAGCGCGAAGAAGACGATGCCGAGGAGCATCGTGCACTGGAAAATGCAGACCAGGCTCAGGATGATGTACTTCGACATCACGTAGTTGAAGAGCTGGAGGTTCACCATGCGCTCGCGCAGGTAGATCGCGCGCTCGGTGACGATCTCGCGGGCCGCGTTCGAGGTTCCGAACCACACACACGACACGACGACGAAGAACATCGCCGCGGTGTGGTCCTGGATCGGGTGCATCTCGTTGAGCAAGTTCGTGTTGCCCGTCGCGCTGCCTCCACCCTTCTTCGCGATCTCTTGAAGCGCGCCGAGGCACCAAAATGGGATCGCGGTCTTCTGTCCGCCGAAGACCATCGCGAGCATGATCCCGATGATGGGCGCCTGCAGGAACATGATGGCCGCGCCGGCGCGATCTCGGACGCGCACCTTCCAGTAGCGCGACATGAGCAGCTTGAGCTGCCGCAGCATCGGCGTCCTCGCGCGCTCGCGCGTGCCTCGTGTCGCGGGCTCGGTGCCGACCGCGCGCCGTCCCGCGTACATCTGATTGAAGACGGGATTTTGGTTGTTGTAGTACTCGCCGCGCCACTGCTTGGCGGACTCTTGCCGCGCGGTGTTGCGCTCCACGTTCGGATCGTGGCGCTGCATCTCCGTCAGCGTGAAGCGCTCGCGCACGTTGAGCATGTCGAACATGTCGCGCGGGTTGTCGATCTTCGTCGCGTGGCCTTGGTAGCTCGCGCGATACGGGCTCTGTGGCCGCTCGATGATCGAACCGAAGAAGCGATAAGCCTGCTCGCCCGACGGGCCGAAATACGTCGGGATGCCGCCGTAGCCCATCACCAAGCACAGATTGAATTTCTCGAATTCGTCTTTGGCGGGCTGGTGAATCGTGACGATGATCGTCTTGCCGGTCTTCTTCGAGAGATCCGCGAGCAAGTTGACGAGCGCCGTCGTGTCGTCGGCGGCGAGGCCGCTCGTCGGCTCGTCGAGGAACAAGATGACGGGATCCGTGACGAGCTCGAGCGCGATGTTGACGCGCTTGCGCTGGCCG
>Ga0207677_10002048_pt1 | contig 10630 bp, 10 predicted proteins | sample KBSMisM42_FD_184311 | JGI IMG/M metagenome (GOLD analysis project Ga0207677, IMG submission 184311) | Miscanthus rhizosphere microbial communities from Kellogg Biological Station, Michigan, USA - KBS Miscanthus M4-2 (SPAdes) (version 2) | ecosystem: Host-associated > Plants > Roots >...
CGTACCTCATGACCGGCTTCCTGGTCGCCTCGGTGTACGCCGTCGGGATGCTGCGCGGCCGGCGCGATCGCTACCACCGCCTCGGCCTGCTGATCCCGCTGACCGTCGCGTCGATCGCGACGCCGATCCAGTTCGCGGTGGGCGACACGGCGGCGCGCGCGATCGCCAAGGACCAGCCGATCAAGTTCGCCGGGATGGAGTGCGTGCAGCAGACCTCGACGGACGTCACGGAGTACATCTACGGCCGCTGCACCGCCGGCGGGGTCAAGGGCGGGATCGGCATCCCGGGCTTCGATTCGTTCCTCGTCGGCTTCAGCACCAGCACGCAGGTCACCGGGCTCGACTCCGTGCCGCCCGACGACCGCCCGCCCGCCAACACGATGCTGCACTGGGCCTTCGACACGATGGTCGGCATCTGCACCGCGCTGATCGCGCTCGGGCTGTGGCTCGCCTTCGTGTGGTGGCGAAGACGGGACATCCCGCAGACGCGCTGGTTCCTGCGCGCGACCGCCGTGTCGGGCGTCGCGGCGATCGTCGCGCTCGAATGCGGCTGGATCGTGACCGAGGTCGGCCGGCAGCCATGGATCGTCTACAACGTCATGCGGACCGAGGACGCGGTCACGCAGGCGAGCGGCGTGTGGGTGACGTTCACGCTCGTGCTCGCCCTCTACGCCGCCCTGGGAGCGGCGCTCGTCATCACGCTGCGCGCGATGGCGCGGCGCTGGCGAGAGGCGGGCGACGAGGACTCCGGCGAGCCGTACGGGCCGTCCGCCGACGCCCCGGCCGAGGTGCCGCTCGAGGGCGCGCGATGAGCAGCGCCGACGCGGTCGCCGGGATGCTGTGGGTCGGCGTGACGGCGTACGCGGTCTTCGGTGGCGCCGACTTCGGGGCCGGCTTCTGGAGCCTCGTCGCCGGCGGAGACAGCCGGGGCAGACGGGCGCGCGGGCTCATCGACTGGGCGATCGGCCCGGTCTGGGAGGCCAACCACGTCTGGCTGATCTTCGTGCTCGTGGTGCTGTGGACCGGATTCTCGCTCGCCTTCGAGTCGATCTTCTCGACCCTGTTCATCCCGCTGAGCCTGGCGGCCCTCGGCATCGTCCTGCGCGGCTCGGGCTTCGCCTTCCATCACACGGCGCGACGGGTCAGGGGCAGGGCGATCGCCGAGCGCCTCTTCGGGGTCTCGTCGCTGCTCACCCCGTTCTTCCTGGGGACCGTCGTCGGCGCGATCGCCGCGGGCCGGGTGCCCGTCGGGAACGCGGTCGGCGATGCCGTCACCAGTTGGCTCAATCCGCTCTCGCTGCTGATCGGGGCGCTGTTCGTCGCGACCTCCGCCTACCTCGCGGCCGTCTTCCTCGTCAGCGACGCCCGCCGCGCCGGCGCCGACGACCTCGAGCGCTACTTCGCCTCCCGCGCGCTGGCGACCGCCGTCGCCACCGGCGCGCTCGCGATCGCCGGCCTCGTCGCCCTGCGCGCGGACGCGCGCTACGTCTACGACGGGCTCACGGGCGACGGGCTGCCGCTGGTGATCGTCTCGCTGCTCTGCGGCGCCGCCGTGCTCGTCCTGCTCCGTCGCGGCGCCCGCCGCGGTCCCCGGCCCCTGGCCGTCGGCGCCGTCGTCGCCGTCGTCTGGGGCTGGGGCGTCGCCCAGCACCCCTACCTGCTCCCGCAGGTCCTCACGATCGACGCCGGCGCGGCGCCGAGCGACACCCTCACCGCGCTGCTGATCGTGCTGGCCATCGCCGTCGTGCTGGTCCTGCCGTCGATCGGTCTGCTGTTCACGCTCACGCAGCGAAACCTGGTCGAGGAGGGCGAGCGCCCGCGGCCGCACACGAGTGGCAGCTGACGAATCACGCAATCGTGCGATCGCGCGACGGCGAGCCGTGCGTCACAGTGGTCGCGTGGACACGAACGCCTCCATGAGCCGCTGACGACCCGCGTGTGCTGCCGCGTCCTCGTCGTCGATGACGACCCCCGGTTCCGTGCGCTCGCCCGCGACGTGCTCGAGCACCGCGGCTGCGTGGTGGTCGGGGAGGCGGGCACCGGAGCCGCGGCCCGCTCGGCCACCGAGCGCCTCGCGCCCGACGCGGTGCTCCTCGACGTGCGGCTCCCCGACGAGTCCGGCTTCGAGGTCTGCGCCGCCCTCACCGAGACCCGCCGGCCCCCGGCCGTCCTGATCGTCTCGGCCGGCGACTACGGCGGCTGCGGCGTCGTCACGCTCTGCGGCGCGAAGGGCTTCGCCCTCAAGTCCGAGCTCGTCGACATCGACCTCGCGCGGTTCTGGCCGATGTCCGGCGCGCCGCGCGCTCAGCCGCCCACGGCCTCGGCGAGGCTCGCGGCGTCGTAGCCGCCGGCGTGCACCACGCCGTCGACGAAGAGCGTCGGCGTGCCCCGGACCTCCCCCGTCGCGAGACCGCTTACGACGTCGCGCCGGATCCGCTCCATCACAGCTCGGTCGGTCCGGTCGCGGTCGAAGCGGGCGACGTCGAGCCCGGCCTGCCCGGCGTAGCGCCGCAGATCGTCGTCCTCGAGCGCCTTCTGGCGATGGAACAGGAGCGCGTGCATCTCCCAGAAGCGGTCCTGCGCGGCCGCGGCCTCGGCGGCGGCCGCCGCCGCCAGGGCGTGCGGGTGGATGTCCGTGAGCGGGAAGTGGCGGAACGCGAAGCGGAGCTGCCCGTCGAGCGCCTGCTCGACCCGCTCGATCTCGTGGAACGCCATCCGCGAGTACGGGCACTCGTAGTCGCCGTACTCGAGGATCACATGCGCGTCGCGCGGCCCGCGGACGTGGTCGACCGCCTCGTCGAGCGGCGCGAGCACCGGCGTTCCCCCGCTCACGACGGCGCCGCGGACGGCGGCGCCGCCCCGGCGATCGCCGCGTCCTCCTCGAGGCGCGCGCCGGCCAGCGCGGCGCCGGTCGCGGCGTCGAACAGGTAGACGCGGTCGGGGTCCACGCCGAGCGTCAGGCGCGTGCCGGCATGCGTGCGGGTCACCGGGTCCAGCCGCGCCACGAGCCGCGCCGCGCCGTCGGCGGCACGGGAGGGCGCGACCCCCTCCGCATCGCCCACCAGCGCCTCGATGCGCTCGTCGTCGACCGAGGCGCCCTCGATGCGCGCATGGACGTACAGGTCGGCGCCCGTCGACTCGACGGTGTCGACCAGGGCCTCGAACTGCAGGCCGCCCGCGCCCGGCGCGACGGGGTGGATGTCCTCCGGGCGCAGGCCGACGATCACGTCGCGCCCGCCGCCGCCCGCTTCGAGCGCGGAGCGCAGGCGGTCGTCCAGGGCGAAGCGGCCGAACGGCAGCTCGATCGCGTCGCCGGCCGCCTGCCCGGCGATGAAGTTCATGGACGGCGACCCGATGAAGCCGGCCACGAAGATGTTCGCGGGCCCGAGGTAGAGATCGTCCGGCGCGCCGAACTGCTGGAGGCGCCCGCGGCGCAGCACCGCGATCCGGTCGCCGAGCGTCAGCGCCTCGGTCTGGTCGTGCGTCACGTACACGGTGGTGACGGCCAGGCGGCGCTGGAGCTCGGCGATCTCCTCGCGCGTCTGCACGCGCAGCTTGGCGTCGAGGTTCGACAGCGGCTCGTCCATGAGGAACGCCTGCGGCTCGCGCACGATCGCGCGACCCATGGCGACCCGCTGGCGCTGGCCGCCGGAGAGCTGCGCCGGCTTGCGGTCGAGGAACTCGTCGAGCTCGAGCGCGATGGCCGCCTCGTGGACCTTCTCGTCGATCTCGGCCTTGCCCTTGTGCTCGAGGCGAAGGGCGAATCCCATGTTCTCGCGCACGCTCATGTGCGGATACAGCGCGTAGTTCTGGAACACCATCGCGATGTCGCGGTCGCGCGGATCCAGGTCGTTGACGACGCGGTCGCCGATCCAGATCTCACCTGAGCTGATGTCCTCCAGGCCGGCGAGCATGCGCAGCGCCGTGCTCTTGCCGCTGCCCGACGGGCCCACAAGGACGACGAACTCGCCGTCGGCGATGTCGAGCGTCAGCCCCGAGATCGCCTCCGGGCCACCGTCGCCGTAGCGCTTGGTGACGTCGACGAACCTCACTCGTGCCATGTCCACACCTCGCTTGGTGCCGCGTATCGCTGTCCGGTCAGCATCCTGGGCGGCCGGGTGACGCGTCGTCACCCGGTTCGAGTGATGACCACCGTCAGAACCCCCTGGCCCGCGCGACGGGCGCGTGCCGCGCTTCAGCGGCCTCGCGCCACCGGACGACCTCAGGCCACTTCCCGCTCGTGGAGGCAGACTCGGCGCCGCTGCGCTCGGGGGCCGCGGGGCGCCCTGCGATAGTCGGTCGGTGCACGCTCGCTCCTCGTGGAGACTCCGCGGTTGGCCGGACGCGCTTCAGGCGGTGTACCGCGGGCCGCTCCGCCGCGCCCAGATCTCGTTCGCCGCGATGTGGGCGGGCGAGAGCGCGTTCATGGTGTCGCTCGCCGTCGTGGCGTTCCGCGACGGCGGCATCGCCGCGGTCGGCGCCGTGACGGCGGCCCGCATGGCCACCGCCGCGCTCGTCGCTCCGTTCCTCGCAACGATGGCCGACCGGGTTCGCCGTGAGCGGGTCCTGACCTGCGTCGGCGCGGTCCGCGCCGCGATGCTGGGATCCGCCGCGGTCGTGACGGCCACCGGCGGGCCGCCGGCGGCGACGTATGGATTCGCCGTCGTGGCCACGGTCGCCGTGGCGCTGTACCGGCCGGCGCACTCGGCCCTGCTGCCCGCGTTGGCCAAGTCTCCGAAGGACCTGACGAGCGCGAACGCGGTCCGCGGCATGCTGGACTCGCTCGCCACGCTCGGCGGCCCGGTGGTCGCAGCCGTGCTGCTCGCGGCGAGCGGGCCGGCGGCGGTCTTCGCGGCGTGCGCCGCGGCGTCGCTGTTCGCCGGTCTCGCGGTCGTCGCGCTGCCGTACGACGCGCCGCCGCGCGCGGATGTCGCCCGAGCGCCCGGCCGCGACATGCTCCAGGGCTTCACCACGATCGCCCGCGACCGCACGCTGTCCCTCATCACGGGCCTGGGCGTCGTGCAGACGTTCACGCGCGGGTGCCTGACCGTGTTCGCCGTCGTCGTCGCGATCGACCTGCTGGACACCGGCGATGCGGGCGTCGGTGTCCTGAACGCCGCCGTCGGCGCCGGCGGCGTGCTCGGCTCGGTCTTCGCGTTCGGCCTGGTCCGGCGCGGCGGGCTGGCCGGCTGGTTCGGCATCGGGATCGCGCTGTTCGGCGCGCCACTGGCCCTGATCGGCGTTCTTCCCGAGCAGGCGGCGGCGATCGTCCTGCTCGGCCTGGTCGGCGTCGGCAACGCGCTGATCGACGTCGGCGCCTTCACGATGCTGGCCCGCCTGACCGACGAGACCGTCCTGGCGCGCATGTTCGCGGGCTTCGAGGCCGTCCTGACGCTCGGGGTCGCGGCCGGCGGCCTGCTCGCGCCGCTGGTCATCGAGGCGCTCGGCGTTCGCCTCGGCCTCGTCGCGATCGGGCTCCTGGCGCCGCTGGCCGTCGCCGCGAGCTGGCCGGCGCTGCGCCGGCTCGACGCGCGGATGCGCGTCCGCGATGCGGACATCGACATCCTGCGCGCGGTCCCCATGCTCGGCGTGCTCCCGGCGGCGACGATCGAACAGCTCGGCGCCGCACTCGAGCATGCCGAGTTCGCGCCGCGGCAGACGGTGTTCGAGCAGGGCGAGAACGGCGACCGGTTCTACGTCGTCGAGTCCGGTCGCGCCGACGTGGTCCGTGACGGACGCGTCGTCAACGCGCTGGGGCCCGGCGACGGCTTCGGCGAGATCGCCCTCCTGAGCGATCGGCCGCGCACGGCCACCATCCGCGCGTCGGCGGACGCGGGCCTGTGCGTGAGCGTCCTGCCCCGCCCGGCCTTCCTGACCGCCGTGACCGGATACCCGGTCAGCGCGACCGTCGGCCACGAGGTCGTCGCCCGGATCACGGCGCGTGACGCGGGGCGGCTCCCGGCCGGATGAGGCGGGCCGCCGCGGCGAGCCGCAGCCGTGGATCAGTCCGCGGACGCGGAGTCCCGCGGATGCCGCCGGCGGAGGATGTACGGCAGGCCCCGGCCGACCATGCCGACAGTGCCGCCGATGCGCCGTGGCCACGAGGGATCCGGTGGTGGAGCGAGCGACCCGGCGATGTCGTCGACATCCACGAAGTAGGTGCGCACGGGCCCGATTCCCTCGAGCTCCTGCGAGATCTCCTGCATCGCGTGCTCGAGCGTGAACGTGCCGTCGCTGCGGTAGAGGTCCTCGGAGACGAGGACGTACTCGGGTACCGGCACCGGGTTCTTGAGCAGCCGATGGACGAAAATCACGTCGAGGCCGACGAGCTTCCGGCGGCGCCTGATCGTCTGGGTCGCGACCTCGCCGACGTGCGCGACGAACTTCAGCTTCAGGTCGCTCGTCTGCGTGCAGCTCACGCAGGGGCACATGTTGAGCTCGACGAGCCGGCGCTGCGCGTGGAAGGCGCGGTGCATCGCGACGGCGGCATCGGTGATCGCGGCGAGCGTCGCGGGGCCATCCAGCCCGTCGGCCTCGCGCGAGAGGAACGCCGCGTCGCCCTCGATCTCGATCAGGTCGAAGTCGCGGGCCGCATCGACCACCTTCCCGAGCATGCGGGTCGTCACGGCCTCCGCGTGCCCGAGGATGCTGCGGTGGGCCTGCATGTACTCCGTGTAGCCGCCGATGTCGGCGATCAAGAGCAGGGCACGCCGGGTCGCCATGGGCGGACGCTAACAGGGCGGGATGGTCGGCCCGGAAGCACCCGGCGAGACGCCGGTCGGCCCCGGCCGGGGCGAGCCGCGCCGGAGTGGCGGCGGCCGGCGCGAAAGCCGGTAGGCTCGGGCCGGTGCTCGAGGCGCGGCTCGACAACTCCGGCTCAGGCCTCGCGCCGGCCGGTGATGCTGTGCGTCGTGGACCCGCGACGCGCCGGCCGACCTGACGCCGCGCTCCGTGTCCCTTCGCGAGTCCGAGATGGCTGTCCCGCCGGGCGAGGGCGACCGGCCCGCTGAAAAGGCTTCCGATGCGACGTATGCGCGCGTCGCCGAGCTGCGCCTGCGGATCGAGCGGTGCGAGCTGGTGCCGCTGGCGCGCGACACCTCGAGCGGCTTCACGAAGGTCTCGACCGTCGTCCGGCTGACCGGTGACGGCCACGAGGGCCAGGGCGAGGACATCACCTGGGATCAGATCGACCAGATCGAGCAGCTCCGCCGTGCGGGCGAGCTCTCCTGGCTGCGCGGCCGCCGCACCCTGGACGAGTTCTCCACGCTGCTGGGCCTGGCCGATCTCTTCCCCGTCGAGCCGATCCGCGACAGCGCCCGCGACTACCGCCGTTGGGCGTTCGAGAGCGCGGCGCTCGACCTCGCCCTGCGCCAGAACGGCCTCTCGCTGCACGACGCCGTCGGCCGGGCCGCGCAGCCCGTCACGTTCGTCGTGTCGATGCGGATCGCCGACCGCGCCGGCCTCGCCCCGCTCCGGGCGCTGCGCCACCAGGATCCGGGTCTGCGGTTCAAGCTCGATCCCACCCCCGGCTGGGATCGCGAGCTGCTCGCGGAGCTGGGCTCGCTCGCGGGCGTCGACGTGGTGGACATGAAGGGTCTCTACCGCAACGCGTCGGTGGCGATGGAGCCGGACCCTGCCCTCTACCGTCGCGTGTTCGAGGCGCTGCCGGGGGCGTGGATCGAGGATCCGGCCGTGGACGACCACACCGTCGAGCTGGTCGACCGCAACCGGGACCGGATCACGTGGGACGAGCCGATCCACTCGGTCGCCGACATCGAGGCGCTGCCGTGGCGGCCCCGCCTGCTCAACCTCAAGCCCGCGCGCTTCGGCAGCGTCCGCCGGCTGTTCGAGACCTACGACTACTGCGCGGCGCACGGCATCGGCGCCTACGGCGGCGGGATGTTCGAACAGGGTCCGGGACGCGGACAGCTCCAGTACCTGGCGTCGCTGTTCCACCCCGACGGCCCGAACGACCTCGCCCCCGTGGACTACAACCTGCAGGGCGACGCGCGCGACCTGCCGCGCTCGCCGCTCCTGCCCGAGCCCCACCAGACCGGGTTCCGGTGGGGCAGCTACGACGGCCGGCGCAGCATCCGCGAGCGGCTCCCGGCGCCGCGATAGCTGCCGGCGCCCGGCCGGGGTGCGTCCCGGGTTCTCCGCCGAGGCGGGTCAGTCGCCCGCCCGCGTGAACGTCACGTGCGTGACGCCGCTGGGCGAGGAGGTGGCCTCGACCTCGTAGTCCTTCTCGAGGCCCTCCAGCCCGTCCCACAGCCGGACGCCGCGGCCGAGCAGGATCGGGACCACGACGACGTGCAGGTGGTCGACGAGCCCGGCCGCGAGGAACTCGCGGATCACGGTCGCACCCCCGCCGATGCGCACGTCCTTGCCCTCCGCGGCCTCGCGGGCCGTCTCGAGCGCCTCGGCCGGCGACGCATCGAGGAAGTGGAACGTGGTGCCGCCCTCCATCTCGATCGACGGGCGCACGTGATGGGTGAGGACGAAGACCGGCGTGTGGAACGGCGGGTTGGGACCCCACGCGCCCTTCCACTCCGGGTCCTCGTGCCATCCGGGATGGCCGAACTTCCCCGCCCCCATGATCTCGACGCCGATCCCCTGGTCGTGGCGCTGCAGGAAGGCGTCGTCGACGCCACCGCTGCCGCCGGCCTTCCACCACCGGGTGCCGAACATCCACGTGTGCAGCCGCTCCCCGGCGTGACCGAAATGGGCGTCGCGGGTCTGACCCTCACCGGTGCCGAAGCCGTCGAGGGAGATGGAGAACTGCTGGACGTAGACGTGTGACATCTGCTGCTGCTCCTTCGGTGGTCGGGGGTTCCTGGTGCGGTCTCGACGGAGGTCAGTCGTAGTAGCGCCGGGCGCTCGAGCCGATGCGCGTCACGTCCGTGCCGTAGACGTGGACCGAGATCGCGGTCTCCTCGGAGGTGTTGTGCACGCGGTGGATGTCGCCGGGCGGCGCGAATCCGCTGATGTCGCCGACGTGGTTGTCGCTGCGGCCGACCAGGTTCAGGTCGGCGTCGAACAGTTCCTCGTGCTCGACGCCCTGGATGACGCCGAACACGCACCACGTGACGTGGTCGTGGATGCGCGTGAGCTGGCCGGGGCGCCAGACCAGCGCAACGATCGAGAACGACCCGTCGGGCTCGACGTGCAGCGTGTGGCCGCGGTAGCCGTCGGGCGAGCCGAGCCGCTGCGCGGTGCTCAGCACCTCCGGGGTGGGCAGGTGCCGGCGCAGCTCACCGGCGACGAGCTGCGCGGTCTCGGCCCAGCCCGCATGGCTCCCGACGGCGGCGCGGATGCCGTCGACGAGTGGGCTCAGCCGGTCGGCGGGGCGGATCTGGGTCGCGGTCATGCCCGCAGGTTCGCGCTCGGCCACGTCATACGTCCAATGCCGATTTTCGTGCTGACTCATAGATAGGGTTGATGCATGCTGGACGTCAACCGGCTGCGGGTCATCGACGCCGTCGCACGCCACGGATCGGTCACCGCCGCGGCGCGGGAGCTGCACTACTCGCAGCCGTCGGTCACCCATCACCTCGGCCGGCTCGAGGCCGAGACCGGCGCGCAGCTGCTGCAGCGCGTCGGGCGGGGGATCCGGCTGACCCCGGCCGGCCGGCTGCTGGCCGACCGCGCCGCCGAGATCATCGGGCGGATCGATGCCGCCGGCGCCGAGCTGTCCGCCCACGTCGGGCTGACGGCCGGCCGCGTGCGCATGGCCGGCTTCGCCTCCGCGATCGGATCGCTCGTGCCGGCGGCGGTCGCGGCGCTGGCGGCCCGGCACCCGAGCCTGGAGATCAGCCTGACCGACACCCACCCGCCCGAAGCGATCGAGCTCCTGCGCACCGGCAAGGTCGAGGTCGCGGTCATCTTCCGCTACGACGAGACCGAGGCCGAGCCGGCCGGCGTCCGCCTGCATCACCTGCTCGACGATCCGGTCTACGTGCTGTCGCAGCGCCGCGAGCGCGGGCTGGCCGCCCTGCGCGACGCGACGTGGATCGCCGGCTGCGACCGGTGCCGGAGCCACCTGCTGACCATGTGCGCCGACGCCGGGTTCGATCCGCGGATCGGCTACAGCTCCGATGACATGGTCGTGATGCAGGCGCTGGTGGCCGCCGGGCTCGGCGTCGCGACCCAGTCAGGCCTGGCCCTGCGCGCCCACCACATCGAGGGCGTCGTCGCGACCGAGGTCCCGCGCTCGGAGCGGCACATCTACGTCGCGACCTACGGCGAGCCGCCCGACCCGCCCGCCACCGCCGCGCTCGTGGCGGCCCTCGCCGAGGCGGCCGCAGCGGTGAGCTCGGCGGCGGTCCCGGCCTCCGTCCAGGGTCGCCCCCGGACCGGCCGCAAGAGCGCCCCGGCCGTGCCCGCCCGCGCGATCGCGTGAGCGCCCCGGCCGCCGCGCCGTGGTACGCGAGCGCGGCGGTGCTCGGCGTCGGGCGCGCGCTCGAGCCGCCGGGCGCGCTGCCGCACATCGCCCGCGTGCTCGACGCCGCGGCTCCGATCGTCCCCGAGGAGGCCGAGCTCGCGGTCGAGGCGCTCAACGTGGACGCCACGAGCTACAAGGCGATCCGCGAGCGCTGCGACGGCGACCCCGCGCGCATGGCCGACTGCATCG
>Ga0207677_10002050_pt1 | contig 10621 bp, 9 predicted proteins | sample KBSMisM42_FD_184311 | JGI IMG/M metagenome (GOLD analysis project Ga0207677, IMG submission 184311) | Miscanthus rhizosphere microbial communities from Kellogg Biological Station, Michigan, USA - KBS Miscanthus M4-2 (SPAdes) (version 2) | ecosystem: Host-associated > Plants > Roots > Rhizosphere...
AAATGAATGGAAATGACGAGTGCCCATGACTAAGACTTTGGTAATTGCCGAGAAGCCGTCCGTAGCGCAGGACATCGTCCGCGCGCTCACACCGACGGCCGGCAAGTTCGACAAGCACGACGAGTACTTCGAAAGCGAGAAGTACATCGTGACGAGCGCCGTCGGCCACCTGGTCGAGATCCAGGCGCCGGAGGAGTTCGACGTGAAGCGCGGCAAGTGGAGCTTCGCCCACCTGCCCGTCATCCCGCCGTACTTCGACCTGAAGCCGGTCGACAAGACCAAGTCGCGACTGAACGCCGTGGTCAAGCTCGCCAAGCGCAAGGACGTGGGCGACCTCGTCAACGCCTGCGACGCGGGCCGCGAGGGCGAACTTATTTTCCGGCTGATCGAGCAGTTCGCGGGCGGCGCCAAACCGCTGGGCAAGCCGGTGCGCCGCCTCTGGCTGCAGTCGATGACGCCGCAAGCCATTCGCGACGGCTTCGACTCGCTTCGCACCGACAAGCAGATGGCGGGACTGGCGGATGCGGCGCGCTCGCGCTCCGAAGCAGACTGGCTGGTGGGCATCAACGGAACCCGCGCGATGACGGCGTTCAATTCGCGCGACGGCGGTTTCTTCCTCACCACGGTGGGCCGCGTGCAGACCCCGACGCTGGCCGTTGTGGTCGAACGCGAAGAGCAGATCCGCAAGTTCGTGAGCCGCGACTACTGGGAAATCCACGCGTCGTTCCTCGCGGAAGCGGGCGAGTACCCGGCGAAGTGGTTCGACCCGAAGTGGAAGAAGAATCCCGACGACGCCGAGATCAAGGCCGACCGCGTCTGGTCGCAAAAGGAAGCCCAGGCGATCGCCGATGCCGTGCGCGGCAAGGCGGCGACGGTCACCGAGGAATCGAAGCCGACCACGCAGGCTTCGCCCTTGCTCTTCGACCTCACCTCCTTGCAGCGCGAAGCCAACGGCCGCTTCGGCTACTCGGCCAAGACGACGCTGGCGCTCGCGCAGTCCCTCTACGAGCGGCACAAGGCGTTGACGTATCCGCGGACCGACTCGCGCGCACTGCCCGAAGACTATTTGCCGGTCGTGAAAAACACCATGGGCATGCTCGCGAAGAGCGGCATGCAGCACCTCGCGCCGTTCGCGAAGCAGGCGATCGACGAGAACTACGTCAAGCCGAGCAAGCGCATCTTCGACAACGCGAAGGTCAGCGACCACTTCGCGATCATCCCGACCTTGCAGGCGCCCAGCGGCCTCTCGGAAGCCGAGCAGAAGCTGTACGACCTGGTGGTGCGCCGTTTCCTGTCGGTGTTCTTCCCGAGCGCCGAGTACATGGTGACGACGCGCATCTCGCAGGCCGTGGGCCACAGCTTCAAGACCGAAGGCAAGGTGCTCGTGAAGCCCGGCTGGCTCGCGATCTGGGGCAAGGAAGCGGCCGATGAAGTGGCCGACGCGAAGGAAGGCGACAAGGGCCAGAGCCTGGTGCCGGTCAAGCCCGGCGAGATGGTGCGTGCGGAAACCGTCGAGCCCAAGGGCCTGAAGACGAGGCCGCCGGCGCGCTATTCGGAAGCGACGCTGCTCGGTGCGATGGAAGGCGCGGGCAAGTTCGTGGAAGACGACGAGCTGCGCGAAGCGATGCAGGAAAAAGGCCTGGGCACGCCGGCGACGCGCGCGGCGATCATCGAAGGCCTCATCAACGAAAAGTACATGTTCCGCGAAGGACGCGAGCTGATCCCGACGGCCAAGGCGTTCCAGCTCATGACGCTGTTGCGCGGCCTGGGTGTCGAGGAACTCTCCAAGCCCGAGCTCACCGGCGAGTGGGAGTACAAGCTCGCGCAGATGGAACACGGCAAGCTGAGCCGCGACGCCTTCATGCGCGAGATCGGCGAGATGACGAAGCACATCGTCAAGAAGGCCAAGGAGTACGACCGCGACACGGTGCCAGGCGACTACGCGACGCTGCAAACGCCGTGCCCCAATTGCGGCGGCATCGTGAAAGAGAACTACCGGCGCTTCACCTGTACCGGCAAGAGCGGGACGGGCGAGGACGCCTGCGGCTTCTCGTTCGGCAAGACGCCGGCGGGCCGCACCTTCGACGTGGCCGAAGTCGAGCAGTTGCTGCGCGACAAGAAGATCGGGCCGCTGGAGGGCTTCCGCTCCAAGGCGGGCTGGCCCTTCACTTCGGAGATCGTGCTCAAGTACAACGACGAAGAGAAGAACTGGAAGCTCGAGTTCGATTTCGGCGACGACAAGAACGCGGCCGAGACCGGCGAGATCGTCGACTTCAGCGCGCAGCAGCCGCTGGGCAAGTGCCCGAAGTGCGGCGGCCGCGTGTTCGAGTACGGCAAGAATTACGTTTGCGAACGTTCCGTGCCGACGACCGAGCAACCGACGCCGAGCTGCGACTTCAAGACCGGGCAGGTCATCCTGCAGCAGCCGGTGTCGCGCGAGCAGATCACGAAGCTGCTGGAAACCGGCAAGACCGACCTGCTGGACAAGTTCGTGTCGATGCGCACTCGCCGCGCCTTCAAGGCCTTCCTCGCGTGGAACAAGGACGAAGGCAAGGTGACGTTCGAGTTCGCGCCGTCGAAATTCCCGCCGCGCAAGCCGGCAGCGGGCAAGACACCGGCCGCCAAAGAGCCCGCGCCGAAATACGGGGCCGCGGCCAAGACCGCCGCCAAGAAGGCCGCGCCGGCGAAGAAAGCCGCCGCGCCGAAAGCGCCGCGCAAGACCGGCGCCGGCCTCAGGCCCAGCGCGGAACTCGCCGCCGTGATCGGGGCCGAACCGGTGGCCCGCACCGAGGTCATCAAGAAGCTGTGGGACTACATCAAGGCCAACGGCCTGCAGGACGCCAAGGACAAGCGCTCGATCAACGCCGATGCGAAGCTGCGCCCCGTGTTCGGCAAGCCGCAGGTGACGATGTTCGAGCTGGCCGGCATCGTCGGCAAGCACCTCACCCCCTGACGAAAGCCAACATGCCGACGCCGGAAACCCTCGAGCGCTTCATCGCCCGCGTGGAGAGCAATGCTCACGTGGAAGCCATCCAGGAGTTCTATGCCGAGAACGCCTCGATGCAGGAGAACATGGCGCCGCCGCGCGTCGGCCGCGACACCTTGGTCGCGCACGAAGCCGCGGCGCTGGCGCGTGCAGCCTCCGTGCATTCGACTTGCGTGCGGCCGATGTTCGTCAACGGCGATCACGTCGTGATCCGCTGGATCTTCGAGTTCACGTGGAAAGACGGCAGCGTCGGCCGCATCGAGGAACTGGCTTACCAGCTCTGGCATGGCGAGCGCATCGCGCAGGAGCAATTCTTCTACGACCCGAAGCAGTTCGTTCGCGCCGGGGCCTGAAGCGCCGGCTGCCCGGCAGTAATGCGGCTTGGCAAATTTCGCCGCTTCGTAGCATCATCTTTCTTCCCATCCCAACCGAAGGAGAACACCATGAAGAAGATGCTGCTGCTCGGCGCCTTGGCGAGCGTCGTGCCGCTCTCGCAGGCGGCCGGTTTCACGCTCACCAGCCCGGACATCAAGCCGAACGCGATGATCGACAAGAAGTTCGAAGCCAATGTGTTCGGCTGCTCGGGCGAGAACAAGTCGCCCGCGCTCAAGTGGAGCGGCGCGCCCAAGGACACCAAGAGCTTCGCCGTGACGGTGTACGACCCCGATGCGCCGACCGGTTCGGGCTTCTGGCACTGGTTCGTGATCAACATCCCGGCGAACGTGACCGAGCTGGCCGCCAACGCCGGTGCCGTCGGGGGCGCGAACCTGCCCAAGGGCGCGACCAACGTTCGCATCGACTACGGCTTTGCCGGTTGGGGCGGCCCTTGCCCGCCCGAGGGCGACAAGCCGCACCGCTACATCTTCACCGTGCATGCGCTCAAGACCGACAAGCTCGACATCCCAGCCGACGCCACAGCCGCCGTGGCGGGCTTCATGACCAACGCCAACACGATCGCGAAGGCGTCGTTCACGGCCAAATACGGACGCGCGAAGAAGTAAGCCGTCGGTCGAGGCGAGCGGGCGTTGTGTAAGCTCGCCTGTCATGACGCGCATCCGGTTCTCGATCTCGCTGCTGGGCTTGCTGTTCGCCACGGCCCCGGCGGCCGACGCGGCATCGCTATGCGAGAGCGGTGCTCGCCAATCGCCGATCGACATCACGGCGACTCGCAAGCAGGTGCTGCCCGCGCTGGATTTCCGCTACACGGCAGCCCCGTTGAAGATCGCGAACGACGGCCACACGGTTCGGGTGCGGTTCGGCCGGGGGCAGGAACTGCGAATCGGCAACCAACGCTACGCCTTGCAGCAATTCCATTTCCACACGCCCGGCGGCGACCGCATCGCGGGCGAGGAATTCCCGATGGTCGCGCACCTGCTGCACAGGAGTGCTACCGGCCAGCTGGTCGGCGTCGCGGTCCTGTTGCGCGCCGGCGTGGAGAACCCGTTCATGGCGCGGTTGCTGCCTCGCATTCCGGCGAAGGCCGATGGCGATCACCTCGTGGCCGGCGCCACCATCGACGCAAGCGGGCTGCTGCCCACGGAGCGCCGCTACTTTCGCTACCTGGGGTCGCTCACGGCGCCGCCCTGCACCGAAGGCGTCGACTGGATCGTGATGAAGCAGCCCATCGAGATCTCGGCGGCCCAGCTCGCGCAGTACCGGCGGCGCTTCTCGGACAACATGCGTGCCGCCCAGCCGCTCAACGGACGCGTCGTGCTCGAAAGTCGCTGAGGCCGCTGCGCTTTCGGGCGGGGTTGCTGCAGATCAAGGCACGCCGCCGCGTCGTGCCGAAGAATTCCCGCTCAACACACACAGGAGCTCGCATGCAACCAACTCCGCGCGCGCAAAAGGCGCGCACGGCCGGCGCGCGCTTCGGCCTGGCCGTCGCCGCTGCCACCTTCGCGCTCGGCGCGATCTCCGCCGGCAAGCCGGACCTCGCCAAGGGAAGCGATGTGGTCGTCACCCCCGAGATGACGGGCGCCGGCATCGTTTCCAGCGGCGTCGCCTTGCCGCCGATCCCGCCGGTCACCGGCAGCCGCAAGGCGCCCGTGGCGTCCTGGGGCAAGCCGCTCCCGTATCCGATCCTGCTGGCCGACCGGCGCAACAACCGCCTGATCGAGATCGCCCCGGACAAACGCATCGTCTGGGAATTTCCATCGCCCAACCTGAAGGTGTATCGCGGCAACGAGGACGTGAGCTTCTCGCCGGACGGCAAGCTGCTCGCCGTGAGCGAAGAGGACAACTTCGACGTCCACATCGTCGACTACGAGAAGAAGACGCTGACCTGGACCTGGGGCACGCCCGATACGCGCGGCAGCGGACCTAACTTGTTCAACTACCCGGACGACGCCCACCTCTTGGCCGACGGCAAGTTCGTCACCGCCGACATCCGCAATTGCCGCGTGCTCTTCATCGACCCGAAGACCGACCAAGTGACCACGACCTGGGGCAGGCCCGGCAAGTGCCGCCACGACCCGCCGCGCACGCTCGCGCATCCGAACGGCGTGACCGACTACGACAACGGCGACATCCTGGTCACGGAGATCAACGACGCCTACATCTCGCGCATCACGCGCGACGGCAAGCTCGTGTGGAGCGTGAAGGCGCCGAATATCCACTACCCGTCGGACGCGTTCCCGACCGTGGACGGCAAGCAGGTCGTCGTGGCCGATTTCTGGAAGCCGGGGCGCGTGGTGATCTTCGATCCGCACACGCGCAAGATCACCTGGGAATATTTCGTCAAGGAGGGCGAGGGAATGCTCGATCACTCGTCGATCGCGATGGAACTGCCGGACACCGGCGACGTTCTCGTCGTGGACGACCTGCACGATCGCGTGGTGGTGATCGATCGCAAGACCAAGGCGATCATCTGGCAATACGGCGAAGTCGGAAAGAAGGGGCACACGCCGGGCCTGCTGAATTATCCGGACGGTGTCGACGTCGACGTGTTCCGCGACTGGAAGGCGGCGCTTCGCAAATAGGCGGCGCGCGAGGTCATGACAATCGCACCGAGCCCCCGGCTCCGGATTTCGGTCTTGTTCGCGGCGCTGCTGTTCGCGGCTTCATCGCTGCTCGCGCAACCTGCACCCGCGAACACGCAGGAATATCGGGCCGCGCCGCAGGATGTGGTCCAGCCCGCCGGCCTTCCCCCCATCGGCAAATGGATGATCGCGCCCGATTTCCAGCCCGCGCACTGGCTCGGCGAAATCTACGAGAACAAGAAGCTGCGCGAGCCGATCAACGTCGTGATCGTGGATGCGTATTCGCGCACACCGCAAGAGGCCAAGGCGGCCTTGCTGCAAGCGGCGACGCAATCCGGCTTTCCCAGCAGGGAGGGTCATTCGGGCGGCTACTGGGGCTGGATCGGCGATCGGCTCCATCCGCAGTTTCCGGAAACGCCGGCGCACGCGTTCTCCGACGAGCCGTACGAGCTGAACAACAACCACGGCCGGTTCTTCGGCCCGTACCGGTTCGAAGATGCTTTCATCTTCGTGGGTGCCGTGAGCCGCGAAAAGGTGGCGCCGCTGTCGATGCCGCGTCACCAGTACGTTTCCTTCAATCGCGGCCGCGACGCGTTCGCCGAAGCGATGGACCTGCACTCGGCCTTTCGACGCATCGCCTTCGTGAACCTGGACAACGCATTGATCGACAGGCCCGACCTGGGCACGGGCGATCATGACGGAATGGCCACCGTGTTGACGCGCCGGCCCTGAGTTTCAGGCCGCCGGCGCCGTGAGGCTGCGCAGCGTCCCCAGGCTCGACGCGAAGATCACCACGGCCTGCAACACGAACCCGGCGAACGCCAGCCACAGGCACGCGGGCTCGCCCCACGATGCGCCCACCCAGCCGCCGAGTGCCGCGCCGAGCGGACGCGCGCCCGCGTTCACGGCAAGGAACACCGACGAGACCCGTCCCAGCATCGCGCTGGGCGTGATGTTCTGGCGCAAGGTCGTGGACGTGATCGTCCAGACGATGGGACCCGCGCCGAACAGGAAGAACGAAGCCCCCGCCAGCAGTCCCGAAGGCACGAGCAGGGTCGCGACCATCGCAGCGGCAGCCAGCACCGACACGGCCGGGCCGAGCTGGATCGCCCGGCCGAACGGCATGGCGCCGACGACGCGCGATGCGAGCAACGCGCCCGTCACCATGCCGGCGCCGTAGCAACCCAACGTCACCCCGACGCCTGGCGCGCTGAGGCCGAGCATGCGCACCGCATAAGGCACATAGGCCGCCTGGAGCACGAACCAGGAGACGTTCCACGCCACGCCGGTCAGCACCATCGGCCGCAGGAACTCGTGCTGCCAGACGAATTGCGCGCCGTCCCTGATCTCCAGCAGCGGATGGCGCGGCGGCGCCGGTGCTCGCGCAGGTTCACGGATTCGCCACAGCAGCAGCACCGCGGCGGCCGACAACACCGTCGCCAGCACGAAGGCCGACGGCGCGCCTGCCCACGCGACCAACGCACCGGCGAGCGCCGGACCGCCGGCGTACGCCGCGCTGCGCGCCAGCTCGATGCGGCCGTTGGCGCGGGCGAGCAGTTCGCGCGGAACGAGCGCAGGCACCAGCGCAGGCGCGGCGACGCTGAAGGCGACCGTGCCCATGGCGCCGAGGAAACCGAGCACGGCCAGCGCGGCGATCGAGAGCTGCCCCGACATCACCATCGCGAGCAAGGCGAGCAGTGATGCCGCACGCAACGCCTCGGCAATGACCATCAACGTGCGTCGCGACACGCGATCGGCGAGCAGGCCGAATGGGATCGACAGCAGCAGGAAAGGCAGCGTCTGAACCGCGGCCAGCGTGCCGATCTGTCCCGGCCCCGCGCCGAGGACGAGCACGGCCACGAGCGGCACGGCTGCCAGGCTCAGTTGTTCGGCGGATTGGGCGGCGAGGTTGGACCAGGCGAGGGCGGCGAAAGGGCGAGGGAGCATGAGGACTCTCGATGATGAAAACCCATCATGCGCGCCGTCCCGCCCGTGGGCTGGCCGTTTCCGGACCTGCGAGTCCGCCAGCCTTTTGCCGGCCCTCTCAGCTCGCCAGGCCGCCCTGCCGCGCGAGATGCACCTGGTGCAGCGTGATCTTGCGCACCTCGGCCTGGCTGGTTTCGATGTGCGCGCGCAGCAGCATCGCAGCCTGGTCGCCGCGCTTGCGCTGGATTGCCCTCAGGATCTTCGCGTGCTCGTCGTAAGTCGCATCGATGCGCGCCTGCTTGGTGAAGTCGAGGCGGCGGATGATGCGGATGCGGTCCGTCACGTCGCGGTGCACGCGCGCCATCTCGGCGTTGCCAGCAGCCGCGACCAGCTTGCAGTGGAATTCCTCGTCCCACTTCGACACCTGCGCCATGTCGCTGCTGCGATCGGCCGCGGGCACGAGCCAGATCGCGCTCAGCTCCTCGACCAGCGCGCGGTCGACCCGCTCGCCGTCCGCGCACAGGCGCTTCGCCGCAGTGGTTTCCAGCACCATGCGCAAGTCGTACAGCTGTTCGAACTGTTCGAAGTCGAAAGGCAGCACGCGCCAGCCGCTGCGAAACAGCACCTCGACATAGCCTTCCTGCTGCAGCCGGAACAGGGCTTGGCGCACCGGCGTGCGTGAGACGCCCAGGCGCTCGCTCAATTCGTTTTCGGTGAAGCGGTCGCCGGGCACGAGGTTGAAATCGGCAACGTCGCGCTTGAGTTGCTCGTAGACCTCGTCGGCGCGCGAGCGGTGCGCCGGCGTTTCAGCTTCGGCGGGGGGACGGCGGGTGGTGGTGTGCACGGCGGCGACTCTATCAGCGTTGCGACGGTACAGCTGCCCGCGAGAGAGGCTCGAGCAACTGCGCGCTAGGCGCCGTCCAGCCGACGATCGCGCCTTGCGCGCGGATCATCTCGAGGGCAGCCGCCTTGAACTGGGGGAAATAGCTTTCGGTGCAGTCTTCCAGCAGCAGGCAGTCGTAGCCGCGGTCGTTGGCTTCCCGCATCGTCGTCTGCACACACACTTCGGTCGTGACGCCCATGAAGACGAGGTGCGTGATCGCGGCTCGCTGCAGCAGGTCTTGCAATGGCGTCGCGTAGAACGCCCCTTTGCCCGGCTTGTCGATGACGATTTCGCCGGGCAACGGCGCCAGTTCGGGAACGATCTGCGCGCCCGGCTCGCCGGCGACCAGGATGCGTCCCATCGGCCCCACGTCCCCGATGCGAAGTCGCGGATTGCCGCGCTCGCGTTTGGCGGGAGGGCAGTCGGACAGGTCCGGGCGATGCGCCTCGCGCGTGTGCACCACGAGGCCGCCGGCCTGGCGCCACGCATCGAGCACGGCGCGGCACGCGGGCACGATCGCCGACAGCAGCGCGACGTCGTTGCCCAGGCTCTCGCCGAAGCCGCCCGGCTCGATGAAGTCGCGCTGCATGTCGATGATGACGAGCGCCGTGTGGGCGAGGTCGAACTCGAAGGGGAAGGGATTGGCGTGGATATGCATGGGTTGTGCCGGCATAGATTGCAGGTCAAGCCTGCAATGACAACTCCGTGGCCGGCGCGGGCTCGTGGTGACCGCCGCCCATGTGCGAGCCCAGCACTTCGCGGCGCGCGCCGGCGGCCGAAGTCTCGTAGACGATGCGCCCTTCGCTCATCACCACGATGCGGTCCGCCAGCTCCAGCAATTCGTCGAGGTCCTCGCTGATCAGCAGCACGGCGCCGCCGCGTTCGCGCACGCCCAGGAGGCGCGTGTGGATTTCCTTCACCGCGGCGAAGTCCAACCCGAACACCGGGTTGGCCGCGATCAGCACATTGATGTCGCCGTCCAGTTCGCGCGCGAGCACGGCGCGCTGCACGTTGCCGCCCGACAGGCTGCGGATAGCCGCGTCCTCGCCTTGCGTCTTGATGCCGTAGGCGGCGATCCAATCGCGGGCCCGGCTGCGCCACTCGCCGAAGCGCAACCGGCCGCCGGCGCACAAGGGCGCGCGGTCGAAATCGCGCAGCGCCATGTTCTGCGCCACCGACAATTCACCGACGCAAGCGTTGCGCAGCGGTTCTTCCGGCAGGCTGCGCACTTTCAGGCGATGGTTCTCCTCTCGCCGCGCGCCGTAGGCCTCGCCCATGACGTCGACCCGGCCGGCCGCCCGCGCGCGCTGGCCGACCAATGCTTCGACGAGTTCGCGCTGGCCGTTGCCGGATACGCCGGCGATACCCAGGATCTCGCCCGGATGCACGGCGAGGCTGAGGCCGCGCACGGCCAGTGCGCCGCGATCGCCCATCACCTCCAAGCCTTGCACGTGCAGGGCCGCACGATCGGCGTCTTGCGCTTTCCCGACCTTGCCCGGCGCTTCAGGCACTGGTGCGCGCACGGCATGCACCGGTGACAAATGTTCCTCCGCGATCGCTTGCTCGGCCGCCTCGCCGACCATGTAGCGCGCGAGCAAGGCCGGGCCGGTGTAGCCGACGCCCGTCGTGTGCACCGCCTTGCCGCGCCGCAGGACCGTGACATCGTCTGCGTACGCCATCACTTCGCGGAACTTGTGCGTGATGATGAGGACTGTGCAGACGCCGCTGCGCGCGAACTCGCGCACGTGGCCGAGCACCTGGTCGGCCTCTTGCGGCGTCAGCACCGACGTCGGCTCGTCGAGGATCAGCAGCCGCGGCCGCAGGTACAACTGTTTGAGCAGCTCGAGC
>Ga0207677_10002056_pt1 | contig 10604 bp, 9 predicted proteins | sample KBSMisM42_FD_184311 | JGI IMG/M metagenome (GOLD analysis project Ga0207677, IMG submission 184311) | Miscanthus rhizosphere microbial communities from Kellogg Biological Station, Michigan, USA - KBS Miscanthus M4-2 (SPAdes) (version 2) | ecosystem: Host-associated > Plants > Roots > Rhizosphere...
TCAGGCAGTTCCCGTATGCGGATATCCCGAAACAGGGCGTGGTGCTGCCCGAGCGCGAGCGCCACGAACACTATTCGCGCCAGGCCGTGCCGGCGGAGATGCTGGTCCCCGAGATCTATTGAGCCTGCGGACCGACCACGCAGTTGGTGCGGCTCAGCACCACTCGTCGGTTCTGCTGCCTTCCTTCAACCGTGGTGTTATCCGCTGCGGGCTGCGACTCGCCGTATCCGGCCACCGCGAGTTGCGTGACATTTATTCCGCGCGAGGCGATGTAGTCACGCACTGCGAGAGCACGACGTCGTGACAACTCGACGTTGAATGCCTCGGGGCCTTGGGCGTCCGTGTGCCCACCCAGTTCACCGCTGAGGGTCGGCAGCTGGCGCACCTGATCCGCGGGGATGCGCAACGGGGCGATGGCGGCCCACCCGAGTCTCTTCTCGCGCCTCAGTCGGGCACGGGCGGGCGGCACGGTTCCGTCGAAGGCGACCCGGAATGCCGCGGCGAACTCGCCACCGATCGCGCCCGGGCGCTTGCCGAGCAACTCACCGATCGACCGCAGCACGGCAAGCGGCACCAGCGAGAGCCAATGGATGAGCAACGCGCCGGCCGGCGCGTACACCATCCTGCGGTGCAGCTGCGCCGTTCGCGCGACCCGGGTGCGGCCGCGTGCCGACAGCGGACGGCGGCGCCCCAGGTCTTCCGGCCGGAGCCCGCGGCTGACCCGGGCGCCGGCCACCCGGATGACGCGGAAGCCTGCGAGGCGGGCGCGGATCGACAGGTCGAGCCCGGCATCCACCGAGGCGAGACCGCGGTCGAATCCACCGAGCCGCTGCCAGACCGCGCGCTGCACGAGCATCCCGGACGAGGCGACTCCGAGCACGTCGCCGTCCTGGTCGTGCTGAGCCTGGTCGAGTTCGTCCTCGACCAGCTCCACGGTGGCGCCGAAGCGCGTCAGGCTCTGCCCATAGGAGTGGACCAGCGCGCGGTCGTCGGCGCTGACCACCTTCGGCCCGGCGATCGCCACCGAGGGAGCCACCTCGACGGCCGCGAGCAGCCGCTCGAGGGCGTCGCGCTCGGGAGCGGTGTCGGCGGTGAGCAGCCAGATCCAGTCGACGGTCTGGCCCGGTGACGCGGGCGGCGACGCCTGCGCCAGTCCGACGTCGATCCCATCGGCGATCGGCAGGTTCGCCGCGCGCAGGTAGCGCGCCGAAGCCATCGCGCTGAGCAGTCCGGCGCTGGCATCGGTCGAGGCGCAATCGACCAGGATCAGGTCATCGGGCGCCCGGGTCTGCTCGGCTACGGCCCGGAGGGTACGGTCGAGCCAGGGTTCCCCGTTGCGCACGACGAGGATCGCGGTGACTCGCGGCTGCATCGTTCCGAGGCTAGGCGCGCCTCACGGCGCGACCGGGAGGGACACGCCCCGAGCGGAAAGTCGTCAGGCGGTCTCGACGACCCGGGACGGGTCGCCGCGCGAACCGCGTGAAGGCCAGAAATGCCTTCGCTGCTAAGCGGTTCGCGCCTTGCGCAGGCGCCGGCGCTCACGCTCGGACAGTCCGCCCCAGATGCCGAACCGCTCGTCGTTCTGCAGCGCGTATTCGAGGCACTGGCCCTTGACCTCGCAGGTGGTGCAGATCTTCTTCGCGTCGCGAGTCGATCCACCCTTCTCGGGGAAGAAGGCCTCGGGGTCGGTCTGGGCGCACAGCGCATCGGACTGCCAGGCGAGGGGGTTGTCCGGGGCTTCCGTGTCGGCCGGGCGCAGACCGGGGATGCCGAGGCGCACCGGGTCGACGAACCAATCGCCGGGAACCGACGGACGGTACTCGTTCCGCGTCATGTTCCACTCTCCCTTTCGCACCTTCATGCCCCATTACATCTGTGTGGGGGCGTCCCCCGACGAAACGCCGTGCTTCTGGGTAATTACACCCGTGTAGTTCCTCCCGCGTCAAGTCGGGAATGGTAATTCTTTTTCCGGACTCAGCCCGGGTACGACGCGCCCGCGTTTCGGCGAGCCTCCCAGGCGCTCGCCACCATCTCGTCGAGGGTGTGCCGCATCCGCCAATCCAGGTCGCGGGCGGCCCGCTCACCGCTGGCGACGATGCGCGGCGGGTCGCCGGCGCGGCGCGGCGCGATCCGGGGGGTGAAGGCGATCCCGGTGACCCGGGCGATCGCCGCCATGATCTCGGCGACCGAGACGCCCTCGCCGCTGCCGAGGTTGTATGCGGCCTCGACCGGTTGCCCGGCATCCAGCCGCTGGGCGGCCACCACATGAGAGCGGGCGAGGTCGGCGACGTGCAGGTAGTCGCGCACATTGGTGCCATCGGGGGTCGGATAGTCGTCACCGTTGATCTGCGGGGTGCGCCCCTCGACGAGGGCGTCGAAGACCAGCGGGAACAGATTGTGGGGACTCGTGTCGTAGATCGCCGGGTCACCGGAGCCGACCACATTGAAGTAGCGCAGGGCGGTGTGCCGGAGGCCGGTCGCGACCCCCTGGTCGGCCAACAACCACTCGCCGATCAGCTTGGATTCCCCGTACGGCGACTGCGGTGCTTTCGGCGTCTCCTCGGTCACCAGGTCGACGTCGGGAGTCCCGTAGACGGCGGCGCTCGACGAGAAGACGATCCGGTCGACGCCCCGGTCCTCCATGGCGCCCAGCAGCACGGCGGTGCCCGTGACGTTCTGCTCGTAGGTGTGCAGCGGACGCTGCACCGAGACCCCGGCGTACTTGAATCCGGCCACATGGATGACGCCGGTCACCTCGTGCTCGTCGATCGTGCGCATCAGCAGATCGCCATCCAGGATGCTGCCGCGCACGAACGGCGCCCCGACCGGCACGAACTCGGCGTGCCCGCTCGACAGGTCGTCGACGACGACCGCGCGCATGCCGGATTCGAGCAGCGACCGCACGACGTGAGCACCGATGTAGCCGGCGCCGCCGGTCACCAACCAGGTCATGCCCCGAGGCTATCGGGGTCTAGTGACTGCGCGGCACCTGACGATAGCCATCCGTGACCACCGCGTGAATTGTCGCCACGATCGCGGCGAGAAGGCCTGCCACCAGCAGGACCGCATCCATGATCTCCATGGCAGTAAATCTACGAGTGGCCACCGACAGCCAAAACTGGCATGATCGACACCGTCCCTCGATTTCCTGCCAGGAGGCCCGCGCGTGCTGAAGAACGTCGTCTTGATCGCCCTTCCCGGGGTCGCGCCCTTCGAATTCGGAGTGATCTGCGAGGTGTTCGGCATCGACCGCAGCGACAGCGGCGGTCCCGAGTTCGACTTCTCGATCGCAACGGCCGATCCGGGCCCGGTGCGCACCAGCCTGGGCTACGACATGGTCATCACCCAGGACCTGTCGGTCGCCGCGGATGCCGATCTCATCGCGGTGCCGGCCCACCACATCCGCGGTTTCGGCGACGAGGCAACCGATGAGCGGGTGCTGCAGGTGGTGCGCGATGCCCAGGCCCGCGGTGCCTGGGTGCTGAGCGTGTGCAGCGGCGCGTTCGTGCTGGCCGAGGCGGGCATCCTCAACGGGCGCACGGCGACCACGCACTGGATGCACGTCGACCGGCTGCGGCGCAGGCATCCCGAGATCGAGGTGGACGCCGACGTGCTCTTCGTGCAGGACGACAAGGTGGTCACCAGCGCCGGAACCGCCGCAGGCATCGACGCTGCGCTGCACATCGTGCGCACCGAGCTCGGGGCCGCGGCGACCAACGTGATCGCGCGGCGCATGGTCGTGCCGCCCCAGCGCGACGGGGGCCAGTCGCAATACATCGAGTCGCCGATCCCCGAGTGCCGCACCGACTCGCTCGCGACCGTCACGGAGTGGATGCTCGAGCACCTCGACGAAGACCTCACCGTCGATCAGTTGGCCCGCCGTGCCCTGATGTCTCCGCGGACCTTCGCGCGCAAGTTCCGCGCCGAATCGGGCACCACTCCGGCCGCCTGGCTCAACCGGCAGCGCATCCTGCGCGCGCAGCAATTGCTCGAGCAGAGCGACGAGGGGCTCGAGCAGATCGCGCAGCTCACCGGATTCGGCACGGCGGCCGTGATGCGCCATCACTTCCTCAAGGTGCTGCAGACGACGCCGACCAACTACCGGCGTGCGTTCGGGGAACGCGTCGCCGGCTAGGCGGGCGCCCTCCGCGGCCTCAGTGCGGGGTCGCGGCCAACAGTGCGGCGATGTCGTGCGTGAGCTCGTCGAGACTGCTGATCCCGTCCGCCTCGACGGACATCCAGCTTCCCGCCACGGCGAGGTCGGCCTGGCAGGTTTCTTCATTGCAGAGCGCGAGTGCCGAGGTCGCCCCGGAGATCGACGTCGGCGCCAGGGTCCCCGTGTAGTAGCTGGGCGGCTGCGCCAGTTCCTGTCCCAGGGCCCACGCGCCGCCCTGCACGAACTGGATCCCGAACAGCGTGAGGCCGGAGGAGGTCTCGCGCGCCCAGCCGCACTGCTGGAAGCCGATCCGGGCCAGGGATGCCGAGGCCGCGGTCAGCGGACCCTCCATCGCGTAGTCCGTCTGCGCGAGATCGGGGTGGCCGGTCGCCGTTCGGACCCGCGTCACGGCGTCGTCGGTGCAGAGCGACGCGCCGTCCCATGCGGTCGGCGGCGTCCACAACGGACGACTCGATCCCGCGGCTTGGACGCGAGCCACGACCCCGCTCAGCAGGGTGTGGAAGCGTGCAAGCGATCCGGTGGCCGGCTCCCCGTCACCCCCGAGCGAGTTGTAGTCCAGCTCGATCCAGGTGGTTCCGATCAGCACCTGCGCGAAGCAGAAGAACTGCGGATCGCCCTGGCACATCACGTCGGATGCCGTTCCGAAGGTGTTGATCTCATCGCCGTCATTCGCGACGACGTTGTCGTGGTACGCGCCGGCGGCATCGCTCAGCACATCGAGGCTGATGTAGTCGACGTAGCCGTTGTCTTGCCGGTCGTTCCCGCCCCAGAGGCAGTGCAGCCCCCCGACCTGGCGCGCGCCGACCTCGATGGCATCCTGAGGGGGCGTGCTCTCGGATTCACGCACCGCGACCCCCGATGCCGCGGGGAACGCGGCCGCGGCGGTGGCGGACGGAAGCAGTTGTGCGCAGGTGGCCGGGATCGCAGACCGCGGCGCCGTCAGCGCCGCCGCGGTGGGAGTCGCGCTCGCGGTCGCGTGGTGGCCCCCGGACCCGGTCGGATGAGGGCTGGACGGGAGACCGCATCCGGCGAGGACGAGCAGAAGGGCGCCCGCCGCCACGGCGCCCCTGGCGGCCGACACGATTCGCATGGCGCCGAACCTATCGGGATCGACGCATCAGCACCATGGGGAATCCCCCATCGCTCACGCCGTGGCACGCCCCGTCGAGGCGACGAACAGCATGCCGTCGCCCGAGACGGCGAGCGACGGCTCGTCGGCCACGTAGACGGCGTGACCGCGCTCCAGCTCGTGACCGTCGATCGTGACGGCCGCGCTCGTGCACAGCGCGATGGCCGGGCCGGTGAGCGGCAACGTCAGGCCGGCGACCGCGGCATCCGGCGACACGACGGTCAGCACGAAGTCGGGCACATCCGGCCGGTACACGGCGACGCCCGGCAACGGCCGCTCGGGCTCGAGGAAGGGAACGGGCAGCGCCCGGAAGTCGAGCACCTTCAGCAACTCGGGCACGTCGACGTGCTTGGGGGTGAGCCCGCCGCGCAGCACGTTGTCGCTCGCCGCCATGAGCTCGATGCCGGTCCCCTCCAGGTAGGCATGGATGTTGCCGGCCGGCAGATAGAGCGCCTCACCCGCCGACAGCACGGCTGTGTGCATGAGCAGCGAGATGGCGATCCCCGGATCGCCGGGGAACGCGTCCGCCAGCCGCCGGACCGTGTCCCACGACACGTCGTCGTCGACCGCGCTCGCCTCGACGACGGCGGCGATCAGCTCGTCGACGCCCGCGCCGCGCGTGATCAGCCACTCGAACACCGGCTTCAGGGACGAGTCGTCGACCAGGCGCTCGAGCAGGGGTGCCATGCGTTGATCGCCGGAGACCGGCAGCAGCAGCGCCCGGGTCTCGGCCACCGGGCGGAAGCCGCACAGGGCGCGGAACGGATCGCTCAGCGCGTAGATCAGTTCGGGCTTGTGGTACGGGTCGCGATAGCTCCGATCCGGCGAATCGACCGGAATGCCCGCAGCGTTCTCGGCCGCGAACCCCGCCTGCGCCTGCGCGGTCGACGGGTGCGCCTGCAACGACAGCGGGGATGCCGCAGCCAGCACCTTCAGCAGGAAAGGCAGCCGCCCGTGCACCACATCGGCGAGGGTGCCATCACGCCCCACCAGCCGAGCCGGGGAACCCGGGTGTGCTCCGAGCCACAGCTCCGCCTCCGGGCCGCCAGACGGAACGGTGCCGAGCAATTCGGGGATCGCTGTCGTCGAGCCCCATGCGTAGTCGCGCGGAGTGTTGGTGATTTCGACGAACATCCGGCAGATCCCCTTGTGCGCTTGTCGACCCAAAGTACCAAGGGGCCGCCCATCCGGCTCGAGACAGCGGCCGCTACCCTGAAGCCATGAGCCGCAGAGAGGTCTACCAGCGAGTCCTGGCCACCCTCGGCTTCTTCACCATGACCGCCGGCGACCTCTGGCGCGACTTGCTCAGCTGGTGGGGCTGGGGGGCCATCTGCGTCATCCTGCTGATCCTGGCGATCTTCGAGATCGTGCATGCCCGGGTGGACCTGCGACGCCTGCCCTTCGCCCTGATCGGCTTCCTGCTGCTCATCGTGGTGTCGATCTTCTGGTCCGATTATCCGACCGCGACGCTGGCCGGATGGGCGGCGACCTTCTCGGTGGCGTTCTTCGCCATCTTCCTCGCGACGGTGATCGACCTCGAGACGATGCTGCGCACCTTCGGGGTGGCGCTGCGCTGGATCCTCGGCCTGTCCTTGCTGTTCGAGTTCGTGGTGTCGGCGTTCATCCGGCATCCGGTGCTGCCGCTGTTCGTCGACTACTCGAAGCTCGACAAGATCCCGCCGGCCTTCTACTGGTCGCGGGATCTGCTGTTCCACGGCGGGCAGATCCAGGGCATCCAGGGCAACTCGAACCTGCTGGCGCTCTCGGCTCTGCTGGCGCTGATCGTGTTCGCCGTGCAGTGGGTCTCGGGCACCGCGTCGAAGGTGTGGCTGGCGTTCTGGATCGTGGTCGCGCTCGCGACGATGGCGCTGACCCGATCGTCGACGGTGCTGATCGCGCTGGCCGCCGTGATCCTGGTCGGCGTGTTCCTCTGGCTGGTTCGCTCGACATCAGGCGCACGGCGCGGGATCGTCTACGCCGGAGGAGCCGTCGTCGCGCTGGCCATCGCCGCCGTGGGGATCTTCGCCAACGGGGCCGTGCTGAAGCTGCTCGGCAAGAGCGCTGACTTCACCCACCGCACCGAGATCTGGCAGCGGGTTCTGCCGCTGGCGAATGAGCGGCCGGCCGCGGGCTGGGGCTGGACCGGATGGTGGGCGCCGTGGGTCGAGCCCTTCAAGCATCTCGCCGTGTTCAAGGGAGTCACCTACCTGCAGGCGCACGACGCCTGGATCGACATCTACTTCCAGCTCGGGGTGATCGGCCTGATCGTGTTCGGGCTGCTGGTGCTCACCACGCTCGGCCGGTCGTGGTTCATGGCGATCGAAGCGGAACCGCGCCGGAGCAGGCTGGTCGAACTGTTCCCCATCCTGATCATGGTCGCGCTGATCGTGCACAGCATCGCCGAGAGCCGGCTGCTCGTCGAGATCCTGTTCGCGCTGCTGGTCATCTCGGCGATCCGGACGGCCCAGAGGGAGCCGGAACCGGATGCCTGAACCTGCATCGCGCCGCGGCCTGCTCGTGGCGATGGCCGGATCGGCGCGGCTCGCGCACGCTCTGGCGACGGTCGGAATCGCCCTGGGAGCCGGCGCCTTCTTCCTGCAGCGCACGCTCGGCTGGGCCGGGTTCCTGGCTGCTCTGGTGATGGCCCTCGTCCTGATGGTGCTGTCGTTCCTGGCGAGGCAGGAGGAGGTGCGCTGGCGGGCGCTGCTGCCGATCTCCCTGCTGGTGTTCCTGGTGTGGGCCACGGCCTCGCTGATCTGGAGCTCGTACCAGTGGGCGACGTCTGCCGGCATCGTCTACCTGCTCGCCTTCACGCTGATCGGGTTGTTCGTGGCGATCTCACGAGACACGATCCAGATCGTCCGCGCCTTCGGCGACGTGCTGCGCGTGGTGCTGGCGCTTTCACTGGGCATCGAGATCTTCTCGGGCATCCTGATCGACACTCCCCTGCCGTTCCTGGCCGTGCACGGCAACCTGGGCGGCCTGGGCCCGATCTCGGGTATCGAGGAGTCGCGTGATCAACTCGGCCTGGTCGCCATCATCGGGGCGATCAGCTTCGCCACCGAGCACCGCACCCGATCGGTGCCGCGACTCACCTCGGTGCTGTCGCTCGTGCTGGCCGGGCTGTGCATCGCGCTCACCCAGTCGCCGGTGATCGCCTTCGGAACCGTCGTTGTCGGTGTCGCCGCCCTGGTGATCTATCTTCTTCGTCGGGTGCGCCCGGAACGGCGGCAGGTCTGGCAGTTCATCGTGCTCGGCCTTGCCGTGGTCGGCGCCGGGGCGCTGTTCGTCGCGCGCGGGCCGGTGGTTGCGCTGTTCAACGCCGGCGGCACGATCGACGACCGGCTCGATGTCTGGCGTCAGGTGATCAGCTTGGCCGGCCAGAACGGTCTGCAGGGCTGGGGCTGGATCGGGCCCTGGAGGGTCTCGATCTTCCCGTTCTCGTTCATCTTCGACCACTCCCCTCGACCCGTATCGTCGGCGCTGAACGCCTTCCTCGACGTCTGGCTGCAACTCGGATTCATCGGTGTGGCGATCTTCGTCGGGATGGTGGGCCTGGCGTTCAGCCGCTCGTGGCTGCTCGCGGGGGCGCGGCGCAGCGTCGTGTTCGCGTGGCCGGCTGCTGCTCTGGTCGCCCTGATCATCGTCTCACTCGCCGAGAGCTCGATCCTGTCGGACTTCGGATGGATGACCTTCGTCATCTGCTGCACCAAGGCGTCGCAGGAGCTCTCGTGGCGCAACGCGCTGCGGCGGCCACTGGCACAGGAGCCGCTCCCCGAGCGCAATCCCGGTTCGCGCTCGGCCGAGGGCCGCTAGAGCTTGGTCAACTCGTAGTCCACTTCATATGCCGGCAATCGCCAGCACCAGTTCTCTTCGTAGAGCTCTTTCAACCAGGTCGAGAGGTTGAAGATCCGGCCGATCTGCTTGAAGCCGTGGCGCACATAGTGCGGGCGGGAGGACTTGAACGCGAACGTCGCATTGCTGTAGCGGAACGGCAGGGGCGTCTCGTACTGGGGAACGCCTCGCGTCGTGAATGTCTCGGCCACGAGGTAGCTGAAGGTGTACAGCCCGTATGCCCGATCGTGCGTCGGATCGGAGTAGAAGTAGGGGTTGGAGAAGTGCGGAATGATCGCGCGGAAGCGACCTCCTGTCCGCAGCACTCGTCCGCACGCTTCCAGCATTCCGCGCGCATCCGCGATGTGCTCGAGAAAATGTGCGGAGAAGATCTCGTCAACCGACCCGGGCTCGAGAGCCGCCAGCACCTCATGCGCATCCGCGACGAGATCGACGTCGGCCGCCGGCAGGATGTCGACTCCGATCGAGTCCGGATCGACCTTACGGTCGCCGCAGCCGAGTTCGATCTTCACGGTGCCGTGACGCGATCGGTGGGATTCGATGACCTGCCGATAGCGGTCCGCGTCCGTCATCGTACGAGCATATGTCAGCGGAGTGCGGCGAATTGGCCGACTAGGCTTCCCGCGTGTCCACGCAACCACCCGACCGACGCAGAGGATTCCGTCTGCTTGTTCTCGTGCCGATTCTGGCCATGATCACGCTGACCTGCTGGGCATTCGCCTCGCCTCTTGGCGCCTCGCCGGACGACGACTTCCACCTCACCAGCATCTGGTGCGCGTGGGGCGACCGCCCGGGCCTCTGCGAGTCGACCGGTCATCCTGGTTCTCGCCTGATCCCGGCTCAGATCGCGGACTCGGCCATCTGCTACGCCTACCACTCCGACCAGAGCGCCGCCTGCCAGGCCGGCTACCAAGGAACGAAGCCCGGCGACATGGTCTACGCCACGCGTGGCAACTTCGATGGCCTGTACCCCCCTCTCTTCTACGCCACCACGGGTGCACTCGCGTCGCCCAATATCGAGGCATCGGCGATTGCGATGCGCATCATGTCCGCCGTCATCTTCGTGGCGATGGCCACCTTGCTGTACCTGCTCCTGCCTCGGTCGCGCAGACCTACGCTCGCGTGGGCCTGGTTGGTCTCCACGATTCCCCTCGGCTTGTTCATCATCGCCTCGAACAATCCGAGCTCATGGGCCATCACGTCGAGTGGATCGCTGTGGATCGCTCTGCTCGGCTATTTCGAGAGCACCGGTCGGCGCAGGATCGCCCTCGGCGCACTCGCGGCGGTCGCAGCCCTGCTGGGCGCCGGCGCCCGTTCCGACGCGGCTGTGTACTCGATCCTCGCTGTCATCGTGGTGCTGGTGCTGTCGTTCGAGCGCAGCAGGAGGTTCTTGATGCTGAGCATCCTGCCGGTGGCGATCATCGTGGTATGCGCGGTCTTCTA
>Ga0207677_10002062_pt1 | contig 10583 bp, 10 predicted proteins | sample KBSMisM42_FD_184311 | JGI IMG/M metagenome (GOLD analysis project Ga0207677, IMG submission 184311) | Miscanthus rhizosphere microbial communities from Kellogg Biological Station, Michigan, USA - KBS Miscanthus M4-2 (SPAdes) (version 2) | ecosystem: Host-associated > Plants > Roots >...
GCAGGCCAGCTGCCATACGCGCGGCCACAGGAGGCGTTTCTCGAGCTGGACGATCTCGCGCGAGATGTAGTGCTCGGCCGGCACGTAGTCCACGCGCACTTTCGGCTTCACGGCATGGTCCAAAAAGTTCTCCTCGTGAGGCGCCGCGGGTGCGCCGGCGCGCTCCGTAATGTGAATGACGTTCTAGAATATAAACGCATCGGGACCGGATTGCAATGCGGTGGAAACCCTGTCCGTGCCTTCCCCGAGCCCCTGCGGATCGCTTGACAGCCGTTCGGGTACAGTTCAGAATTATGCACTGTGTTCACATATTAGACCGTGAACGCTTCGAGGAGCAAGGCGCGTGCGCTACGAACTGAACGAAGAGCAACAAAGCATCCAGGACCTGGTCCGGCGCGTCGCGCGCGAGAAGGTGGCCGCGCGCGCCGACGAGATCGATCGCACGGCCGAGTACCCGCACGACATGTTCGAGCTGCTCAAGGGCCTGGGCCTGTTCGCCCTGCCCTTCCCGCCCGAATACGGCGGCACCGGCAGCACGCTGGCCGCGTGCGTCGCGGTGGAGGAGTTCGGCCGCGTCTGCTACAACACCGGCTACCTGCTGGTGGTGCAATGGACGCCGTTCGGCGCCATCCTGGCGGGCGGCACCGAAGCCCAGAAGCAGCGCCTGCTGCCGGGATTGGCCAGCGGCGAATTGCGCGGGTCCCTCTCGCTCACCGAACCGCAAAGCGGCTCCGACGTGTCGGGCATCAAGACCACGGCCCGCCGCACGGCCGACGGCTACGTCCTCAATGGCGCCAAGATCTGGGCCACCAACTCCGACATCGCCGACTTCATCCTGGTGGCCGCCAAGACCCAGGACGAACAAGGCACGCCCTTGGGCATCAACCTCTTCATCGTCGACAAGGGCACGCCCGGCCTGACGGTGGGGCGCAAGGAAGACAAGATGGGTGCGCGCGGCGTGCCCTCCTGCCCCCTCTTTTTCGACAACGCCGTGATCGGCAAGGACGCGCGGCTCGGGCCGGAAGGCGGCGAAGGCTTCAAGGTGGCGATGGAAGCGCTCAACACCAGCCGGCCCATCGTGGCGGCGCGTGCGGTGGGCATCGCGCAGGGCGCGATCGACCACACCGTCAAGTACATCCAGGAGCGGCGCGCGTTCGGCAACGCGATCAGCGATTTCCAGGGCGTGCGCTGGATGATCGCCGACATGGTGATGCAGACCGAGGCGGCCCGCCAGCTGGTGTATCGCACCGCGGCGATGGTCGATGCCGGTGTGACGGGCAAGGCGCTCGCGCCGATGGCGGCGATGGCCAAGTGCTTCGCTTCCGACGTGGCGATGAAGGTCGCGACCGATGCCGTGCAGTTGTTCGGCGCCGCCGGCGTCTCGGCCGAATACCCGATCAATCGCTACTTCCGCGACGCGAAGGTGGTGCAGATCATCGAAGGCACCAACCAGGTCCAGCGCAACATCATCGCCGGCAGCGTGCTGGGCAAGGCGAGCAAAGCATGATTTTCGCGAAGAGCAAATGAGCGCGCCACAACGAAAAGGTCCGCTGGCCGGCGTCAAGGTGGTGGAGCTCGCAGGCATCGGCCCCGGGCCCATGTGCGCCATGTTGCTGGCCGACCTGGGCGCGACCGTGATCCGCGTGGACCGCAAGCAGCCCAGCGAGCTGGGCCTGAAGCGCCCGCTGAAATTCAACACGCTATTGCGCAACCGCGGCGCGATCGCGCTGGATTTGAAAGATCCCCGCGCGGTCGAGGCGGTGCTCGAGCTCGTCGAGCAAGCCGATGCGCTGATCGAGGGCTTTCGCCCCGGAGTGACCGAGCGCCTGGGCCTGGGGCCGGACGTGTGCCTGGCGCGCAACCCGCGTTTGGCTTATGGGCGCCTCACCGGCTGGGGCCAGGATGGGCCGCTTTCTCAATGGGCCGGCCACGACATCAATTACCTCGCCCTCACGGGACTGCTGGACGCGATCGGCCGCGAGGGGCAGCCGCCGACGATCCCGCTCAACCTCGTGGGCGATTACGCGGGCGGTTCGCTCTACATGGCGGTGGGCCTGCTCGCCGCCATCCTGGAAGCGCGTCAATCGGGCCGCGGCCAAGTGATCGACGCCGCCATCGTCGACGGCGCCTCGCACCTGGCGACGACGTTCTTCGGCATGGTGGCGGGCGGCATCTGGAACCCCCAGCGTGGCACCAACATCAGCGACTCGGGCTCGCATTTCTACGATTGCTACGAGTGCGCCGATCGCCGGTGGATCGCCGTCGGCCCGATCGAGGAAAAGTTCTTCGGCCAGCTCTTGCAAAAGCTCGGCATCGATCCCGCCACTTTGGGCCCGCAACTCTCGCGCGAGCACTGGAAATCCGCGAAGGTCACGCTGGCATCGCTCTTTCGCACCCGCGAACGCGACCATTGGGCCCAGCTGCTGGAAGCCAGCGACGCCTGCGTCACGCCCGTGCTGAGCTTCCAGGAAGCGCACCGGCATCCGCACATGAAAGCGCGCGGCACTTTCGTGGAGATCGACGGCATCGTGCAAGCCGCGCCCGCCCCACGCTTTTCGCGCACGGTGCCCGAGGTGCCCACGCCGCCGCAGGCCATCACCCCGGAAAATACCGATCGCGCCTTGTCATCGTGGCTGGCGCCGAGCAAGATAGCGTCGCTGCGCGAGCAGGGCTTGATCGACTAGCATGGACTTGAGATTCACCGACGAGGAAATCGCCTTCCGCGAGGAGGTGCGCGCGTTCTTCAGGCAGGCGCTGCCCGCCGACATCCGGCGCAAGGCCGAACTGGGGCAGCGCATTTCCAAACCCGAGATGCTGCGCTGGGTGCGCATCCTGCACGACAAGGGCTGGGCCACGCCGTCGTGGGCGCCCGAATGGGGCGGCACCGGCTGGGACCCCGTCAAGCAGTACATCTTCAAGGAAGAACTGCACATGGCGCCGGCGCCCGAGCCGATCTCGTTCAACATGAACATGATCGGGCCGACGCTCATCGCCTTCGGCACCGAGGAACAGAAGCGCCACTTCCTGCCGAAGATCGCGCGGATGGATTACTGGTTCTGCCAGGGCTTCTCGGAACCCGGTGCCGGCTCGGACCTGGCCGCGCTGCGCACGACAGCCCTGCGCGAAGGCGACCACTACGTCGTCAACGGGCAAAAGCTTTGGACCTCCACCGCCCACCACGCCGACTGGTGCTTCCTGCTCGTGCGCACCGACCCGGCCGCGAAGAAGCAGCAAGGCATCACCTATTTGCTGATGGACATGAAGTCGCCGGGCGTGACGATCCGGCCCATCGTGACCATCGACGGGCATCACGAGACCAACGAGATGTTCCTGGACAAGGTGCGCATCCCGCTCGCCAACCTCGTCGGCGAGGAAAACAAGGGCTGGGACTGCGCCAAGTACCTGCTGGGCCACGAGCGGAGCGGCATCGCGCGCGTCGGTGTTTCCAAGATGCGCGTGCGGCGCGCCAAGCAGCTTGCCGCGCAGGTGATGAGCGAGGGCCGCCCCTTGATCGAGGACGAACGCTTCCTCGAGAAGGTCGCGCTGTTCGAAGTGGAACTGAAGGCGCTCGAGATCACGCAGATGCGCCTGATCTCCGAGATCGGCAAGCGGGACGACAAATTGCCCGACCCGAAATCGTCGATCCTCAAGATCAAGGGCACGCAATTGCAGCAGGCCTCGGCGGAACTGCTGATGGAAGTGGCCGGCTACAGCGCCATGGAGTTCGACCCGGCGTTCGTGAGCGGCCTGCACAGCGATGCAGACGCCGACGAGTGGGCACTGACGCTCGCGCCCAACCACTATTGGGCGCGGCATGTCTCCATCGTCGGCGGGTCCAACGAGATCCAGCGCAACATCCTGGCCAAGACCGTCCTGGGGCTCTAGTGGACTTCGATTAATGGACTTCGACCTTTCCGACGAGCAGCGCATGCTGCAGGACAGCGTGCGGCGCCTGCTGGCCGAGCAATGCAGTTTCGAGCAGCGCCACGCGATGCACGCCGATCCCGCCAAGGCCGCCGCGCTCTGGCGGCAGTTCGCCGAACTGGGCCTGCTGGGCCTGCCGTTCACCGATGCCGACGGCGGCTTCGGCGGCGGCGCGGTGGAGACCTGCATCGTCATGCAGGAACTCGGTCGCGCGCTGGCGCCCTTGCCCTACTTCTCCACGGTCGTCGTGTGCGGCGCCCTGTTGCGCGCGGCTGCATCGGCCGATGTGCGGGCGCGGCTGGTACCGGCGATCGCGGCCGGCGATCTCACGCTCGCCTTCGCGCACAGCGAGACGCAGGCGCGCTACGATCTCGCGGACGTTCGCACCACCGCGCGGCGCGAAGGCGCGGGCTGGGTGCTCGACGGCGACAAGCGTTTCGTGCTGGGTGGCGACACGGCGCAGCAGCTGATCGTCTCGGCGCGCGTGGGAAGCGACATCGCTCTCTTTCTCGTCGATGCGGCGCAGCCTGGCGTGAGCCGGCGCGGCTACGCGATGCAGGACGGCGGGCGCTGCGCGGACCTGCGCCTGAGTGCGCTTCGGGTGGCGGACGATGCGATGCTCGGCGAGCCCGGCGCGGCTTTGGCGGCCATCGAACGCGCCACCGACGAAGCGATCGCGGCGCTGTGCGCGGATTCGGTCGGCGCGATGGCGCAGGCGCTGGACCTCACCATGGAGTACCTCAAGGTCCGCAAGCAGTTCGGCGTGGCGATCGGCTCGTTCCAGGCGCTGCAGAACCGCGCCGTCGACATGTTGGTGGCCACCGAGCAGGCGCGCAGCATGGCGCTTTACGCGACCATGATGTGCGGCGACCCTGATGCGGACGAGCGCCGGCGCGCCATCTCGGCGGCCAAGGTGCAGGTGAACAACTCGGGCCGCTTCGTCACGCAGGAGGCGGTGCAATTGCACGGGGGCATCGGCATGACCGAGGAGTGCCAGGTCGGGCACTACCTGCGGCACATGACGATGAACGACCTGATGTTCGGCGACACCGCGCATCACCTGCGCCGGCTGGCGAGAGCCGGTGGACTGATCGCCGCCTGAGCGCAGGACAGCGGGCTAGGCCCGCTTCTTCTTCTCCGCGGCGCCGATGCTGCCGACCACGCCGGAAGCCTTGCCGGTCACTTCCTTCACGGTGGTCTTGAGGAATTCGAGTTCGCTGCGGAACCGCTCGGAAGGCCCCGCGATGTTCAGGGACGCGACGCAATGGCCGCCCGCGTCGAACACCGGACCGGCCACGGCCGAGAGGCCCTTCATGTAGCCGTCGATCGACCACGACACGCCTTCGGCCCGGATCTTGTCCAGTTCCTGGCGCAGCGCCCCGCGGCTGATCGGGATCGCGGTCTTGATCTTGAAAGCCACGGAGCCGAGGTAGCTCTCCAACCACTTCTTGTCGCTGTACGCCAGCAGCAAGCGCCCCGCGGTGGCGGCGTACAGCGGGCGCGTGGTGCCCACCGGGATCTGGTAGCGCACCGGATGCGGGCTGTCGATGATCTCCACGTAGGTCATCGTCTCGGCTTCGGCATTCATCACGCTGAGCAGCACCGTCTCTTCGGTGCGCGCCGACAGTTCCTCCATGAACGGGCGGATGATGTTGGGGAAGTTCCACGCCGCCATCACGCTCGCGGACAAGCGGTAGATCGACGGACCGAGCTTGTAGACGCCTGAGCCGTGGATCAGGAAGCCTTCGGCGACCAGCGGACGCAGCAGGTTCAGCAGGCTGCTCTTGGGCGATTCGAGGGCGACGCTCAACTCCGCCAGGCTCATGCCGTTCGTGGCCTGCGACAGCACGCCGAAAAGCCCCAGCAATCGCGTGAGCGAGCGAGGGCCGGTGTTGTTGTTGTCGCTGGCGGGCTCCGTTTGCTTCCTGGGCGGCATGCGCGATTCCTCCGGGCGTTGGATGTTGACCAGCGCCACCTTGGCGGGCGGCGCGTTCTCAATCGTACCCGACCGGGCCGGCATCGAAAGAGAACTGCCTGTCGCCATGCCTTGCCCCCGCGCTCAGAGCGCCGCCGTCAGCTGCGGCACCGCCTCGAACAAGTCCGCCGCCAGCCCGTAATCGGCCACGCCGAAGATCGGGGCCTCCGGGTCCTTGTTGATCGCGACGATCAGCTTGCTGTCCTTCATGCCGGCCAGATGCTGGATCGCGCCCGAGATGCCGACCGCGATGTACAGCTCCGGTGCCACGATCTTGCCGGTCTGGCCCACCTGGTAGTCGTTCGGCGCGTAGCCGGCGTCTACCGCCGCGCGCGACGCACCCACCGCGGCGCCGAGCTTGTCGGCCAACGCATCCAGCAGATGGAAATTCTCACCACTGCCCATGCCGCGGCCGCCCGAGACGATCACGCGCGCCGCCGTCAATTCCGGGCGGGCCGATTGCGTCAGTGACTGGCCGACGAAACGGACGCCCTCGGCCGCCGGGCCCGCCGGCACCGCCTCGACGGGCGCCGTGGCGCCGCCGTCTCGCGCCGGGTCGAACGCCGCGCCACGCACGGTGACGACCTTGATGGCATCCAGCGCCTTGACAGTCGCCAGCGCGTTGCCGGCATAGATCGGGCGAACGAAGGTATCGGGCGCGACCACGGCCGTGATGTCGGAAACCTGCGCGACATCCAGCTCGGCCGCCACGCGCGGCATGAAGTTCTTGCCCAGAGCCGTGGCGCCCGCCAGCACATGGCTGTAGTCGCGCGCCAGGTTCATCACCAGGGCCGTCAGTTGCTCGGCGAGCGGGTGCGCATAGTCCGGCGAGTCGGTGTGCAGGACCTTGGCAACGCCGGCGATGCGCGCGGCGGCGCCGGCGGCGGCCGCGCATTCGTGCCCGGCGACGAGCACATGGACATCGCCGCCGATCTGCAGCGCGGCTGAGATGGCGGCCCGGGCGGCGCCCTTGATGGACGCCTGGTCGTGTTCGGCTATGACGAGGACGGACATCAGATCACCTTCGCTTCGTTCTTCAGTTTGTCGAGCAGCGCGGCCACGTCGGCCACCTTCACCCCGCCGGCGCGCGCGGCCGGCTCGCTCACCTTGAGCACCTGCGTGCGCGGCGCGAGGTCCACGCCCAGCGTCGCCGCCGCGATGTTTTCCAGCGGCTTCTTCTTCGCCTTCATGATGTTGGGCAGCGTCACGTAACGCGGCTCGTTCAGCCGCAGGTCGACGGTAACCACGGCCGGCAGCTTGAGCGCGAGCGTCTCCAGTCCGCCGTCCACTTCACGCGTGACTTCCACGCCGCCATTGGCCACGGCCACCTTGGACGCGAACGTCGCTTGCGGCCAGCGCAGCAGCGCCGCCAGCATCTGGCCGGTCTGGCCCGCGTCGTCGTCGATCGCTTGTTTGCCCAGGAACACGAGCTGCGGCTGCTCCTTGTCCGCGACGGCCTTCAGCAGCTTCGCCACATGCAGCGGCTCCAGCTCGCTCGCGGTTTCCACCAGCACCGCGCGATCCGCGCCCAGCGCCAGCGCCGTGCGCAGCGTCTCCTGGCAGGCGGCGACGCCGATGCTCACGGCGACGACCTCCGTCACCACGCCGGCTTCCTTCAATCGAACCGCTTCCTCGACGGCGATCTCGTCGAACGGGTTCATCGACATCTTCACGCCGGACAGCTCCACGCCGCTGCCGTCCGACTTCACGCGCGCCTTCAGGTTGAAGTCGATCACGCGCTTGACTGCGATCAATGCTTTCATTTGTGCGCGCTCCTCAAACCGGATCCCAAGGTGTCAATTTCATCGACGGGACGTTCTCGAAGAAGCTGGCCTCGAACGCGGGGATCGCATCGCTCGCGATGGACTCCGGCGTCCAGCCGTCGCCACGGTGCATCGAGCGGATCATGCGGATCTGGCTGAACAGGTAGATCTCGTTGGCGCGCACGCCGAAGATCTGGCCCGATACCTTCGCGGCTTCGTCGCTCGCCAGGTACACGGCCAGCGGCGCGATCTTGGCGCTTTCCATCTTCTTCAGTTTCTCCACGCGGGCCTTCTGCTCGGGCGTGTCGGCCGGGATGCTGGCCGTCATCGCCGTCCAGGCCCAGGGCGCGATGCAGTTCGAGCGCACCTTGAACTTCGCCATGTCCAGCGCGATCGACTTCGACAGGCCCACGATGCCCATCTTGGCGGCCGAATAATTGCCTTGTCCGAGGTTGCCGATCAGGCCCGAGGTCGAGGTCATGTGCACGTAGCTCCCGCTTTCCTGGTTCTTGAAGTGCGGCGCCGCGGCGCGCGTCATGAAGAACGAGCCGTTCAGGTGCACCCCGATCACCGTCTCCCATTCTTCCTTGCTCATGTTGAAGATGAAGCGGTCGCGCACGATGCCGGCGTTGTTGACGATGCAGTCGATGCGCCCGAAGCTGTCGAGCGCGGCCTGCACGATCTTGTGGGCCGAGTCCCATTCGGCAACGCTTTCCACCGCCGCGACGGCCTGGCCGCCGGCTTCGCGAATCTCCGCGACCACGCCCTCGGCGAGCGCCTTGCCGGTTTCCTTGTCGCGCGCCAGGTCGTTCACCACGACCTTCGCCCCGTTGGCGGCGAACGCTTTCGCGAAATCGCGCCCGATGCCGGCACCCGCGCCGGTCACCACCACCACTTTGTCCTGAACCATACCCATTTGCAGTCTCCTTGATTCGTCAGTCGCCGTTGAAGGCCGGCGGCCGTTTGGCACGGAAGGCGTCGACCGCCTCCGCGTGGTCGCGTGTCTGGTTGGAAAGCATCTCGTACGCGGCGCCGGTTTCCAGCACGTTCGCGGCGATCTGCTTCAAGCCCGTATTGATCGTAGCCTTGGTCCACTGGACGGCGCGGCGTGCACCGCCGGCCAGGCGCTGCGCGAAGGCGTCGACCGCGGCGTCGAGCTCGGCGGCCGGGCAGGCGAAATTCACCAGGCCGATCTTCGCGGCCTCGTCGCCGGTCAGCGCATCGCCGGTCAGCAGGTATTGCTTGGCGCGCGCATAGCCGATCAATTGCGGCCAGATCACGGCGCCACCGTCGCCCGCCACGTAGCCCACTTTCACATGCGGATCGGCGATCTTCGCGTGGCCGGCGGCGAAACTGATGTCGCAGAACAGCGCGATGGTGGCGCCCAACCCGATCGCCGCGCCGTTGATCTTGGCGATGATCGGTTGCGGGATATCCAGGAACGCCGTGATCAGCCGCTTGCCCGCCGCGATCTCGCCATAGATGCCGGTCGGCACATCGATCAGCTCCTGCATGTGGTCGATGTCGCCGCCCGCGCTGAAGGCTTTGCCCGCGCCGCTCAGCACGATGACATGCGCCGCTTCGTCGCGCGGCACTTCCTGAACGAAGCGGTCGAATTCGCCGTGCAGCTCGGCGTCGAAGGCGTTGAGCGTCTCCGGCCGGTTGAAGGTGACATGCAGCACCCGGCCGTCGTGCCGGAAGGCCATCGCCTTGTAGTTCTCGTAGTTCATGCGGTCTCCTTCGAGGCGATGAACCGGTCCAGGTGCCAGTCGCTGTCGCCGTAGATCTTCTCCAGCGCGAGCAGGCGCTTGTAATAGTGGCCGACCTGGTATTCGTCGGTGACGCCAATGCCGCCGTGCAACTGGATGCCCTGGCCGCCGACGAAGCGGCCGGCGCTGCCGAGCATCACCTTGGCCGCCGACACCGCGCGCCGCCGCTGCGCGGGCGCGCCTTCCAGGTGCGCCATGCCGCGGTACAGGATCGATCGCATCTCCTGCACTTCGACGAACATCTCCGACATGCGGTGCTGCAACGCCTGGAATTTTCCGATCGGCTGGCCGAATTGCTGGCGCGTCTTCAAGTAGTCACTGGTGAGTTCCAGCACGGCCTCCATGCAGCCAAGCGCTTCGGCCACCTGCGCCAGCGCAGCGCGGTCCATGGCTTCTTCCAGCAACGCGACGGCGGTCTCGGGCGCCGCCAGCATCGCGTCGGGGCCGACCGTCACTTCGCGCAATTGCAGGTCGGCGGCGCGCGTGCCGTCGATCAGCGGATAGGTCTCCAGCCGGGCGGCTTCGCGCGGCACGAGGAACAGCGCGATGCCCTGCCCTTCGATGCGTGCCGAGACGATGAAATTCGTCGCGCCGGGTGCGCCCGGCACCATCATCTTCACGCCGTCGATCAGCCAGCCCTTGCCGCCGGCGCGCGCGCGGCATTCGACGCCATCGAGCTCGAAGCGGCTGCTGGGTTCGCTGTGCGCCAGCAACACGATCTCGCTGCCATCGGCGATTCCTGCGAGCAGGCTCTCGCGCCGAGACGCGAAACCGGGGCCGTCGCCGCGCTCGACGAGGCGCGCGGCCAGCACGGCGCAGCCGACGAAGGGCTCGAGCGTCATTGCGCGGCCGAATTCCTCGGCCACCAGCGCGGTCTCGACGAAGCTGCAGCCCAGGCCGCCGAACGCTTCGGGGATCGACAGCGCGAGCCAGCCCATTTCCGCGTACTGGGCCCAGTGCTCGCGCGACCAGCCGTCCTGCGCGACGAGCTTGCGCCGGGCCTCGAAGCCGTATTGCTCGCGCACATAGCGCGCCGCGGATTCGCGCAGCATCTGCTGCTCATCGGTGAGGTTGAAATCCATTCGTTGTTCTCTCCGCCTACAGCCCGAACGCCAGTTTGGCGATGATGTTCTTCTGCACTTCCTGCGAGCC
>Ga0207677_10002063_pt1 | contig 10581 bp, 7 predicted proteins | sample KBSMisM42_FD_184311 | JGI IMG/M metagenome (GOLD analysis project Ga0207677, IMG submission 184311) | Miscanthus rhizosphere microbial communities from Kellogg Biological Station, Michigan, USA - KBS Miscanthus M4-2 (SPAdes) (version 2) | ecosystem: Host-associated > Plants > Roots > Rhizosphere...
GTGTAGCCGTGCCCACACTATTGCTAACGGTAAGATTTCCGGTAGCGCCCGTGCTAACAATGGCAGTGATGCTGCTGGAAGAATTTATGGTAAAGGAAGCTGCCGCGACCCCACCGAAACTTACTTGTGTAACACCTGTAAGATTGGCGCCTGTAATAGTAACTGCAGTGCCAGCGTGTGCGATGGTGGGTGAAAACGATTCGATAAACGGCTCTGCTTTCACATTATTAAGAATCACCTGTGTTCCGACAATGATATCCGGCATACCGTCATTATTTAAATCACCTGACGTAATCCCAATATCTGCCTGGTAAGTTCCGGGTAAAAAACCAATATTGGGCGCAAATGATATATTGCCGGGGCTGCTCGTGTTCTTGAGAACACCCGTCTGAAAGTTTGATAAGGGCACAGCAATATCAATCCTGCCATCACCATCATAATCATTTAATTCAATCCCAGTTGGCAATGCAACCGCATCCTGCAGTAGCACCGTAGCGAAAGAAATGGATCCGTTGCTGGTGTTTCGGTAAACAGCAGCTTTCGAACCATACGGATCCGATGTGACGATATCCGGCTTCCCGTCATTGTCTATATCGCCCACACCTACATAAGCATGGTCATACGATGAATAGGTAACAGGGGCACCAAAAGAAATGGTTCCTTTTACACTGGTATTCTTAAAAAATCGATCCGCATCCAGGAGTTCTGGTTTGCCATCCCCATCCAAATCCCGGATAAGCAAATTTCGGGATGCCGATCCTGGGATATCAATCCGCGGCCCAAAAGCCAGTTTGCCCGGATTGCTGATGTTTCGATGAACAACCAGCTTGTTTTCCCACCAGGTGGAAAAAACAAGGTCGGGTTTTCCATCCCCATCAAGATCGGCAATGGCAATTTTTTGCTTCATCTGTGCGGTGGTAAACTTGAATGTTGTGTCAAATGAAATCACACCAGGCGTAGATACATTCCTGAAAATATAAGCGAGATAGCCATCATTATCCGTTACCGTAATATCTAATTTGCCGTCACCGTCAAGGTCCGCCAACGCAATACTTCCCGGATAAGGTATGTGATAAATTCTTCCAGTTGCAAAAGACAATACAGTTGAACCAGCTGTATTGCGGTAAACCGCAACACCCTGTTGGTCGACGTAAGAGCCGGTTGCTACAGCCGCAATATCAGGCTTCCCATCTCCATCCAAATCTCCGATGGCCGGATCGGTTAGGTATTGATTGGCGCCGGCTGACAAGGTCAGCCCTGTAATAAATGATTTATCAGTGATAGACCCGCCAGTTGAGAAAGTGGGAGTAAAAGATTGGCCCGAACCAGCTGTCAAATTGTGGGTCGTGACGGTTATCGGCGCGAAACTGGCGCCGGGTGGCACAGCAACAGTTATCGTATTGCCGCTGGAGCTTATAACCGTTGCGTTTACACCACCAAAATAAACAATGTTATCGGCGGCTACTGCACTAAAATTACTTCCATTGATGGTGATCGCAGTGCCAACAGGGCCGGACAACGGTGCAAACGAACTAATAACCGGTGCTGTGTAATAGGTAAACGTGCCCAGCGCGGCAGTACCACCGGGTGCAGAAACGGTTACATCACCAGTGCTACCCGTATTGACAACAGCAGAAATGCTCGTATTTGAATTTACTACAAAAGAAGAAGCCGCCGTGCCACCTATTTTTACACTTGTTACACCCGTTAAACCAGTGCCGGTTATTGTCATATAGCTACCAAATGTTCCGGCCGTTGGTGTAAAGGAAATGATATCGGGTATAACAACAAAACCAGCTAGCGTTGTGGTACCGCCGTTACCCGTAATAGAAAGACTGCCTGTTGCTCCCACACCAACTATTGCCGTAATAGTGGTGGGAGAGATCACAGTAAACGAGCCAGCGGGTACGCCTCCAAAGGTTACACTCGTAATATTATTAAAATTCTGACCGGTAATGGTAACGGTTGTTCCGGCTTTTGCCGTACCAGGCGTAAATGAGGAAATAATGGGCGGTGGAAGATAGGTGAAGCCGCTTAACGATCCTAGCCCCGTTGCAGTAACTACTTTAACGCTGCCAGTAGCGCCACTCCCAACGGTTGCCCGTATGGCAGTATCCGACAACACTGTAAAAGCAGCGGCCGCAACGCCGCCGAACGAAACAGCGGCAGTACCGGTAAAATGTTGTCCTTTCACAAGCACCACGGTGCCACTACCACCCGTCGATGGAGTAAACGAACTGATGACAACGGGTGGATTAAAATATTGGTACTGCTGAAGCGTATCTGAATAACTGTTGTTGGTAACAATCAGTTGCACACTATCTTTTAGACTTGATATATTATGGGTATAAGATGCGTTATAGTTATTGCTTATTGCTGCATTATTTACCAGCCACTGGTACTGATAGCCAGGTTTTGAATAGTTCAGCAGGTTGACAGTCCCGGTTGCCAGCAGACCCGTTGTATCAATTAGGAAATAAGCAGTCGGTATCGGTTCGCCACTGCCATTGCTGTTGATTTCCAAAAAGCCATGACCACCGCCCGCCCAAAACTGGGTGGGGTTCAATAATTGTAAATCATTGTGTGAATATCCAAGGTAGCTAAAGGCATTATCTCTTGGAACCTGTTGCCAGATCTTACCCGAATCGGTTGTTTTGTACACTTCAAACAAGCCATTGAGCGCAAATCCAGTGCTGTCATTTATGAATCGCATCTTTTTTACCGGAAAAAGCGTCGCCGAAACATTATTCTTTAAAGTCCAGGATAAACCACCGTTGGAGGTGTAATAAGTGAGCCCCGTACCATTGCTGTTGCCGGTGTTGATCCATCCTTTGTTTGCTGAAATGAAATAAGCATAGTTTAACAGCTGCCCGGCCGGCATATTCATAGTTTGCCAGCTCCCACCACCAGTGGTCGTTTTTAATACTTTGTTCAAACCAGACCCCGCACTGAGTGCCAACACATTACTATTGTCAACTGCTTCCAGGTAATTAAAATAACTACCAGGGTATGCACCATTGACAAACCAGGTCTGACCCCGATCAGTTGTTTTTAAAATGCGGTCCGCATCTACTGCAAATCCAACGCTGCCATTTTCAGGAAAGATCATATCGGTGACACCGGTCCGCAATTGGAACGGATCGTATTGCGAAAGAAACACGAGTTTAAAGCTATTACCCCCGTTGACAGAACGCAAAATGGCCGGAACAAGACCGTAGTGACCATATACCAGTAAAGTATCCTGGCTGAAAGCTTTCAGGCCGTTTATAACAAATCCGAAGGTTAAATTGACGCTGTAACTGTTGTAATCAACATTCGAAATGGTAATAGCTTTCTTTGTAAAAGTTCGTCCACTGTCGTTCGTATAAGCTGGAGCATCATTAAACGCTACAAAGCCGTTAGACGGAGAATAAAAACTTATTTTGACAATTTCGTTGTCGGCTTTGCTGTCAGTATACAGTTGACGCATTTGCGAATTGCCACTTAAATAGACGCCGGTAAAAATCAGCAGGTACAGAAGCTTTTGGTTCATTGGGGTATCTTGGGGTAGGCGCCAAAATAAGTGATTATTTTAATATTCAAAAAATATGTGGGTATTTGTCTTGTCGCAGCCCAATTTGGGAACAGGGTGTATAAATGTAAACTTTTTCAGTTCCCGATCCGTTTTTATGGAACACGCTGGCCCTGGCCTGTTGAACTGTTTCCTTTCCTGGGCATAGGATAGGTTTTTGCTTTTGCCAATAAATAAATGAAATTCGGAAACTACAATTATTAAGACGCAAAGGAACCGACACCGACGACTAAGCTGCAATAAACTGATTGGTCAAATCAAAAAAGGGTTAAACTCTTGGGCGAATAGCAATGGCATACTATTATATCTTCCAATGGTCTGAAAATCGTTATTGTCAGTTCATGTTTATGGCTACGGGGACTTTTTATAGCTTGCCCTTTCTTCCATATTGTCATCCCATAACTGCAGGACGATCCCGGAACGGGCATCTTCAATCGTCACCAGGTAAATTACTTCGGCAGGCGAGTCAATTTGTTGCACCAGAGAGATATGGTAATCGAAATAGTAACTTCTTACTTTACGGCGGATATCCGGCGACAGCTTGTTTTCATGAAAGGTCTTAATAGTATGCAGCCATGCACCCCTCTTATTATAGTCTGCCATAAAAGCGACGCTGTCTTTTACAAATTTGGCACGAAATCCATAATCCGTTGCATACCATGATTCATTGTTGTTATCGCCATAACTGTTGTATAAGTCACGCACCGCCTTGATGTTGATGTCACGGCCGGAGCCTGGTTTGGCAGAAGGCTGCCAGTTTTCATCATTTGCAACCAGAAAGCCTGCTTCTTTTAGGGACGGTTGTCCATATACGGTAGTTGCGGTAAGCAGGATAAGGAGGGCTGTTATTGCCTTTTTCATTGTAAATTGTTTGTACAAATCTACCGGCTGAAAAAGTGCAGGCTGCATGCGGATGAGCAATTGACGGATTAGCCTGGTAATTAACGTCAGAACATTTTCAGCAAGGATTCTTTGCGGCTGCGCGACACGGCAACCGCTGAGCCATCGGTCATGATAAGATGACCGCCCTCACCACGTATGTATTTTACCACCTGGTCCAGGTTTACCACGAATGAATGGTGTACCCGTACAAAATGCCTGAATGGTTGTAATTGTTCTTCTATTTCCTTTAAAGTTCTGCTCACAATAATTTTTTTACTTCCAGCGATGTTGAAATGGGTGTAGTTGTCATTTGCTTCGCAGTAAATCAGCTTTTCCACCGGCACAAATTCAAAACCTTCCGAGGTCGGTACCGCCAGCTTACTGAAAGCAGCCGTCTTACCATTTACCTGGTCGAGCAGGTAGCGTATTTGCGCTGTAGCAGGGCCTGTGTGCTGCTGACTAAATTTTAGGACCGCAGCCTGTAATTCTGCAGGATCCACTGGTTTTAGGAGGTAATCAAGCGCACTGAACCGGATGGCACGGATGGCATACTGGTCATAGCTGGTAGTGAAAATAACAGCAAACGGAATTTCATTTAGTTGCTCCAGCATGGTAAACCCGTTCATATTGGGCATTTCCACATCCAGGAAAACAAGGTCTGGCCCCTGCAGCCGGATCGCTTCCAGTCCCTGTTCGGCAGATTTGTACTGGCCTGCAAGCAGTACGCCCGGACAGTATTTTTTTAACAATAACGCGAGCGTATCGAGGCAATGGCCCTCATCATCTATTATAATAGCATTAATCATATTTCAGTGGTATTTTCAGTATTACTTCGGTACCGGCCGAGGAACCGTCTTTGTTTACCGGATCACATATTGTGATTGCCGAAGTATACCGGTTTTCTTTTTTCAGTATTTCCATTCGGCCGGCGGTTATTTTCATACCCATGGATTTGTGCTGGTTGGCTGATTTGCTTTTTAATTCTCCTGCACGAACACGTCCTATTCCGTCGTCCTTGATTACACAATAGAGCCAGTCAGGATCGCAATGCAAACTTATCTCCAGATGACCGGGTGTTTTCTTATGCATTAATCCATGCCATATGGCGTTTTCTGCATAAGGCTGAATAATCAAGGGAGGAACCTGCAGCGATGTTGTATCAGTACCCGGATTTATTTTTATTGAATAAGAAAAATGGTAATCGAAGCGCAATGCTTCCAGTTCAAGGTATAGCTCAAGGGTGTTCAGTTCACGTTCAAGTGATATCAATGGCTGCTCAGAGTTTTGCAGTATAAAACGTATAAGACGGGAGAATTTGGTAAGGTAACCTGAAGCCTGGTCGCTGTTATCCTGCAGGATAAAACGGTTGATGGCATTCAGCGCATTGAAAATAAAATGCGGGTTCATCTGGGAACGCAGGGCCTGCATCTCCAGTTCTGAGGATCTGCGTTGCAGTTCGGCCAGTTGCTGATCGATCCTTGCTTTCTCCGTTTGCCTGCGCAATTGCATCCTGAACCTTGTTCGTACTGTTGCATACAACAGCCCCGCAATAACAAGGCCTGAAAAAACAATGAACCAGCCGTTAGTCCACCACGCCGGCACTATTTCAATGGTTAGAGTTTTTTCAGCCCATACATCCTCATTATTGCCCACCCGCACATGAAAAACATATTTACCCGGCGGTATATTATAATAGTAAGCAGTTCGTTCTGCACCGGCATTACGCCAGTCGCTGTCGTAGTTTTCCAGTTTATACAAATGAATGTTTTCCCCTGGATTACTGAAATGGATACCGGCAAAACCGATGGAAAATATATTCTGATCATGTTTAAGCCTAACCGCTGACCCGCTGTCAACTGCTATTAACAGCTTGCCTGAAACTTTGAACTCACGCATAATGATTTGCGGGGGCGGGCTTTGTAAGGCCGTACTGCGGGGATCAAAACTGTAGTAACCGGCTTCCGAACCGACGAGTATCTCGCCGGACTGTTTGCGAAAAATCGCGCCGGTGAGTATACTATTGTTTACACCATGGTTCATGCCATAAAGTTTCACCTGGCTGTTCAACGGATTGAGCTGGAAAATCCCTGAGCGGGAACTGATCCATACATAACCGCTATCGTCTTCTGCAATACCAATGATGGCGGCATTGCCAATGGGCGAGTTTTTTATTTTTAACAAAGAAAATGCATTGTGGCCATGTTGCTTTACCCAAACGCCACCCGGTGTGCCTGCCCAAAAATTATTTTTGCTGTCTTCATAGAGACAGGTAATGGTATGGCCTTTCAGCCACATGACAACCTGGCCATCCGCATTCGTATGCGAAAGGCCGTTATTGTTGCTATGGCCGGCCCAGAGCGTTTTTTTGCGATCTAGATACAACACATTAATATCACTGGCTGCACCTGCCACTTTTTCTTTTCTCCCGTTGTTCAGATCAAATTTATACAGGCCAGCGTTGGTTGCCAGCAGTAAATGCGCCTTGTCAGTCGGAATTGCATAGCGGATAAGTCCGGGACCGGTCGGCAAAACATGCAGATTTTTATTGTCTGCGTCAATCCGGAAGAGGCTGCCATTGCTTATGAGCATCTGTTTTCCCATGCTGTCCGGCAGAAACTGGCTGGGTCTAACCGGGACCACATTATTTGCGTGATCGTCTGCAATACCCATGTACGTGGGTTTGGCCCATGGCTTTAGGTAAACAACACCTTGATTGGTGGCGAGCCAGAGATGATCTTTGCTGATCTCTGCGAAACCAAACACACCAGCTTTGGCAGGATAAAAATGATAAGGTTTACTGGTAGGATCGATGCGGTAAAGATTGGCGGATTGTGTACTGAACCACAGCGCACCTTCCCGCGATGCATAAGCCTGCCATCCGCTGTTGTCTGCCATTCCCGCTCCATCACCATATTGGGTGGTTGTTCCGCTGACAGGATCGTATCGGACTATACCTGATTCCAGGGTACCAATCCAAAGCTGGCCCGAGGCATCCTCTCTGATAAAAGTAATATGATCAAATGGAGAAGCAGGCGCCGGCATAACCGGGTGCAACAAAAGTTTATTATTTATTTTGTCAACGCTGTAAAGTTTATTTGCTTCCGTACCTGCCCACAATACGGCTTTGCTATCTTCAAAAATGGATCGGGTCCGTTGGTTTTTCAGCAAATGGGTAAACGTTTTTGTTTTTGCATCCAATCGGTTGAGGCCGCCGGTTTCATTGTGATCCCACATAAAGCCGGTACCTGCCCAAACCGTTCCCTGCCTGTCGATGCAAAGGCTGCGTACAATATTATTGTCGAGCGATGCTGGGTTGTAAGGGCTATGACGGAAATGCCGCCAGGTGCTTTTTATTGGATCCAATACATCGATGCCGCCATTTGTTCCAATCCAGAGATTGCCGCTGGCATCCATGGTTAGCACGTTTACAGTATCACTGCTGAGCCCGTCCTCATCCCGGGCATGATAGCGGTAGTGAATAAATTGTTCTGTGCGAGGGTCAAACCGGTCCAGCCCCATGCCGTAAAAACCTATCCATAAAAAACCACCGGGATCTGCATAGATGGTTTCCGGATAGGAACCACCGAGCCCTCCGGGATCGGACGGGTCGTAGCGGTAACTGTGCATGCTATAGCCATCATAACGTGTAATGCAAGCTTTATCCTGGTCGCTGAACCACATATATCCATAGGCATCCTGCGTAATGCCGGTAATTTTTCCGAGTGAAATTTCACCGATGCCTTCTACCAGGTTGAACTTAATGGCGTTCTCCTGCGCTTTTGGAAACAAGGATAAAAGCAGTACTGCAAGGGTCATGCTGACTGTTAGCTGCCATTGGCAAAACCGGTTCAGAAAACTCCTCATAACAAAACAGTATATGAGCGGAAATATAAAAATCCAGCACCATAAAAATACGGCCGGATGAGTGGCTTACCGGATTTTTGGGGTAATTGGTAAAACAGGACGGTTCATCGGGATTCATGCTGTCGCGTATCTTTGTCCGACAGCAGCATGGATTCGTCCTTCAGTGGAGGCAACCATCATTGCAAGCATCAGTTTATGGCCGTTCAACTAAATTACACAGGTTCAACAACAGAATGCTGCATCAGGTTCTGAACATCCTGCCACAGAAAATACACGCGTGACCGGATCTTAACGGGTTTTAGCTTACCATGCTTAATCCAATCGTAAATGGTTGGTTTGGTAATATTAAATATGTTACATACTTCTGCGATTTTGAACAATGGTTTATAGGTCATGCCAGGCGTTTCAATATCCTTTAGCGAATTGAATTGTTTTTTATGATGAATAAGTTCCTCCCGGACGATTGCGCGAATCTCCTTCCAGAACTGGTCCGCGGGAATGGGCACCAGCACAGGCACATTTGATAATTCTGACCTCGACAAATCCTTCATCATGTTTTATTGCGTCCACAAAGTATTAAACTGCACAGCAAAAAGTTTATTTGGCAGCACTGTGTGTTTGTGAATCAGATGCTTTCACAGTTTCTTAGTGCTGTGCTGTACCTGGCTGGATCACAAGTAAATATTTGTGAGTATTAGCTTGATTTCAGACCGAATAGCTTTTTATTGGTATTTCGCCATCAGTCCTTTCATATCGTCACCTATTTTCTTGTCTAAAAGTTTAGCATAGTGCTGGGTAGTTTTTAAGTTCCGGTGGCCCAACATTTTGGAGACCGTTTCAATAGGCACTCCATTATTGAGTGTTACCGTTGTAGCGAATGTATGACGTGCAATATGAAATGTCAGGGTTTTTGCAATATTGCATTGATTCGCAATAATTTTAAGATAATCATTCATCTTCTGATTGGTTAACACTGGTAGAACCAGGTTTTTTGCTACGCATTTCGGGTGATTTGCATGTTTATTAATAATATTCAACGCAGCCGGTAATAAAGGAATTTTAGCGGTAATATCTGTTTTTTGTCGGCGGGAAATTAGCCATTTGCCACCGTCATTTCCGGTTACTATATCCGTTGTTTTTAATTTTTCTACATCTGCGTAAGCTAAACCTGTATAGCAGCTGAATAAAAAAATATCCCTCACTATTGATGTTCCCTCCATCGGAAATATTTCCGAAGCCAGGCGATCGATTTCATTTTGTGTTAATGCGATTCTTTCAACTTCCCTTTTTGTTAATTTAAATCCGATGAATGGGTCCTGCTTTAGCCACCCGTTCTTAATGCAGCGGATTACAATTTTTTTGAAATTAGCAAGATATTTCATGGTAGAATTGTGGTCACATTTACGAACACTTTTTAACCAAAATTCATATTCTGCCATAAACTCATAGTTCAATTTAATAATGTCCACGTCCGTTATTTCATATTTCCATTGCAAAAAATTCAGGGTGTGCTTTTAAGAAGTTTCGTACCGTTCAAGTGTGCCGGCTGCATATTCGCGCCCGACCAATGCCTTGATTTGATCATTGTGCTGCCGAAAGATCACCATAAGCATATGTTTGGGCCGGTTTATCTCTTGTCCCTGGAGCAACATTTTAATGTTCTCTGCTGTGAGTGGTTTATCATCATCAAACAGTTGTTTTCCTGTAATCATATACCTCCCGTTGCAGGACATCTAACTGTTGATTGATTTGGAGGCTTCTGTTTTGCCCTCTACCCGTCCCGCTGTGACATTCCATTTTGCGGGCTCACATTTCCGTTTAGTACTCACTTCGCAATACAATCCATTTACAGTTATTTGTAAATAAATCGGCCACTCCGGATTGATGTCATTCTTGTTCTTTTTGAGATGAAAATAAAGGCCAAAACTCTTCTCCATTTTAATCATTTTTAGAATTATAAAATTAGTACGGAGACTCTTCAGGAGAGTTTGTCTCCGGACAGTTGTTTTCTTATGAAACGTTAATAATTAATGGCTTGAGTAAAGTTTCAGGAGTAACTGGTAAAGAGAAGGCAACTCCACTAATTACTCCGGCAGAATATGGAATAAAATAGCATAAAAGCAGGGAAGGCTAAAAAAAAGCCTGCAAATCAACGTTTTGCAGGCTTAACTAAATTTATCTTTACCTAAAATAACGGTTATCAGCGGAGAGAGAGGGATTCGAACCCCCGGAAGCTTGCACTTCAACGGTTTTCAAGACCGCCG
>Ga0207677_10002067_pt1 | contig 10573 bp, 10 predicted proteins | sample KBSMisM42_FD_184311 | JGI IMG/M metagenome (GOLD analysis project Ga0207677, IMG submission 184311) | Miscanthus rhizosphere microbial communities from Kellogg Biological Station, Michigan, USA - KBS Miscanthus M4-2 (SPAdes) (version 2) | ecosystem: Host-associated > Plants > Roots >...
GCCGATCGAGCAGCAAGGCCTCGGCTGGGAGAACACCTATGGTGTCGGCGCCCTTGCCGGTGCCATAGGTGTTCTCCCAGCCGAGGCCTTGCTGCTCGATCGGCGCCCCTTCGGGTTCCCGCCCGACGTATTCGCCGGAGGCCGCGCCGTGGGTCTTGCCGACCGTGTGGCCGCCGACGATGAGCGCGAGTGTCTCCTCGTCGTCCATGGCCATGCGCCGGAAGGTCTCTCGAATGTCGTTGGCGGCGGCCAGCGGGTCCGGATTGCCGTTCGGGCCCTCCGGGTTCACGTAGATCAAGCCCATCTGCACCGCGGCAAACGGCTTGGCGAGCTCTCGCTCGCCGCTGTATCGCTCGTCGCCGAGCCAGGTGTCCTCAGGGCCCCAGAAGATCTCGTCGGGTTCCCAGATGTCTTCTCGTCCGAAGCCGAATCCGAGCGTCTTGAACCCCATCGACTCATAGGCACAGTTGCCGGCGAAGATCAGCAGATCGGCCCAGGAGACCTTCCGGCCATATTTCTGCTTGATCGGCCAGAGCAACCGGCGAGCCTTGTCGAGGCTCGCGTTGTCCGGCCAACTGTTGAGCGGAGCAAAGCGCTGAGCGCCCTCACCGCCACCGCCGCGGCCATCCTCGATGCGGTACGTGCCGGCCGCATGCCAACTCATCCGGATGAACAGCGGCCCGTAGTGGCCGTAGTCGGCCGGCCACCAATCCTGCGACGACGTCATCAGCTCGAACATGTCTCGTTTGAGCGCGTCGAGGTCGACGGTCTTGAACTCTTCTGCGTAGTTGAAATCCGGGCCCATCGGACTAGACCGGCCCAAATGTTGGTGGAGAACCTGCAGGTTCAGCTGATTCGGCCACCAGTCCTGGTTCGTCCTGGGTCGGCCCGCTACGGGAGTCGGGGAGGGGATAACAGGGTTTTCGCTTTCGCTACCACGGTCAGACACGTCGTCCTTCTCCTGTCTCGCTGTCTCGTCCTGCTGGTCGCTGTGGATGGATGCTGGGTTGCGGTGCCGGTAGCTAGCCCGGCATGGAGGCGATTAGCCGCCGGACGCGACGGACGTTGCCGCGACGCACTCGGGACATCGACCCCAATAGATGACCTCGGCTTCGCCGATCTCGTAGCCCGAGTCGTCGACCGCCGTGAGGCAGGGGGTGTAGCCCACCGCGCAGTCGACGTCGGCGATAGCCCCGCACGACCGGCAGACCACGTGGTGGTGGTTGTCGCCGACTCTGGCCTCGTAACGCGCGACGGAGCCCATCGGCTGGATGCGCCGCACCAGGCCGGCAGCAGTCAGTGCACGCAACACGTCGTAGACAGCCTGGTGCGACACCTCTCCGAGATCGTCACGTACGACCCCGATGATGAAATCGGTCTCGGCGTGGGGATGATCATGCACGGCGGCCAGCACCGCCACCCGAGGACGCGTCACACGCAAAGCCGCGCTGCGTAACAACCGCTCGAAATCCGAGGTTGTCGGCACCTGCGCAGTCTTACCCATTTTCTGGAATCAATCAAGAACCGGCCCTCAGGGTTCCGCCCTCGCGTTGGCCCGCAGACGCGTCGCCGGGCGTACGGTCCGATGAGTTCTCGACCTGGGAGACGTCAACCCGTCATGACGACAACACACACGCTGGACAGGGCCGACGCCGATATTGCTTATGACGTCAACGGACCGCTGCCTACCGCCGACGGACGCCCGCTGCTGTTCATGATCGGCCAGCCGATGGCCGCCAGCGGCTTCACTACGTTGGCATCGCACTTTCCTGACCGCACCGTGGTGACCTATGACCCGCGCGGCCTCGGCCGCAGCACCCGCAAAGATGGCCGGGTCGACAATGCGCCCATGGTCCAGGCGGACGACGTGCACGCCATAATCGAGGCTCTCGGGGTCGGCCCGGTCGAGATGTTCGGGAGCAGTGGCGGCGCCGTGACCGCGCTCGCCCTCGTGTCGGCATACCCCAACGACGTGACCACGCTGGTGGCCCACGAGCCGCCGCTCATCCCCGTGCTGCCGGACGCCGAGGCGGCCGAGCGTGCACGCGCCGGCGTTCGGGATGCGTATGAGGCCAAGGGATCAGGCGCTGGCATGGCGGCATTCATCGCCATGACGATGTGGCAAGGCGAGTTCACCACCGACTACTTCGCCCAGCCCGCGCCAGATCCCGCCCAGTTCGGGATGCCGGCCGAGGACGATGGTTCCCGAGACGACCCGCTGCTGTCCGACCGGTCCTGGGCGGTCAGCGGCTATCGTCCTGACGTCGACGCACTCGTGGCAGCGCCGACGCGGATCGTGATCGCGGTGGGGGCGGAGTCCGAAGGCGTATTCACCGGACGTACAGCAGTGGCCACCGCCCAGCTCCTCGGGCAGCAGGCGACCGTGTTCCCGAGCCATCACGGCGGCTTCCTCGGGGGCGAGTTCGGATATGCGGGCCAACCCGAAGCTTTCGCGCGCAAACTCCACGAGGTTCTCGACACTAGTACCACGCAGTCGCGCGCATAGGTGGATTGCCTCGTCCAGGCAGACAATTCGCCCTGGGCGTCGACGGTGTGGAGGCAGCGATGATCGTCAGCGTTTTTGTTCGCCGGCTGAGGGAAGGCTGCAGCTTCGCAGACTTTCTGCGTGAGTGGGAAGCAGACGTCGGGTTCGGCGTGCCGACACGCGTCTTCAATGCGGTCAGCCTGGAGGATTCACGGGAAGTGATCTCGATCGGCTTCGTCGGAGTGACACCGGCTGAGCTCGAGGAGGGCTTGGCCGCAGCGAGGGACAGCGAACAGGTGCGGCACGACCGCATAGACACGGTTATCGAGTCGACGACGCTGCGCGCGATGTATCACGTGCAGGCGGAGTACGACTTCACCGCTGTTCCGCAACGCATCGATCTGGCGCGCCGCAGAAAGCCTGCTCTTCGCATTACGGTGAGCCGCCGCTATCGGAAGGAAAGTGATGATCGCTCGTATCTGGCATGGCACGGTCGCACAGTCAGATGGCGACACCTACGTGCAGTACATGCACCACACCGGAATCGCTGGGTACGCGAGTACCGAAGGAAATCGCGGCGTCTGGATGCTCCGTCGCGACGTCGACGATCAGACCGAGTTCGTGATGTTCACGCTGTGGGATTCGATGGACGCGGTCAAGGCGTTCGCGGGGGACCAACCGGAGGTCGCTGTCTACTATCCGGAGGACGACCGGTACCTGATCGAACGCGGAGAATTCGTCTCGCATTACGAAGTCGCGGCGCACCTACCGGCTTGACGACCTCGCGTACTTCCGCGCGCCCCGTAGTGATCGGCGGCGTACCAGATCGCGTAGATGCAGGGCGGCCCAAAACCGAAGCCCGCTATCCAGGCCAGAACGGCTGCCACTTTAATCGGCTCGTGCCTTCACATCCATTTCCTCGGACCCGTGGACATTCGCAGCTTCGGGCCAGGCTGCTCAATTGCTCCAACCAGGTTCATGGGATCTTCTTGTGTGTCCGTTGGCCGTTGGTGGACGATCCGCGGCATGGACTACGCCGAGGCACGCGTCGCGTTCTTCCAATCTCGATCCGTCGGTGCGCCCGAGCCGGGAACAACCATATGGCGGACATCGGCTCGCGCGCTCCGCGACGCGATCGAGCCGATCGCGACGATCTGCTTCTGGGCTGAGCCGGCATTCGACCGATACGCGGACCTGGGGCTGGACTTCCTCGAGGGCTACGTGTGGGGACGCGCATGCGTCCTCGGCGAACCGGCCGGGACGGTGGTCGCATCGGCGTTCGGCGTATTCGAGCCGAGTGTCGTCGAGGGCCTCTATGACGCCGGCCGGTCGAAGTGTTCACCGGCCGCCATGCGCGCCACGAAGGAGGCGGGCGCGGTCGAGGCGCTGCGCCAGGTCCTCGACGACCCGGATGGCCTGGCGGATGCCGTGGCGGTGTTGCGGCGAGGCGTCGCCGCGGCGGACAGCTCGGGTCGTCCCATGCACGCCGGTCTCATGTCCATGAACTGGCCGACCAGCGCCCTTGGCCAACTGTGGCATGCCTGCACCATCCTCCGCGAGCACCGCGGCGACGGGCACGTCGACGCCTACGTGGCCGCCGGCTTGACCGGACTCGAGGCCAATCTGCTCACCGAGCTCATCGTCGGATGGGAGCCCCTTGCCTACACTGCCTCCCGCGGCTGGTCCGTCGAGGCCATGCAAGCCGGAACGGCCGCGCTCACCAGCAAGGGGCTCGCTGCGAACGGCTCCCCAACCCCGGCCGGTAAGCAATTGCGCGACGAGATCGAGGCGACGACCGACCGGCTCATGCAGCCGGTCATCGACGCGATGGGGGAGGACCTCGAGTCGCTGACCAGCACGCTCAACACGTGGTCGCAGCAGATTGTCGACCGCGGTTGGTTCCCGCCGGATCCGTATAAGCGCGCGTCCGGGTGACGCCCGCGCTTACGGCCTGAGCAGCACCTTGATCGCGCCGCCGCTCTTGGACGACGCGGTCTCGAACGCCTCGGCCGCCTGCTCCATGTGGAAGGAGTGGGTCACCAGCGGGGTCAGGTCCACGCGCCCGGAGCGGACGAGTTCCAGGCTGCGCTCGTACTGTCCGCGCCCCCCGTTGCCGCCGACGCCGAAGATTGTCAGCGTCTTGGCCATGATCGGGATCACGGGGAGCGGCGGCAGGTCGTTGGCCCAACCGATGTGCGCGACCTTGCCCTCCTTCCGCACGACGTCCAGGACGATCGCCGAGGACGCGGGGAAGCCGGACGTCTCGATCACGACATCCGCACCGCCACCAGTGAGCTCGGCGACGGCCGCCTTGACGTCGGTCGTCGTGACGTTGATGCAGTCCGTTGCCCCGTACTGCCGCGCCACAGAAAACGGTGCGTCGCGGGCGTCCGTGACAATTAGCCGTCCGGCTCCGGACAGCGCACACAAGCGCGTCAACGCCAGCCCGATCGGCCCCTGACCGAGAACGAGCACGGTCTCTCCGAGCTGAATGTGCAGCCGGTCGACAGTATTCAAGCCGACTGCCAACGGCTCGAGCAGGGATGCCTGCCAGGCCTCGACACCGTCGGGCTGCGGAACGAGGTTGATCTCGGGCACCTCGACCAGTTCGGTCATGCAGCCGTCCGACCACAGGCCCATGAGCTTCTTCGTTGCGCAGTCGGCGAGGCGCCCGGCCGAGCACGCAGCACAGACGCCGCACGGTAGGGACGGCTTGACCGCCACCGCGGATCCCACGAGCGACGCGTCCACGCCCTCGCCGACGCTCGCCACTCGTCCAGCGAAGTCGTGGCCCGGGACCCTCGGGAACGGCGTGTCGACCCGTCCCTCGTACTGGTGGGCGTCCGTGCCGCACAGCGATGCCGACTCGACGCGCACGACAACCCAGCCCGGCCGGGCGACGGGCTCCGGACGATCCTCCAGCTCGACCCGACCGACCCCGGTAAGCACTACGGCGCGCATGTCAGGCCTCCTGCGGAAGGGCGTCCCGGCTGCGCAGCACGTCAAGAGCCTGGTCGACGTGCCCGGTGAGATGGCCGACGATGATGGGAATCCAGTCCGCCGCCGTCTTGGTGCCGAGATCCGGAATCTCGACCGTCCGGCTGAGGACGGCCGGGTCGGTTGCCGGCAAGCACGTCGCGATCGTGCGGCGGGTACTTGCGATGCGGCCTCGGGCGATCGCAACGGTGGGCGGCGGGTAGCCCAACGCGTCGTGGCCGATCTCCTCACGGAAGAAGAACGTCAGCTCGGGGTCTTGTCGGAGCCTCTCCATATCGCCGAGCCACACCAGCGTGCTGACGGTGATGTGCGCGATCACCTGGGCGACGGTCCAACCGCCTCCGGGCGTCGCGAGGTGCAGGTCTCCGTCGCTGATGCGAGCCAGTACGTCGTCCAGACGAGCCAGAGCTGCGTCCGCCGTGGCGGCGCTGTCGGACAGGGCGGTACCCGGAGTGGTCATGAGCGGTGTCCTCGAGAGGGTGGGGAATCGATAGATTGCATGCGATCCTGCCATGTGATGCGGAATAAGGCAATCATATCGGACAACTAACGGGCTAGCGAAGAGAGATTGCATACGATATTGTTCAGTCCTCCACCCAACCTGTTAGTAGAGACGAGACAGCGCGGTGACCGAACAGCCGAACGGCGGGTCCACGAAGGTGGCGCCCAAAGCGCACACCGAGGTGGCCTATGACTCAATCAAGGACGGCATTACGTCCGGCGTGATCTCACCGGGCGAGTGGTTGCGTGAGTACACGGTGGCCAGCTCGCTCGGGTTGAGCCGGACGCCGGTGCGGGAAGCCCTACGGGCACTGGCCGCCGAAGGCATTGTCGAACTCGAGCACAACCGCGGCGCCCGGGTCATCGCCTGGACGTCGGAGGACATCGATGAGGTGTACCGGCTACGGGCGTTGCTCGAGGGCTTTGGCGCCACTCTCGCCGCCCGCCACGCCACCACCGAGCAGCTAGCTGAGCTGCGCCGCGTGGAGGACAAGTACGAGCAAGCGGTGGAGTCCGGTGAGGACAGCGCGATCGCGTCGGCTGAGTGCAACAACGCATTCCACGCCGCGGTCCTCGATGCATCCGGCAGCGGCCGACTTGCCACTCTGGTAGCGACGGTGTCCAACGCGCCGCTTGTGCATCGGGCGCGGCGGCACTACACCGACGACGACCAGCGACGCAGTGTCGTCCAACATCGCGACATCATCACCGCGATCCAGAATCGCGATGAACCGCTGGCCCAAACCGCCATGAGTAGCCACATCCTCGCGGCGAGGTACACCGCGCTGCGGGTGGCCAACGTCGGCGGTGGGTGAGATGACCGCGAACCGCGTCGCGGCCGGAACCGGCGGGCCATCCGTGAACCGCAGCCCAGTCGCTGGATCGTCCGCCATCAATGGTTTCTCCCGATGGGGTGTCTCGCAATCGACGAGCCAACCGCAACAGCTGGCCGAGAGACACCCGCGGGCCGGGACCGGAAACCGAGTGGCCGCGAGGCGGCACACGCTTGCACTACTCGTGCACGGCCCGCCAACCTCATTCCGGACGCCGCCCACCGAGACCTGTTATCACGTCAACCTGACGACAAGGGGCCGCACTTTTGCCGAACGAGCCGACGGCTCAACGACGATGGCGGACACGGCGAGCGGGCTCATGCTCCTTCCCGAGCAGGCCAGCTTCGTGCGCTGGACGCCCGACGCTGAGCAGCTGGTTCTGAAGATCCCCCGGTCCAGGTTGGAGTCCCATCTCGCGGAGCTGATCGGGCAGCCCGTCGTCGATGTCGTGCCGTTCGAGCTCGCCTTGGATTTGACAACGCCGCGTGGCCGCAGCTTGCTCGCCGCCGCGAAATTCCTGGCGGGAGAACTGGCACGCCCGGGCGGCCTGCGGGATGTCCCGCTGGCCCGCGCGCAGCTCGAAACCTTCGTTATGACGCAGGTCTTGCTCGCGGCCCGTAGCCCCTACGCCGATGCATTGACCGACAGCTCGCAGCGGTCCACCGGCAACCCGATCGCCGACGTCCTTGACCACATGGAACGAAATCTCGAGAAGCCACTAAGACCGCACGACTTGGCGCGCGTCGGATGTATGAGTGTCCGCGGCTTGCACGCCGCGTTCCAGCGCGAGCTCGGCGTGTCGCCGATGGCCCATCTGCGCAGACTGCGACTCGATCATGCGCGGGCCGAGTTGCTGCACGGTTCGGCTCGGACGATGCAGATCAGTGACGTCGCCATGCGATGGGGACTATTCCATCCCAGCCGCTTCGCGAGGCAGTACCAGGACCGTTTCGGCGAGCTGCCGTCCGAGACGCTGCGCCGCCGCGCCAACTGAACGTCCAAGATCACAAACCTGAAGGCGGCGTCAGCACGGCAAACCGTGCACTCTGCGGATACCAAATTGCGTATCGCGGCTAGCCGACCCGTCAGAGCCGTTCGACACTGTGCGAGAGGCCAGAGAGTAGCTAGCGCAACCGCTTCACGCATCACGACGATCAAGGCCAACAGGCGCCTTGTTCTGGAGGAACGGCATGGGACCGCTCGCCGGGATTCGGGTCGTAGAGCTGGGCCAGGTTATCGCCGGGCCGTTTTGCGGCCAGCTGCTCGGTGACTACGGCGCCGAGATCATCAAGGTTGAACCTCCAGGTACCGGCGATGTGCTACGCCAGTGGGGACGGGTCGATTCGACAGGCGACTCCCTGTGGTGGAGTGTCGCCGCCCGCAACAAGCGCAGTATCACGATCAATCTTCGCCAGCCCCAGGGGCAAGATCTCGTTCGCCAGCTGGTGGCTCGCAGCGACATTCTCGTCGAGAATTTTCGGCCCGGCACGATGGAACGCTGGGGCCTGGGGTGGAGTGACCTGTCCGCTATTCGTCCCGAGCTGATCATGGTCCGGATCAGCGGCTACGGCCAAACGGGTCCGTACTCGAAACGCGCTGGTTACGCGGCCATCGGCGAGGCCATGGGCGGTCTGCGCGCGCTCACCGGTTACCCGGACCGGCCGCCGACGAGGGTCGGTATAAGCATTGGCGATTCGCTCACCGGCATGTTCGGCGCGCTTGGCGCGCTGGCCGCATTGGAAGCCAGACACCGAACCGGCCGTGGCCAGGTCATCGACGCGTGCATTTTCGAATCGGTGCTGGCAGTCACTGAATCCCTCGTGACTGAGTGGGACGCCCGCAAGGTGTCCCGGGAGCGCACGGGGCCCACCCTGCCCGGTATCGCGCCGAGCAATGTCTACCCGACCAGTGACGGGCAGCTGCTGATCGCGGCCAATCAGGACTCGGTATTCCAGCGTTTGACCAAAGTCATGGGCATGCCCGAACTCGCCAGTGACCCGCGGTTCGCCGACCACCAGGCCCGTGGTCGGCACATGAAAGAGATTGACTCGATCATCGCGGACTGGTCGCGCCAGCACACGTCCGCGCAACTGCTCGACATGTTGCACGACGCTGGAGTTCCGGCCGGTCTCGTGTACCAGCCGCAAGACATGCTCGAGGATCCGCACTTCGCGGCGCGGGAGTCCGTGACCAAGGTCAAGGACTCCCGGCACGGTGAGCTGATGATGCAGGGCGTGGTTCCGAAGTTCGGTCAGGCGCGGCCATCCATCCTCTGGCCGGGGCCCGCGCTCGGCGCCCACACCGATGCCGTGTTGTCTGACGTGCTCGGCTTGGACGCCGAGGAAATCGACCGACTACGCAAGCAGGGTGCAATCTAACCAGAGGCCCCGAGATGAGGGGAGGCGCAGTGGCCGACACTGGCGACCCGACTCGGCCTGACCAGGCCGTCGCCGAGCAGCAGATCTTCCGTGACGTTATCGGCCGATTCGCAAGCGGTGTCACCGTAATCACCACCGCAGTGAACGGAGCGCGCTATGGAACTACCGCGAGTGCGGTCACCTCGTTATCCCTCGATCCGCCAATGGTTCTGGTCTGCCTGAACAAGTCGAGCGACACGCAGTCCGCCGTCCTCGAAGCAGGGGCGTTCTGCGTCAACATCCTCGCGGAAGCGCAGCAGGACTTGGCCTACCAGTTCGCCAAGAAAGGCGACAAGTTCGCCAACGTCGTCTGCGACGAGGGCCTCGCCGGCGTGCCTGTGCTGCCCGGAACGTTGGCCCACCTCGAGTGTCGTATTGAGGAGACAGTCACCGGCGGCACGCACACCGTGTTCATGGGCCGGGTCGCCGTCGCCACCGGGCACGAGGGAACCCCCCTGACGTACTACCGCGGCCGGTTCGGTCGCCTGGAAAGTGCCCAGGACAACACGGCCTACCGCACCGTCCGCGACTTGGTGCTGACCCGGCAGTTCCCGCTCGACCAGCCACTGGAGCTGACCACGCTGGCCGAACGTACCGAACTCGAGCCGGCAAACGTGGCATACGCGCTGATGAAACTGGCCGGGGAGAACCTGGTCAGCCGGACCAGCGACGGCCGATACGTCGCCACCCCACTCACCGTCGAGCTCGCCGACGACCTGTTCTTGGCGCGGCGGGCCATCCAACTCGGTGTGGCGGACTCGTGCGTCGGGCACATCTCGCCTGACGAACTAGCCGTGCTGGACGACTACGCCGCCCACTTGGCCAAGATCGTCGCCGAGGAGTCGCCGGATCTTTCTCAGTTCCTGGATGTAAGCCATCGCTACCACATGTACTTCGTTGGTCTCGGCGGCAGCCCTCAGCTCACCGAGATGTACAAACGTCTCGGCATATCGTCGCTGTGGCGGCAGGCCATCGCCGACAAGGACTGGTGGAACAAGTTCGACATCGAGCACCACGCCGAGCTGAGCCAGGCCTGCCGCGCCGGAGATGTCGGCCGGGCCAGGCAGCTGATCAACCAGCACACCAACCAGGTCAGGGCACTTGTCCGGGAGTTAATCGACCGGGCCGGCGGCGCACTCTGACGCATCCGCATCTCAACGGCAGACAGAAGCGAGGAGATCATGACCGAGGGGCTCGAGAAGTTCCAGAACTACATCGGCGGTTCGTTCGTCGACGCGTCGGATGAACGAACATTCGATTCCCTCGACCCATACGCGGGCCAGCCCTGGGCCAGCATCCCCGAGGGCAGCGTCGAGGACATCGATCACGCCGTCGCCGCG
>Ga0207677_10002073_pt1 | contig 10553 bp, 10 predicted proteins | sample KBSMisM42_FD_184311 | JGI IMG/M metagenome (GOLD analysis project Ga0207677, IMG submission 184311) | Miscanthus rhizosphere microbial communities from Kellogg Biological Station, Michigan, USA - KBS Miscanthus M4-2 (SPAdes) (version 2) | ecosystem: Host-associated > Plants > Roots >...
TTGGCGCAACAACATGGCGCGCTTCCATCGCGCGAACGCGCGTCTCCACGAGGCGTACGGCAAGGTCGACGCGGACGTGATCGCGAGCATCTTGGGCGACACGGCGGATGAGCGTTGTCGTTTCTCCGCGATCGCGGCGCTCACCACCGTCGCGTCGGTCGTCTTCGATCCGGCGCGCGGCGTCGTCTACGTCGCGACGGGTCGTCCTCCCGTGTGCAATCGTCCGTACATCGCGTTCGACTTGCATGCGCGCGGCGCGCGTCGCGATCTCGCGAACGTCGTCGGTGGCTCGCGAGGTGACGCCTCGGCGATCGGCGCGTTCGACGCGTATCGCGAAGCATTCGAGGCGCACTTCAACAAAGCCGACGTCGCGAAAGCGCGCGAGCACGTGGCGAAGGCGCGCGAGCTCCAGCCGCGGCAGCCCGTCTATGCTTTCGTCTCGGGTTTGCTCGCGCTCGCTGGCGGTGAAGCCTCTTCGGCGCTCGAGTCGTTCGACCACGCCCTCGCCCTCGGTCACGACGACGCGGAGCGCGTGGCTGGCTTCCGTTTGTGGCGTGGCCGCGCCCTCGACGCGCTCGGCCGTCGCGAAGAAGCGCTCGTCGAATACGCCGCCGCGAAATCGGGCGATCCGAACGTGAAGCGCGCCGCCGAGAAGAACGCGAAGAAGCCCTACAAGCTGCGCGCGCCCGCCATCGAGTGGTCCTTCGGTGACGTGATTTCGCCCTGAAACGCCGATGATCGGCGCGACGATCCACAACGTCACAGTCGCGCTCTCGGACGTGGATCGCGGCGTCTACGAGACGCTCGAGCTCCGCATGGCGCGCCACCCGTCGGAGTCGATGCGTTACCTCGTCACGCGCCTCTTCGCGTACGCGCTCTCGTACGAAGAAGGCATCGCGTTCAGCAAAGGCGGGATCTCGAGCACGGACGAACCGCCGGTGTCGATCCGCGATCTCACGGGCGTCCTCCTCGCGTGGATCGACGTCGGCTCGCCCGCCGCGCCGCGTTTGCACAAAGCCACGAAGGCCGCGAAGCGCGTGGCTCTCTTCACGTGCGCGGATGTCGCGTACCTCGAACGCGAGGAGATTCACCGCAAAGAGGAGATCGACGTGACGAGTTTGGATGCGTCATTCGTCGACACGTTGGCAGAACGCATCGATCGTCGAACCGAGATCGAATTGGTGCGCACCGGCGGCGCCCTTTACGTCACGATCGGATCGAATCATTTCGAAGGCGCGGCGCTGGCGAAGCGACTTGGCGCGGTCCAAGGTTAATCATGGAGCCCAGAGCGGTTCCCGCCACCCGCCATCCACAGAAGCACGCCACCGTCCTCGACGGGATGCGACTGCGCTACGTCGACGTCGGCGAGCAGAACGGTGAGCCTCCGCTTCTCCTCCTTCACGGCCTCGCGTCGCGTCTCGAAGAGTACGAAGAGCTGATCACCGCGCTGCGCCCTCAGCACCGCCGCATGATCGTCCTCGACCTGCCCGGCAACGGCTATTCGGACAAGCCCGCGCGCCGCTACTCGCTCGGCTTCCTCGAAGACGCCGCGCTCGCGCTCCTCGATCACTTGAAAATCGACAAGGCGAACGTCGCGGGAGGAAGCCTCGGCGGAAATCTCACGCTGCGCCTCGGCGCGCGGCAACCCCAGCGCTTCGAGAAGCTGGCCGCGTGGGCGCCCGCCGGCGCGTGGGAGCCGCATCGCATCTGGCCGCGCCTCTTGCGCGCGCTCCCGTGGAAGCTCGTGTTCTGGCCCGCGCTGCGATTCCAATCGCGCTTCTGGTATCACCCCGAGTGGCCGGGCCGGCAGAAGGCGCTCGAGCATGCGTTCCTTCACTTCAAAGAGGTCTATTGCGAAGGCTACTTGCGAATGTACTGCGACCTCGGCTTCGAGCAGGTGACGACGTCGCTCTACCCGCTCGCGCCGACGATCAAGCAGCCCACGTTCCTCGGTTGGGGCGATCAGGACGACGGGCTCGACATGGGCACGGGCGTGAAACGCCTCGAGAAGCTCATGCCGAACGCGAAGCTCACGGTCTACCCGAACGCGCGCCACTCGCTCGCGAACGAGATCCCCATCAAGCTCGCAAAGTCGATCGACGAGTTCCTCGTCACGGACGACTGATCCTCGCCGCGCTGCTCGTCGCGTGCAGCTCGCCTTCGCGCGCGCTTCCGCCGAACGCAGCGGTCGTGCTCTCGCACGCGGACAAATTCGCGCACGCCGACGCGCGCGTCGGGACGTATGTCGCCTCCGATTGGGGCTTCGCCACGAATTCGTTCTGGATCGAAGGCCCGACGGGACTGATTCTCATCGACACGCAGTTTCTTTTGTCTGCCGCGAACGAAGCCGTCGACTGGGCGGAGCGCGCGACAGGGAAGAAAGTCGTCCTCGCGATCGTCCTTCACGCCAACCCTGACAAGTTCAACGGCGCGGAGGTGCTGCAGAAGCGCGGCATCCGCGTCGTCACGTCGAAGCAGGTCCTCGATCTGATCCCCGAGGTGCACGCCAAGCGAACCCGTGCATTCTACACGCGTTATGCCCCGGATTATCCGAAGGATCCGCCTCACCCGGAGTCGTTCGGCGATCACGACACGGACTTGAGCGCCGCCGGCGTCACCGTGAAGGCCCACGTCACGGGCGCCGGATGCAGCGACGCGCACCTCGTCATCGAATGGGAGAAGCACGTCTTCGTCGGTGACTTGATCGGAAGCCAGACCCACTCGTGGCTCGAGCTCGCCCACCTCTCCGAATGGCGCGATCGCCTGCGCGAGATTCGTGCTCTCGCACCGGTCTACGTTCATCCAGGTCGCGGCCCGACAGGCGGCCCCGAGCTGATCGACGCGGAGGATTCCTACCTCCACCACTTCGAAGACATCGTCGCCGCGGCCCATCCTCGGGGCGCTCCACCCGCAGAAGCGATCGCGCGCATGAAGTCCGATTTGCAGAAGGCGTACCCCGACTACGCCTACGACGTCTTCCTCGAGATGGGCCTCATGGCGGTGTGGGCAAAGCTCGCGGAAAAATGAGCGCGTACGAGCGCGGGCGCGTGCGGAAGAGAATGGCCTTCTTGCCTTGGGCGCGCGGGTCGTAGTGCATGTACCAGGGCTGCGCCATCCACGCGTCGCTCTCCGAAATCATTTCGGGCACGATCAAATCGAGCTCGACGTAACGATGATCGGTGGCGCGATCGAGCTCGGGGCCGAACGACCATCGCTCGTGACCGGGGCGCGGGACGAGATCGTTGTGCATCGCGCCGCCGTACACGAGGACCGGCTCCGATGATGTCGGTAGCGACTTCGTCACTTCGGCTGCGGAGAGACGCGCGATGATTTCGAGCATCGCGTCGAGATCGTCCGGTGCGTGGACGATCTTTTCGTAGTCGTCGCACGGCGGGACGAGGACGTGGGCCTTCATGTCGTTCTTGCGCGCGGCGTTGTAGAGCGCGACGAACTCGCTCTGGTTCTTCGGGCGCTGCGAGGTGGTGACCTCCGCTTGCGCAGACGCGACCTGCTTCATCGCGCGCTTCTGCGAGCCGTTGCACGAAGGGTTTCCGACCCAGAGCTCGACGACGAGATCTTTCGACCGACCGCGAAGCATCGGAAGGAGCTTGTCCGTGAAGCGCTCGGTGGTGCTCGGTCCGTCGAAGTCGCGCTGGGCGTGCGTCTCGCCGATCGCGAGCACCGCGGGCTGATCTTCGAGGACGCGCGCGAATGCCGCTTCGGGTGAATCGTAGACGGTGCACGGCATGTCGCCACACGGCGAGCCGGCGTCTGGCGTCGTCGCGGAGGCTTTCGTGCATCCCGGCATCATCATCATCGAGAGCAATAGAAGAGCCAGGCGGGGCACGAGCCATTCGACACTTCATGCGTTATGTTGCTTGGCGATGACGGTCCTCGGAGCGGCAGCGGCCGCGTTCGACAAGGCGATGCTCGCGGCGGCGCGTGCCGGAAATCGGTCCAAATCGCGCGCGGAGAAGCTCGATCACGATGGGCGTATGAAGGCGCTCGAGACGATTCGCGCGTCGTATGCGGATGGCTTCGACGACTTCTTCGTCGCGCCGAAGCCCGTCGATCCGGCGCTCGAGCACGTCCGTGACGAGCGGCGCTTCGAGGTCATCGACGCCTCGTGGCCCAGCGACTTCGAGCCGCACCTGCCCGACCTTCGCGAGAAGTACCTCGCGCACACGGCGAATCGAACGGCGCGCGCGCGGCTCTACGTCGGTCGGACGCCGCGCCCGGCGATCATCCTGATTCACGGTTACATGGCAGGGCAGTGGGCGATCGAAGAGCGCGCATGGCCAATCGCATGGCTCGCGGAGCGTTACGATCTCGCGCTCGCCGTCTTGCCGTTCCACGCCGTACGCGGCGCGAAGGATCGCCGAGGCCCGCCGCCATTTCCAGGCGCCGATCCGCGGATGACGAACGAAGGCTTCCGCCAGGCGATGTTCGATCTGCGCGCGCTCGTCGCGTTCTTGAAAGCGCGCGGGGCGCCGAGCGTCGGCGTGATGGGCATGAGCCTCGGCGGATACTCGACGTCGCTCCTCGCGACGGTCGAGCGCGAGCTCTCGTTCGCCGTGCCGATCATCCCGCTCGCGTCGCTCGCCGACTTCGCGCAGGAGCAAGGCCGCCTCGGCTCCGGCGAAGAGGCACGCCTCCAGCACGCCGCGCTCGAAGAGGCGAACCGCATCGTCTCACCGCTCGCGCGTCCGAGCCTCGTTCCCTCCGAGCGCGTGCTCGTCGTCGCCGCAGCGTCCGATCGCATCACGCCGATCTCGCACGCCCAGCGCCTCGCGAAACATTTCGGAAGCGAGATCGTCCGCTTCGAAGGCGGTCACATCTTGCAATTCGGTCGCGGCGAAGCGTTCCGCCAGATCGGCCGTTGGCTCCAGAAGGCTCAGCCCCCGCAGTAGCCGCCGCCGTTCGGGATGTTCGCGTTCGTGATGCACGACCCGACCGTGCACGCGTAGACGTCGTTGCACAGCTCCACGCACGTGAACTTCGAGCTGCTCGTCGCGATGCAGATCAATCCGGAGTCGCAGTTGGCGCCCGCCGCCGAGCAATCGCCGCCCGCTGGAATGCTCCCGCGAAGCACGCACACGGTCGCCCACAAAACGGCCGGCGAGCCAGGATGCGACGCCGACGTCAGCGCGAGCGAGCACGTCTCGCCGAGGTTGCACGCTCCGAAGAGCGCGCACTCGTTGTTGCACGTCCCCGCCGTGCACGTGCTCGCACACGTCGCCCCGCAAGCCCCGCAGTTGTCGACGTCATCGGGACACGACGCCGAGCAGCCCGCGCCTACGCAGGCGGCGAGCGCGATCGCAACGATCGCACACGGGAGAAACCGAGCGCGCCGCATGACGCGAGCGTAGCATCCGGCGGGATATGTCGGCGGGCCCTCGAGATCTTCGGCCAGAGCTCACGCGATTGGCATCGAGCCTCGGCGCCGAGCTTCGCTGGGTCACCGTGCCATCCGCGCCGAAGTATCAATACATCGACGACATCGCCGTCGTAGTTCGTGGCGTGAAGGTCGACATCCGCGCGCGCACCGGCAGCAAAGGCGCGCTCCTCGGCGCGACGTTTACGATCGAGGTGGGCACGCCGCTCGTCGCCGCGCCCGTCACGATGCGCCACGAAAACTGGCTCGACAGGCTCGGAAAGAATCTCTTCATCAATCGCGAGTTCCAGTTCGGCGACGACGCATTCGACCGCGCCGTCTACATCGAGAGCGACGTCCCGGATGCGAGCTTGCAGAGCCTCTTGCGCGCGTCCGCGGTTCGCGAAGCGATCGTGAAGCTCGTCGGCTTCTCGGAGAACGTCACGGTCGCCGCGCGCGCGATCGCCGTCTCGATTCCGGTGTCGAAGTTCGGCCACCGCGAAGCGATCGTCGCGCTCATGGACACGCTCGTGGAGCTCGGACACGCCATCGAAAAGGAGCGTATGTGGCTCGAGGAACCGCCACGTCGAAGCGTCGCGGCGGTCGTCGCAGCCTTCACGCTCGGCTTCGCGGCCTGGGTGACGACTTGGGCGTTCGCGGCGTTCGGCAACGGCCCCGCGACGATCGGCTGGCGCTCGTATCAGCGAGGAGCATCCGCGGGCGTGGTGTGCTGGGTTGGAACGGTCGCGCTCGCCATCGCGCTCTTTCGCGGGCGCTCGACCAGCTTTCGCACCGTCATCGCGCTCGCGCTGATCTGGCTCGGCCTCGTTCCATTCAGCGGCACGATCGCGGATCGGCTGAACGCGCGATGGGATCACGGACCGCGTGCGTCACTGAGCGGATCTGTCTGGATTCGCTACGGATCCAAAGGGCCGCCGCACGTACACGTCGACGCTCCTCCGGTCGGCACGGACATCATCGTTCCGAACGACGCCGTCGACCGCCGGATCAACGTCTCGACGACACACGCACCGGCGCGCGTCATCGTCGCCGATGGCGCGTTCGGCTCGAAGTGGATCGTCGGCGTCGAGCCGCCGTGAGCGCGGTCATTCCGTGCGGACGATACCGAGCTCCGTGCGGGCGCGGCACGCGAGCGTGCATGCGCGGCCGGCGACGGGGGCTTCGTTGTAGGCGTACGAGAGGCCCGACTCGAGGGCGCCGGAGATGCGCTGCTCGGTGCGCCACGTGCAGCGATCGCCCTCGGGGAAATCGTACGTCGTCGACGCGCAGACGTTGATGTAGCCGCCGCTCGACTCGCCGACGAACGTGGCGCCGTCGAAGACGACGAGCGCGGTGGAGTCGGGGCACGCCATCAAGCGGCCGATCGAGCCGGTTTTTACCTTGTTATCGAGGTAACAATTGGGCTCGCGCTCGAGCGTGCTCGCACGGACGTACGCGACCGGATGACACGACGAGATGTCGGGAGCGGGTCGCTCGCACGGGTCGACGGATCCGCTGGACGCGAGAGAAACTGGCGCCGTTTGCACCGCGTTTGGCGCGCCTTGCGACACGGACACCTGAGCTGGCCCCGTATAGACGGGAACGCGCACGCGAACCCACTCGCTTCGGGGCGGATCACAGAAACATCCAGCACAGACGAGCGGGAAGAGGAGTGCGAAACGCATGACCAATGATAATACGTGCGCATCATGGCGCACTGGGAACATCGCGACGAACCGAAGTGGAAGACCTTCCAATACAACCAGCCCTACGCGAAGGGTTTGAAGAGACTTCGCGAGGAAGTCCTCGGAAAGACGGACTTCGACCCGGCGACGCTGTGGCAATGGGGGACCATGCAGGGGATGGCCCTCATCCAGGTGCTGAAAGATTGTGAAGGCGCGTTCGGCGCCGAGGGCCAGCGAATCGTTTGCGAAGCGCTCAAGAAGACGGGGCTCGACGTCGGCCGGCAGATCCTCGACGGCGTGGAGATCCCGAAGGATCTGACGCCGGCGGAGTTCGCTTCGTTCTACGCGACGGTCATCAACCGCATCGCGTACGCGTCGCTCGAGTCGCCGCGCATCGAGGCGGACGGGACGGCGACATTCGACATCCTCTGGTGCCCGCACCAGGATCATTACGGCGCGTTCGACTGCCGCGTGCAGCGCTATTTCGTGCAAGGCATGCTCGACGCCGCGCGCGAGAAGGCCGCCGCGCATGGCTTCGACGTTCGCTTCGACACGACGATCCCGAGCGGCGCGCCCACGTGCCACTTCACGATGTGGCAGCCCACCGAAGAAGAGAAGGCCGTCTGGGGTGAGACGACGAAGCTCATCGAAGCGAAGGCGTTAGCCAAGGCGAAGAAGCGAAGCGTGTCCGAAGAGGGTGCGTAGAGCTCTCGTCGTCGTTTTCTTGGTTGGTTGCGGCGCGCACGTTTCGCCGCCGCCGACCGTTTCCGTGAACAACAACAACAACCCGCCGCCGAAGGTGCGCGCCACGTTCGAGCGCGCCCTCGCCTCGTTCGAAGCGCACGAAAAAGCGCGCGATTGGACGCCGGCAACGTGCGACGAAGTCGCGGGGGCGTTCGACGAGGTCGGCATTCCCGTCGCGCTCTACGACGCGGGTCTCGTGCGCGAGCGATGCGGTGAGGACGCGCAGGCGCTCGAGCATTTCTCGAAGGTCGATCTCCCGCGCGCTCGGACCCAGGTCGCGCTCCTTCGCTACAAGAAGGACGGCAACATCGACGCGGCGATCGCGGCGCTCGACGCCGTGGTGCGGGAGCAGCAGTATCGCGATGTCGAAGCGCTCGTCGATCTGGCGACGCTGCAAACCAAGCACGGCGACTTCGACGCGGCGAAGGCGAATTTGCAACGCGCGCTCGCGATCGAGGACGGCTCGATGCCCGCGCTCGACGCGCTCGCGCGGTATTACCTCGCGACGAAGCACTACGACATGGCCGCGCTCGTCGCCTCGCAAGCCACCCTTCGCGACGCGACGTATGCGCCGATCCACAACACGGCGGGCCTCGTGCAGACGGCGATGGGCAAGACGAACATCGCCGTGCGTTTCTTCCGCGCGGCGGCCGATCTCGATCCCCGTTTCTTCGAGGCGCAGATCAACCTCGCGCGGGCGAACCTCTCGTATCACGGGTTTCAGCCCGCGGAGAAAGCGTTCCGCATGGCGCTGGCACTCAGGCCGAACGACTACGACGCGCACCTCGGGCTCGCGCTCGCGATCCGTGGACAGATCGTGAAAGGTGAAACTGGTCGCATCGACGAAGTGAAGTCGGAGCTCGCGACGTGCAAGCGCATCGACGCAGCGCGGCCCGAGGCCTACTTCAACGAGGCGATCCTCGCGCAGGAGTACGAAGCCTCGTTCGATCGTGCGATCGCGCTGATGACGGAGTTCAAGCAGCACGCCGCCGGAAAGCGCGAGCTCGCGGATGCGATCAAGCGCGCCGACGAGCGCATCGAGGACGCGAAGACCGCGCGCGATTTCACGAAGTAGTCGGGGCGAAGACGCGCTGCGGATCGGGCACGCCTTTCAAGTCGAACGCGCCGAGATCTTCGAGCGGGACGCGCATGTGCGCGGCGAGCTCCGAAGAGACGACGACGCGACGATCGAGCTTGCCCGTGAGGCCTTCGAGGCGCGCTGCGACGTTCACGGCAGGACCGATCGCCGTGAAGTCGAGACGAGACGCGCCGCCGATGTTGCCGTACGCGACCTCGCCGACATGCAGCGCGAGACCGAATCGAATGGGCTCGGATGCCGCTGAATTTCGTATGTCGAGTGCCGCGAACGCGTCGTTCGCCGCCGAGAGCGCGTCCGCCGCGCGTTTTTCGACGTCGCCTTCCAACGGGAAGATGCCGAGCAAACCGTCGCCGATGAACTTGAGGACCTCGCCGCCGTGCTTCTCGATCGCGGGCACCTGGCAGTCGAAGAGCTCGTTCAGGAGATCGATGATCGCGCGTGCGCCGAGGCGCGCCGAGATCGACGTGAAGCCGCGCAGGTCCGAGAACCAGACGATCGCGCGGAGCGTCTCCACGTCGCCTCGCATGATGCGGCCGCTCATGATCCGCTCGCCGCTGTTGCGGCCGACGTACGTGCTGAGCAAATTCGTCGCGACGCGGCGGAGCGCGAAGATCTCGGCGATGCGCGCGAGCGGCGGCACGATGCGACGGACGATCGCGAGGTGCGCTTCCGTGAATCCGCCCGGCGTTCGCGTGGCGATCGACAGCGCGTGCGTCTCGCCGCTCACGAACGGTAGCGGCGCGCACAGATAATGCGTGTAACCCTGCTTCTTCAGGTCCGCGAAGATGCCGAAGTCGCCCGGCCCGAGCTCGCCTTCGAGCTTCCCGTTCACCTCGGCGCGCGTCTTGGTGACGACGATGATCGGGCTGTTCTGGAACGCCGGCGACTGCTGGATCGCGAGCGTGAGCTGGCGCGTCTCGATGACCTCGCCTTCCCAACGAAACTGCCGCGCGAGCACCGTCGGGTGCAGCGTCGCGACGAACACGTAGAGCAAGTCGACGGGAACGCCCGCGAGGGCGAGGCCGCGCGCGACACGCTCGACGATGTCCTCGCCTTTCGCTGCGCCCGGCGCGCCGCCGACGAGCCAGTCGAACAGATCGTCGGCCGCGGTCCTCAAACCGGCGCGCTTTCCTTCTGCACCATCGCGATCAGATCGTCGACCTTGATCGCGCCGAGCTCGCCCTTGTCGCGCGAGCGCACGCCGACCGAGTCGCTCTCCGCTTCCTTCGGCCCGACGACGCACAAATACGGATAGCGCCCGAGGCGCGCGTTTCGGATCTTCGCGCCGAGCTTGTCTGCGCTCGAGTCGATGTCCGAGCGAATGCCCGCTTCGAGCAGACGCTTGTGGACGCCCTTCGCGAACTCGTCGCTCTTCTCGCTCACGGTGAGTACGATCGCCTGCTTCGGCGCGAGCCAAGTCGGGAAGTTCCCGCCGCAGTGCTCGAGATACACGCCGAAGAAGCGCTCGAGCGATCCGAGAATCGCGCGGTGCAACATGACGGGCATGTGATCTTTGCCGTCCTCGCCGGTGTAGGCGAGCTCGAAGCCCGTCGTGCGGACCTTGGCGATGTTCTGGACGCGCGACACGGTGGTCGATCCAGGGATGAGCTGGCTGAAGATCGCGTCGTCCGTGGTCTCGTGGAACACGGTG
>Ga0207677_10002076_pt1 | contig 10544 bp, 9 predicted proteins | sample KBSMisM42_FD_184311 | JGI IMG/M metagenome (GOLD analysis project Ga0207677, IMG submission 184311) | Miscanthus rhizosphere microbial communities from Kellogg Biological Station, Michigan, USA - KBS Miscanthus M4-2 (SPAdes) (version 2) | ecosystem: Host-associated > Plants > Roots > Rhizosphere...
CCGGTGGTGTCGCGCTCGCCGCGAACGAGCTTCCCGTTTTCGTAAATCTGGATCTCGGAGATCGCGTCCGTGTTCTCGTACGCGCCCTCGCGCCGCCGGAGCGAGCCGTCGGCGTTGTAGTACTCGTACATGTCGGGCTTGCCGTCGTGGTTCAGATCCGCGATGCGGCAGAGCTCGCGCCCACCCGACTTGTCGAAGATCTGCTTGAGCGCGAACTTCCCGTCGCTCGCGTTCAAGACCTCGACGCGACCCATGGTGTCTTCGCACTTCTCATGGTCGAGCGGCTTCGCACCTTCGGGGGTCTTGGCCTCCGCCGTGCTCTTCTCTGGCGTCGAGCTGCACGCGACCAGCAGCAATACAGTAAGGAGGCGTTTCACGAGGTGGCTAACCATAGCCGCGCGATTACCCACACGGCAAGGCCCGCGGTCGAGGCGCTATGCCGCACTGCGACATACGCATAAACACATGTTTTCGTGAGCGTTTATTCCCTACGTCATGGCGCCGACGTCCTTGAATGCTCACGTATGTCCATGTAGTGTATGTTCGTCGGCCCGCGATGTCCCGGAAGAAGATTTCGACAACCATCTACGTGACGCCGGAGCAGAGCGACAAGCTCAAGCTCCTCCACGATCGCACGAAGGTGCCGGTGGCTGTTTACATCCGCGAGGGCATCGATCTGGTGCTGCGACACTACGCACATCTGCTTCCCGGTCAGCTCCCGCTCGAGGCGGAGCGCCCTTCGAAGCGTGCGGTAGGCGACCATTCGAAAGAAGAGGCTGCTAAGAAGTAGCGCTCCATCGTGGCAACGCCGCAGTCCCTCATTCGAAACTTCTCGATCATCGCCCACATCGACCACGGAAAGTCGACGCTGGCCGATCGCATCCTGGAGATCACGGGCGCCGTCACCGAGCGCGAGGCCCGAGCGCAGTTCCTCGACAAGATGGACATCGAGCGCGAGCGCGGCATCACGATCAAGGCGCAGAACGTTCGGTTGAAGTTCACTGCGAAGGACGGAAAGACCTATCAGCTCAACCTGATCGACACGCCGGGGCACGTCGACTTCAACTACGAAGTGTCGCGTTCTCTCTCCGCGTGCGAGGGCGCGATTCTGGTCGTCGACTCGACTCAAGGCGTCGAAGCGCAAACGCTCGCGAACGTCTACCTCGCGCTCGACCAGAACCTCGAGATCCTCCCCGTCTTGAACAAGGTCGACTTGCCCTCGAGCGACGTCGAAAAGACGCGCGAGCAGATCGAGCAAGTCATCGGCCTCGACACGCACGATTCGATCAGCTGCAGCGGAAAGACGGGCGTCGGCGTGCCGGCGATCCTCGAGCAGATCGTCGAGAAGGTGCCGGCGCCGAAGGGCGATCCCGAGGCGAAGCTCCGCGCGCTGATTTTCGACAGCTGGTACGACACCTACCGCGGCGCCGTCATCATGGTGCGCGTCGTCGATGGCACCGTGAAGAAGGGCGACAAGATCCGCTTCATGGCGACCAAGGGCGAGTACGAGGTGACCGAGCTCGGCTCGTTCCAGCCCTTCGCAGTGCCGCTCGAGGAGATCGGAGCGGGCGAGGTCGGCTTCGTCGCCGCGAACATCAAGAGCGTCCACGACACGAAGGTCGGCGACACGGTGACGCACGCCGCGCCGAACAACCAGAAGGGCTCGCACCACAAAGGCGCCGCGGATTCAGCGCTGCCCGGCTTCAAAGACGTGAAGCCGATGGTCTTCGCGGGCATCTTCCCGACCGACAGCGCCGACTATCCGACATTGCGCGACGCGATGGAGAAGCTGCACCTGAACGACGCGGCGTTCTCGTACGAGCCGGACACGTCCGAGGCGCTCGGCTTCGGATTCCGCTGCGGCTTCCTCGGCCTGCTCCACATGGAGATCATCCAGGAGCGCCTCGAGCGCGAGTTCAACTTGGATCTCATCACGACGGCGCCGAGCGTCGTCTACGAGGTCTACAAGACGGACGGCTCGATGCTGCGCGTCGAGAACCCCGCGAAGCTCCCCTCGCCGCAATACATCGAGCGCACCGAAGAGCCGATCGTGAAGATGACGGTGCACGTCCCGAGCGAGTACGTCGGCGCCGTGCTCGCGCTCTGCCAGGAGCGGCGCGGCATCCAGAAGGCGATGCAGTACGCGAGCTCCGACCGAGTGATCATCACATACGAGCTCCCCTTCGGCGAGGTCCTCTTCGACTTCCACGATCGCTTGAAGAGCATCTCTCGCGGCTATGCGTCGATGGATTACGAGGTCATCGGTTATCAGCCCGCGAACCTCGTGAAGGTCGACATCCTCGTGAACGGCGACCCGCTCGACGCGCTCTCGATCATCGTCCACAAGGACAAGGCGCACCCGCGCGGGCGCTCGCTCGCCGAGAAGCTGAAGGAGTTCGTCCCGCAGCAGCAGTACGAGGTCGCCATCCAAGCGGCCATCGGCGGCAAGATCATCGCGCGCGAGACGGTGCGCGCTTTGCGCAAAGACGTCACGGCGAAGTGCTACGGCGGCGACATCTCCCGCAAGCGCAAGCTCCTCGAGAAGCAAAAAGAGGGCAAGAAGCGCATGAAGGCCGTAGGCAACGTCGAGATCCCGCAGAAGGCGTTTCTGGCGATCTTGAAGGTCGACTGACACTCAAGGTGCGCCGGCGATGACGACGACGGCGGCTGGCGCGAAGGTGCGGATGTCGCTCATCACGTCGCGCAAGCAGGACTGAAGCCCAAGGGGTACATCCGGCGGCTCGATCGCGACGAGTGGCGGCGCATCGCGACGCGGGAGCAACGTGATCGCGACGCGCGGCGAGGTGGCGCCATGTTTCGAATGCGACAAGAAACACCTGCGCGTCTCGGCGTCACTTGCGGCGATTTCCGCGTCGAGGTCGGGCGGCCCGCGAAGGCGATGCGTCCGCATGATGACAGGTCGTGACGGTAGGTCGGTTGGTTCGTCGAATGGGGACTGATACGAGCATTCAAGATGACGCGGGCAAAATCGATCGTCGAGCCACGCGACGATGTCTAGCGGAGCGGACGGCGAGTCTCGCCAATCGTGACCGACATAGTCCTCGGCCGACGGAAACGTGAGACGCGACTCGACGATCTTCGGGGTTCGTGAGTGCGCGACTGGCGGATGCGCGGAACAAGCTGCAAGCGCGACTCCGAAGCACCACGATCGCATCCACATTTGTCACGCTAGGCGGCCATTTGTTCCCGAAGGCTCAGTTGCAGGACGACGAGCAGTACTTGTTCAGACAGCTCGCGAGGGTGGTCATCGCGGTCGCCGAGCTCGGGGCATTCTGCTTCACGGCGTCGACGCACGTTTGCGTGCAGGAGTCGTCTTGGCACGCGGAAACGCACGAAAGGAACCACTGCGAGCTCGCGTCGCTCATGACGACCATATAGGCGTCGCAGCAATCCGCCATCGCGCAGTGCGTGCAATCATCGGGCGCCGTCGACGCGTCGCAGGTGATCGCGTCGCTCTCGCAGCTTCCGAGGTGATCGGTCATGTTCGTGTACGAGTGGTAGTCGTAGTACGTCGCGCCACCGCCGTACGCCTGGTAGTCGTCGGGCGGATGCACGTCCTCGCATGATCCTCGGACGCATCGGTCGGTCTTCGTCACAGTGCTGGAGGTTCCGTAGCTGCTGTGATCCTCGTCGGTGTACGAGCAATAGACTGCCGGGGGCGACGACCACGTCTCGGGCTCCGCGATCGGCGTGGACGGGGCGCAGTGCATGAGCGCGGACGAAACGGCAATGAAGGGGACGAGGCGCGTGTTCATACAGGCCCATCGGCCGCGCTCGCACGAGGTTGCGTACTTTCTCCGCGAAGTGATGCGGCCATTTGTTCCGTGAATTCGTGGGCAAAGCGGTGTGCTAACTTCGGTTGCCCTCGTGAAGCCGAAGGCTCGAAAAGTACCCAAGAGCGGGAAGCTCCGCGTTGCGGATGCGACGCGGCTGGCGATCGCGAGTCTCGAGCGGGTGCAATCGGTGCTGGCGAGGACGGGAAAGAAGACGGGGCCGCGGGCGGCGCCGCAGGATTTGGTGGATCGGGAGCGGATGCTCAGGCGGCCTCTTCCTCCGAGCTATCGCACGGTGCTCGAACGTACAGCGAGTATCGCGGAGAAGCCGACGTTGCTCGACGCGAGCGGAATGGCGCGCGCGAAAGAGCGGATCGACGACGCGGCGCTCGTTCCGTTCGCGGAAGGTCGCGAGCACGAGCTCTTTTGTTTCGATCGCAAGGCGGAGGGCGAGAGCGGCGAGCTGCCCGTCTATCAGTGGAAGACGGGCGCCGCGCACCTCGTCGCGCCGAGCTTCGCGGCGTGGCTGGACGAGGTCGCCGATCATTTCGAAGAAGCGGCGGCGCAGGCCGCGAACGTGCCGCAGTCGCTCCGCGCGCTCCTCGTGCAGCTCGGTTTCACCTTCGACGATCCGATCGTCGGGCGGCTCGAGACGGGCGACGTGGCGGCGATCGAGGAGCTCGTGGGCACCGAGACCGCGCGCGAGGTTCGCGGAAAGCACCAGCGGCTCTTCGATTCGAGCGGCAAGGCGTCGCTCGTCTTGAACCTCGACGAGTTCTCGCTCGCCGTGTCGCTCCGGACGGGCATCTTCGTCATCGTCGCCGAGGATGTGTTCCGCTGGCTCCGTTACTTCCGCGACGAAAACTTCTTCGGCGAGCCGAAGGATCCGTCGCATCCCGATCGAACGCGCGATTTGCGACGCGCGCCGCGCGAGCCTCCGCTCGTCTTGCGCGGCACGCTCGCCGTCACGACGCTGGCCTCGTCGAAGCACACGTTTCGCGTCGCGAGCGGCACCTCGCCGAAGGATTTCCATCTGCTCGGGCGCACCGCGGCGACCGGGCACGCGACGAGCCTCCTTCTTCACGTGGCGAACGGCAACGTCCAGAGCGCGCACGCGATCGACGAGCCGCTCGGCGATCTGCATGCCGCACAAGACGGCTCCGTATGGGGTCTCGTGCCTGCGGGGAGCGCGATTCGCTTTCAAGCCGGCACGGCGCGCGCGTTTCCGCTCCGGCGAGTGACGCGCGGGCGCGCGTGGTTTTATGGAATGACGAGCGCGTGCAACCGCGTCGTCGCGTACGGCGGAGGCGCGCTCCTGCAATTCGACGGCACGAGCTTCGTCCCGTTCCAGCCCGATCCGCACGTCGAAGCCACCGAGTCGGTCGTCGCGCTCGCGGGCTCCACGCGTGAAATCGCGATGCTCGTCTGCGGCGAGCAGGTCGGCGCCGTGGCGCGCTTCGACGGGCGAAAGTGGCTCCCGATCGAAGAAGGCGACGTCATCGACGGCTCGCCCATCCACCTCGACGTCTGGCGCGGCGTCGCGATCGTCTTGTGCAAGGACGGGAGCCTTCATCGCGCCGAGCCGGGCGGCCAGCCGCGACCCGTCGTGTGGGACATGGCGCACGACGCGTTTCGAACCGAAGCGGGCACGGTCCGAAGCTTCTACGAAGTGCGAGGCGTGGACGGCGGCGCGCTCCTCGCGAGCGACGGCGGCGTCCTCGTCGTCGGAAGCGGCGACCCCGTCTTCTACGCGGCGCCGCTCACGACCGAGCGCGCGTACCTCTCGCGCGTCGGCGGCGCGGGCGTCACGAGCGACAGCGCCGTGGTCGTCACGTGCGGTCCCAACGTTTGGCTCTGGGAGAACGGCGCCATGACGGTGCTCGATCTCCGGGCATGGTGAACATGACACCCATCGAAAAAGCAGTCGCGAAGGCGAACGAAAAACCGGTCGAAGGCGCGGGCAAGATCCGATTCGAGTCGAACGTCGCGTTCGGCGGAAGCACGGTCCACGTCCTGGCGATGGACAATGGGCTGCGTGTCCTGCTCCTCGTGGATCGAAGCGCGCCGGTCGTCGCCTACGCGACGTGGTTCCGGGTCGGCTCGCGTCACGAAAAGCCTGGGAAAACCGGCCTCGCGCACCTCTTCGAGCATTTGATGTTCAACGAGACCGAGCACCTCAAGGCCGGCGAGTTCGATCGCAAGCTCGAAGAGGCCGGCGCCGAATCGAACGCGGCGACGTGGCTCGACTGGACGTACTACTACGAGGCCGTCCCGAAGGATCGCATCGGTCTCGTCATCCAGCTCGAGGCCGATCGCATGGCGCACCTCGTCCTCCGCGAAGCGCAGGTGACGAGCGAGAAAGAAGTCGTCGCGAACGAGCGCCGCTATCGCGTCGATGACGACGTCGAAGGGCTCGCGAGCGAGATGCTCTATCGCACCGCGTTCCAGCGCCACAACTACGGCTGGCCGACGATCGGGTGGATGGAAGACATCCAGGGCTTCGTGCCCGCCGACTGCGAGAGCTTCTACGAGACGTATTACGCGCCCAACAACGCGACGGTCGTGATCGTCGGCGACGTGCGCGAGGCGGACGTCCTCACGAAGCTCCGCGCGGCGTACGGAAAGCTCCCGAAGGCGAAGATCCCGGACGAGGACACGCACCCCGAGGCGCCGCAAACGGAAGAGCGCGTCGTCACGCTCCGCAAGCCGACGGCCACCGAGAAGCTCGTCATCGGCTACCACGGCCCGGCGCTCGCCGATCCGGATCACGCGCCGCTCGCGGTGCTCTCGGAGATCCTGCTCGGTGGTCGTGCGTCGCGGGCTTACCGCGCGATGCTCATCGACAGCGAAATCGCGACCGACCTCCGCGGCTGGGCGTCGACGTTCCGCGACCCGGGTCTGTTCGAGGTCTATCTCACGGCACGGCCCGGCAAGACGAAGGACGAATTGCTCGCGGCGTTCGACAAGGAGATCGCGAAGCTCCACGACGAGACGGTGAGCGACGACGAGCTGCAGTGCGCGAAGGCTCGGCTCGAGCTCGGTGGTTTGCAGTCGCTCGACACGGCGAGCGGCAAGGCGGAGCAGATCGGCTTCTACGACACGGTCGTCGGCGATCCGGCCGGCGCGTTCCGGAGGCTCGAAGCGTATCGACGCGTGACGGCCGGTGACGTGCGTCGCGTCGCGCGGAGATTCCTCGTGAATCGCGCTCGGACGATCGTGCATGTCTTGCCCGAACAAACGCAAAATGAGGCAGCTTGAGCACGACTGAAATCGATCTCGGTGGCGGCGCGAAGCTCTTCCTCGAACCGTCGAGCGTGTTGCCGCTCGTGTCGATCGTCGTCGCGTTCCGGACGGGCTCGGCGCACGATCCCCCTGGAAAAGAAGGACTTTCGCGCGTGACGGCGCGCATGCTCCGGCGCGGCTCGGCAGGGCTCGACGCGATGGAGACGGAGCGCGCGATCGACAGGCTCGGCGGCGAGGTGTCGTTCGAGGTCGCGATCTCGTCGACGGCGGTGGGCGCTCAGGTGCTCGCGCGCAACGCGACCGCGTTCGTCGACTTGGTCGCGAAGATGATCGCCACGCCCGCGTTCGACGAGGGCGAGCTCGCGCGCCTGCTCCGAGAGACGCGCGCCGAGCTGCTCGAGACGCTCGACAACGATCGCGCGCTCGCGGATCGCTTCTTCAGGAAGAAGCTCTTCGGCGCGCATGGCTACGGCCGCACGTCGCGTGGAACGGCCGCGTCGATCGCGGCGATCGATCGCGAGGCGGTGAAGGCGCACCACCGCAAGCACTACGTGCGCGAGAACGCGATCGTCGCGATGTCGGGCGACGTCGAGCCGGCCTTCGCGGAGAAGCTCGCGAGGACGATCGTCGACGCCCTTCCCGACGGCACGCCGCCCGGCGAAGTCTTGACGGAGCCCTCGCCCATCACGGGCCGGCAGCTCGTCTTCGTCGACAAGCCCGACCGCACGCAGACGCAGATCCTGATTGGCTCGCTCGGCACGAGCGCGCACGATCCCGATCACGTCCCGTTCGTCGTCGCGAACAACATCTTCGGCGGCACCTTCACGTCGCGCCTCACGCGCGAGGTACGCGGAAAGCGCGGCTGGTCGTACGGCGCGAGCTCGCGTCTCGGCGTGGATCGGAAGCGCCACTCGTTCGCGATGTGGACGTTCCCCGCCTCCACGGACGCGGCGGCGTGCATCGAGCTCGAGATTTCGTTGCTCGAGAAGCTCCTCGAGGGCGGCGTCACCGATCGAGAGATCAAGTTCATGCAGCGCTACATCTCGCGCTCGTGGGCGTTCGAGATCGACACCGCGCAGAAGCGCGTGCATCAAGCCCTCGACGTCGAGATTTTGGGTCTTCCGCGCGACTACTACGACAAGTACCTCGAGCACGTGGCGAACGTGACGGCCGAGAGCGCGAACGCAGCCCTGCGCGCGCGGCTCGATCCGAAGAACCTCGTCATCGCGGTCGTCGGGACGGCGGCGACGACGGAAGGCGCGGTGAAGGCGAAGATCGCCGACCTCGCGAGCGACGAAGTGGTTCCGTACGATCTCGAATCGCGATGAAGGTCTTCGTCACCTGTCCGCTCCCGGGTGACGCCATCGAACGCATCGAGCGCGCGTGCGACGTCGTCGTCGTCGGCGAGCCGGCGCGTGGCGTGCGCAGCGAAGCGTTCACGAAGGACGCCGCGTCGTTCGAGGCGATCCTCGCGCTCTTGACCGACGCGATCGACGAGCCGCTCCTCGAGCGCTGCCCGCGCGTGCGCCTCGTCGCGAACATGGCCGTCGGCGTCGACAACGTCGACCTTCGGGCATGTCACGCGCGCGGCGTCGCCGTCACGAACACGCCCGGCGTGCTCACGGAGGCCACGGCCGATCTCGCCTTCGCGCTCATGCTCGCGGCCGCGCGCCGTGTCGTCGAGGGCGACGGCATCGTGAGGCGCGGAGATTTCCCGGGATGGACACCGACGACGCTCCTCGGCGCGCCCGTCCACGGCGCCACGCTCGGCATCGTCGGCCTCGGACGCATCGGCCAGGCCGTGGCCCGTCGCGCGCGCGGCTTCGGCATGCATGTATGTTACACGCAACGCACGCGGCTCGACGAGAAGCTCGAACGCGCGCTCGGCGCGTCCTTCGCGACGATCGACGAGGTGTTCAGCGGCTGCGACTTCGTCTCGATCCACTGCCCGCTCACACCGGAGACGCAGCACATCGCGTCGCGCGCGCGCATCGCGTCGATGAAACCGGGCAGCGTGCTCGTCAACACCGCGCGAGGTCCGTGCGTCGACGAGGTCGCTCTGGCCGAGGCGCTCGAGAAAGGCCCGCTCGCCGCGGCGGGGCTCGACGTCTTCGAGCGCGAGCCCGAAGTGGACGCGCGACTTCGCGCGCGCACGAATGCCGTGCTCACGCCGCACATCGGGAGCGCCGATCGCCGAACGCGCGCTGCGATGGCCGCGCTGGCCGCCGACAACGTGATTGCGTTCGCGCGTGGCGAACCGCTCCTCACGAAGTTCGAAGCTACAGAATCGAAAGGCTGATCTTCGTCGTGCCTTGGAGTGGCGTGACGGTGACCTGCACCATCTCGGAGCCTTTGCTCGCGGTCATCACGGTCGCCTGGTCCTTGGCCGCGCCGAGCGTCGCCCACGCGCCAGGCGGGAAACCCGCCGCTTTGAGCTTGTCCTTGTAGAATGCAACGATCTTGTCCGGCGCGTCCTTCGTGTCGAGCGAGACGAAGTCCTTCGTCTTCTTCGTGACGGTCGCCCCGGGATAGTCAGGCAGATACGCGGGCCAATTTGCCGTCGAAGAAGCGGTGACGGTTGGTGCGGCGGTCGTCGCCGTCACGGTGGCCGTGAGGATCTCGGTTCCTTGGACCGTCGCCGTCGCGGTCGCGGTCGCCGTCGCCGTCGTGCTCGAGTCCGACTTGACCTTGTCGCAGCCGGCGAGCGCGAGAACCATGAGCACGATCGTTTTGTTCATCATCAGGGCCTCTTCGCGATGATCTCTGCGGAGGCCGTGTCGTAACGGCCGGTTCGGAACTCTTCGCTCGCGAGCGTCTTGCGCAAGAACGCGAGGTTCGTCGTGCATGGCGCGATCGTCGTGCCCGCGAGCGCGTCGTCGAGCGTCTTGATCGCGGCGTCGCGGTCGGCGCCCCAGGCGACCACCTTCGCGACCATCGGGTCGTAGTACGGCGTCACCACGTTGCCGGCGCGCACACCCGACTCGACACGGAGCGTCTTCGATTGCACCTCGCCTGCGCCGCCCGCCCAGACGAGCTCGTTGATCGGCCCCGGCTTCGGGATGAACCCTTTCGCCGGATCCTCGGCGTAGACGCGCACCTCGATGGCGTGTCCGTTTTTTTCGACCGACGACCAATCCGGCAGCTTTTGGCCGTCCGCGACGCGCAGCTGGGCCTCGACGAGATCGAGATCGGTGACCATCTCGGTGACGGGGTGCTCGACCTGGAGGCGCGCGTTCACCTCGAGGAAGAACAATTCGCCCTCCGCGTTGGCGATGAACTCGCACGTGCCCGCGCCGACGTAGCCGGCCTGCTTCACGACGCGAATCGCCGCGTCCCACAAATCGCGGCGGCGCTTCTCGCCCGCCTCGCCTTGGAAGAACGACGCGACCGACGGCGTCTCTTCGACGATCTTCTGATGACGCCGCTGCACGCTGCACTCGCGCTCGCCGAGCGCGTAAAAGTTCCCGTGCGTGTCGGCGAAGATTTGCACCTCGATGTGACGAGGCT
>Ga0207677_10002081_pt1 | contig 10535 bp, 10 predicted proteins | sample KBSMisM42_FD_184311 | JGI IMG/M metagenome (GOLD analysis project Ga0207677, IMG submission 184311) | Miscanthus rhizosphere microbial communities from Kellogg Biological Station, Michigan, USA - KBS Miscanthus M4-2 (SPAdes) (version 2) | ecosystem: Host-associated > Plants > Roots >...
TAGGACCAGAACCGGAAGACAAGGAAACAAAGGGGGACGATGCTGAGGCTCGCGCCGTGGCTTCGTGCGCCACTGCTGCTGTTCAGGCGTCCCGGAGTCGCGCTTGCGTTGCTGGCGGCCGCGTTCGTGGCCACCCTGCCGGCGGCGGCCGCGCCGCTCTTCCTCTCCTCGGCCCGCAACGCGGCGCTCGAGCACCAGATCGCCCAGGCCTGCCCGTGGACGGCCGGCGCACATCTGACCAGCTCGCTCGGGTACACCTTTCCGCTGCCCGACGGCGTGACCCCGCCGAACGACCCGGTCACCCTCACCGCCTACCGGGAGAACAAGGCGGCGAGCCTCACCCCGGCCGGCCTCACCGCTCCCGTCAACGCGCTGTGGCTCAACGCCGACACGGCGTCCACCGCCAAGTCCCTCGGCACCACCAACCTCATGGCCCGCGACGACTTCGCCCAGCACGTCAAGCTCCTCGACGGCGGCACGGGCGCCGGCGTGTGGGTGCCGGACCGGTTCGCCCGCGACGGCGGGCTGAAGGTCGGCGACAAGATCACCGTCATCGGGCACGGCGGCGTCGGCCGGAACGGCGAACGCGTCGAGGCCCCGGTCACCACCGTCCCGGTCGCGGCCATCTACGCCGACCTGCGCAGCGGCGCCCAGGATCCGTACTGGTGCGCGCACCGTCGCCTCTACGAGGGCGACCCGGGCCAGGAGTTCAGCAACCGGCCGATCCCGGCGCTGGTGCTCGTCGACAAGGCATCGTTCACCGACCTGCTCCACCTGAACGTCCCGGTCCACCAGGACTACGACTTCGCCCTCACCGACCCGCACCTGGACGTCGACTCGGCGGCGGCGCTGGCCACCAAGATCGTCAAGATGCGCAACGACCTGCGTGCCGACCCGCTGACCGCGCTGGACCTGCAGGGCTCGATGAAGCTGCCGGACTACGTGCCGCGCACCGATCTCGTCCGCACCAGCCTGGTCCCACCGGTGCTGTCGATCACCGCGGCGGGCGTCGGCGTGGGCCTGCTCGTGGTGGCCGCGGCCGCCCTGTTCTGGGTGCAGCGGCGCCGGCGTGAGCTCACGGTGCTGGCCGCGCACGGCGTCGGCCCCGGCCCGCTCGGGGTCAAGGCGCTGGCCGAGGCGTTCCCCGCGCTCGCCCTCGGCGCCGCCGGTGGCTGGTACGCGGCACTCCTGCTGGTGCGCTGGGCCGGACCGTCCGACGTGCTCACCGCCGACGCGACGCCACGCTCCCTGTACGCGGCCGCCGCTGCCCTCGTCGCCGCGCTGGCGGTCGCGGCGGTCGCGGCCGCCGCGAGGTCGCGCTCGCTCACCGACGTCGTCGGCCGGCACCGCCGGCTGCGGCTGCTGAGCCTGCCGTGGGAGTTGCTGCTGGTGGCCGCCGGCCTGGCGGCGTGGTTCCTGCTCGACAGCAGCCGGGCGACGTCGAACCAGTTCGGCGCCGTCGCCCAGGTGCCCGGAAAGCTGCTGATCGTGCCGATTCTGGTGATCATCGGCTGCGCGGCGCTGGCCGGCCGGCTCGGCGCCCGCTGGCTACGGCGGCGCGCCCGGCGGCCGGGGTCGCGACGCCCGGCGCTGTTCCTGGCCTCCCGCCGGCTCAGCCGGGAGGGCGCGATCGCCGCGATGCTGGCCGCCGCCACGGCGGTGCCGATCGCGTTCGCGGCCTACGGGGCCACGGTGAACGGCTCGGTCCGGGCGACCCTCGCCGCCGAGGCCACGTTCATGGTCGGCGCCGACGTCGTCGTGACGCTCGCCCAGCCGGCCGCGGTACCCCCCTCGCTCAAGGGCCGGGCCGCCGAGGTCATGCGGGTCACCGGCGTGATCGTCGGTGGGGTGCAGACCGACATCCTGATCATCGATCCGGACACCTTCGCCCGCGACGCGTTCTGGGACGAGCGCCCCATCGGCATGCCGCTGTCGGAGGCGATGGACATCGTCCGTGGCGGCGCCGCCGTCGGCGCCTGGCCCCTGCACGACGGCGACCTGGACATCAAATACCTGAACCGGACGATCCCGGCGATGACGGTGCGCGGGGTGACCGCCCTGCCGGCGAGCCAGGGCAGCTACCCGACGATGCTGATCAGCCGTGACGTCGCCGGCGACCTGCTCAACCGCGGCACGCCGCAGCTCTGGGTGCACGGCGACCCGGCGAAGATCCACGCAGCCGTGGTCGACGCCGGGCTGCCGCTGAGCCGGATAGCGGTGGCTCGCGACCTCTACGCCGACACCGTCTTCGAGGCGCTCACCTACACCTTCGACTACCTGGCCGCGCTGTCCCTGCTCACCGGCCTGATCACCGCCGTGGGCCTGCTGCTGTACCTGGAAAGCCGGGCGCCGGCGCACCGTCGCGGATACGCCTTGCTGCGCCGGATGCGCTTGCGGCCCGGGTCGCACCGGATAGCCCTGGCCGTCGAGCTGACCAGTCCGCTGATCGCGGGACTGATCGGCGGCATCGCGCTGGCCGGCGGGATCGTCGAGGTCCTCTCCAGCGAATTCGAGATCAACCCGGTGATGCCGCCGGGCACGGTGGTCGCCGTACCGTACGTCGCCGTCGCCGTGACGGCCGTCGCGGTCGCCGTGATCGCCCTGCTCGCCATCGTGTACGCCCAGCGCCGCGTCGGCCGGGCCACCCCCGCGGAGGTGCTGCGTGAGGTCGTCTGACAACGCCGTCGTCTGCCGCGACGTCGAGCGGGCCTACCACCTCGACGCGGCCGAGGTGCCGGCGCTGCGCGGCGTCGACCTCACGCTGCCGCGCGGCTCGTTCACCGCGCTGGTGGGCCCGTCGGGCTCCGGCAAGTCGACGCTGCTGCGCCTGCTGGCCTGCGTCGACAGGGCCGACAAGGGCGCGGTGCTGATCGACGGCACCGACGTCACGCGGCTGTCCCGCGGGCGCCGGGTGCGGCTGCGCCGCAAGCGCATCGGCTACATGTTCCAGAACCCGGCCGACAACCTGCTGGAGTACCTCAGCGTGCGGCAGCACCTCGTGCTCGGGGCGAAGCTGCGCGGCATGCGGGGCGTGCGCGGCGGCAAGGGCGGCGAGGTGGCGGCGATGCTCGACCGGCTGGGCCTCACCGACCGCGCCGACCACCTGCCGCACCAGCTCTCGGGCGGCGAGCAGCAGCGCACCGCGATCGGCTTCGCGGCGCTCGGTCCACCCGCGGTGCTGGTGGCCGACGAGCCGACCGGGCAGCTCGACCACGGCACCGTCGACTCGGTGCTGGCGGCGTTCGTCGCGCTGGCCGAGACCGGGGTCGCGGTGGTCGCCGCGACCCACGACCCGGCCGTCGCCAACCGCGCCGACCAGGTCATCCACCTCCGCGACGGGCAGGTCACCCCGTGACCGTCGTCGTGTCCAACCTGACGAAACGGTTCCGGCGCGGTTCCGAGACGGTGACCGCCCTGGACGACGTCTCCCTCGTGGTGAACCCCGGCGAGCTGACGGTGGCGGCCGGCCCGTCCGGGTCCGGCAAGACCACGCTGCTGTCGATCATCGCGGGGTTCGAGACGGCCGACGCCGGCTCGGTGCGCTTCGAGTCGCCGCTGCCTACCGGCGCCGAGCCGCTGTCGCTGACCTGGCGGCACCTGGCGTTCGTGCCGCAGGCGCTGGCGCTGCTCGACGAGCTGAGCGTGCAGGAGAACGTCGACCTGCCGGCGCTGCTCGACCCGGACGCCCCCGGCGGCGTGCCGGCCGAGGAACTGCTGGCCCGCCTGGAGATCCAGCAGCTGGCCGACCGGTACCCGAGCATGACCTCCGGCGGCGAGCAGCAGCGCACGGCGGTGGCCCGCGCGCTGCGACTGCATCCGGCCCTGTTGCTCGGCGACGAGCCGACCGGTCACCAGGACCGCGAACGCATCGACCTGGTCATCGGGCTGCTCCGGCAGCACGCGTACGGCGGGAACGTGGTGCTGATCTCCAGCCACGACGAGGCCGTCATCGCCGCCGCCGACCGGGTGCTGACCCTGGCCGACGGCCGGCTGGTGTCCGACCGGCGCGCGGGTTCAGCTCCCCTGCATCGCTAGCGCGCGCCGCGCCACGTCCTGGGGCAGCGCGTCGGCGAACGGGCCGGCCGGGCTGTCCACCAGCCAGACGTGCATCATCTCCGGCAGCGTGACCTCCGCCGTCAGGAACGGGCAGGTGCCGTACGGCGTCACCAGGCCGAACCCGGGCGGCAGCGGCCCGACGCAGATGTTGTGCGTGTGCCACGTCGTGGTCGCGCCGCCGATCTGCGGGCCGCGCTCGCCGGCGCGCGGCATCCGGAACACCACGCCCAGCAGTACCGACCGGTCGCCGGCCCGCGCGTAGACCAGCTGCTCCGGGCGGGCCGGGTCGAGTACCGCGCCGTCGTCGGAGCGCTGCTTGTTGTCGAAGTGGACGTCCAGGCCGTCGCCGGCGCGGTCGGGCTGGTAGCCGTCGGCGAGGGCCGCCGACACGTCGCGGTAGCGGGCCGACGCCGCCCGCACGGCCGCGACCAGCTCGGCCGCCGCCCGCTCCTGGCCGGGCGTCGTGCCGGTGGCCCCCGGTCGCATGATCACGCCGGCCTGGGCCCGGGCCAGGTGCTGGCCATCATGGTGATGCCCGGTACCCGGGCCGGACGCGGCCGCCGCGTCCTCGAGCGCATGCCCGGCGAACGCCGCGACCCACGATCCGACGCCGAACAGCACGCTCGCCGTCATCAGGAGCGCGGTCGCGGCGGTCCGCCGCCGGACGCCCACCGCCAGCCCCAGCGCCGCCAGCTCGACGAGTGCCGTCGCGAGCCCCACCTGGTCGGCCTCCTCGCCACGGGCGAGCGCGATGAGATAGGCCACCAGCGTCGCCAGCACCAGGGCGACGGTAAGGCCGCGCCACCGCCGTCCGGTGAGCGCCCGCACCGCGAGCCAGCCGTATGCCACCCCGCTGGCCAGGAACGCGACGGCGATCAGCCCGCCGCCGTGGCCCAACGGCAGCCCGAGGTGGATCACGGCGGACGCGGCCAGCAGCGCCGCCGCCCACCGCTCCCCGGTGCCGGCGGCAGCCCATCCGGCACGCAGGCGCACCGCCCAGGGGGCGCCCATGACCGCGTGCGCCGCCACCACGCGTGCGCCGGGCAGTATCAGTACGGCCGCCGCCAGCAGCGCGCCGACCGCCGCGACGTGGTCCGGGGCGAACCCGGTCAGGAAGTCGTTCATGCCGTGGCCCGCTGTCGCGGCGCGGCGAACTCCAGCACCCCGAGCACGATCAGGGCGACGGGCAGCGCGAGCCGCATGAGCAGGCCGGTCAGCGTCACCGTCACCTGCAGCTGCGGTACCAGGGCGAGCAGGCCGTTGGCCGCGAACGCGTAGACGAACACCGTCTCCATCGCGATCACCACCGCCCACGCCCAGCGCCGGCCGCGCGCCACCGCGAACGCCAGCACCACCTGCGCCACCGGACCGATGAGCGCGGGCACCGCGTGCAGGGGGCTCGCCATCACCACCCCGAGCCCGAGCGCACCCAGCACGCCCGCCGACGCCTGCAGCACGAGCAGAACAAATCCGACGTCGGCCCGACCGGAGGCCGGGGCCGAACCACGTCCCGACGTTCGCATGCATTCAGGGTCGCGAATGATGGTGAGCCGCCGATGAGCCGTTCATGAGAGCCTGATGAGAATCAGGCCAGCGGCAGTTCGGCGACGAACGAGGCGCCACCCTTGCCGTTGTTCGCGGCGAGGATCGTGCCGCCGTGGGTTCGCACGATCGTCGCCGCGATCGCGAGGCCCAGGCCGGCACCGCGGCCCGTGCGGGCGGCGTCGCCACGCCAGAACCGCTCGAAGATCAGCTTCTCGGCGCCGGCCGGCAGGCCCGGGCCGTCGTCGGAGACGTGCACCTGGGCGACGGGACCGCGCTGCGTCACCGCCACCCACACGTGTGTCCCGTGCTTGGCCGCGTTCTCGACGAGGATCCACAGCAGCTGGGTCAGGCTGTCCGCGTCGCCGGACACGGCCGGCACCGGCGTCGCGGAGCACGAGATCTCCCGCTCGGCGAACACGTCCCCGGCCCGGCGGCAGACGTCCTCGGCGAGCTCGGCCAGGTCGACGGGCTTGCGCACGAGCGGCTGACCCGCGTCGGCCCGGGCCAGCGTCAACAGGTTCTCGACCAGGCGGCTCATCCGCTCCGACTCGGCCGCGATGTCGCGCACCGCCGCCTCGCGATCTTCCGGCGCCGCCGACGGGTGGGCGAGCAGGAACCCCGCGTTGTGCCGCACCGACGTCAGCGGCGTGCGCAGCTCGTGCGACGCGTCGGCGGTGAACCGCTGCTGCGCGGCGAACGCGGCCTGCAGCCTGTCGAGCATGCCGTTGAAGCTGCCGGTGAGCTTGGCCAGCACGTCGCGGCCGCGCGCGGCGGGCAGGCGCCGGCCCAGGTCGGCGGAGCGGCCGATCTCGTCGGTGAGTGCGGCCAGCGAGCGCAGCGGGCGCAGCGCCCGCCCGGCCACCACCCAGATTCCGGCCGCCGCCACCCCGAACGCCAGCACCGCGTAGATGAAGACCAGCCCGAAGATCCCCTGCCGGTCCTCGCGCAGCTTGCGAGTGGTCTGCACGGCGACCACGTACCCGCCCTCGACCGGTCGCACGTGCACCCGCACCCGCTCCCCCGACCGGTCCGCGACGTCGACGGTGGCGGCCGCCGAACCGTCGCGGGTCGCCCTGGCCAGCACGTCGGCGTCGACCCGTGGTGGCAGCCCGGTGGCGACGAGCAGCGCACCCTCGCGATCGAGCAGCACGACGTAGATCTCGCCACTGACCCCGGGATCGGTCGCTCCGGGCGGCACCGGCTGCGGCGCGGCGGGCAGCCGCAGGCCGTCGGCCGCCTGGGTGGCGCGCTGCGCCAGCGCGTCGTCCTGGTTCTTCGGCACTCCGGCCGCGAGCAGCGCGAACACCAGGGCGCAGAACGCCGCGAGGGCCACCGTCACGACGCCGAGGCCGAAGAGCGCGATGCGGGCACGGATGGACATCAGTCCTGCCGCAGCACGTAGCCGACACCGCGCACCGTGTGCAGCAGCCGCGGCTCGCCCAGCTTGGCCCGCAGGTAGCCGACGTACACGTCGACCACGTTGGACGTGCTCACCAGCTCGCTGCCCCACACCGCCGCCAGCAGTTGGTTGCGCGTGAACACCTGCCGCGGATGCCGCACGAAATGCCGCAACAGGTCGAATTCGAGCGCGGTCAGGGTGAGCGGTCGCCCGCCGCGACGCGCCTCGCGCGCCGCCGGGTCCAGCGCGAGGTCCGCGAACGAGAGTTCCGCGCGCGCGGCCGGCATCTTCCGACGAAGCAATGCGCGGACGCGGGCCAGCAGCTCGTCGTAGGCGAACGGCTTGACGAGGTAGTCGTCGGCGCCGGCGTCCAACCCGGCGACCCGGTCGGGGGTGGCGTCGCGCGCGGTCAGCATCAGGATGAGGACGTCGTGCCCCTGCTCCCGCAGGCGGCGGCACACGGCGAGGCCGTCGATGCCCGGCAGCATCACGTCGAGGACCACCACGTCGGGGCGTTCGCGGGCAGCCGCGGCCAGCGCGCCCGGGCCGTCGGCGGCCACCGTGACCCGGTGCCCGGCGTACTCCAGCGCCCGGCGCAGCGACGCGGCGATCGGCGCGTCGTCGTCTACGACCAGCACGTGGTTACCGTTGTGCATCGCGGCACAGCGTAGGCCCGTGATGCTCGGGTTTTACAGCAGTGACCGGCGTGGCTACAGTGGCCGCAGGCCGCGACGCTACGCAAGCCGTTGATCACGTTGGGGGACGCTGTGGACGCCGAATCCCTCGCGAGCCGCCTGGCCGCCGGATTGGTTCGGGTTGCCGTCACCGCGCAGAACGACACGGTGGCGCCCGACGAGGATCCGCACATCGAGCGCACGATCGCCCAGCAGCAGATGCTGCTGCTGATGGCCCGCCGCGCCGAGACGTACCGGCTCACCGAACTGGCCAGCCTGCTCGGGATGACTGTGCCGATAGCGGTGTCCACCAGCGGGGCGCTGGCCCGGGAGGGCCTGGTGCGGATGCGGCCGTCGCCGTCGTACGCCCCCGACGAGGTGCGCATCGAGCTCACCGCACGCGGCCGCAGCGCCGTCCCCGACCTGGCGAACTGGGCCGACGCGCTGCTCGGCGAGGTGGAGTACCTCGACGAGAAGGCGCAGGAGCACGTGTTGCGGCTGGTCACCGAGCAGATCGCGGCGCTGCAGCGGGCCGGGCGCATCCCGGTGACGCGAATCTGCCTCACCTGCCGGTACTTCGACGGATACGCCCACCCGGGGACCAACGAGCCCCACCACTGCCACCTGGTCGGCGCCCCGTTCGGGTACCGCGAGCTGCGTCTGCGCTGCCCCGAGCAGACCCCTCCGCCCAACTGACGCACGCATCTGTCCAGCAACGGACATCGTCGAACCCATCGCGCCGCCTCCACCGTGATGCACGGGTAACGGCGGCGCTGGGAATCCATCCGGACCCTTCGCCGCCGTCCCCAATGGACTGACAGGTGAGAGGGATAGACGATGAGGACGATCGGAAAGCTTCTGCTGGCGGTGGTGCTGCTGGCGGTCGGTGGCGTCGCGGGTTTCGTGGTCGCGACCAGGACCGGTGGGGACGTGCCGCTGAAGCTGGCGTCGAACGACACGAACACGGCCAAGACCCTGAAGTTCCAGCTGGTGCCGAGCTCGGACCAGCTGCGCAAGTGCATGCCGCACGCGAAGGTCAACGTGCGGGTCGAGCTGACCACCGACGAGGTGGGCTTCGACACTGTCAAGTTCGACGCCAGCGGGCTGCCGCCGAAGACGTCGTTCACGGCGTTCCTGCTCGAGGTGCCCGCGTCGCCGTTCGGTGCCGCCGAGTACTTCGTCGACGTCAACAGCGACAAGTACGGCAAGGCGCACGTCGAGGCCAAGCTGATCGCCGAGGAGGCGTTCTCCTCGACGCTGGTGGGCAAGGACCGCATCCGCAAGGAGCTCAACCACATGGGCATGTGGTTCGCCGACCCGGCCGACGACGACTTCTGCTTCGGCAAGGGCAAGGGCGCGGTGACGCCGTTCGACGGTGACGACGAGGCGGGCGTCCAGGCCTTCAACTCGGCCAACGCGCTGCCGGGTGCGCCGCTGCCGTAGGGCCGAACCGACAGCAATCCTGGTCCCGAATGGGTGCGATATCACCCATTCGGGACCAAGATCCGTTAGGAAAGGCCCGCGCCGCGGGTTGCTTCGCGGTTTTCTTCAGGTGCGAACCGGGTGCGCCGAAGTGCACGGCCGGAAGACACGCGAAACCGGGGGGCACGAAATGGTCAGCAATCTGCGCACGATGGTCATGGCCGGCGCCGTGGTGGCCGGCGCCGCCGCGGCCCTGGCGACGGCGTCGCCCGCCACGGCCGGATCCGCGCCCGCGCTCACCAAGCAGGTCGCCTTCGCCCGCGACGGCGCGATCTACCTCAGCAAGGGTGCCGCCGAGACCACGCTGACCCCGGCCGCCGGCAACAGCCGCCCGCGCTGGGCGCCCGACGGCCGCACGCTCGCCTACCTGCACGGCGGCGAACTGTGGCAGATGAACGCCGACGGCACCAACCAGCACCGGGTCACGCCGGGCCGCGCCGCCGGGCCGGCCTACTCGCCGGACGGCCAGTGGATCGCCTACTCGGCGCCGGCCTGCCTCGGCGGCCCCGGCGTCTACCGGGTGCGCGCGGCCGCGCCGCACAGCGCGCCCGAGGTGCTGTTCCCGGCGGCCTGCCGCAGCGAGGCGCTGCCCGCCCCGACCGCGCCCGACGCGACGGGCACCGGCCCGCTCGTCGAGCGGCTGCGCTACGACGACGCGATCGCCTGGTCGCCGGACGGTACGAAGATCGCCTTCCGCGGCGGCGACTGCGACAGCGTCTACGACAACTGCCTCACGATCGGCACGATCGCCACGGGTACGGAGCGCGCCCTTGCCGCCTTCGGCGGCGGCGGCGCCGACGACGGCTACGCCGTGGTGCCGGCCTTCCGCCCGGACGGGGCGAAGGTCGCCTGGACCGCGTACACCGGCGACGCCGTGCGCGTGATGGAGGCGGCGGCCGACGGCAGCGGGCGGCGGCAGGTGGGCGCGGCCCAGGACCGCGAACTGGCCTACGTCGATGCCGGCCGCGCGCTGGTCACCGCCCAGTACCGGGGCCGCTCGACGGTCATGCTGCTCGACCTGGCGTCGGGCCGCCGGACCCCGCTGACCCAGGGCTCCCAGCCGGCCGTGCGCCCGTAGGCACGGTCAGGCCGGTAGCCGCACGGTGAATGTGGAGCCCTGGCCGGGTTTCGAGGCCACGTCGATCGTGCCGCCGTGCTCCTCCACAATCCGGCGGGAGATCGTCAGGCCGAGGCCGGCGCCCTGCACGGCCGCGGTCGTCGCCTGGCTGGTGCGGAAGAACCTGTCGAACAGGCGCGGCACGTCCTCCTCGTCGATGCCGACGCCCTCGTCGGTCACCGCCACCTCCACCTGGCCGGGCAGTCGGCGGCCGCACACCCGCACCGCACCGCCGTCCGGACTGAACTTGATCGCGTTGCTG
>Ga0207677_10002088_pt1 | contig 10520 bp, 10 predicted proteins | sample KBSMisM42_FD_184311 | JGI IMG/M metagenome (GOLD analysis project Ga0207677, IMG submission 184311) | Miscanthus rhizosphere microbial communities from Kellogg Biological Station, Michigan, USA - KBS Miscanthus M4-2 (SPAdes) (version 2) | ecosystem: Host-associated > Plants > Roots >...
AAAAACCGGTCAACCTGCACCGGGCATTGGAGCGACTGCGCTCCGTCAAATTACAAATGACCAGATTAACCATGATGATCCGTCCGGCGTGGCCTATTTCTACAATGAAGCGGGTAAAAAGGTGTTCATTGGTATCGATCCCACGAATAACAAACCAATCATGGGCAACGATCCGAGTGTGATTACGGGAAAACTTCCCGAAAAACCGCAGCCCAAGATTACCGATGTTCCCAAGGCTGGGCCCGGTGGTACATTCGCTGGTACGCCCGCTGCATGGGTAGCTGGTAAAGCCGGGAATCTCATCAATACACTGTTTAATCGTAATAATGCAGCAGCTCAGGCGCGTCAAGATGCCATTAACCTTGATAACGCTCAGAAACAAGCACAGGCTCGTGCTGCAGCCGATGCTATAGCGGCTCACAATCAAGCAGTTGCACAGGCGAAACTCTTACCCGTATTCCGCGCCCCTACGCCCACCCCAGCTCCTGCGCCAACTAATCAGTACCAGTTACCCGCGCTACCAGCTCCGAGCCCGTTACCGGGAGGTTCTGGTGTGTCTACGCCATCTAGTACCGGCAACTACCAGAAAGATGTCTTAAACCTTGGGCGGTCACTCGGCGGGTTGTTGTAATGGCGTTCGATCTTAATGCCTTTGACCAGCAATATGGTACTTCCAATAACGTCGTTAAAGAGAATGCCGCGCTTAACAGTTCTGCCGGAGTAAGCAGCGCCCCCAAGGCTCCCGGCTTCCTCAGTCAAGTCGGTCATTCACTCGCAACTGCAGTACCGGCCGTAGCGGGCGCGCTGTATCACGGTGTCGTTGATCCATTCTCCCACTTAATCGAGAATAATGTTAACGCCGCTTCCCAGGGCTCCAATGCCGACAAGATTAATGCGCGGCGACAAGCACTGGATGCACAGTACAACCAGCTTCTCAAGCAATACTCGAGTAAGCAGATAACCAAAGCACAGTTTAATGCAGCGGCCCAGAAGCATATTGCAGTTAGCCAGGCGCTATCAAACGAAGCCCAAGGCAACATTGATAGTGTAAAGTCTACTGCGCAGATGCTTCCTGACGCCGCTCAGGCCGCCGCAACAGCTCTTACGCTTGGTGCCGGTGGGTTAGAGCTAGGAGCGGCTAAAGCGGGTGCTGAGGCTCTGGGTGCGCGTGTAGCGGGTAAGGTCGGCGCCAAGGTAGCCGGTAAAGCGGTACAAGGTGTATCGGATGTCATCGGTGCCGGTAAGGGCATGGGCGGAAACCTGGTTACCCAGTTGCCCGGTAAGATCGTTCGCAATGCGGTTGTAACGCAACCGACTGTCCAGTTCGCAGCCCAGGCCGGAAATGATGCGAGATCGGGCAATCTTCCCGCCATTGGAACTGATGCCGCATTACTCGCAGCTCCGGGCGCTCTCGGTCTAGCCGGTAAGGGCGTGAAAGCCGTATTGCCTGCGATCAAGGATGCCCTTCATGGTACGAATGCGGCCTTAACTGATGCATTCGGGGTAAATCGGGTAAAGCAGTTTCTCGCAGAGAATGCGAATAACCCGCAAGCCGTAACCACGCTTAAACAGATGGAACTATTTACCGAGGACCAGCCAGCTGTTAAGAGTGGGAGCATTTCTGCTGGTGATTTCCTGCGCCAACATTTCGCTGAAGCACTGAAACTTGATCCCAAGACTACACCGCTTAACGAGGTAGTGGCGAAATTTGATACCTACGCCAAGAATGACGCCGCGCTACAATCTTGGCTCAAGGAACACCCGCAAGCCGGCAATGTCGTGGTATCACATGACTTCACGTCGGCCCTGCCCAACGTCGTTAACCGGTTGAAGGCTGTTGAGGGCGCTGATGCAGCTACCCGTGTTAGCGAGGTCAACAAGGCCCTAGATGAAGCGGGCATCAAGAACCCGAGCATACGCGATAAGGTAGGCGGCTTGGTATTCGAGGGTGCAAGCGCTAAGCAGATAACCGCAGAACTCAAGCAAAAGCATATTATTACAACACCAAAGGGACTACTTGACAAGGGTTATATTGCCACCAATGGACCCAAGAATATTGCGTCGCTACCAGGTAAAGAGGTAGCAACGGAAGCCGGGATGCCGGTAGTGGGGAGTAACCCGCACGGAGTACTTGGCAAGGTGGGCACCGCACTTGATCGGGCCGGCGTAGGACTCAAGACCACCAACCCGAAAGATACATCAGCTGCAATCACGTCAAACCTGAATACTCGTCTTGAAGGCACCGATTTCGCAGGTAGAGGCAGCGACATAATGCGCATCTTGCATACCGCTACTAGCAAAACCAAGGGTATATTCGACCCTCGGTTACTTCGTGCTACGACCGGTGGATTAGTCCCGGGCGCTGTGAGCATCGAACATGAGCTTAACGTCTCACCCAAGGAAGCCAAGCAAATCCTGTCAGCCGTGAAGAGTGCTTATGCGGATGTCCCGCTCGGTACACGCTCGCTTGGTGAAAAGCTGACCGATCAAGCCATTAAATACATTCCACCGATGGCCAGCTACCTCAAGGCACAAGGATACGGCAAGTTCAGCATGAACCCGTTCTTCTGGGCTAAACAGGCAACCAAGGGCGAGTTCATTGCGCAAGCAGAGACAGGCGGAAAAGCCGTAAATGCTGGGCGCATTCTTAACAGTCTTCTCGGAACTGCACCGAAAGATGAAACCATGACGCTCATTCGTAACTCTGGATTATTCAGTAAATCCGGTATGGCCGGCGGGGAAGCGGACTTCATGGGTAACCTGGCCCCCGAGTTAGGCGCAAAAATCACTGGCCCCGAAGTATCCGGATACATCCAGCAATCCATGGGTCAAGCGGCGGAGCAGTTTGCCAAGAACAATGGCACAACCGTAAAGGATATTCTTGAGTCCAAGAATGGCGAGACACACCCACTTAAGAGCGAATTTGATCACCTCATGGAAATGGTGGTCGGATATCCAAAGGGGAGTAACGCGCTCAACACGAATCTAGCAAAATCCTTGAACGTCCTGGTATTCCCGTCGAGATTTGAAACCAAGGTTGCCATGGCGGCGGCGCACTACTTCACTGCGCAACCCAAGATTGTCCAGCTTGCCATGATCAACTCCACACTTAAGGCGAATGCTTGGGCCTCATCGCCCGAAGGCCAAAAGTGGCAAAAGGACAACGCTGATCTACTGGGTATCATTAACTATTTTAGTCCCACACACTCGATAGATGCCGTTGTCAACTTTGCCAAATCTGGCGACGCGGGCGACCTTGGCCAAGTTGGCGGTATGCCGTTTGGCGTGATAACCACGATACTTAAGAATCAGGGAGTAAAGCTTCCGACTGCCGTAACAGGAAGCGACACCAACCCGGCCACCGGGGAAGCATATATACAGAAACTACCGGCAAGCACGAAAGCCAGGATACAACAGGGAATCACTGATCTGGTTGGCCAGATGTTCAGTTTCCCGGGTGCAACGGTTGGCCTGCCCAGTAAGACGAGTGTTATCCAGAGCGTGCCTGGACTCAAGATAAACCCGAAAGAGCAGAATATCGTGAAACCGGAAGTCGCGCCAACCATTACGCCGGGCAACGGATCGCCCAGTACAATCACGGCACCCAAGGGATTCACCGCTACACCGGCAAGTATTCGGTCAAATGTACAACCAATTTACCGGCCAGGACGCGCAATCCGGTCAAAGGTGCATGCGGTTAAACCGAGTTAAGGCATCAACCGATCGTGTAGGTTATCTACGGAAGATTGAAGATTGGTTGTGTTTTCTTTTAGGACGGTGATGTCTGTACCGATATTTTCAACATCATTGGTTAGCGCTGAAATTTTTTTGCCAATAGACCAGAACATGAAAACTTGTACTAGAACCACAGCTGAAAATCCGGCAAATAAATAAATGGTTTGTCGCTTAATGGAGCTCTTGGTTACCAGGAAGTACGCAACAACAATTAATGCCAGTACTAGAGAAATAAAAACGACTTCCGGCGAACCTAAATGAACTACCTGCTCCTGAGATGGATTGGCTGTATTGATATAGATCTCCCCTCACGTTAACCAATATCCCCCAAACATTATTCCGCGTCAACAGTCATCCTGCGATCGACTAGGAGCAACTAATGACAATAAGCGAACTCGAGCGAGCACTGCAATCATGCAATCCCGCTCTGCATATCAAGCGAACTGCTAGTGGCAAGGGCGCCGTCCACCTGGGCAATCGGTTTATCTGCCGGATCGACCAAGGAGAGGTGACGCTCTATAACCAGTGGCGCTGGGATCAGGGTGAAAACCAGCAATTTGCCACCCCGCTTAACCCGAAAGGCTGGCACAAGTATCGCCACATGCTCAAGCGTGGACGCGCGGAACTAGCCCGCATCTTGTACACGCAGCGAGTCATTGCTCTAGCCGATATACCAACCGTAACTTGGGGAACCAAATAATGGATCGAGATTTACAAATATCACACGTTAAGGCATTTCGCCGAGAAGCAGACGCACTCATGAGCAGTGCTAAACATTTAGCCGAGACATATGGGCCGAGCCGGGCGTTCTCCTTAATGTTCACGCACGCCGAATTGTCAAAAATGTATGGCGGAAAGCGCCTTGAGGAACTAGGTTCTGAGTTTCCAGCTGAATTAGCAGATAAAGCAGAGGCAAGATAATGATCAAACCAACAGGTCGGCGCTTACTCGTAGAAGCTGTGCCGCCGAAAGAAGTAACCACGAGATCCGGCATTCTTGTCTCTCCCGGCTGGAATGCTGCACCAGAGAGCGTCCAGGGCAAAGTACTGGCTATAGGACCGGATGTTCTTGAAACCAAGGTGGGCGACATCGTACTGACACCACAGTTCGCGCCTACTCAGGCCAAAGAAAATCCCGGTGATACAACGTTCATTTTGCCAGAAGAAGATGTACTGGCCTACATAACTAACGATTAGTAATTTGTCAAGTTATACATCCTGCAGATACACCCGTATCACTAAATCAAAGGAACGTCAATGCCAGAAGTAACTGACACTACCGAAAAGGTAGAAACTGTTGCTCCAGTGGTGAACGGAACCGATACGCCCGATGGCGCCGCGACCGCTACACCCGAAGTAACGGCCGAAACACAAACACCCAAAGAAGTCGAGGAAGCCCGTAAAGAGCGCGATCAAGCGCGAATGCGAGCCAATCAACTGGAAAACGAAATCAAAGCCGCCAAGGAAGCAGCTGATGCAGCGGAAGCAGCCAGGCTGAAAGAGGCGGGCAAATATGAGGAGCTGGCCGAAAAGCTCCAGCGCGAAAAGGAAGAGCGAGAAGCGGCTGAGGCAAAGAAACTTGCCGACCAGCAGGCCGCTGACGAGGAAGCCGCCCGAACGAAACGGGCCGATGACCTCCGCCAATCTGTACTAGACAAGTTCCCCAAGAACGTACAGGAAATGGCCAACAAACTGGACCTCTGGTGGGGCAGTGCTACCACTGAAGCCGATGCCCAGGCGCAACTCGAATCAAAACTTCAGGCACTCCAGACCACTCTCCCGGTCGTCGAAGACCCTGAACCGGAAATACACGGCAACAACGGGCTAGGGGAACCCGAACTCACTGAGATCGACAAACTCAAAACTCTCAGTGCCGCAGAAATGCGCAAGGTTCTCCCTGTAGCGCCCGGCCGCTAATCAAAACAGTCCGAAACCAATAACGAAAGAAAATCAAATAAATGGCAACAACTAATAACTTAACTTCGACAACCTCACTGTCGGCAAAGATGGCGGTCTATTATGACCGAATGATGCTTGACCGGTTGCGCGCTGATCTGGTATTTCACAAGTTCGGTCAGAAAAAGAATCTGCCGGCCAACAGCGGTAAGATCGTGCAGTGGTTCCGTCGCACAGACCTCGTCGGTGGTTCCAGCGGGTCCAGTGATCCAACCTTCACGGCTCTATCTGAAGGCGTGGTACCGACTTCTATCGGTCTGTCTGCGACCTCCATCAGTGCGCAGCTTAGCCAGTATGGTGACTACACTCAGACTTCAGACCTCATCCAGTTGACCTCGATCGACGATGAAATTGAAGCAGCGGTGGACGCCCTTGGATGGCGCGCTCAACAGCTCGTGGACGGTTTGGACCGCGCGATCTTGGATGCTGGTACGAACGTGGCCTATGCAAATGGCAAATCGCCACTATCGGCAGTGTACTCGACTGACGTGCTCACTGGCGCAGAAGTCCGCAAGGGCGTGCGCTTGCTCAAGACGGTAAATGCTCGTCCGTTTGACGGGGGCCTGTTTGTCTGGATTATCCACCCGAACAACAGTTACGACCTCCAGGGCGACACGGCCTCCGGCGGCTGGGTGAATGCGAATACCTATGTCGCGACGACCGACGTGGAAGCTGGTGAAATTGGTAAGTTCGGCGGCGCAAGGTTCATCGAGACTACCCAGGTGTCTAACACTACGACCGGTACGTCTGGAAGCTCGCATGTCTACAGCACTCACTTGCTCTCGCAAGGTGCATTTGGTGTCGTGGACTTCGATGGTGGCGTGCACACGTACGTCAAGAAATCCGGCGAACAGGATACGAGTAACCCGCTCAACCAGTACGCCACGGTCGGATTCAAGCTTACCTACGCGAACAAAATGCTCGATGAAAATCGGCAAGTTACGTATAAGGTGGGTAGCGGCAACTAGCCAAGTTCTCAGTCTGATCAACTCCGATTATCCCCTCACTAACGAGGGGATTTTTGGTTCTCATAGTGATTTCGATTAGGAGCAAATATGGAGCAACGTAAAGCCAAGATTGGCGTGGGCATCGTTACATACCGCCGACCCGGATATTTCCGAGTAGCGATTGAAAGCGTTAAGAAGCACCTACCTTTTATTAACGAACTGGTGGCCTACCACGACGGGTATTTCCGCGATGATGACAGAAGGATATATCTGGATTACGCAGGCATCTTGAGCAACGGGCACGAGAACCTCGGTGTCGCACACGCGAAGAATCAGGTAATACAGCAACTACTCGACCGAGGTTGCGATTACTTGTTCGTCATGGAAGATGACATGGAAATCCTAGACCGACGCGCTATCGTCGGCTATCTCGCGGCTCACCGAATAACCAATATCCCGCATCTCAACTTCCATGGTCACGGCGACAACCTATATGGCCCGCCCATGTACGAAGCCGGACCACTGGCTTACTGGCCAAACGCGGTTGGCAGTTGGTCCTTCTATACCCGCGAAATCTTTGAACAAGTTGGTCTGATGGACGAGCATTTCGTGAATGCCTACGAGCATGTAGAACACTCGTGGCGTATATACCGCGGAAAACTCGACTATGGCATCTGGCCTGACGTAGTGGGCAGCGAACTGTGGATACGCGCTCAAGCCGGTGCGCTCGAGAACAGTTCAATCCGCGACGAAGACGGTAACTGGCACAAGCGCATAGAGGATGGCTTGAATTACTGGAAATCCATTGATCCAGATTGCCCGGCGAACATGCCCAATTGGGACGCGCAGAGGTGAAGACGGCCCTCGTAACTGGCTTCACGGGGCAAGATGGCACCCTGCTTTCCGAGTATCTATTAAGCCTGGATTATCGTGTAATCGGGCTTGTCCGTCGGATCAGTGGCGAAAGAATCACCCGCATTAGCCACCCAAATCTCGTCATCTTCGATGGAGATCTAACGTCGGTGGCGTCGCTCATTGATTGCGTCGCCAAGTATCCGCCCGATGAAGTATACAACCTGGCTGCCCAAAGTCATGTGGCAACCAGTTTCCAGCAACCAGATATGACGTCGATGGTTGACTACCTGGGGCTAATGAACCTGGTGACTGCGCTAAAGACACTACGCCAACTACCAAAGCTTTACCAGGCGTCCAGTTCCGAAATGTACGGCACGGGCCACAATGAACCGATCAACGAGAATACGCCGTTTAATCCAAACAGCCCATATGCGATCGCTAAGACTGCCGCACATTATTACATAAGAAGCCTGAAAAGTCAAGGTTGGTTCGCATGCGCCGGCATCCTGTTCAACCATGAATCGGAGATACGCGGACACGACTTTGTTACCCAGAAAATTGCAAAAGCGGCGGCCACTGATCAATTCGTCGAACTGGGCAACATTTTCGCCAAGCGGGACTGGGGATACGCACGTGATTATGTAAAAGCTATGCACCTGATGATGCAACAACCGGAGCCAGATGAATACGTGATTGGCACCGGCGTTGCCCATACCGTCATGGACTTTGTAGATGAAGCTTCAGCTTGCATCGGTAAGCCGCTGGCAGTGCTTACTTCCAAAAAGTATATGCGTCCCCTAGATGTATCTTGCCTAATCGCTGATGCCAGTAAGGCCAAACGAGTACTGGGCTGGGAGCCCACGGTCACATTCAAAGAGTTAGTCAAATTAATGGTAGATCACCAAAAGGAGTTACATGAAAACAATCACTAAATGCCGCAGCTGCTCGAGCGAAAGCCTAGTCCAGATCATTAATCTGGGCAACCAGTATATTTCGGACTTCCGCGATGACAATGTGATGCCGCCGAAATATCCGCTTGAGGTTGTCTACTGCGACGACTGCAAGCTCGTACAACTGCGGCATACTGTTCCGTCCGGTGAGATGTATCACGAGCGGTACGGCTTTAAAAGTGGAATAAGTGACTCGATTAAAGATGATCTGCGGGAGGTCGTGGAGCAGGCGCTCGCAAAGAAACCCGACGCCTCTAGTTGGCTTGACATCGCTAGTAATGATGGTACACTATTATCTTTTGTACCCAAGCAAATCTATCGCGCCGGCGTCGACCCGATTACCAAGCTTTGCGAGGAAGCAGAGAAACATGCCGATCGCATTGTTAACGGGTTCTTCCGATCAAATGATTTCGATGAACCGTTCGACATTATCACCAGCATATCTATGTTTTACGATCTCGATGACCCGAACCGGTTTGTACGTGAGGTCAAGGATACACTCGCCAACAAGGGCATCTGGGTTATCCAACAAAACTATCTACTCACGACACTCCAGCTTGGCGCGATCGACAACATCTGCCATGAGCACCTTGAATACTACACACTGATGTCACTGCGAGCATTGCTCGACCGACATGGGCTCGAGGTATTCAAATGCTCAACGTCGATGGTGAACGGCGGGTCTATCCGTACCTTTGTTGCCCGGAAAGGCGATTACCCTATAGGTGCGAGCGTTCACCGCTTAATGGGACTTGAGCGGAAAGCCGGACTTGACGGTCTCGACGCCTACCAGTCATTCGCGGATAAAGCGATGAGCAATATAACCGCGCTCCATGATCTCGTGTATGAGCTAGCCAACCAGGATAAGTCGATTTACATATATGCCGCGTCAACTCGCGGTGCCACGATCTGGCAGGCAGCGGGGATAGGCCCGGAACAAGTGATATGCGCGGTCGAGCGTAACCCTGCGAAAGTAGGCGCTAGATTCTCGGCGATAGGGATACCGATTATCTCGGAGGAATATGCTAGACACCTAAAACCAGATTATATGCTTATCGGCCCGTGGTTTTTCGCTGATGAAATCCTCGAGCGTGAAAAAGATCTCCTGGCGACCGGCACCAAGGCAATCGTGCCACTACCGGAACTCCGAACCATATGAATAAGCTTGGAATTCAACATTGGTATGCATGGGCTGGGGGATTCCTCGAGGGTGAGGGTTGCTTCCAGTTACAAAAGATGAAAGGGCATGCCGATTATGTTCGGTGTATGAGAATTTCTGCGGGGCAACGAAAAATTCAACCACTTCAAAAGCTGCAACAGTTATTTGGGGGGAAAATCCGCGAACAACAAAAAATGGGGAGGCCGATGTACGTTTGGGTAATTGATGGCGGCGCTGGCGCATTAAGTGTACTACCGCACGTGATGCCCTACCTGATAGGCAAGAGAGAGGAAGCAGAGGCCTTGTTGGCATTCGCAAGAACATACCGAGGGCCGATGGGTCCGGCGAAGCTCGATAACGATGTGATCACCCATAGATTGAGCTTAATAGAGCGCCATCGCATGGGGAGACTGGCTTCGGTATGAATGTTTTATCAATCTATTGCCCGACGTACAAGCGCCCCAAGGTGCTCCAGGCTGTAGCGGACAACATCGCAGCGGTAACCACAACGCCGTATACGCTGTACTTCGGGCTTGAACCGGGGGACACCGAGACCATTGAAGCGGCGAAAGCAACGGGTGCGCGGGTAATCATAAACACCGGAAACCCGGGTTACTCAGACACTCTGCAGACCATGTATGAGCAATCCGACGAGCCATTCTTCTTCCCGGCCAATGACGACTTTACATTCTTGCCGGGGTGGGAGCTCGGCGCGCTTGCCATGCTAGACGAGCAACTTGATCTCATGGTTGTCGGGCTATCCGACGGTAACCCAAGTACCAACTATTCCACAATCAACATCGTTCGCCGGTCATACATAGAAACGGTATCCGGGGTAATCGATATGCCGAATCGCGTGCTTTACCCGTACCATCACAACTTCAGTGATACCGAGTTTCACGCTACTGCGATCAAACGG
>Ga0207677_10002089_pt1 | contig 10515 bp, 19 predicted proteins | sample KBSMisM42_FD_184311 | JGI IMG/M metagenome (GOLD analysis project Ga0207677, IMG submission 184311) | Miscanthus rhizosphere microbial communities from Kellogg Biological Station, Michigan, USA - KBS Miscanthus M4-2 (SPAdes) (version 2) | ecosystem: Host-associated > Plants > Roots >...
GATTGCTGGCCGGCCAGCAATCCCATAGCTCAAGAAACTTGTGCGTCTTGCCGGTCCCTTTGCGGCCGGTCAGACAAACGCATTTGGCGACGTGGTTGAAATTCACGCGGCCGCCTTTCGCTTCATGTCGGCAATGGTCCAGCCGCGCTTGTGAATGTGACCCATGACCTGTTTGCGGGCCTGGTCTTCGTTGCGGGCCGTGCCGGTGCAGAGCATCTTGTTCCGCTGTTGGTTGGCGGTAATCACTGTCAATTCAAATGTGAATTTTTTCCTCATGCCGGCTTGGGCGGTGCAGATAATTTTTGGATCTCAATCACGACCAGGAATTGCGACGTGGTCCATCCTATCAGGCCAAGGACCAGCGCCGCTTCCGGTGCGTATTGCATGTTCGCTCCATATTTCTTGGCCGTCCCCATAGCACCCATTTTTAACAGGTTGCTGGTCTCCGCCGGCATCTTGGACAGCTCACCAATTTTTTTGATCGTCTCCGGAGTGGCCCCGCGCTGGCCGGCCATGTATTTTGTGACCATGGAGGAAAGGCCGTCTAGGGCTTTGACGGCTTCTTTCGCGATTGCCTCAATATCCTCTGGAGGCACAGGAACAACAGGTGCCGGCACAGGCGCAGCTTGAGACGCAGCCAGGGAAGCCGAACCGTCTTGTGGGCCACCACCCGGACCAGATGCCGGGCCGCTTGCCGGAAACTGTTGGCGTTTGGGACCTCGCTTTTTTGGTCCGGTTGCAGATAGATGCGCGTTAATAGCCTGCTGGCTTGCTTTGTCGAGTTCTGGATTTGGTAGAGGCGCTCCAGCAGTTGCAGCTCCTCCGGCGGCGTTGGCGGGCAGCGTTTCCACCAAGGCCACCGGGTCAGTGCCTGGAACATTTTTTGGAACGGGTTCATCGTTAGGGGCGGCGATTGTTGGCATAGTTTTTGTGGTCTTCGTTTTTCAGTTTGCGGATGGCGGTGGAAATTCTGCTGGTCACTTTGTCCAGGTATTCGGCGCTGTCAGTCAGCTCGTTTAAGTTGGACACATCGCGGATGCCGGCAATGATGTCCCGGCATCCCTTCAATTGTTTGACTAGCGCGGCCGTGGTGGTTTTCATTGTAGAAATTTTTTGAACAATCGGCAGGAACAAAGCCGTTGGAACGTGTGAAAAAAATCGTTGCGCATGGCAGCTTTGAACACGGCCTGGCAATAGACCTTGCCGTTGTAGGTAACGCCACCGACCGGGACCAGTCCCCTGCTCACCTGGTCATTTACGTTGGTGCATAAATCCTCCAGCGTTTCATCCTGGAGTATGATGTAAACGGACGCGGCCGCCAAATTCGATTCAATGAAGTCCGGCAATTGGTCCGGCGTAATAGTGAAACTCTCATCACCCGGCTTGATCTCGCGGCCGGCAATGAATTCCATCTGCTTTTTGATACGGTTCTGGAACCATTGCAGCACCGCCACGACTATCAACAACAACAGGGCAACCCACAGGACGATTATGAAAAAAATGTGCCAGGTCATTTCCAACGTCCTCCTGGATAAGCCGGCGGCGGGAATTGTGCGAATTCCGTTTGCGTCTCCAGCTTGCGAACCTTGCCCGTGCCGGCACACGCGGTGCAGGTGACAGGCGGAGAAATACCAGGCGAATAGGTGCCATATCCATGGCACTTGGAACACATGACCATTTCACCTGGCTGCGGTGCAGGTGCATGGACCGGCGGGCGAGGCCTCGTTTTGATAACCGGCCGTTCTGTGCCAGGCGGAAAATCGTAAGCGCGATAATCTGCATTCATGACATCACTCCTTTGGTGGATCGGCCGGCGGCGGTGCAGCAGGTGCAGCCGGCTTTTCTTTGCCGCCAAAAATCAAATACGCGGCGGCAAGAGCGCCGACGATAACCAGGCCAATGGTGATGGCCCCGCGCTTTTTAAGTTGCAACTGTTGTTGCGGGCTTAACACCACGCTTCCCGGAAGGGGCTGCTGTTGGTGATTGTTCTGTCGTTTTTCCATAGGTGCGTCTTTCGTATTTTTCGAGGGTGGTTTTTTCCTCGTCTATCAAGCGAAGCGCGTCTTTCGCGAGCTTCGTCATTTTTTTTCCAGACCAGTAAACGCTACGGGAGCCGAAAGATGGGTTCATAACCTCATTCTTCCGTTCCTCTAGGTCTATCAGTTTTTTGGTGAGTTCCTCCCTGGTGAGGGAGAAAGCGGCTTTACCTTCGGGTGATTGGGGCATCGGGAAGGATGCCTGCTCTTCGGCGGGAACTTCAACACCCAGGGCAACTAAGATTGAACGTTTTTTGGTTTTTAAAAGCGTCAGAGAATCAGTCCAAACATTGTGCGAATTTCCAGCTCCGGGGTTGCGGTCCGAATTTCGCATTTTACGGCGATATTCCTCAATCTGCTTATCAACCAATTTTGCCTGGGCTTGGAGTTCTGACGGATACCACCATTTTCCCTCCCATTGGATTTTGCCTTTTCCAGCATCTTTTGCGGTCGCGCTGGTCCGTGCCGACTTGGATCGGCGCTGGCGAGCCTCGCGCGGTATTGTATCGTTGTCAGATTCTGGCTGCTTTAACATTGGATTGCCTCCATTGCTACCATCACGACTGGCCCGGCGTCGAGCCGATTCTTCGGCTACAACGTAAGGTGAAAAAAGCACGCCTTTGTCCGACTTCTTTAAAACATTGGCCCCAAGTAATTCGTTAATCAGCGGCTGGAGTATGTGTTTTGGAACGCCAAAAATCCTAGTCATTTGCTCCATGGTTGGGGCCTTGCCATTGATCGTGAGGTATCCACGGTCACGCGCTTGGTGCATCATGCAACGCATATCGGTAAAAAGTCCCCGTGCGGATAACGACACCTGGCGAAGACCAAAATCTTTCAGCCAGTCACCAGGGTAGATTTTGAAAAATGGTAGGTTCTTTGTTTTTTTAGCCATAATATTAAATTCTCCGCCCTTTGAGGTGTGCGACCAAAAACGATGGACGTTTACGGCGGTCTCGCCAGGCGGAGAAATTTAATTTTATCGGTCGCACGCCAAGAGTCTTCGGTTTTTCCATAAAAATGTCAACTACTTATTTTTAAATTCACCCATGAAAAACAAGGGTTTGCCCTAATTGACATTTGAAATATGAAATATGAAATATGAGAGCAACGGTTGCATTAACTAGATGCTTAAAGGCACCCTTAACCCTTCGGTTATGTATATAATCAATCGGAAATACCTATAAAAACCGGCCTATTTACGCTTGTTTTATGACGTTTAAGGCAAAAAAACCGGTGCGAAATTATGGAAAAACATAATTAGAAAAGTGTGCATTATATTGCATTACAGTGTAGCAACGTGAACCACACCCTTAACCTTTATCTTATGGCACAAAAGTCCCCTGCTCTATTCACCTGGGGAAACAACTGCACCGGCCGAAAGGCCGATTATGCCACTACGGGCGAAGACGCCGGCATGTTGCCGGCAAGAGACGTTCCTGGGGAGCCGGCTTGCGGCCGGACTTCCCCAGGCGAGGCGGAGTACGCGTCTCGGGAGGCCGGCCAATAGCCGGCAAGATAAACAACCGCAATGATGATGTCCCTTTGCAGGGAGTTAAGCTGCGGATCAGCGAAGGCGGCGCGGACCAGATTGGCCCCCATCCGGGAACACCGACCACGTCGTAAACGTGCGTCCTGGCTAATCCTGGAGCGAAATTTAGGGTTAATTCGCATTGGGTGGGTGCAAAGTGAGTTCATGGACCTTTTCAGCCAGGAACTTGTTGGTGACCTCCAGCTTGGTCAAACGATGTTCAAGCCGGACCTGGACGAATGACGACAGGATGTTGACGACCAAAGCGGCCGCCGGCAGAGCGTTTTGTGGCTCGGCGACGGTCGCTATAATTGTCGAGAGTGTCATTGTTTAAAATTGCCGGCAACGCCCTCAAGAGGCGTTGCCGGCGTGGCATCGGGGCGAATGAAGTTCTCAGGAACAAACTCCCCTAGCCAGATTGTTTACTTCTTGGCCGGCCGGCGCTTTCCCCTGGCGTCAACCAGGCTGTCCGGGTTTTCTTTATCCCACTGGTCCCGCAGCTCGTTATGCCAGGCCTCGCGGTCCAGCGCCGGCCGCGCGGTCGGCTTGAACTTGCCTTTCGATTCTTTGGCCAGTTGATCCTCCAGATCATAGATCCTGGACAGGATGCCAACGAGCGAGCCGTGGCTTTCAGGATATTCATGGACGACTCTGTGCGCGTCCTCACGCACCGGGATCACCGGCAATTCAAATTCCGCTGACTGCGCTTCGGTCAACGGTTTTACTTTAGTGGGCATTGATGGCCTTTCGTTTTTTGTGGTTGTGGGCGTTAATGACCCCGCGCTGCTTGTTGGCATCCGACAGGATCGAATTGATGAAATTGAGTTTGTTAGGATCGGTCTCAACGGCCGCGTGTCCCTCCAGCCGGCTAATCAGTTTTGCCATGCCACTGTCAGCCACACTGACGGCCGCATTGACGGAGGGTGAAACAGACCGGGCATACATAATCGCTTTGATGATGGCCACGATGGCCACCGCAAACAGAATGCCGGCAATGGACCAGGGCAACTGCACCTTGAGCGAGGATGTTTCGTCCAGAGTGGAATCCGCTTTGCCGGCGGCCGAGGCCTTCGTCTGCACCTTTTGGTTGAACTGGGGATTCCCGTCCACATGGACATCACTCAACGAGTTGTTGGTCCCGGAAATGGTGATGTTGACCGGTGGAGCCTTTTCCCCCTGCACCGCGCTGTCAACAATTTGCGAGTTCTGGTCGTAACTGTGCTTGTGGTCATCGAGCGTGGCCGTCTTTGTTTTAGTGAACGGCCAAAACGCCGGCGAGGACGTGGACGTCAGGACCAGACAAAAAATGATGGCGAGTTTTTTCATGGTGTAGCTGCAATCAGGCCGTGAGCGCGGAGCGCGGCCAGGGCAAGATTAAGTTGGGTTATTGCGGAGGCGGCGTCGGTGGCATCTTCAATGTCCGCCTGCTGTCCCGCCACCACTTGAACGCCGGCAACCTTTATCGCGCCAGCCGCTTCCACGTCGTTGCTGGAAACAACATTGCCTCCGGCCGTAACGTCATTTGCGGCCGTAACGTCATGCGCATACACGTCGCTCGTTTCGTCACCGATGTTGCCGGCCAGGTCCACGATCGATTTATAAAAAGCGCCGGCATTTGCTGACACCTGAAAACCGACCGAATCATTGAAGCGCCAGACCCACTGGTCCCCGATGTAGCCTTTCATCTCCACCAACGGAGCAGTAGGGCCGTCCCCGCCTTCAGTCGGCGGATCTCCAAACTGGAGCCAGCCGTCAATTTGCGTGCCCCGGTCCCACATGCCCACCATGTAATTGTAGCCGGCGCCATTGCTCACCACGGCGGCGCCGTCATCACGGCGAAAGAAGTTTGTCGGCTGTTTGTTTGACGGTTTGCCTGGCATATTACGATTTCGCTTTCTTGGCGGCCTTCCAGGCCATGAACGCTTCCACGAGGAAATAAATCACCACCCCGATGATGATGTAATTGAGCCAGCGGCGCAGTGGCGTACCGGCCCCCAGGGCGAGATTGTTGCCGATGTCCTTAAACGTCTTGCCCAGGTTGTCGGCATAATTGGACCAGACGGACGTGGAGCCGGCCGGCGGCGGTGGAGCGCCGCCGTGGGTGTCGGAATAATGGCCGGCATACAGCTTGAGCAAATAGCCGTCGGCATCGAATTCCGGGAACAGCGCCATTTGCTCGAAAGTAAAATCCGAGTTGTCCGGCGTGACAATCAGCGGACCGTAGGAGAACTGCTGGCTGCCGGCATCGAGCGTCAGCTCGGATACGGAAATTTTCCGGCCGGTTTTCAAAGTGATTTGGTCAGAGATGGAGGCCATATCAGTATTTGGTGCAGAGTGCGGCCAGGTAAACGCGCCAGCCCAGGAGCGAGCTGCCGGCGATGCTGACCAGGCGAAAACGGATGAGGTCAATTTGCGCGTTAATGCGCAACGGTTGCAACGTCACCGCTTGCGTGTCCACAGTGAACGGCTGGCAAAGTTCCACCACCAGGCTGTCCCCGACCGGGGAGCCGCCGCCATTGAACAAAGTCGGTATGCTTTGATTGGCGGACGAGTCGGCGCTGATGTCGGCCAGGCGGGCCGGGTATTTGCCTTTCGGCTGCCCGCCCAGAAAAGTTTCAATGACGCCATTCATGGCAAAGCTGGCCGTGCCGGATTGTTGCACTTCCTGGTAAAGAAAGATGCGGCGTTCCGGCAAGTAGATGGGCACGGGGATCTCCACATCGCCCAGGGCGAGTGAATTGACCGACAGTTTTTCTTTGTCAATGAAAAACGACTCTGGCGCGGAAAGGTTCAAGTCCACCCCCAATCCATGCTGGCCCCGTCAATCGGGTAATAATCTTCCCCGCCGCCGGAATAATCAGTGTCGGCCGGCGCAAAAACGCCCACGGTGTTTTGCGGCGTGCCCACAAAATCTGGAGTCGGTGACATGCTCCAATCACCGCCTTCGGACCCGTAAAACGGTTTATACGACGAACCGCCATTGTCGGCAGGGGCATCATCGTAGAAAACAAAATTACCGCCGCCGTCCACATAGCCGATGCCCGAATTGACCAGGGATTGCATGGTGGCCGCGTCGGTTGGCTTGGATGGCGTCGGCCACAAGTCAGACAGGCTTTTGGTCAACGCACCAAAAGCGCCCGTGCCGGCCGTAATCAAAGCGGCCGTGTTGTTGGCATTCGCGCCGGCCGCCGTCCTTTTCGCGCCGCCGCCAAACAAATTGTTGAGCCAATTGGGCTGGCCGCCGCCGCTGCCCCCTCCGCCCGATCGGGGGGCGCTGGCCGATGGCCGGCGCAACAAATAAATCAGCAGTGCCAGTGCTATCCCGCCCAAAACCCAAATACGTGTATTTTTCATAATCGTTTCTTTTTAAGCACAGCGTAGAACAGCAGGATGGCCAGGAAGATCCCGCCCAGGGTGTAAAAGTTTCGCAGGTCCAGGGATTGCGTGAAACTGGCGTTGGACTGGACTATGGCCGCGTTGGTTTGGTTCTCCGCAATCTTGTTGGCCAATTGGATTTGCAGCTCGTTGTAGGCCTTCTCCTGGGGAGTCAGCGACGTGTAGCCTGGCGGGACCTGCCCAGGATAAAGCACCAAGCCTTGATTGGAAACAAACGGCGCGTTGCCGGGTGCGCCGGCACCGGCTCCAGCCTTTGATTTGCCGACGATCCCGTAGATCGTTCCGGCCGCTCCAATAAGTGCTGCAATGGGCATACATTAAAAAATGGAGTTGACAGTTTTCTTTTTGAACAGCCCGCCCAACTTTGCCCTGGCTATGTTTTTGCGCTCATCTTTCCGGCCCTGGTAAAGATAGCCGGTAGGGACGGAGGTCAGCGCCTGGACTCCCCAGCCGCCATTAGCCTGGCCGACACCGGTGTCCAGGAAAGCCGTCACCTTGCTCGTTGCTTTGGTGGATCCGCGCAGAACACGCGGGTGGGGAGCGTTAAAGCCAGTGACCGGGTCCACGCGGTTGGCCTGGTGAACAATAGCCAGGTCAATGTTGGGGTCCACGTCGAAATATTGGGCGTGGCTGTCAAGCGGAATCCCCAGCGGGCTTCCGGTTTGCGCGGCAAACTGAAAATAATTGAGCCAGTTAAATTCGTCCTGGACATCGCTTTTGATGTTGGAATGTTTGCTGGCTAAATCGGCGTGCGACGGGTTGAAGTTCACCGGCACCTGCTTGTTGGTATAGCGGTTCGGCATCCCGTAAATGGTGGGGCTTTGCGGCGGTGTGGCGGGTGGTAGTGGCATGGGCTTACGGGGTGTTGGAATCGTTGGTGGTGGCAGTGGAATTACCATACGAGTGCTTTCGAGTATAAAACGCCGGCGTCCGTCTGGCCGATGCGCTTGAAGCCAATTCTGGCCGCGAAGTGCATCGCCTTCTTATTCTCCGTTGTGACAAAGCTTCCAAGCATTTTAACTTTCAAACCGATTAACAACTTCTCCAGCTCGCGGTAGGCTTCAATCGCCTTCAGCCCGCGCAACTGCAACTCCGTGTGTAACTCAAGCCAGCCGGCGGGTCTGGGGAGGAGTCCAAACCCGCCAACTGCTTGACCATTTTCCTCTGCAACAAACAACCAGGCTTCTTTAGCCAGGACAAACCCGGCCGGGTAGCCAATCGCCTGGACAAACCCGGCCTGGTCAAAGGTCCGGCGGACCGTTATGCCGCGACTTTGATCCACGGCGACAGGTCACTCAACAACCGGTGGCCACCGATAAACATCGTCGAGCCGTTGGTGGCCACGCTGGCCACGTTGCCGATGAGTTCCATCTTCTGGCCCTGGAATTGCGGCGTGTTGCAATCCAGCGTGCTCCCCAGCTCGTTGGCCGCTTCATTCTCGGACAGGAAGTCCAGCAGGACCGACGCGGCCGGCCGGTAACTGGTCCCGGACGCCGGCCCGCCTCCGAAGTTGGGCTGGCCGATGAGTTGAGCCGCCAATTGCGTGGTGACAGCGCCGGCACTGGACGCGGCCGCAAACAACGCCGTGTTGACAAACGTCGAGGGATTCATGCCCTGGGCGCGATAACGGTCGTTGATAATCTGGAGCATCTTCCACCGGAAATTCGTCTTGGTGGATTGATTGCTTTCGATCTTCCATTTTTGCTCCAGGCCAAACGTGGTGGTCTGGTCCAACACGTCGCGCGTGACGGAAGATCCGCCCAGGTATTGACGGACGAACAAGCTGAGGTAACGGCCAGGGAGCAGGATCGGGAACTTTTGCTCGCCAGACGTGCCGGTGGCAATGTTGTAAGCGGTTTCCAGCAAGTCACCACGCAGATAGCCGCCAGACTTGTCAATGGCCGCGTCCAGGGCGGGATCGTTGACGCGCTGACGCAACACCACTTCGCACGTGACAGCGGAAATGGAGCCGGCCGAATACATGTCGGTGGCCGGCGCAAACGTGAGCGTGAGGATCGGGTCCTGGCTGTAGCGATGGCACGGGAGCAAGCAACGGGTGCGCAACGGCTCACCAATAAACGGATGCACAATTGGGATGCGGTAGGTGATGCGCACTTTTTGATTGTTGGCACCGGTCGCGCAGAATTGCGAGATGGCCACGGCTTCCCAGGTCGCGGTGTCCAGGTTGCAACCGGACAGGGCCGCGTATTCCAACAGACCCATGCCGGAACAATTGACCACGGTCCTGGGCGATTCACCTTCCATCACCTGGAGGTTCACATTGGTGAGCAAACCCAGCAGATTGTTGCGCTGGGCCGGCGTGGTGACACCGGTGGTGGTTAACCAGGTTGGACCGGTCGCGCCAAACGTGACCGATAAAATGATTTCCAACTCTTCCAACGGCCGCACGCGCGGCAGGTTGGTGATTTGCGTGGTCCCCAACAGCCCGGCGTTTGCGGCCTGCAAGGCTGGCGGGTTGAGGACATCCATCATGGGGGGTAACATCATAAAAATATTCCTGGTTAGTGTGGCGGTGGGTTTAGGAGGTTGTTCTGCCGGCCAGGCCTTTGAGCGTGCCGATGGGGTTGCGGATGAAGTTTCCGACGAATGGCACGGCCGAGCTAATCAGGCCGATTACCATGGTGGCGAGGGCGACTTTCAAGAGAAACCACCCGAAGTCTTTAAGTTTTGCTTGCATATATTTTTTTTATAGATTAGTTGACTGACTTGCTGACTCTGACAGCTCTCACGGTTTTTGTCATTTAGGCCTTTCCATAAAGGCTACCCCTCCTCCAGCAGGCCTTTTTCATTCAAGGTGATGACCAGCTGGACCAGTGACTTGGCCCCAAAGCGCTTTTTCAATTTCGCAATGTGATAATCCACGTTGGTATGGTGCATGTTCATGTTGACAGCCACTTCCTTGAGCTGCTGCCCCTGGGCCAGCCGGCAAATGATTTCTTTTTCCTGGGCGGTAATCATAAGACGTAATAAATAAACTCCCCTCCCCGGCCGTTCGCCGGCATTTTCAAATTTCGGGCGCGGGCGCGGTCCAACTCCAGCTCTTCCTCCAGCCAGTCCAGGCCGCGCGAGCCGACCGTGCGATAAACGTAAAGCTCCGTGAGCTGGCCCCGGATGTCTTCCGCCAGTTTGTTCATGCCCTTGTTGACAATCATCAGCAGGTCAATCTCCTGCTTGCGGCCGTCGTCCAGGATCTCATTGAACGCGGCCGGCACGCCCCCAATTTTGGTGCTGGTCCATTTTTGGATCTCATCAATGCTGAACAGCTTGACGCCCTGGAGCGTCTTGGAAACTTCGTAAACCCACCGGCAAAAGAAGGCGAAGGCCTCGGTTCGCTTCCCTGGGAAAAGCTGGGAGGGATCGAACAGGACCGGGATGCCCTGGGCCAGCGCCGCTTTCATCTGTTCCACTGTCAAACAGACCTTGAGCTTGCGCTTGCGGGCAATCTCCCGGTCCGGGTCAAAGGCGAATTTGTATTTGGCCGGCCAGCAATCCCATAGCTCAAGAAACTTGTGCGTCTTGCCGGTCCCTTTG
>Ga0207677_10002090_pt1 | contig 10514 bp, 12 predicted proteins | sample KBSMisM42_FD_184311 | JGI IMG/M metagenome (GOLD analysis project Ga0207677, IMG submission 184311) | Miscanthus rhizosphere microbial communities from Kellogg Biological Station, Michigan, USA - KBS Miscanthus M4-2 (SPAdes) (version 2) | ecosystem: Host-associated > Plants > Roots >...
CCGCGTTCTCGTAGGACTTGCTGCGCTTTGCCATGTGCTCTTCTCCTTGTGGTGATGGCGGACGCCTCGGTACGGCGCCCTCCCACGGATGTCAATTGCGCAATAGCGGACTTCTTTGGGGGCTATTACGCAATTGAGGGCTAGTCGGTGACGGTGATGCCCATCGAGCGCGCGGTGCCGGCGATGATCTTCTCGGCGGCGTCGATGTCGTTGGCGTTGAGGTCTTCGAGCTTGGTCTGCGCGATCTCGCGCACCTGCGCCCGGCTGATCGACGCGACCTTGGTCTTGTGCGGCTCGCCGGAGCCCTTCTCGACACCGGCCGCCTTGAGGATCAGCCGCGCCGCCGGCGGGGTCTTCGTCACGAACGAGAACGAGCGGTCTTCGTAGACCGTGATCTCGACCGGTACGACGTTGCCCCGCTGCGACTCGGTCGCCGCGTTGTACTGCTTGCAGAACTCCATGATGTTGACGCCGTGCTGGCCGAGCGCGGGCCCGACCGGCGGCGCCGGCGTCGCGGCACCGGCCTGGATCTGGAGCTTGATGAGGCCGGCGACCTTCTTCTTCGGAGGCATAACGGAGTCCTAGATCTTCGAGACTTGACTGAACGACAACTCGACCGGGGTCTCCCGGCCGAAGATGGACACCAGCACCTTGAGGCGCTGCGCTTCGGCGTTGATCTCGACGATCGTCGCCGGCAGGGTTGCGAACGGCCCGTCCATGACGGTGACCGAGTCGCCGATGCGGAAGTCGACGACCTTCGGCGCCTCGGCCTTCTTGGCTTCCTTCGGCTTCGGCGCGAGGAACTTCACGACGTCGTCGGTCGACAGCGGCGTGGGGTGCGTCGTACCGACGAAGCCGGTCACGCTCGGCGTGTTCTTGACCGCGGACCACGACTCGTCGGTCAGGTCCATCCGCACGAGCACGTAGCCCGGGAAGATCTTCGACTGCACGACCTGGCGCTTGCCCTGCTTGATCTGCGTCTCTTCCTGCGTGGGCACCTCGATCTGGAAGATGAAGTCCTCCATGTTGAGGCTCGCGATGCGGGTCTCGAGGTTGGCCTTCACCTTGTTCTCGTAGCCCGCGTAGGTGTGCACGACGTACCAGTCGCCGGGCAATGACGACAGCCGCGACCGGAACGCCTCGACCGGGTCCTCGTCCTCCGCCGGCTCGCCGTCCGCGGGCTGGCTCGGCGCGGCGCCGTTCGACTCCGGCTGCAGCGGCGGCTCAGCGTCCGACTGCGACTCCGCTTCCGGCTCGGACTCGAGGTAGCCCGGCGTCGGCTCCTCGGAGCCGCCGAGAGCGTCGTACTCCTCCACCGTGTCCGCACCCGAGCCGGCCTCCGTCGCGGGTACGACGTCGTCCGCCGCAGCGGTCTCGTCGATCGCTTCGGCCTGCTCGGTCAGCGGCTCGTCCGAATATTCGGTCACGGTGTTGGGATACCTCGAAATCTCATGGCGTTCACGGCGCGATCAGCCGAAGATCGTCAGGACGCCCTTGGTGAACAGGAAGTCGTAGAGCGAGACCAGCGCGACCATCGCGGTGACGAACACGAGCGTCACGACGGTGTAGGTCACCAGCTCGTTGCGGGTCGGCCAGATGACCTTGCGCAACTCGGCGACGACCTGCCGGTTGTAGGTCGACAGGCGGTTGCCGACGCCCGGACGCTTGGCGCCGCGGCCGCCGCCGGCCGGCAACGGCGCAGGCGTGCGCTCGCTGGTCTGCGTCACCTGACCTCCTCCGGTCGTCGTCGTTGACGTCGTGCCTGGCAGGGCAGGAGGGACTCGAACCCCCAACCACCGGTTTTGGAGACCGGGACTCTGCCAATTGAGCTACTGCCCTGTGAAGCGCCCGCCAGTGTACGGTTCCCGGCGGTCGCCGGTCGAACGGCCGATCGCCGGGCTATCCGGTGGACCGCCCGGCGAGCCGGCTGGGACGATAGGGGCATGTCAGCCCCCGTCGGCAGCGGCCGAGTGTCCCAGCGCATCGGCGCGATCAGCGAGTCGGCCACCCTCGCGGTCGACGCGAAGGCGAAGGCGCTCAAAGCGGCGGGCCGCGACGTCATCGGCTTCGGTGCCGGCGAGCCGGACTTCCCGACGCCCGACCCGATCGTCGAGGCTGCCATCGCCGCGTGCCGGGACCCGAGGATGCACCACTACACCCCGGCCGGCGGGCTGCCCGAGCTCAAGGAGGCCATCGCCGCCAAGACCGCGCGGGACTCGTCGTACGACGTCTCCGCCGGGCAGGTGCTGGTGACGAACGGCGGCAAGCAGGCGGTCTACCAGGCGTTCGCGACCCTGCTCGACCCGGGCGACGAGGTGCTGCTGCCGGCGCCCTATTGGACGACCTATCCCGAGTGCATCAAGCTCGCCGGCGGCGTCCCGGTCGAGGTGTCGACGGACGAGTCGACCGGCTACCTCGCCTCCGTCGAGCAGCTCGAGGCAGCCCGCACCGAGCGGACCAAGGTGCTGCTGTTCTGCTCGCCGAGCAACCCGACCGGCGCGGTCTACCCCCGCGAGCAGGTCGAGGCGATCGGCCGGTGGGCGGTCGAGCACGGCCTGTGGGTGCTGACCGACGAGATCTACGAGCACCTGGTTTACGACGGGACGGTCGCCGCCTCGATGCCCGCCGTCGTCCCCGAGCTGGCCGAGCGCTGTGTCGTCGTCAACGGCGTCGCGAAGACCTACGCGATGACCGGCTGGCGGGTGGGCTGGCTGATCGGGCCGGCCGACATCGTCAAGGCGGCCACCAACCTGCAGTCGCACGCGACCTCCAACGTGTCCAACGTGGCCCAGGCGGCCGCGCTGGCGGCGGTGCGCGGCGACCTGTCCGCGGCGGCCGAGATGCGGACGGCGTTCGACCGCCGGCGGCGCACGATGGTGCGGATGCTCGCGGAGATCCCGGGCGTGACCTGCCCGGAGCCGCTCGGCGCCTTCTACTGCTTCCCGTCGGTCAAGGACGTGCTCGGTACGACGCTGCGCGGTGTCACGCCGCGGACCTCCGCCGAGCTGGCCGAGCTGGTCCTCGACGAGGCCGAGGTGGCCGTCGTACCCGGTGAGGCGTTCGGCGCGCCCGGCTACTTCCGGCTGTCCTACGCGCTCGGCGACGACGACCTCGTCGAGGGCGTCACACGGCTGGCGAAGCTCATCGCCGAAGCAGGTTGACCTTCAGTACGCCGTTGCTGATCGTCTGACCCGCGCTCGCGAAGTCCGGGCCGCCGGCGGCCGGGTGCGCCGGCAGCGCGATCGGCGTGGCGCTCGTCGTGCCGTCGGTCCGGGTGGCGATGCAGTTCGGACCGCCCGCGATCGCGCGGGTGCCGTCGAACGCGGCGATGTCGCCGATGCCGAGGCCGTAGGGCGTGTCGCAGGAGTTCTCCCGGATCCACGTCTTGCCGCCGTTGCCGCTGATGAACGCGCCGCCGAACTTCGTCGTCGCGAACAGCGTCTGGTCGGCGATCGCGAAGCCCTGGATCCAGAACCACTCGTCGTCTTCGCTCTTCGTCGGCTGCGGGCCGAGGACCGTCGGCAGCCCGGGCTGTTCGTGGAAGGTCCGGCCGCCGTCGCTGCTCGCGGTCATCGTGCCGTTGTTGCGGCCGACGAGCAGGTGCCGCGGGTCGAGGAGGACGGCCGCGGTGCAGATCTCGCCGGACTTGTTCGCGCATCGCAGCACCCGGCTGAAGTGCCGGCCGCCGTCGTGGGTCACCCAGACCGACGACTGGTCGCCGAGGTACTCGCACGGGTTGCCGTCCGGGTGCATGTCCCACGCCCAGGCGACGCCGTCGCGCGCGCCGACGTAGCGCACCGAACCGACGCTGACGTTGGCCGGCAGCTTCGCGTCGATCCAGGTGCGGCCGCCGTCGTGGCTCGTCCAGATGTCGGCGTTCTTCGGCGGGTTGCAGCCCAGGTGCAGTGCCGGAGTGGTGTCGCCGCCGATCGCCACCGTGGAGCCGTTGACGCCGATCCGGCTCGCGCCGAGCAGGTCGCCCTTGGCCATCTTGGGACCGCTGAGCTGGTGCCAGCTGGTCGCGGTCTTCGCGCCGTCGGTCGTCTTGAAGATTTGCGAGCCGTTGATGAGATAGCCGACCGTCGGCGTCGCGAACCGGGCCTCGGCACCGCCTCCGACATTGGCCGGCAGGTAGGTGAGCGCGTCCCAGGTGAGCCCGAAGTTGGAGCTGTGCCACAACGTCGTCGTCGTACCTGAGTCGAAGACGTACGCCGTACCGTCGCGCAGCGCGCTCAGCTGCTGGAACGAGCCCTGGGCGACGAACAGCGTCGGCACCCAGGCCGACACCGGCGCGGTCGTGGCGTGACCCGCGGTGCCGACGAGGCCGGCGGCGAGCATGGCGGCCGCGGAGACGGCGCGGACGATTCGTTGACGAGACATGAGACCCACCCTTCTTACGGCTATTGAGCCGAAAGGGGCGATTTCGGTTCGGTCTGCCCGTCAGCTAGTACGCCGCGGCCGGCGCCGCGTCACGCCGGGTGATTACGACGCGGCGGTGGCGGCCGGCTTCGCCGACAGCGTGCGCGACCGCTCGGCGGCGATCATCGCCCGGCCGGCCTCGCGACCGGCGGCGAGCAGCCGGGCGGTCTTGCTGAAGTCGCGCAGGTCGTGGCGACCGATGCGCAGCGGCGGCAGGTTGACGATCTGCTGGTGCGGCCCGGCGACCGGCGAGCGCCGGCCGAGGTGCGCGCGCGAGATCGCGAAGCTCTCCAGCAGCACGTCCATCGCGGTCATCCGGTCGTCGGCCCAGCCGTGGAACTCGCGGGCGACGTCGAGCACCCAGACGCGGGCGGCGCCGAGGTCGATCGCGTGCTGCGCGGGGACCGGGCAGGTGACGCCGCCGTCGACGTGCAGGCTGCCGCCGAGCGGCACCGGCTCGAACAGACCGGGCAGGCAGGCGCTCGCGAGCAGCACGTCCTCGGGCTTGCCGCTCGTCCACCACACCGGCTCGCCGGCGATGAGGTCGGTCGTCACGACGTGACACGGGATCCGCGTCTCGGCGAGATCGGCGACCGTGATGCCGTCGGTGATGACGGCGCGCAGCCCGCGGTTGGAGTACAGGTGGTCGTCGCGGCCGGCGAGCTTGCGGGCGACGCTGAACCGGCCGCCGGGGAAGACGTCGGCGCGGTGCATCTGCCGCCACAGCTCTTCGAGCGACCGGACCCGCTCCGGCGACGGATCGACCGCGAGGTAGGCCGCGTTGAGCGCGCCGACCGAGCAACCCACCACGACGTCCGGGGTGATGCCGGCTTCGTACAGGGCTTGGAGCGCCCCGACCTGGGCGGCGCCGAGGCTGCCACCGCCGGAGAAGACGACGGCCTCGCGCGGCGGTTCGGCGCTGCGCGCTGCGTGCGCGGCATCGCGGCGAGCGCGTCGCCACAGCGGCAGTACCGTCATCGTCGCCTCCGGACCGGATGCTCCCGACATCCGCATCGGCAGCTTGCCCTTCGACGATAAGCGCTATGCCGCGACTCGGGTCACGACTTGCGGCTCGTCGACGTACGGCTCCACCGCGATCTGGCGAATGCGCCGCGGGACCAGCGCGATCGCGAGCGCGGCGAGGGCGACCCCGGCCGCGCCGACCGCGACGGCCGGCCGCAGGCCGTCGACGAAGGCTTGCCCGCTGGTGTAGCCGCCGTGCGCGGAGAACACCGACGCGAGGACGGCGACCCCGAAGACGCCGCCGAGCTCGCGAAGCGCGTTGGTGGCGCCGGAGGCGATGCCCTCTTCGCTGCGGTCGACGGTGCCGAGCACCATGGTCGCGACCGGCGCGAAGAACATCGCCATGCCGATGCCGCTGACGACGAACGCCGGCACGAGGTGCGAGTACGGGACGGTCGGCGACGACACCGCGGCGAGCCAGGCGAGCCCGGTCGCCTGCAGCACCAGCCCGACGAACACGACCGGCTTGCCGCCGATGCGGTCGGCGAGCAGGCCCGCGAGCGGCGACACGACGATCGGCATGCCGGTCCACGGCAACGTGCGCAGCCCGGCGGACAGCGGCGAGTAGTGCTGCACGGTCTGCAGGAACTGCGCGAGCAGGAAGATCGAGCCGAACATCCCGAAGAACATCAGCACGCTGCCGGCGTTGGTGGCGCTGAAGCCGCGGGAGCGGAACAGCCGCATCGGCAGCATCGGTTCCGGCGCGCGGTGCAGCTCCCACACCACGAACTGGGCGAGGAAGACCGCGCCGAGGCTGAGCGACGCGATGATGTACGGCGAACCCCAGCCGAGGCTGTTCGCACGCACCAGGCCGAAGACGATGCCGAACAGACCGGTGCTGGCGAGCGCGACGCCGGGCAGGTCGAGCCGGGTCGACGGGCCGTAGCTCTCGACGACCCGCAACCGCGCGATCGGGATGAGCAGCAGGCCGAGCGGCACGTTCAGCCAGAAGATCGTCTGCCACGACCAGCCCTGGACGACGGCGCCGCCGACGACCGGGCCGGTCGCGATCGCGAGGCCGGCGACCGCACCCCAGATGCCGAGCGCCATGCCGCGCCGCTCGACCGGTACGGCGGCGGAGAGCAAGGTGAGAGTGAGCGGCGTGACGATCGCGGCACCGGCGCCCTGCACGGCGCGGAACGCGACCAGCCACTCGACGCTCGGCGCGAGCGCGGCCGCCGCGCTGCCGGCGGTGAAGACGACGAGGCCGACGACGAGCATGCGCCGGCGGCCGAACCGCTCGCCGAGGCTCGCGCCGGTGAGCAGCAACACCGCGAACGTCAGCGTGTAGGCGTTGACCGTCCACTCCAGCGACGACAGCGACGCGTGCAGGTCCTTGCGAATCACCGGCAGCGCGGTGGTCACGACGAGGTTGTCGAGCTGCGCCATGAACAGCGCGACGCTCGTCACGACGAACGTCCAGATGGTGCGCGACCGCTTGGTCATCGCTCAGTCCCCTTCCACAGTCCTCTAGTGAGTAATCACTCACTTCGCACGGCAAAAATTTTTGCCGGCGGGCCCGGTCAGCCGGCAGCCGAGCGCGGCGGGGCCAGCCAGGCCGGCGGGATGCACGCCTTGACCCATTGCGAGGGGTGGCTCTGCGCGTCCATCGCGGCGAGCACGTTCATCAGCATTCCCATCGCGAAGAACTGCTGCAGCCGGTCCTCGTCGACGCCGGAGATCGCCGCGACCTCGCGCCACAGCCGGCCGAACTCGCGCCGGGTGGTCGCCCCGATCTCGGGGTCGTAGCACGCGGCGTACGCCTGCATCTGCAGCAACAGCTCGTCACGGTCGCGAAGGAGCTCGCCGTAGGCCTCGCCCATCCGGTCGAGCGCCTCGTCGCCGGCGGCGCCGCCGACGGCCTCGACGAAGGCCTCGCGGACCCTCGTGAAGCCGTGCTCGACCAGCGCGAGGAAGAGCGTCTTCTTGGTCGGGAACATCTTGAACAGGTAGGGCTGGCTGATGCCGGCGGCGCGGGCGACGTCTTCGGTCGAGGTGCCCTGGTAGCCGTGCTTGGCGAACTGCCCGACCGCGACCCGGAGCACGTCCGCGCGCCGTTCCTCGGCGGTCATGCGGGTGGCCGGCGTCATCATGGCGACCATAGTGAGTGATGACTCACTACCTTGTCAAGCGCGGTCCCGGAACCGGTGCAGGAAGCGCTGGTAGGTCTTCGCGGACTCCTTGTCGCGGTAATCCGGGTCGGTGTCGTGGTAGCCGCGGTGCCGGTCCTGGCGGACCGGCAGGTCGGCCGCCGGTACGACGATCCGCGACCCCGGCTGCGCAGCGCGCAACGCGAAGCACGTCTCCATGTCGGCGTTGCGGTAGAACCGCGCCTTCGGGTGCGGCACGTCCGCGGCCACGGCGACCGAACGTCGCATCGCCATCAGGTAGCCGAGCACCGCGTCGACGTCGCCCGGGCCGGCGTCGACGAACGACCGCCATTCGTCCGCGACGTCGACGTTCACCCCGCGCCACCCGGACGCCACGACGTCGTCCGCGGCGTCGATCGCGTCGAGCAACGGCGTCACCGCGTCGCCGGTCAGCACGGTCGACAGGTCGCACCAGACGTGCAGCCGCGCGGTGTCGGCGCGCAGCAACGCGCGGCGCGCATCGGCCCAGCCCACCGCACCACCGCGCCACGCGGCCGTGCCGGCGGCGTGCCATTCGCGCACCCGCTCCCCCGCGTACCCGTGCAGCACGTCGCCCGCGCCGTCGGCGTTGCCGAGATCGAGCACCTGTACGACGACGTCGTCCGGCGAGTGCGCGAGCAGCGCGTCGAGGCAGGTGCGGACGTCGTCCGGCCAGCCGTCGACGACGACGCTGACCGTCGCCCGGTGCGTGTCCGGCTCGCCGGTCCGATCGGGCAGGCCGCGCAGATCCGCGAGCACGTCGTACGGCGGTCGCGGCGTGAGGACGGGACCGTCGGACGAGTCGGTGACCACCCACCCGGCGGCGAGGATCTCGTCGCGCAGCCGGTCGGCCGCGCCGAAGTCGCGCGCCGCCCGCGCCTCGGCCCGCCGGCCGGCGAGCGCGACGACCTCGGGCGGTGCCGGCTGCTCAGGCAAGCTGGACGACGGCCCGCGCCTTCATCAAGACCTTCGTCTCGCCGACCCGGGCGTCGAGGTCGACGGCGACCCGATTGCCGTCGAGCTTCTCGGCGACGGTGCCGCTGACCACGAGGTCGGTGCCCTTGTCGTCGTCGGGGACAGGGACCGGCGCGGAGAACCGGACGCCGTACTCGACGACCGCGCCGGGGTCGCCGACCCAATCGGTCACGAGCCGGCCGGCCTCGGCCATCGTGTACATGCCATGCGCGATGACGTCGGGAAGGCCGACCGCCTTCGCGATGCGTTCGTTCCAGTGGATGATGTTGAAGTCGCCGGACGCGCCGCAGTACTGCACGAGGTTGGCGCGCTGGATCGTGAACGTCCGCGCGGGCAGCTCGGTGCCGATTTCTACGTCGTCGTAGTTCATGCTGCTGCCGTTCCGCGAGAGACGAGAGTTCCGTAGAGGTCGGCGATCGGTTCGCCTTCGGTGGTGACGACCGCCGTCTTCGTCGTCATCAGCTCGTTGCGGCCAGCATCGCGGATGTCGACGATGCTCGACACCACCCGCAGCACGTCGCCGGCCCGCACCGGGCGGTGGTGCACGAACTTCTGCTCACCGTGCACGACCAGCGCGTAGTTGAGACCGAGGTCGGGATCGACCACCGGGCCGGACATCGCGTAGCGGAACGTCAGCACGGTCAGGAACGTCGGCGGCGCGATGACGTCCGGGTGGCCGAGCGCCTTCGCCGCCTCGATGTCGGTGTAGGCCGGGTGGTTGTCGCCGATCGCCTGCGCGAACCGGCGGATCAACTCACGGGAGACCTCGTAGGTGTCGGGGGCCGGATACTCACGGCCGACGAAGTCACGGTTGAGCGGCATTCCCGGACGTTATTACGGCACCGGAGCGAGCCGGGACACCGGCACCGGGTCGTCGAAGCCGCGCAGCTGCTGCGGCCCGAGCGGGATCGTCGTACGACGGTCGCCGAGCCGCTCGACCACCGGATCCGACGCGAGGACCTGACCGGGCTCGGCGACGGCGACGAGCCGCGCGGCCAGGTTGACGATCGGACCGAAGTAGTCGCCGTCGAGGGCCAGCGCGGTGCCGACCGTGACGCCGGCGCGAGCCTTGAGCCCGCGCTGCTCGGCCGCGTCGACGAGGTCTTCGGCGACGGCGACGGCGGTGACCGCGTCAGTCGTCACGTACATGACCGCGTCGCCGAGGAACTTCACCAGCCGGCCACCGTGGTCGGCGACGACGTCGGCCGCGACCTCCTCGAACCGGGTCAGCAGCTGCGACAGCCCGTCCATCGACAGCTGCTGCGAGAGACCGGTGAAGCCGCACAGGTCGGCGAACCCGACCGCGACGCGGATGCCGCCCTCGCCCACGACGTCCCAGCTCTCGGTGCGTTCGAAATGCATCCGGGCGGCTTCGAGATGATGGCGGAACAAGACGTCGAGCCCATGGCCGAGGCGCGGCACGGCCTGCGCGATCGAGGCGAACGCGCGCGCCGTCGTGACCTCGCTGCCCGACGTCGCGACCGACATCGACGGCAACCGGCCGCGGACGGCGGTGCTCGCGGCGTCGCCGATCCGAGCCAGCGCGGCGCCCATGACCCGGGCCATGCCGAGGGTGGCTTCGACGCCGAGCACCTGGCACATCCCGGCGGCGGTCGCGACCATCTCGATGTCTTCCGGCGAGGCGACCGGAGAGTCCTTGTCGGCCTCGACGAGGCCGTACGCGCGCCAGATCGCGCGCACCAGCTCGGCCGGCGCGCCGATGGTTTCGGCGACCTGGTCGAGGGTGAACTGGTCGCGCTCGGGCCGGATGATCCGGTCGCCGGCGAGGGCGAACAGCCGGCCGCGCTCGTGGGCGGCGACCATCTCGTCGAGGGTGCAGCCCTGTTCGACGAGGAAGGTCAGCAGCTCCAGCCGCTCCGCGGCATTGCCGGCGGCCGCGTCGTACAGACCCGCGGCAGCCAATGCGTCAACATCCACGGCAAGATTCTGCGCCCAGAACCCTCAAGC
>Ga0207677_10002091_pt1 | contig 10510 bp, 8 predicted proteins | sample KBSMisM42_FD_184311 | JGI IMG/M metagenome (GOLD analysis project Ga0207677, IMG submission 184311) | Miscanthus rhizosphere microbial communities from Kellogg Biological Station, Michigan, USA - KBS Miscanthus M4-2 (SPAdes) (version 2) | ecosystem: Host-associated > Plants > Roots > Rhizosphere...
GCCCTGCCCAACTCGAAGATCCTCATCCACCAGGTCTCATCCGGCTTCGAAGGCCAGGCGACCGACATCGAGATCCACGCCAAGGAGATCATCGACGTTCGCCGCCGCCTCGACGAGATCCTCGCCAAGCACACCGGTCAGCCCTTCGAGAAGGTCACCAACGACACCGACAGGGACTACTTCATGAGCGCCGAGGAAGCGAAGGAGTACAACCTCGTCGATCGGGTTATCGAGCACCACTGAGCTGAAGCGGGGGAGAGGCAGACCCGGTGGGGGTTCCACTCCGCCTTTCCGGTGGAGACGAACCAGGCTGGCGCCGCCAGCTCACTACGAAAAGGCTAAAACGTTCCACCCCCACCGGGTCTGCCTCTTTCTCGCTTCGGTGGCGGTTCTCGTTGCGGTTGTCGGCTCGGTTGCCTGGGGGAGAGCTTCTGGTGGGACTGAGTTCTACGCGCATGTGTTACCCGTCGATGGGCCGCATTGGACGCGGGGGACGATTGGGGAGTTCGGGGCGCCGCGGAGTGGGGGGCGCTGGCACGAAGGGTTCGACATTGTGGCCGCCTGCGGGACGCCGTTGGTGGCGGTGCGGAGCGGAAAGGTGCTACGGGCGGGGAATGACCCGGTGCTCTACGGCAATTACCTGCTGATCCACGGCGAAGGCGAGGACCGCAGCTACTTCTACGCCCACATGCCGCTACCGGCTTCGGTCCACCGTGGTGAGCGAGTCTGGACGGGCGAGCGCGTCGGCGCTGTCGGCGAGACCGGCAACGCCCGCACCGTCGGCTGCCACCTCCACTTCGAGATCCACGTCCACGGCCATCCGATCGACCCGGAGCCCGCCCTGCGGCGCTGGGATCGCTTGAGCTGACTTCAGCCTGCTGCCGCTCTCACGCGAGAGCAATTGTGTCAGGATCGCCGCATGGCAGATAAATCGGTCGCGGACCAACTCCGCGAGCTCGGCGTGAAAAATGCAAATGTCCTCGTGCGGATGGCCGAGCGCGGCCAGCTCCTCGCCCTGAGGTGCGAGATGCCGCAGTGCTACCACCACCAGGGGCGCGGCGCTTTCGATCCGGTCGGGACCCCGGGCAACAAGTGGACGCCCTCGCGCGACCACTACCCGACGCTCAAATCGGATGGCGGTAGGTTCGTCGCCGAGAACGTTCGACTCTCCCACTCTTGGTGCAACAAGCGGGACTGGGGCTGGCGGGCGCAAGTCCGGACGCACCTCGCGAAGGGAAAGTCCCTCGCCGACATCGCCGAGTTCCTGAACCGCAAGGATGTTCCCCCCGCACACGGCACGAACCGATGGACGGCCGCCATGGTGCGCAAGGCCTACGTGTCCTAGTCCGGGTTCGGGGCTGGGTGCCGCTTCGCGCCACGATCGGAAGCGTTCTGCTCAGGCTGGTCGCGTGTCCACGTGGGATACTTCGCGGCCATGGACGCCGAGGTCGAACGGCTGATCGAGCGCTTCGAGGCGGCGGCCCGCGAGTTCTCTCGCGGTGATCCCGCAGGCGTTAAGGCGCTGTACTCGCATGCCGCCGATGTCACGCTTGCGAATCCCTTTGGCCCGGCAGTCAAGGGCTGGTCCGAGGTATCCGCTGCGCTCGACTTCGCCTCGTCACGGTTCTCGGATGGAGACGTTGAAGCCTTTCGGACCGTCGCGGCATACGAGAGCAACGATTTGGTGACCGTGCTCGGCACTGAGAGGTGGAAGGCGAAGGTTGGAGACGCTCCGGACGTCGAAGGATTCGACCTGCGCGTCACGACAACGTTTCGCCGTGAAGACGGAGCCTGGAAGATCGTCCATCGGCATGCTGATCCGATCTCCACCGCGGACCCACGGGGGCCGGTCCGCGCGAGCTGAATGCCGCGTCGGCGGCGCGCGCTCACCCTTCGTCTTAGTGCTACTGGCGCGAATGGCGCCCGTTGTGTCGCAGCCGAGCGAGCATCGGATTCCGGTGCTGGCCGACGGCCCGCACATGTACGGGTATTCCGCCGCGCCCGTGCCCAATGACAGATATATGAGATATCCTCTCCCGATGGCCAAGGTTTTGGTCTCGATCGATGACAGGTTGCTGCGCCGTATCGACCGCGCCGCGAGGGCGAGTGGGAGGTCGCGCAGCGCCTATATCTCTCAACTCGCCGAGAGCGCCGCGGCACGGGGGTCGGGGCCCGGGAAGACCGCTGCCGCGCGGGCGGCATTGCGAAAGCTCGATCGCCTCTTCGCCGCGGCGCCTGCCGGGGACTCCACGGTGGCGATCCGCGCCGCGCGGGACGCACGGTGACCGAAGTCGTCCTTGACGCCTCGGTCGTGCTGAAGTGGTTTCACTCCGAGGGGGAGAAGAACGTCGAGGCCGCACGGCGGCTGCGCAAGCGCTTCGAAGCGGGCGAGCTTCGCGTGCTGGCACCGCCGCTGCTCTGGCTCGAGGTGCTGAACGTCGCCGCTCGCCGCTGGCGCTGGACTGAGGACCGTCTCGCGCGCCTCGCGAACTCCCTGCCTGAACTTGGCTTCGAGTTGCTTGAACCCGAGCTCTCCGGTGTCGCCCGCTGGGCGGCTGATGGCCTCACTGCCTATGACGCCGCCTATGTCGCCGTCGCCGAAGACGTCGGCGTCGAATTGATCACCGACGATGCCGAGTTCGTCGAGATCGCCCCTGGGCTTGCGACCGCCCTAGCCAATCGGTAGAGATCCGATCGCCGTCCTTACAGCCCCAGTTCGTACTCGATCGAGGCCTCTCCGACGGCGCCGGTGGTGTCGTAGAGGCGCTGGGCGCGCCGGTTGTCCTTGGCGGTCATCCAGGTGAGGCGGGCGGCGCCGCGCTCGCGGGCGATGGCGGCGCTGGCCTCGATCAGGGCGCGGCCTATGCCCTGGCCGCGGGCCTCGGGGACGACGTAGAGGTCGTTCATGAGAACGATCTCGGCCGGGATCAGCGAGGTGTAGGTCCAGTAGAGGCAGGCGTAGCCGAGCAGCTCGCCGTCGCGCCAGGCGCCGAGCAGGCTTCCCCGCTCGCTCGGGTCGAGGAAGGTCGAGAAGAAGGCGCGGTTGCGCCCGTCGTCGACGTCCTCGACCTCGTAGAAGCGCTGGTAGGCGGCGATCAACGGCAGCAGAGCGTCCATCTGCTCCGCGGCGATCGGTGCGATTTCAGGCGCGGCCGGCATCCCGTCACCGTACCTTCAGCCCGCAAGCCTGCGACCAGCGGCAGGGACGCTCGGGCCGGCGCCGTAAAGACCGGGCACCGACACGGCCGGCTTGCCTCCCCGTCTAAGCTAGGACGCGAGCCGGAAGCCAACCGACCGCCCCCAAGGAGGGATTTCCGCTGGCACGGCCCACCGATTCGAACGAGCAGCTCCTCTGCAGCTTCTGCGGCAAGTCGCAGCGCCAGGTCAAGAAGCTGATCGCCGGCCCCGGCGTCTACATCTGCGACGAGTGCATCGACCTCTGCAACGAGATCATCGACGAGGAGCTGACCCCGCCGACCGGCTCGGTCGAACTCGAGAACCTGCCCAAGCCACGCGAGATCCACGAGGTCCTGCAGCAGTACGTTGTCGGCCAGGAAGCGGCGAAGAAGGCCCTTTCGGTCGCCGTCTACAACCACTACAAGCGCGTCCGCATGAACCAGGCCGAGGACGCCGACGTCGAGCTGCAGAAGTCGAACATCATGCTGCTCGGCCCGACCGGCTGCGGCAAGACGCTGCTCGCGCAGACGCTGGCCCGCATCCTCAACGTGCCCTTCGCGATCGCCGACGCGACCGCGCTGACCGAGGCCGGCTACGTCGGCGAGGACGTCGAGAACATCCTGCTGAAGCTGATCCAGGCCTCCGACTACGACGTGAAGAAGGCCGAAACGGGGATCATCTACATCGACGAGATCGACAAGATCGCGCGCAAGGCCGACAACCCGTCGATCACCCGCGACGTCTCCGGCGAAGGGGTGCAGCAGGCGCTGCTCAAGATTCTCGAGGGGACGACCGCCTCGGTTCCGCCGCAGGGGGGACGCAAGCACCCCCACCAGGAGTTCCTGACGATCGACACGACCAACATCCTCTTCGTCTGCGGCGGCTCCTTCGCCGAGCTCGACAAGGTGATCGAGCGACGGCTCGGCGACCGCGGCGTAGGTTTCGGCGCCGCGATCTCCTCGCGTGAGACGAAGGACACGGGCGAGTGGTTCGAGCAGGTCCTGCCCGAGGATCTGATGGAGTACGGCCTGATCCCGGAGTTCATCGGCCGCCTGCCGGTCGTCGCCGCGATCCACCAGCTCAGCCGCGAGGACCTGATCACGATCCTGACCGAGCCGAGGCACGCCCTGACCAAGCAGTTCCAGCGCTTCTTCGAGTTCGACGACATCGAGCTCGTCTTCGCCGAGGACAGCCTCGAGGCGATCGCCGACAAGGCGCTCGAGCGCGAGACCGGCGCCCGCGGCCTGCGCTCGATCCTCGAGGAGACGCTGCTCGACGTCCAGTTCGAACTGCCCTCGCGACGCGACGTGACCAAGTGCGTGGTGACGCGCGAGACGATCGAGCAGGGCCGGAGGCCGACCCTGGTCACCGAGGCGGCGCCGCAGGACATCGGACCAGACGACCAGCTAAGCGAGGAATCGGCTTAGATCCTCAGCTTGGCGGAGGGCATGGAGCTGGGGAGCCGCTGCTGCCATTAGGCCAGGCAAGTCGGCTACGGGAATAGAGGTGGGTCCGCGGGATTGCTGCCGGACCTGGTGACGGGGGGGTAGTTGGTACTGATGATCGCCAGCGACCATGTGGACTGGCCGTTCTCGCGCCTTACATCTTCGGTCCAGGTGAAGTAACCCCAAACGGGATCCCAGCCGCTGGACGCCCACGTCCGGCCGAAATTAGCGCCGTTGCGCCATGCCGTTGCGCTCCAAGTGTAGTAGCCGCCATTGGGACCCACCGTGCTGCCCCTGTCCTCCCAGCTGAAGTTGCCGTTGGAAGCAGGTGGTTGCGCGCCGGGCGGGCGGAAGGGAAGTCGCACCTGTTCTCCGCTCGGATCACCCGCGTTCACCGGATCGTCCCCCGCGTAGCTGTACGGTTCCCCCGTTTCCGCCACCAACGGATCCACGCTCATGAACTGCGCCGTTTCGGGGTCATAGACCCGCTTTCGCAGGTAGATCAGCCCGGTGCTGTCGTTGCGATACTGTCCGGCGAAACCCATCGGTGTGGAGCCCGAGCCCGTGTGTTCGGACACCGCGCCATAGGGCGTGTAGGTGTATTTGCCAGTGGATTTGCCTTCTGAGTTAGTCAGCATCCGGGTCGAGCCGAGGTGGTCGTGGTGCAGGTAGGTGGGCGCTTCGGAGGCGATCTGGGCGAAGGGCAGCCCGTCGGGCCCGTAGAGGTAGTAGCGGGTGCCGTCGTAGAGCAGCTGCGGCAGCCCGTCCGAGACGTCCCAGGTCAGCTGCGCTTTGACGCCTGAGATTTTCTGCGATGCGCGTAGCCCTTTGCCGTCGTAGGCGTAGGTGTCTTCGATCGAGCCCGACTTGGTGGCCGAGATCAGGTTGCCGGCCTGGTCATAGCCGTAGGTCGTGGTCGTGCCGCCTTCGGGTTCTGCTTTGGTCCGCTGGCCGAGGCTGTTGAAGGTGTATTTGGTCGTGCCTGCTTTTTTCAGCTGCGAGGCGGCGTCGTATTCGAGCGAGGTAGCTCCCAGTTTTTTCGGGTTGTTGGCCGCGTCGTATTCGAAGGAGGTGCCGGCTCCGGCTTTCAGGCGCTCGCGTTCGTCGTATTCGTATTCGGGTTTTTCGGCGCCCGGCAGTTCTTTCTGCGTGGCCGATTTGAGCTGGCCGGCGTTGTCGCGCGTATAGGCGATCGAGGCCAGCGTCGTTTCGCCCTTCTTCATCGTCGTTTTTTCGAGCTGGTCGGCCTTGTCGTAGGCGTATTCGTCGACGTTGGTCGAGGCCGACGGGAAGGTAGTCGAGGTGAGCGCCGAGTCGCGGTTGTAGGCGAATTTGGTTTCGCCCCCGAGCCAGTCGGTGACCTTTTCCAGACGCCCGGCGCTGTCATAGGCGCGGCTGATCGATTTGCCGTTGGGGTAGGTCACTTTGACGATCTGATCGCCGAGGTCGTATTCGTATTTGACTATTTCTTTGTTGCCGTTTTCGACTTCGGTCAGGCGGTCCAGTTCGTCGTAGCTCTTTTTGACCGTCCCCGTGCCGTCTTTCATTTCGGTCACTTCGCCGTCTTTGCCATATTTGTAGGTGACATCGGCGGTCGCTTCTTCGGAGTAGTCGACTTTTTCCAGTCTGTCGCCGGCGTCGTAGGTGTAGGTGATCGTGCGGCCTTCGGGGTCTTTGGTTTTTTTCAGGTTGCCGGCGGCATCGTATTCCCTGGTCGCTTTGCGTTCGAGGGGATCGATCGTTTCGGTGATCTGCTCGAGCGAGTTGCGTTTGTATTCGGTCGTTTTGGCGTTGCCGTTGGTTTTGCTTTTGACCGCGCCCATTGAGTCGAAGGCGGTTTTCAAGACGTCGCCGTTAGCCTCTTTGACTTCGGTGCGCTGGTTGGCTTTGTCGTAGACGTAGGTCAGCGCGTGTTCATTGGAGTTGGTGAGGACTTCGAGGTTGCCCGCAGCGTCGTATTTGTATTTCGTTTTGTGGCCTTCGGGACCTTTGACCACTTCCGGTCGTCCCTGGGCATCGCGTTCGGTTTTGGTTTCGTATTCGGAGGGGGTTTTGCCCGCTTCGTTCCCCCGCGGGGGAACCGTTGAGGTTTGCCTCCCGTCCGCGTCATAGGTCCAGGTCGTCTTGTCCCCGGTGGCGTTGGTCTGGGCTTTGCGGTTGCCATAGGTTTCGTATTCGATGGTTGTTTTGCGCCCCAGCGGGTCGGTTTCTTCTTCGAGGTCGCCGTTGGCGGCCCATTTGAATTTGACTTCCTGGGTTTTGGCGCCGGGTGCCGGGCGTTTGATCGTTTCGGGGTCGCCCGAGGCGTTGCGGGTGATCGTCGTCGTCTCGCCCTTGGGCGTCGTTTCCGTCAGCACGTCGTGGGTCGAGTTGTAGGTCCACGTGGCTTCGTTGCCGTTGGCGTCTTTTTCTGAGAGCTTGTTGCCTTCTAGATCGTATGTGTAGCTTGTTGCGTGACTGTTGGCATCGGTCAGTTTGAGCAGCTCGAAGAAGGCGTTGTATTCGTATTTGGTCGTCTGCGCCAGTTCGGTGCCCGAGGCCTTCGTGACTTCGGTTGGCTCGCCTGACCCGTTGAACTTGACCAACGTTTTGGACGCGTTGGGTTCGGTGATCGTCGTTTCCTTGATCCCGCCGGCTTCTTTGTATTCGAGTTTGCGTTCGTTGCCAAGCGGGTCGATCTGCGTTTTGGCGCGATTGGAAGCGTCGTATTCGTCTTTGGTCGTGTTGCCGCGCCCGTCGGTGGCTTCGGTGAGCTGATGGGAGCCGTCGTATTTGAATTTCCAGCTGGCTTCCGTCGCGCCGGGCAGGGTGACCGTCGCCAAATTGCCCGCTTCGTAGGTGTATTTGACTTCGTGGCCCATCGGGTCTTTGACGCTTTTGACCTGTGCCCCTTCGTAGGCGAAGGTCAGCGCCCGTTCGGCTTTGTCTTTGACCGTTTCCAGCTTGCCTTCTTTGTAGGTCATGGTGAGCGCGTTGGAGTGACGATCGATCTGTTCGGTCAGCTGCCCGGAGCTATTGAATTTGAACTGTTCCTGGGTCGGCAGGGTGTAAATGTAGTTTTCGCCCGATTTTTTCAGCGTCGTCTGCGACCAGGGCGGCGGGTAGTAGCTGCCGGCGAGCAGGTAGAAGACCACGGTCGAACCGTTTTCGTGATGCACGGTGGCGGTTTCGGCACCGACCGTCAGATAGGTGCTGTAGGGGCCGCTCCAGCCATAGCCGAAGGCGCCCGCTTCGGCCTGGGCGACGGCAATCTGGGAGTTGTAGGAGCGGGTGATTCCGAAGTTTGGCCCGCGCCCGCCGAGCGGGCCGATGTCCGTCTGTTCCTTGCTCAGGTTGCCGGTCGCGGCGTTGACCAGGTCGCCGACCATGCATCTGGGCATGCCGCCGCTCGCCATCGCGGGGTTGCAGCCCACCGCGCCCTTGGCGCACGTGCCGCTGGTGACGCACCCGCCGCCGCTGGGGGAGCCGCTCGAGGGCGGTTTGCAGGTTCGGCCTAAGCCCGGGTTGCAGCCACCGCCGGCGCCTTCTTCTGAGACGTAGGTGGCGGGCACCGCGGGCAGGGCGACGAGGTAGAGCGGTTCTGGTTGCGTGAATTTGTACTGGGCGGTCCAGAGCGTCGATTTGGGACAGAGGGTTCCGCCGAGTTTGGGCAGTTCTTTTTCGAAGACGGCGGCAACGGCCGGGTTCCCCCCGGTGAACGTGAATTCGATCGCCAGCGAATAGGTGCAGTTGAAGAGGGCGCCGCATTTGAGGTTGAATTCGCCGCCTTTGCCTAAGTTCAGCGTGCCGCTGCCTCCTTCGCCGCTGAATGAGCTGCCCGTGGGGAGGGCGAAGACCGTGATGGTGCAAGCCGTTTTCCCGAGAGTGCAGTTGGTGAAAGTCAGGCTGGAGAGCGTCGCTTTGACTACTTCGCCCGAGCCGCCGTTGCTCGTCGTTTCGCCTTTGAGGGTGGAGGTTTCGCAGCTGATAGTGCCGAGGCTCGAGGCGAACGACGAAGGCGCTGCCGTGGCTTTCAGTTCGGTTTTCGATTTGTATTCGGTTCCTTTACAGGGGCTCACGTTGACCGAGCACAGGGTGGTGGCCGACGCGGTGCCGCCGGCAAAGACCAGTAGGCAGCACAGCACGCCGAGGACGGCGCCTCCCGCGCAGAGCACCCGTTTCATCTCTCGCTCCCGTCTATCCGTTGCCGCCCCGCTAGAGCACGGGACGATCAGCGTCTCTCTGTACCACGAACGTGAGATATAATCAAATTTTTTAGTCTAAAAATGTCGCGCTGTGCGGACTTTTGGGTGCCCGCGGCGGCGTTGCCACGCGGTGTTCGCGGGCGTCTCCAGGCGCTCGGCATCTAGACTCGCGGCGTGGACGCCCCAAGGCGCGAAAGGCTAGAGAGCACGACTCGCTACGAACCGGCCAAGGTCGAGGGTCGGGTCTTCGCCGAGTGGCTCGAGGCGGGGTACTTCCACCCGCCCGCCGAGGGGACGCCCGGTGAGAACTTCTCGGTGGCGATCCCGCCGCCGAACGTGACCGGGGCGCTGCACATGGGTCACGCGCTCAACGGGTCGATCCAGGACGCGCTGGTGCGGATGAACCGGATGCGGGGACGCAACGCACTCTGGGTGCTGGGCACCGACCACGCAGGGATCGCGACGCAGTCGGTGGTCGAGAAGACGCTGCGCGCCGAAGGCGTCGACCGCCACGAGCTCGGCCGCGAGGAGTTCGTCAAGCGGGTCTGGGAGTGGCGCGAGGAGTACGGCTCGCGGATCGTCGAGCAGTACAAGCGCCTCGGCGCCTCCTGCGACTACGAGCGCGAGCGCTTCACCCTCGACGAGGGCTACGTCAAGGCGGTCTACCGCGTCTTCAAGCAGCTCTACGACAAGGGCTACGTCTACCGCGACAACTACATGGTCAACTGGGACCCGGGCTCGCACTCGGCGATCTCCGACCTCGAGGTCGAGAACCGCGAGGTGCAGGACACGCTCTACTCGATCGACTACCCGGTCGAGGGCGCCGGGCGGGTGCTGACCGTCGCCACCGTGCGTCCGGAGACGATGCTGGCCGACACCGCGGTCGCCGTCAACCCCGGCGACGAGCGCTACGCCGACCTCGTCGGCGGGCATTGCGTCCTGCCTCTGGTCGGACGCCGCCTGCCGATCATCGCCGACGAGCACGTCGACCCGGAGTTCGGCACCGGGGCGCTGAAGATCACGCCCGGCCACGACCCCAATGACTTCGAGATCGGTCGCAGGCACGGCCTCGAGGAGATCGGCGTCATCGGGCCCGACGGCCTCCTCACCGAGGAGGCGGGCGAGAGGTTTGCCGGCCTGACCGCGGCCGAGGCCCAGGGGGCGGTGGTCGCCGCCCTGCGCGAGGAGGGCGCGCTCCGCGGCGAGGAGCCCTACGTGCACTCGGTCCCCTTCTCCCACCGCTCCGGCGAGCGGATCGAGCCGCTGATCTCGCTGCAGTGGTTCTGCCGCATGGACGAGCTGGCGGCGCCGGCGATCGAGGCGGTCGAAGGCGACCGCGTGCGCATCGCGCCCGCCCAGTGGAAGCGGGTCTACCTCGACTGGATGCGGGAGATCCGCCCCTGGTGCATCTCGCGTCAGCTCTGGTGGGGGCACCGCATCCCCGTTTGGTACTGCGACCCCTGCGAGGAGACCTTCGTCGCCGACGACCCGCGAAAAGCGCCGCAGCGCTGCGGCGCCTGCGGCGGCGAACTGCGCCAGGAGGAGGACGTGCTCGACACCTGGTTCAGCTCGGCGATCTGGCCCTTCGCCACGCTCGGCTGGCCCGACGACACGGAAGACCTGCGCACGTTCTATCCAGGCGACATGAACACGACGGCGCGCGACATCATCCGCCTCTGGGAGAACCGGATGATCTTCTCGGGG
>Ga0207677_10002099_pt1 | contig 10483 bp, 11 predicted proteins | sample KBSMisM42_FD_184311 | JGI IMG/M metagenome (GOLD analysis project Ga0207677, IMG submission 184311) | Miscanthus rhizosphere microbial communities from Kellogg Biological Station, Michigan, USA - KBS Miscanthus M4-2 (SPAdes) (version 2) | ecosystem: Host-associated > Plants > Roots >...
GTCGTGATCGGGCCGACCGAGCCGCGCGTCGTGCCGGAGGTGAAGCCGAGGCTGTCGTCGCTGGCCAGATCCATCGAGATCGTGGTACCCGCGCTGAACACGTGTACGGCCGCATACAGGTACTGGCCGGCGCCGACCGCCCCCACCTGCACGACCGACCCGAGACCGCCGGTGCCGGAGACGTTGCCCTTGGTCTTCAGGACCCGGCCGCGGATTCCGCCGACCGACGCCAGCCCGGTGCCTCGGGCGGACTGGGCAGTCAGCCGGAACGGGGCAACCTCACCGACCTGGCCGAACAGCTCGTAGTTGAACGCCCGCACCCGGTACAGGTACGCGACCGACGACTCCAGGCCATCCGGAGAGTTGCTGACGGGCTGTGACGAGCCGCCCAGCGCGGCGAACGCGACAGGGTCGACCGCGTCATCGGCCGCCTGCCAGAGCCCCGCCTGATCGAGCTGTACGGACTCCAGCCCCGCCACGCGCACCCGGCCCGGCTTGGTGACCGTGCCCGGCTTGAACGCGTCCGCGCCGAGGGCGTCGTACTCCATGGCCAGCGTCGTCGAATTCAGATCGCCGGTCATGTCGTAGCCGCCGAACCAGGTCGTGATGTTGTTCGCGGCGAACGAGCTCATCGATCAGGCCTCGGTGGTGCGGGTGGCCTTGTCGGCGCCCTTGGCCGGCTTGGCCGCGGCGATCTCGACGAAGCCGGCGTACACCAGCGCGCTGATGTTCGTCTCGACCGGGTCGAGCCAGGCGGTGTCGCCGGCGTAGCGGTCCTCGCCCGTCTTCGCGCAGGCGATCGCCATCGCCTCGCGGTCGATCCCGAGGTCCCGGTACGGGATGACGACCTTGACCTCGACCATCTCCGGGCCGTAGGTCTCGACGTAGCAGAGGCGGCAGTGTTCGATCGGCCGGTTCCCGGTGCCGATCGCGATCCGGCCGTCCTCGTTCTTGCAAAACTTGATCTCCACGCTGGAGCCCTTCAGGTCTTGTAGGTCATGAGGCTGACGGCGATGGTGGGCGCCGAACCGACCCCGTCGTCGTCGGTCCACGGCTCGCCCATGTCGACCGCGACGACCCGCGCGCTCTTGAGGCCGTCGATGCCGAGGGTCCAGTTCGCGGCGATGTAGTCCGTGATCACGTCGCAGATCGCCGCGGCCCGCGCCTCGGCCGCCTCGGTGGTGCCGTTCGGCAGGTAGACCCGCACGTGCAGATTCAGGGCGATGTCCTCGGACCGCTTCACCCGGCCGCCGGCCGCCATCGCCTTCAGCTCGACCGGGCCGACCATCGCGCCGCCGTAGACGAGCTCGCGGGGAATGTCGCGAGGCAGCGAATAGTGGACCTTCACTCCGGCGGGCATCAGCGGAGCCAGGACGCCGGACTCGCCGACCAGGGCCGCCTTCGCGGCTGCCGCTATGCCGCTCACCGCGGCGTCCCGTGGAACATGGCGCCGCGCTGCGGCGCGTAGGTCAGCGTCCGCGACGCCGGGACAGCGCGGCCGGTCGACCCGGTTCCGGTGGAGCGCCGGGAGTAGCGGCCGTACGCGGCGTCGACTGTCGGGACTCCGGTCTTGAACGGGCCCGGCATGTCGAGCCGGAACGTGCCCCCGTCGGTCATCGTGAACGAGCTGGCCCGGTCCGGCACGCCGGACTTCGGGATGTTCAGCACCGTCCGCAGCCGGACGAACGCCTGCCGGACCAGGTCGACCGGCGGCGAGCTGAGGCCGTACTCGAACTCGATGATCACGTTGCCGCGGCCCTCGGTGAAGATGTCGCCGGAGGTGCGGATGACCGTTCCGTCGTCGGTGACATCCAGGGCGGCCAGCTGCCCGCTGGTGAACGCGACGAACGTGCCGTCCGGGGCGTTGGCCATCTTCACCGACCGGATCGTGCGGACCGACGCGACGGAGCGGCCGGGCGCCGAGTGCTTCAGCACCAGCTTGCTCGTGCCCGTGCCGTCGAGCACCACCCGGTCATAGCGGGGCACGAACGCCTGGTCGCAGATGTTCTCGCACTCCACCTCGACCTCGAGGCGACCGCCGACCAGGTCCGCGGTCGGATAGTCCTCGTTGTCGGCCAGAACCTCGTCAGAGTTCCGGGCCTGCTGCAGTGTGAAGAAGAACCCGCCGACGATCTCCGCGTACGTCGTGAGCGTCGTGGACGACCCGGCCACAGTCGCCGACCAGGTGACCGTCAGGGCGGCCAGCGCCGACTGAGCGGCCAGGACGAACGAGTACGTGCCCAGGCCCGAATGGGTGGCCGTGCCCGTGGTGACCGAGGTGCCGGCCGCGTCGACGACCGCGTACGTGACCGAGCCGGTCGCGTCGGTCGGCACCTCGTCCACCAGGAACGTTGCGCTGAGGGTTCCCGCGGTGCTCTTCGCGATGCGGGTCAGCGTGCTCATCCGGTCCTCACGTGCCCCTGAATCGCCGCCGTGGCCGTGAGGTGAATACCGAGTTCGCAGCGGGCGCCCGCCGGCACGTCGACGTGCTGGAACCCCTTGGCCGCGAGGGTGAACTGGGCCAGCACCGTGCCGGACGCCGACGTGTTGTCGTAGATCACCACGTCCGCGCCGGCGGTCGACGCGATCGAGAAGCCCCGGTACGAGCATGGCCCGTTGAAGACCGTGCCCGTCGCCGTGACGTTGATCGGCCGGGCCTGCGCGGTCACGTCAGCTTCCGGCCATCTGGAAGCGGACCACCAGCAGGCCGTCGGGGATGACCAGGCCGTTGCCGCCGTGGGTCTTGACGACCGCCAGGTGGTCATCAGCGGCCAGCAGCAGGTTCGCCGCGGTGGCCGACAGGGTCATCGCCTCCGGGGTCTCGGCGGCGGAGTCGGTGGCCGCCCACGAACGGGTGGCGACCGTGGTCGCCGACGCGCCGGCCGTGTACCGGGTCAGCGTGTAGACGGAGTAGTGGGTCGCATTGGCGGTAACCGCGGCCGAAGGCACGAAGTTCACCGACGTGACCTTGACCTTGGCCGGCGCCTGCCAGACCGGCCAGTCGTCGTCGGTGCCGAGGGTGGCCTGGCTCGGCACGTAGGCGGTCACCTGAAGGGTGCCGCCCAGCTCCTTGAACTGCATGGACGTCTCTCCTGTGGGCTCGGGCTCGAACGGGGGGAGCAGAGGGGCCGCCCGGGCGCACTGCCCGGGCGGCATCAGATCACTGGGTGCCGCGCTGCATGCCGCGGTATTCGATGACCGCGCCCTTGTAGATGTGGCGGATCTTGTAGGTGATCGTGTCGCTGTTGAACACGCTGCCCACGTTCGGGTCGGCCTGGGTAAACAGCTCCGGCTGCTCGCGGCCCTGATAGAAGCCGAGTTCGATCGTCGGGCAGAGCGCCGGGTCGGCGGTCACGTACCAGTCGTTCGCGTCGGTGAAGTAGTCGACGACGATCGGGGTCATGCCCTGGTGCAAGTTCGGGGTGTCCGTCGGGCCGGCCGGGGTGGCCGGGATCGCGACCGCGGAGGTGCAGATCTGGAAGGCGAGCTCCTCCAGCTCGTTCGGCACGATGAGGAACTTCGGCACCAGCGACAGGATGTTGCTGGTGTCGCCGTAGCCGGTCTGGTCGCGCATCTTCTGCCGCAGGCTCGACAGGTTGGACTGCGACAGCGCGACCGCCGTGGTGTTGGCGTGGGTGGCGTGGAACAGCGCCACCGAGTCGTACAGGGTCGGGTTCGTGGCCAGGAAGTCCCACACGAAGTTGTGCAGGGTGCGGGCCGCGGCCAGGCCGAGACGCTGAGGGATCTTCCGCACGGCGCCGAGGTCGTCGTTCGCGACCATCTCCAGGGTCAGGTCGTCGGTGCCGCCCTTCTTCTCGATCGCGTAGGTGGCCTCCTCGTCCGTCGGCGAGGTCAGCGGCTGGTAGGGCGCCCCCTGGTTGACGACCGGAATCGTGCCGTACCCGCCGACTCGGGTGCGGCGCTGGGTGCGGAAGTCGTTGACCGGCACGATGTCCGAGACGATCTGCCGCCACGACTGCAGCGACGGCTGGTTGTAGTCGGCGATCATCCGGCGGGTGATCGAGTCGCCGAGGACCTCGGCCCACGAGGATGTGGACATGGATTCCGTCGATCGGTCGGCCGAGTCGTAGAGGGAGCCGATGGACTCGCGCATCACGACGCGGTTCTCGTCCTCACCCCAGACCCGCGGCCGGTAGCCGGTGAACGCGGAGTGCGCCTGCTTGAACGACCGGAAGACCGAGTAGTCCCCGGCGAACATCTTGTCGAGGCCCTCGACGACCTTCTCTCGGGACTCCTTGGTGACCTGGGCGGTCAGGGTCGGGGCCAGCCCCGAACGCTCGGCGACGCCGAGCACGCTCTGCAGCGCAGCGATCTGCGCGTCGAGGGCCGACTCGGTGAACCGGTCGGGCAACGTCGCGGCGAGCTGGGGGGTGACGGACGCGGGCAGGCCGGCCGCCTCGACCTTCCGCTCGATCATCAGGCCGCCGAGGAACGAGGCCTTGTCCAGGCCCTCGGGCGCCGGCGGGGGTGCGGCTTCGCTCGAGCGCTGGAGGCCGACCGCGGCGAGGTCCTCGGGCGTGGCGGTCTTCAGCGCGGCGAGCACGTCGGTGGCAGAAACGGCCACGTCGGACTCCTTGCTCTCTTCGGGATCGATACCGCCCGCGAGGACGCGGGTGGCTTTGCCTCCGGCGGCGGGGTCAGCGACCACGTCGGCGGAGTTGACTTTGGTGATGCGGGTGGCCTCCTGCATGCGGCGGCCGCCGACGGTGATCGGCTTCATGACCGTCATCGCGTCGTGGGAGATGCCGACCAGCGGCGGCAGGCCCTCGTCCTGCGCCGTGATCGTCGCGTCCAGCGCCTCCGCGGTGTGCGAAGCCGACGGCAGCAGGACCAGATCGCCGTCGAGGCCTTCGCTGCTGGCCTTGACGTTGCGGTAGTAGCCGACCAGCCCGGAGATCGTCGACGAGCGCAGCTCCTCGGCGGTGCGGTGGTGGTCGTACGCCTTCGCGCCCTCGTACAGCGGCGCCGCCGACTCGAGGACGTTCGCCGGGTAGCGTCGGCCGTTGAGGGAGTCGCCGGCCGCGATGATCCGAACGCCGAAGATCCTGTTGCCGGCAGAGTCGGTGCCCTTGCCCTCGAGGACCCGGCCGTCGATCCGCTCGACACTCTCGGTCGTGGCCACCTCGACCGACTCGGTGGTCTCGTCCGCGCCGCCGTCCAGCATGTCTTCCTCGTCGACGGCCGGCATGGTCGGGTCGCCGCCGGCGGCCGGCACGTACCAGGTCTGCGCGACGACCTCGGTCGGCTCGCCCAGCTCGGCCTCGCCGGTCGTGCCGGTCTCGGTGAGGGTGTAGTCGGCCTGCCAGGTCTTGCCGTCCCACTCGAAGACGACCAGGCCGTCGGTGAAGTCGCAGACGTAGCCCCATGCGTAGCTGCTTTCCGACTGGACCTTCGCCCACTCGGTCACCGCCCGGCTCAGGATCTCCCGGGTGTCGCCGGTCGATCGCTGCCCGTCGATCGCCTCGTGTGCCTTGCCCTTCACTGGGGCCTTTGCGGGCGCCTTGGGGGCGGCCTTCTTCGCGGGTGCGGCCTTCTTGGTCGGCAGGGACTTCGCGGCGACCAGCTTAGCCAGCAGCTTCGGCGTCACCTTGCCGTTGGCCGGCAGGCCGAGGCGCCGCTGCGCCGCCTTGATCGCCTGCGTGGTCTTCGGGCCGAGCTTCCCGTCGAGGACCAGCTTCTTGCCGCGCGAGTCCGTCAGCCCGAGCCGGGTCAGCGCCGACTGGAGCTTCTTGACCCGCGGGTCGCCGCCCTTGCGGCCGTAGCCGGCGCCGCGGCCGGACTTCGCGTCGAAGGACAGCGAGCCGTCGTCACCCGTGCGCTTCTTCTTGCCGGCCGACTTCTTCGACGTCGACTTGCTGGAGCCCGACTTGCTCGACGAGGAGCCGCCACCCGAGGTGAACTGGCCACCGCCCGCAGCGCCGGCCGCGGCGCGCGGGTGCAGCTCGCCCTGCCAGACCGACGCCGCGTCACGGTCATCGTCCTCGTCCTCGTACCAGGACTCCAGAACGGCCTCGACCGCCTCAGCGACCTGGTCGTCGTCGAGGTCCACGTCGTCGACCGCTTCGGTGAGCGCGGCGAGGATCTCGTCCGCGTCGTCCGGGGCGGCCTCGCGGACCAGTACGGCCGCTTCGTCGATCCAGCTCACCGGTTGGACCGCCGCTTCGGCGCAGGCTTCACGGATCCGCCCTCGGGCACCACGACCTCTTCGGGGTCGCTTTCGCCGACGAGGACGGGCTTCCCCTTGACGATTCCGCCGTTGGCCAGCTCGCCGATGAACTCGAGCTCGCCGTTGTTGCGGATCAGCGTCCACTGGCCGTCGTGGGTCTGCACCGCCTCGCCGTCAGCGACGGGGACCACGTCGGTGATCTCGCTCTGCTTCATGCCGAGCCGCTGGGCGATCTCTTCGATCTCGCTCATCTCTGCCTTCCTCTCAGCCCGGTCCGACGGGATTGGAGCCCTTGGTTTCGCCAGGCCAGATGCCGAGCACGCTGTGGTACCACTCGCTGGCCGTGCGGTCCGCCCGATCCGTGCTCATGTACTTGGCGAGGTGATCGCGCAGCGCCGTCCACGGATGCGGGTGATCGATCCACTTCTTGAGCCCGGCGCCCTTGGTCCAGTACGACTTGAGCTGCTCGCCGCCCTTGCCCTTGCGGGCCTCCCGGACCAGCGCCTCCTCGACGACCTGGGCCACGTCGTCCGGGTTCGCATCCGGGGTGTCCAGCTCGTGCACGTACGGCACGCCGACGTAGTCCTCCCACGCCTTCCGCGCCGCCGTCGCCGCCGCGCCTTTCGACAGGGCGCCGATGTTGACGAGGTTCTCGAGGCCGGTCGACAGGTTCAGCAGCACCTGCGCGGTCAACTGCGAGTCCGACGCGGCGATCTCCGGGCCGGTCACGATGACCGCCTGCGACGCCGGGATCTGCGTGACCGCTCCCGTGCGCGGATCGGTCGCCTCCACCATCGCCGGGAGCCGGCCCGCGGCCACCGCCCGGTCGACCGCGTACCGCACCAGCTCGGTCTCCTGCGCGAGCCACGTCTTCTGGATTCCGCCGACCCGGCGCCGCACCGGCTCGGCCATCGTCAAGCTGGTGGCCCGGTTGGCGTCCTCCGGTTCGGCCAGCCACGTCTTCGCCAGGCCCGTGCCGGAGGCGATGTTCGTCAGCACCGACCGGTTCGCGGCCGAGTCCTCGGCCGCACCCGACGAGACGGTCTGCGGCTTCCACGTCACCGAGGAGTTGTGCACCTCGACCGACCCGGACGGCGGGACGTGCGTGCCACCGCGGCCCTCGATGAACTTGTCGACCTCCGGCTGGCCGCCCTCGACAGTGACGTCCCAAACCATGTACCGGGCCAGCGCGGTCCGGTCGATCAGGTTCGACAGCACGGTGTCGTAGCTGTCCAGCCAGTCGAGCACCGGCGTCAGGAACGGCATGCCGCGGGTGTCGGTGTCCAGGGTGCGCCACGGCGCCCAGAACATCGCCTCGCCCTCGCGCAGCCCGGTCTCGTCGTTCACGCGGGCCAGCTGCAGGATCCGCTCGTCGCCGCCGGTTTCGAGCGCGGGAAGGATCGCCTGCGCCGGCCACAGCGGGTTCCCGCCGCGGCACCGGATGTCCTGGATCAGCGCCGGGTCGACCGGCGCGAACCGCACCACGCCCGACGTCGGGCCGACCAGCAACTCGTACAGCTTCTCGCCGAGCAGCAGCTGCGAGCGCAGCGACACTTCCTGGATCGCGCCGAGGTTGTTCGCCGGGTCGTCCCAGAACTCCTTGACGACCGCGGCGACCTGATCGTTCGACGCCTGCCACGTGACGCCCTTGTCGCCGACGCAGAACGCCGTGTAGGTGTCGATGATCGCCGTGGCCATCGGATTCGACCGGTACGCGGTGACGCTGTACGTGCGGGACTTCTCCCGCGTCCAGTACGGCACCTCACGGTTGCCCGCCTTGCCGGCCAGCCGGTACCCGGTGTCCCCGTCGATCGGGTCGCGGCCGTACGAACCGAGCATGCCGCCGGTAGCGACCACCTGATCGGTGGTCGCCTCGACAACACGGGCAGCCCGGCGCGCCGGGACCAGCAGCGGCCTCATGCCGACTTAGCCGCCGCAACGAGTCGAGGAGGCGCCGCCGGGGCCTCCGCCGCTTCGGCCGCGGCGTGGGTCTGAGCGATGTACGACAGGCCCACCGCGACCAGCCCGCCGGCCAGTACCGACCACCACCAGTTCCCGGTCAGCCCACCGACCGCCAGCACCAGCGCGAGCAGCCCGGCCAGGCCCACAAGGTTCGCGGCCAGACCGTGAGGCAGCCGGGGCACAGCAATCCGGATCTCCATGCGGGGACTCCTCACAGGCTCAGCCGGGATGTCGGCCGGAACAGGTTGGTCGCCGCGGCAGTGGCGGCCCGGGCGGTCGCCGGCGGCAGAGGCTTCTCGGCGGCCGGCATGGTCTGCGCCGCCTCGAGGGCGAGCACACCGCCGATACCGGCGTCGATCTTGGCCCGGTCCGGGCCCTTGACGAACACGTACTTGGTGCGGCCGTCCTCGTCCTCATCGCGCACCCGAACCTTTCGGCGGTGCATCGCGAGCACGTGCGCGGTGTACGTCGACGAGCCGTCGTGGCTGTAAGCCCGGTTGTCGATGGCGGTCGAGAACCGATCGCAGGCCCGCCACATCCGGGTCGGCTGGTTCGTGTCGAAGAACAGCACGACCTCTTCGCCGAACTCCTCGGCCCACAGCTCGATCTCGGTCTGCCACTTCGCCGGGTCGCACAGCATCCGGCCGATGTCGTAATACGCGAACGTCTCCCGCACCCGATCCCGGATCTCCGACCGCGGCACCCGCCACGTCTTCGGGGCATCCTTCGGCCGCGACCACACCTCGATCTCGAAACCGTGCGGCACCCCGGTCTCGGGATCCACCCAGGTGCCGATCAGCGCGGTCGTGTCATCCGACAACGAACCGTCGAATCCGAGCCCGATCCGGGCGCCGGCCGGGACGACGATGTCCGCCCGGGTCAGCTTCCCCCACACCTGCGTCGGCACGGCCTTCGTGCGGTCGTCGACGTTCCAGTTGAAGAAGAACCGCGACGAGTCCTCCCACGGCGTGTCCTGGTCGCGGATGTCCGCGATCAGCCGCGGGATGTTCACCCACCACGAATCGCCGTACGCCACCCGCAGCGCGGCCGCCAGGGCCTCGTCCGAGTCCTTCTGCCGCACCTGCGGCGCCTCCACCGCGTCGCACATGATCCCGGCCTGCCCGGCCTGAATCGCCTTGTGCGTCAGCTCGGCCACCGAGCCCTCACCCGGCACGAACGAGTTCGTCGTCTCGTACGTGCGGCCGCCCATCTTCGCGACGTTGCGGCGCAGCGTCCGCGCCAGCTTCACGCCACCGTTGCTCGGCAGCCACAGGTGCGTCTCGTCGAGCGTCGCGTCCGTGATCGGCTGCCCCTCGCGCGAGCCGGCCGACGCGGTCACCGGCTCCAACTTGCCCGGCCGGTTCCGCAGGAAACAGCGCGTCAGCCCGACGTCGATCTCCAGCTCGTCGGCGGCCCTGCCGTCGTTCGCGGTGAGCAGCTCGTAGATCACCGAGTACGTGTTGTCGGTCTGGTCCTCCGACACCGCGGCGATCTGCACCCACGGATTCGGGTCACCCTTGCGACCCCACGGCCGGCCCACCGGCTCGCCGGTCGCGTCGAAGCCGTCCGGGCGGACGTCGCCGGCGAGGGCGGCTATCCCCTTGGCCGCCTCGACCGGCGACTTCCCCCACCCCTTCGACCGCCGCGAATAGCCGCGCCGGTAGACGAACTCAAGCGTGACCGGGTCGAACGTGTACCACTCGACGAGGATCATCGCCTGCTCGTCGGTGAAGATCAGCGGCTCGGTCGTGTCCCGCGGCGACGGCAGAACATCCGCCCACCACTCCAGCAGGTTCCAGCCGAGCGACGGAAGCTCACCCTCGGACTCCGGGCCACGCCACGGCATCGGCTACGCCGACACGTCCCGCAGGTGGCCGTAACGGCCACCCGGCTTAGCCGTCTGCTCCTCCTCGGCCGGCGGCGTCTCCGTCTGGCCGCCGCTCACCTGCAGCCGCAGCCGCAGCCGATCCTCCGGCGTCGCCCCGAACTTCGCCACCCGCAGCCTCAGCTCGGCGCCGACCTTCGCGTCCCCGTTCCAGAACGCGGTGTGCAGCAGCGCCGTGTCGACCAGGAACCGCCAGTCGGTGTCCGTGAACGTCTTCGCCTGCGGCGACAACCGCCAGATCTCCCACCACACCCGGGTCTGCTCGTGCCACGGGTAGCCGTCCGGCAACTCCGGGCCGCGGGCCTGGCCATCGGCAATCGCGTACGTCGTCGGGGCCGGGTCAGCGTTGCGCCGGCGCCGCTTCTCCGGGTCCTTCGGAGCAGGCCCACGCCCCATGTCGGCCCTCCCATCAGGGAAAAGTCAGCAACCCGTACACAATCGGAGGGGGG
>Ga0207677_10002103_pt1 | contig 10472 bp, 8 predicted proteins | sample KBSMisM42_FD_184311 | JGI IMG/M metagenome (GOLD analysis project Ga0207677, IMG submission 184311) | Miscanthus rhizosphere microbial communities from Kellogg Biological Station, Michigan, USA - KBS Miscanthus M4-2 (SPAdes) (version 2) | ecosystem: Host-associated > Plants > Roots > Rhizosphere...
CGGCAGCAGGCGCAGGCCCTCCGCCCCGGCGGGCACCGCGGCCGCCTCCGCGTCGAGGGTCTCGAACGCGGTCCCGGGCGCGGCGATCGAGCGGAACCACTCCTGGAGCGCGCCGGAGAGCGTGCCCCCCAGGGCCAGGTAGCGATCGCAGCCCACGTGGTGCGAGTTGATGAGGCGCGTGTCGAAGTCGGGGGTGGCGAGCGGCATGATCAGGTTGCCCGCGGTGCCCAGCATCAGGCACGCCTCCCCGGGCTCGGTGACGCCGGCGGCCAGGGTGGAGGCCGCGAAGTCGGCGCCACCCACCGCGACCGGCGTGCCCTCGCGCAGTCCGGTCTCGCGCGCGGCCGCCGCGGTGACCCGCCCCGCGATGGCGTGGCTCGGCCTGATCTCGGGCAGCCAGGCCGAATCGATGCCGAGGGCCGCGCACATCTCGCGCGACCACGCCCGGGCGCGGCAGTCGTAGAGCGGGGTCGCGAGCGCGGCGGAGGAGTAGTCGGTGACCCGCGCGCCGGTCAGGCGCATGACCGGATAGCTGTGCGATTGGAGGAGGGTGAGCGGCCGCTCGAAGCGCGCCGGCTCGTGCCGTCGCAGCCACGCGAGCTTGGGCCCGAGATAGAACGCGTGGACGCGGTTGCCCGCGATCCGCTCGCCCTCGGCGCCCACGCGGGCCGCCATCTCCTCCGCTTCCGCCTCGCTCCGCACGTCGAGCCACAGGATGGCGGGGCGCAGCGGGCGGCCCGCCGCGTCCACCGCGAGCAGGGTCGGGGCCTGGCCGGTGACCGCCACCCCGTCGATGCGCGCGGGCCGCACCGCCTCGGTGAGCGAGCGCAGGATCCGACACGTCGCGCGCCACCACGTGCCCGCGTCCGCCTCCACCCATCCGCGGCGCGGCGTCTCGTGGCGGTACGCAATCTCGGCGGCGCCCAGCACGCGGCCATCCCGGTCGTAGGCCGCGCCCTTGGCGGAGGACGTACCGATGTCGACGCCGACGAGGGCGGAGGTGGCCATTGGAGCCCGGCCATTATACGGGAAGTTCGCTTGCCGCAACCGCGGCACTTCTGTTACAAGGATGCGGTGACGACGACGCCCGCGCTCCTCCTCATCATGCTGAGCATCGACGGGCTGCGCGCCGACCTCGTCGACGATTCCTCGCTGGAGCTGCCCGCGCTGCGCGGCCTGATCGCGCGCGGGGCGCGGGCGCGGCGCATGACGCCGATCTTTCCCACCGTGACCTGGCCGTGCCACACCTCGATCGTCACCGGGGTCTCGCCCGCCCGGCACGGCGTGCTCGGGAACCTGGTCTTCGACCGCGCGAGCGGGCGGCCGGTCGAGCACTACGGCGACCGCACCGACGCGCCGGTGCGTGCGGAGACGCTGTGGGACCGCCTGCACGCGGCCGGCCAGCGCACCGCCGCGGTGTGCTGGCCCAAGACGCGGGGGATCGCCGCGGTGGCCGACAACATCCCCGAGTTCTACGAGCAGGAGCTCTTCGAGACCTACGCCTCGCGGCCGCTGTGGACCGAGCTGGCCACCCGGCGGCTGCCGGTGCACCGCTACGGGGCGTGGAGCGCGCACCACCCGCTCGGACCCATGCAGGACTGGTTGACCCTCGAGGCCGCGCGGCACCTGCTGGCCGAGCGGCCGCCGCGGCTCATGCTGCTCCACTTCCTCACCCTCGATTCCTTCCAGCACGACCACGGGGTGGACAGCCCGGAGGCCCGGTGGGCGCTGCTTCAGATGGACGCCCTGGTGGGCCGCCTGCTCGACGGCCTCGCGGCCCGGGGCCAGCTGGAGACCACGACCCTGATGGTCTTCGGCGATCACGGCTTCGTGAACGTCGCCACCCGGCATCACCTGAACCAGCTCCTGCGCGAGGACGGGCTGCTCGACGTGCGCGGGGGCGAGATCTCGCGCCGGCACGCGTGGGTGGCGGGCAACGGCGGCTCGGCCCACGTCTACGTGCTCGACGGCGCGCCCCGCACCACCGGCGAGCGGCTGGCCGAGCGCTTCCGGGCCCTGCCCGGCCTCGACGTGGTGGAGCCCGATGAGTTCGCGGCCCTCGGCCTCCCCGCGCCGTCGCCCGGGTCGATGCAGGGGGACCTGATCCTGACCGCCCACGACGGCGTGCTGATCACCGGGCACGCCACCGCGGAGGCGGCCGCCGCGGCGCCGGTGCTGCGCGCCGCGCACGGCCACGCCCCGTCGTTGCCTCCGATGGGTGCGGGCTTCCTCATGGCCGGCCCCGGAGTGCGGGAGGGCGTGCGCCTCGACGAGGTCTCGATGCTGGATCTGGCGCCGACCGCGGCGCGGCTGCTCGGAGTGGAGCTGCCGGGGGCCCAGGGCTCGCCGCTGCTCGAGGCGCTCGCGGCGCGTTGAAGGGCATCCTGATCGCGGCGGGACGGGGCCAGCGTCTGATGCCCCTCACCGGGGACGTGCCGAAGTGCTACGCGGAGATCGGGGGGCGGCGCATCCTCGACTGGTGCGTGGAGGCTCTCGGCCACGCGGGCTGCGGCGAGATCGTCTTCGTGGGCGGCTACCGGATGGGCCAGGTGCAGGCGGACTATCCGCGCTTCCGGTTCGTGCGCAACGCGGAGTGGGAGCGGAACAACATCCTGCTCTCGCTGTTCGCGGCGGAGCGCGAGATGGCGGGCGGCTTCGTGTCGAGCTACGCCGACATCCTCTATACCCCCGAGGCGGCCGCCCGCCTGGTGCGGCACCCCGGCGATATCGTGCTCCTGGTCGACACCGACTGGCGCGCCCGCTACCGCCCCCGGACCCAGCATCCCGAGTCGGACGGCGAGAAGGTGCGCCTCTATCGCGACCGGGTGACCGAGATCGGCCGGCGCATCCCGCCCGACGGGGCCCCCGCCGAGTTCACCGGGGTCGCGAAGTTCACCGCGGCGGGCGCGCGCCGCCTCGTCGAGCACTTCCAGCGCGCCCGCGTGCGCTTCGAGGGCCGGCCGTTCGGCACCTCGGTCTCCTTCGCGCGCGCCTACCTCATCGATCTGCTCCAGGCGATGCTGATCGCGGGCGAGACGCTCCACGCGGTGGAGACGCCGGGCGGATACTTCGAGGTGGACACCACCGAGGACTTCGGCCTCGCCTCGCGTGACTGGGCCACCGCGCGGCGGCGGGCGGGCAGCGCGCGATGACCCTGCCCCGCTTTCCCGCCTCGGTGGTGGGGAGCATGCCCCGCTCCGACTTCGTGCGCGACCTCCTCGACCGCCCCGAAGACGACCCGGCGCGGCCGGCCCTCATGGACGCGGCGGTGTCCTACGTGGTGGCCCTGCAGGAGGCGGCCGGCATCGACGTGGTCTCGGACGGCGAGTGGCGACGCCGCTCCTACATCGGGGTCATCGCGGAGATCATGCACGGCTTCGCGCGCGAGACGCGCGACGGGCTCTCGTGGCATACCGTGGTCGAGCCCATGCGTCCGCGACGGCCCGGCCTCCTCGGCGAGGAGGCGCGCTTCCTGGTCGGCCGCACCAGGCGCGCCACCAAGGTCGCGCTGCCGTCGCCCTACCTGCTGGCCCAGCGGATGTGGGACCCCGCGCGCTCGCGGGAAGCGTACGGCACACGCGAGGCGTTCATGCGGGCGCTGGTGCCGGTGCTGCGGGCCGAGCTGCTGGCGGTGCGCGCGGCCGGCGTCACGGTGGCCCAGTTCGACGACCCGCATCTCTGCCTGCTGGTGGACCCGAAGGTGCGCGCCGGCTTCGCCGATCCCGACGCGGAGGCCGCGCTCTGCGTGGACCTGCTCAACGAGATCGTGGCCGGCGTCGACGGCATCGTGACCGCGGTGCACCTCTGCCGTCGCAACAAGGCGCGCCAGGGCTGGGTGGGCGAGGGCGGCTACGACCCGATCCTGCCGTTCCTGCGCCGGCTCATGGTGCGGCAGTACGTGCTGGAGTTCACCATCCCGGTGGCGGGGGACTTCGCGGTGCTGCGCCAGCTGCCCGACGACCGGCAGATCGGCCTCGGCTGCGTGGACTGCCGCAGCGCGCACGTCGACACGCCCGAAGCCATCGCGGACCGGGTGGGCCAGGCCCTGCGGCACGTCGACGCCGAGCGCCTGTGGCTCAATCCGGACTGCGGCTTCGCCCCCGGCAGCGCGGCCGACATCCCGATCGACGAGGCCTACGCCAAGCTCCGCAACGAGGCCGCGGCCGCCGCCCTCCTCCGCCGCTCCTGAGGGCCTCTGACCACTTTACCCTCTCCGCTCAGGGGAGAGGGCACGGCGAGGGCACGGCTACCTCCTCGCCCGCACCACTCCCAGATCGTACGGCGGCGACGCGAGCAGGATCAGCCGGTCCACTCCCACCCGCTCGAGCCGCACACGCTCGGGCGCGTCCGCGCGCAGCCACCGGGGCCCGAGCCCGGCGAACACGCTGAGCCCGAAGCGCGCCGGATCCCGCCCCGACGCGGCGTGCGCCTCGCGCGCCACCCGGCCCAGCTCGGCCAGATCCGGGTGCATCGCCTGGGTGTTGAAGCCATCCCCGAAGCGCCCCGCGATCGCGGCCATGCGCGGGCCGAAGCCGCCCACGATGATGGGCGGGGGCGGATCCGGCCGCAGGAAGCCCGACGGCCGGTCGAGGCGGAACTGCCGGCCCGCGAAGCTCGACGCCTCCCCGCTCCAGAGGCGGCGAAGCACCTGCGCGGTCTCGGCCACCCGCTCGGCGCGCACGCGGTCGCCCGCCACCTCCAGGCCGAGGGCGGTCTGCTCGCGCGCGTAGGCCATGGAGGGCGTGGCGCCCGCTCCGATTCCGAGGAGGAGCCGCCCGCCCGAGACCTGCTGGAGGGTGGCGGCCATGTTGGCGAGCAGCCCCGGATGGCGCAGACCGGTGTTGAGCACGAGCGGACCGATGCTGACGCGTCGGGTGGCCTCCGCGAGCGCGGTGAGGGTGGTCCACGACTCGGGCACCCCGGCCTCCGCGGCCTCGTCGGGATCGCGCAGGTGGTCCCACGTCCACACCCCGTCCCAGCCGGCTTCCTCGGCCGCGACGGCGGCGGCGCGAATCTCGGCGTAGCGGGCGCCGACGGGAATCAGGAGCAAGTCGAGTTTCATCAAAGCCCCTCGATGTTGGAACCCCTCACCCTACCCTCTCCCCTGAGGGGAGAGGGGAAGGCTAACGGGTGGCGATCACCGGCACCACCGACATGCCGGGCACCAGCAGGTGCTGCGCGTTCTCCCCCTTCTCGAACACGAGCTTCACCGGCACCCGCTGCACCACCTTCACGAAGTTCCCGGTGGCGTTCTCCGGCGGCAGCAGCGAGAACACCGCGCCGGAACCGGCCTGGATCGAGTCGACGCGGGCGCGGAACTTCCGGCCCGGATAGGTGTCGACGCTCACCGTCGCGGTCTGCCCGGCCCGCACCTCGGTGAGCTCGGTCTCCTTGTAATTGGCCACCACCCACACGTCGTCGAGGTCGACCACCGCGAGCAGGGCCTGCCCCGCGGTCACCACCTGCCCCAGCTCCACCGCCTTGCGGGTCACCCGGCCGGCCAGCGGAGCGCGGATGGTGCAATAGCTCAGGTTCAGCTCGGCCTGCTGCAGGTTGGCGATGGCCTGCGACAGCCGACCCTGCGCGGTGTCCACCTGGGCCTGGCGCACCTGCACCTGCTGGCGCTGGCTGCGAGCGTTGGCGAGCGAGGCGCGGCTCTCGTCGACCCGGCGCATCGACTGCGCGACCGCGGCCCGCTGGGAGCGCTGCGAGGCCTCCGACTGGTAGACGTCGCTGCGCGCCTGGTCGAGCCGCTGGTGCGCGGCCTCCAGCGAGGCGGCCGAGGTCTGGTAGGCGGCTTCCGCGTGGTCCATGTCCTGCTGGGCCACCAGCCCATTCTTCACCAGCGAGGCGATGCGGTCGCGGTCGAGCTTGGCCCGGTCGTAGTCGGCCCGCGCCGAGCGCACCAGGGCCTCGGCGGTGGCCACCGCGGCGCGGCGGGACTGGATCTCGGCCACCCGCTGCTCGAGGTCCTGGCGGGCCATCTCGCTGCCGTGCTCCGTGGCTCCCAGCGCGGCGTCGGCCTGCTGGACGAGGCTGCGGGTCGAGTCGTCGGCGAGGGGCACGTTCACCACCGCATTTTGGAGATCTCCCTTGGCCGAGACCACCGCCGCGCGGGCCATCGCCACCGCCACCTCGTAGTCGCGCGGATCGAGCCGCACCAGGACCTCGTCGCGCTTCACGTCCTGGTTGTCGTTCACCGCCACCTCGATCACGGTGCCGGGCACGCGCGCGCTCATCGGGGCGATGTGCGCGGTGATGTAGGCGTCGTCGGTGGAGACGTGATGGCGCCAGTAGTACCACGTGTAGACGCCGTAGCCGAGAGCGAGGAGGGCGACGACGGCGATGCCGACCGCGACCATGCGATGACGCGGCGGCGCTTCCTGGTAGGTGGAGAAGCGGGCCCGCAGCCGACCGGAGATCCCCTCCTGTTCCAGATCCGTCATCGGTTCGCGACTATAATGGCGGTCGGTACCGTTACCCGTCAAGCATGCCCGACGACACCCCGCCCTCGACCACGTCCTCCGCGGCCTCCGCCGCGGAGTGGCGGCCACGGTCGAGCCCGGTCCTCATCGCGCTCTCGGTGATGCTCGGCACCTTCATGGAGGTGCTCGACACGTCGGTGGCCAACGTGGCGCTGCCCCACATCGCGGGCAGCCTCTCCGCCACCCCCGAGCAGGCCACGTGGGTGCTCACCAGCTATCTCATCTCGAACGCGATCGTGCTGCCGGTCACCGCGTGGCTCAGCGCGGTGTTCGGGCGCAAGCGATTCCTGCTCACCTGCATCGTGATCTTCACCCTGGCCTCCGCGGCGTGCGGCGCCGCCAACAGCCTCGGGATGCTGATCTTCGCCCGCGTGCTGCAGGGCGTGGGCGGCGGCGCGCTCCAGCCCATCGCCCAGGCGATCCTGCTGGAGAGCTTCTCTCCCGCGCGCCGCGGCCGCGCGATGGCCGCCTACTCGATGGGGGTGATCGTGGCCCCCATCCTCGGCCCCACCCTCGGGGGCTGGATCACCGACAGCTACTCGTGGCGCTGGGTCTTCTACATCAATCTGCCGGTGGGCTTCCTCGCGCTCCTGATGACCCAGACCTTCATCGAGGACCCGCCGTATCTCCAGCGCACCGTGCTGCGCCGCATGGACTACTGGGGCTTCGCGCTCCTGGCCCTCTGGCTCGCCTCGCTGCAGGTGGTGCTCGACAAGGGCCAGCAGGACGACTGGCTCGCCGCGGAGTGGATCCGCTGGACGCTCACCCTCTCGGTGATGGCGATGGTCGCCTTCATCGTGCGAGAGCTGGTGACCGACGAGCCCATCGTGAACCTCCACATCCTGCGCGATCGCAACTTCGCGATCGGCACCGTGCTCATCACCGCGATGGGCATCACGCTCTACAGCACCACCGCGCTCCTGCCGCTCTTCCTCCAGACCCTCCTCGGCTACCCGGCGCTGGAAGCCGGCCTCGCCATCAGCCCACGCGGCCTGGGGGCGCTCCTGTCCGCGATGGTGGTTGGACGCCTGGTCGGAGTGATCGACGCGCGCATCCTGGTGGCGGGCGGGTTCGCCTTCCTGGCGCTGTCCGGAGTGTGGCTGTCACGGCTGACCTTCGACGTGGCGTGGTCGAACATCGCCTTCGTCACGTTCCTCAACGGCCTCGCCAATCCCCTCATCTTCATCGCGCTCTCGACCATATCCTTCGGCACCCTGCGGCGCGATCAGATGGGCGGGGCCACCGGCATCTACAACCTCATGCGCAACCTGGGCGGCGGCATCGGCATCTCGCTGGCCACCACGCTCCTGGCCCGCCGGGCCCAGATGCACCAGAACATGCTCGTGGCCCGCCTGACGCCCTACGACCCGGTGTACCAGCAGAAGCTGGAGGCGATCCGCCGGGCCCTCGTTCCCAGGGTCGGACCGTACGTGGCGGCCCAGCAGGCCCTGGGCGTGCTCTACCGCACGCTGGTGGCGCAGGCCAATCTGCTCGCCTTCGTGGACAACTTCCGACTGATGACGATACTGGCGGTATGCATGATGCCGCTGGCGCTGCTGCTCAAGCGCGTGCGGGCGCGCGGGGCGGCCGGCGGCGCGCACTGAGCCGCGGGCGCGGCTACTGCCTGGAGGGCGAGGCCGCGGTGGCGGGCTGGAAGTGCGAGGCGTCGGCGAGCGCGCTCAGGGACTGCACCCCCTCGCGCCGCTGGCCGCCGATGACCCACGTCGGGAAGGCCTTCACCCCCGCCTTCTCGCAGAGGTCGGGGCGGGCGTTGACCCCGTTCGGGTCGCACTCCACGTAGGGCAGGTCGCGGGCCGCGTCGCCGAAGAGCGCCTTCTGCTCCTGGCAGTGGGGGCACCAGTAGGCGCCGTACATGATCGCGCCCGACTCGCGCAGGTGCCGGGCGAGGGCGGCCTCCGAGCCGCCGCCCACCTGGCTGGGCATCGCGAAGATGAACGCGGCCCCTAGGGGCACCAGCACCGCGACCGCGAGGGCGCCGGCCACCAGCGAGCCGAGCGGGGCGTGGCGGCCCGGCAGCCCGGCGCGGCGCCACCACAGCACGGCCAGGAGCGCCAGCATCACCACCGTGGAGGCCAGGCAGTAGGCGCAGGTGGCGTGGATCACCGCCACCGAGAGCGAGGTGGCCCGTGTCGAGCAACAGGCCGACATCCGTCAGCTCGAGCACGCGCTCGATCTCCCACGGCGCTTCGACGAACGTCGCGGTGTGGTGGTGGAACGTCGGCGCGAAGCCCCGGTTGCGCGCCAGGTCGGCGGCCCGCGCGACGCCTTCGGACAGGCGGCGCCAGCCAGCCGAGTCGAGCCCGATCGACTGATCCGAAGCGGCGCGGCCCGGGAACTGCGCGCGCTCCGCGGACCCACCGTCGGCGAGGACGGCCTTCGCCTCGGTCCCTTCGGCGGCGGCAAAAAGCTCCAGCGTTTCGCTCATGGCGGCCAGGTCTTCCGCCCAGTGCTGGGGCTCGCTGAAGCGGATGGGGATGTACCCGCCGACGAGTGCGAGGCCGAATTCCTCGAGGCGATCGCGCAGGTTGTCGCGCCGACCGAGGTAGCCGGGAGGGCCGAGCTCGGTTCCTTCATAGCCCGCGTCGGCAATCGCCGAAAGCACTCGCTCGGGTCCGGGGACGTCGGGTAGCACTCCGACCGTGATCTCGAAGGCTCCGTAGCTGCACGGAGCGTTCGCCACGCGAATGCCGCTCAACCTCGCCGTCCTTCGGGAGTCACGAGCGGGACTCGTGGATCCGGCTCGAGGTTCTTCCACGCGGGGCGGATCCAGGCGAGCGCAGGATCGTCTGCCGACGCCATCGACCGACGGTCCCCCGCGAGGCCGTTTAGGTAGTACAGGTCGTAACCGTGCGCCGCAGCCGTGGTGTGGTAGCCGTGCGGGACAAGCATGATGTCGCCGTCGCGCACGGTCTCGGTGAGGTCGGTCCCGTGTTGCGGGCTGTACAGGCGCTGCACCGCGAACGCACCCGGCGGCTCGCTTGGTGTGCGGTAGTAGTAGACCTCCTCGAGCACGACCTCTCCGGGTGGGTGATCCTCGTCGTGCTTGTGCGGCGGGTAGCTCGACCAGTTTCCCGCGGGCGTGAACACCTCGACGACGAGCAGCCGCTGAGCGGGGAACTCGGGCTTGAGGATGTGGTTGATCTGGCGTGTCGCGTTGCCCGAGCCGCGCACCTCGATCTCGACGTCGTTCGGCGTGACGAGCCGGGGCTCTAAACGTTCGTCGGCGAGCGCTCCGGAGATGGCGACTTCGACGTCGCCGACGGCGGACAGCTCGTATTCCGTGTCGCGTGGGAGGTACAACGCCCACGGCATGCCGTCGAAGACGCTCGCGCGTTCGCCGAGCTCCCATCGATCACCGCCTGATTCGATCGCGCACCTGCCGCCCAACGTCACGAGAGCGATCTCCTCGGCTCCGGTCCGGCGCGAGACCTCCTCGCCGTCGCGTAGGCGCTCGACCCGGAAGGACAGATAGCTCCACGACGCCGATGCCGGGTCGACGACGTCCCACTCGCCGTCGCGCAGCAGGAGCCCTGTCACGCGAGCTCCGCCTCGAGCTGTTCCAGCGTCGGCATCGCTTCCGAGCATGCCAGCTGCGACGCGACGATCGCACCGGCGACCGAACCGCGGCGTACCGCATCGTCGAACGGCAGGCCGCCGTGCAAGCTCTGGACGAAGGTCGCGACGAACGCGTCACCCGCACCGAGTCCATTGACGACCTCGACCGGGTGGCCGGGTACGTCGATCTCGCGACCTTCGTGATAGAGAAGGACGCCGCGCTCGCCCCGCTTCAGGACGAGTGTCGGTACGCCGAGCGTCAACAACGCGCTGGGCTCTCCCGCGGCAGCTTTGACCTCCTCTTCGTTGCCGATGACGATGTCGGCATGTCCGGCCGCGGTGCGGGCAAGCTCGCCGTACTCATCGGCTCGGTCCCAGAGCGCCGGTCGCCAGTCGAGATCGAAGATCGTC
>Ga0207677_10002109_pt1 | contig 10438 bp, 7 predicted proteins | sample KBSMisM42_FD_184311 | JGI IMG/M metagenome (GOLD analysis project Ga0207677, IMG submission 184311) | Miscanthus rhizosphere microbial communities from Kellogg Biological Station, Michigan, USA - KBS Miscanthus M4-2 (SPAdes) (version 2) | ecosystem: Host-associated > Plants > Roots > Rhizosphere...
TGAGACATGGATCCTCCCGGAATTCCTGGTTCCGGACGAGGGCGTTCAAGAACCGTGCCGTCGAGTCCTCCGCGGCAGGGGCGCCGTCGTCGTCTCCGCGGCGGCGGCGGCCTGGCCGTGACGGGATCCTTCGCCGCCGGGGGGAAGCATGTCGGGGGTCTCCTCCACCTCGGGCGCCCGCGCGGCCGGGACGCCGGTCGTGGCTTCGGCGATCTGATCGAGGGGGAACTTGGGGGTCCGATCGCCGTAGAGAAGGCCCGTCTGCTCCTGGTACGTGTCGGCAAACTGCGTGTAGCAGAAGCCGGCGAACAGGTCGACCGAGCGCACCGCCTCGAGCAGCCGGCGGTAGCGCGCCGCGAACTCCTCCGAGGAGGAGACGCGCGAGTAGCCCCAGGCCCGGGTGTCCTCCTGAGGCAGCGCGAGCCCGCCGAACTCGGTGAGCATCACCGGGCGGTCCGTCTCGCCCTCGAGCACCAGCAGCCGTCCGCCGGGCCGCGCGCGGCGCAGCAGCTTCGGGAGCTGCTCCTCGGTGCGGTAGCGGTGCGCGATCCGCGCCGGATCCCCGTCGTAGTCGTGGATGCCGATGATGTCGGTGGCCACGCTCTCCCAGCCGTCGTTTCCGATCACCGGCCGCGAGGAGTCGAGCGTCTTGGTCAGATGGTAGAGAGCCTGCACGTAGTGCCGCTCCGCGGCGCTGTTGGGCAGGTTCGGAACTCCCCACGACTCGTTGAACGGCACCCACGCGACGATGCAGGGGTGGCTGTAGTCCCTCTCGACGGCGGACTGCCACTCGCGCGTGACGCGCTCGATCGAACGGCGCGTGAATCGATACGCGCTCGGCATCTCCTCCCAGACGAGGAGGCCGAGGCGGTCCGCCCAGTAGAGGTAGCGCGGCGCCTCGATCTTCTGGTGCTTGCGCACGCCGTTGAAGCCCATCCGGCGCGCGAGCTCGACGTCGAACCGCAGCGCGTCGTCCGACGGAGGGGTCGCGCCCGTGCCCGGCCAGTAGCCCTGGTCGAGGACCATCCGCAGCGGATAAGGCCGGCCGTTGAGGAGGAACCGATCGCCCTGGACGCCGACCGATCGAAGCGCCGTGTAGCTGTGGACCGAGTCGACGAGCTCGCCGCGGTCGGCCCAGAGGTCGAGCTGCGCGTCGATCAGCATCGGGTTGCTCGGGCTCCAGAGCAGCTCGTTGCGGAAGTCGTCGACACCCGGGTCCGAAAGCGCGATGCGGCGATGGACCTCGCCTCCGAGCACGCGATAACTGTCGTCCGCGATGACCCGGTCTCCGGCGATGAGCTTGAGCGAGAGCCAGAAGCCCGCGCGGCGCATCCCGCCGAGCTCGGCCTCGAAGTCGATCTCCCACCGTTCGAGGTTCGGGGTCCACCGCAGGCGCCGCAGCCAGGAGCGCGGGACCCGCTCGACCCAGACGGTCTGCCAGATGCCGCTCGTGCGCGGATACCAGATCGAGTGCGACTCGAGCTTCCAGTCCTGCTTGCCGCGAGGCTTCGTCAGATCCGTCGGCTCGTCCTGCGCGCGGACGACGACTTCCTGCTCGAGCTGCGGGAGAAGGAAGCGGGTGACGTCCACCGAGAACGGCGTGTAGCCGCCCTCGTGGCGCGCGACGGGAAGGCCGTTGACCCAGACGGTCGCGGAATAGTCGACCGCGCCGAAACGGAGGAAGAGTCGGTCGCCGTCGGTGAGCGGGGGCGCCTCGAACGTCCTCCGGTACCAGCACGCCCGGTAGAAACCGCTTTCCCCGATGCCGCTCGCCGTGGTCTCCGGCGCGAAGGGAACGCGGATCTTCGCGTCCCAGGAGACGTGCGCCGGGACGCGCCAGCGGGTGTCGGGATCGAGGGCGAAGTCCCAGATGCCATCCAGGCAGACCCAGTCCGCACGCCGAAGCTGGGGCCGCGGGTAGCCCTGATCCGTCACTGGACCTCAGTCTCGTCAAGGCAGGAAGAGAGGTCAAGACGAATCGAGAATTCAGAATCGGGGATCGAGAATTCGTGACGTCGGCCGCTCCACCGCTCCCTCTCGACGCCCCACGCTCCACTCTCTATCGCCTCTCAATCCCAACGTTCACGGGGCTTTACCCTTGGTACGAGTATTGCTCTACCCGACGTCGCGGCGCTCCGCGCCGACCGTTTCGAAAAGCGATTCTGTTTTCGAGTGGAAAAAAAGGAACCCGACCATGAAGTCGAAGTCTGTCTCGAAGATCAACCAGCGCGCACCGCGGGCGGCGGAAGAGCGCACGACTCGCACGGTTGCACCGCGCGCCATCGCGTTCCCCGAGCGCGCCGCGCCGGAATCCGCCCGCTTCCCGATCGTCGTTCACAGCCACCTCCGGTGGTCGTTCGTCTGGCAACGGCCGCAGCAGACGCAGTCGCGGCTCGCCGCGAGACACCCGGTTCTCTTCGTCGAGGAGCCGTCGCGCTCGTCCGATTCGGACGTGGATCGCCTGCGTCTGCGCGAGGCGATGCCGAACGTCACCATCGCCGAGCCGTGCCTGTCCGAGCGTGTCGAGACGAGCCGGACCGACGAGGCCCGCGTCGCGACACTGCTCCGCGAGGCGCTGCCGGCGGCCGTTCGGGCGAAGTTCGCGCGAGCCGCGCACTGGCTCTACACGCCGCTGATGATGGGGCAGATCGACGCCTTCCCCGAGCCGCTCGCGGTCGTGTACGACTGCATGGACGAGCTCGCCAAGTTCGACTTCGCCTCTCCCGAGATTCCCGAGCGCGAGCGCGAGCTCATCCGGCGCGCCGACCTGGTCTTCACGGGCGGGTATGAGCTCTACCTCTCCAAGCGCGCGCTCCACCCTCGCGTCCGCTTCTTCGGGTGCGGCGTCGACTTCAACCATTTCCGCGCCGCGGCCTCGGCGCAGCCCCCCGCCGATCTCATGGCGATCCCCGGACCGCGGCTGGGCTACATCGGCGTCATCGACGAGCGCCTCGACTACGACCTCATCGCGCGAGTGGCCGAGTCGCGGCCCGAGTGCTCCGTCGTGATGATCGGTCCGGTCGTCAAGGTCGACCCGGCCAGGCTGCCGCGCGCGGCGAACATCCACTACCTGGGAGCACGTCCCTACGAGGAGCTCCCGGCGTACCTGTCCGGTTTCTCCGTCTGCCTGATGCCGTTCGCCATGAACGAGGCGAGCGCGTTCATCAACCCGACGAAGACGCTGGAGTACCTGGCCACCGGCAAGCCGGTGGTCTCGACTCCCGTGCGGGACGTCGTGCGGCTCTTCTCGGAGGTCGTCACGATCGCCGAGGTCGCCGCCTTCCCCGACGCGGTGGCGTCGGTCCTCGCGTCGGGCGCTCGCAATCCCGCCCGCTCGGTCGAGGTCTCGCGCGGCGCGTCCTGGGAGCGGATCGTCGGCGAGATGGAGCTGCTCGTCGCTCGCATCGTCCAGCAGCGCATCGCGGAGCGCCGCACCGAGCAGCACAGCTGGAGCCGCCCCGTCCCGGATTCCTCGTCCTCGCGGCGGCCGGCCGCGGCCGGCGCCTGACGCCATGAAGCGCATCCTCATCATCGGCGCCGGGCCGACGGGGCTCGGCGCGGCGTACAGGCTCCAGGAGCTGGGCTACTCGAACTTCGAAGTCCTCGAGGGAAACCAGGGCCCGGGCGGCCTCGCGTCCAGCGAGAGGAGCGCGAACGGGTTCGTCTACGACATCGGCGGCCACGTTCTCTTCTCGCACTTCCGCTACTTCGACGAGCTGTTCGACCGGATGCTCGGGCCGAACTACCAGGAGCTGCAGCGCGAGGCGTGGGTCTGGATGATGGGCCGCTTCCTTCCCTACCCGTTCCAGAACAACGTCCGCGAGCTCCCGCGCGAGGCGGTCCTCCGCTGCGTCCTCGGAGTGCTCGAGGCGCAGCGCGCCGGGAAGAAGGACTTCGCGAACTTCGAGGAGCTCATCCACGGGGTGTTCGGCGAGGGCATCGCCGAGTACTTCATGATGCCGTACAACTTCAAGGTGTGGGCGCATCCGCCGTCGATGATGGGGACGCGCTGGATCGGCGAGCGAGTTCCCGTCGTCGACCTGAAGCGGATGCTCACGAACGTCATCCTCGACAAGCCGGACGTCTCCTGGGGCCCGAACAACACCTTCAAGTACCCGCGGTACGGCGGCACGGGCGGGCTCTTCCAGGCGATCGCGATGCGGGTGGCGGACAAGATCCGCTACGGCGCGCGCGTCGTCTCGGTGGACGCCCGGCGGCGCCAGGTCCGGCTCGAGAACGGCGGACGCGAGGACTACGACGCGCTCATCAACACCGCGCCGCTGGACCGGCTCGTCGGGGCGATCCCCGATGCGCCCCCGGCAGTGCGCGAGGCCGCGAAGCACCTGCTGCACTCCGGCAGCGCGATCGTCGGCGTCGGCGTCAACCAGCCGAGCCCCACGACGAAGTGCTGGATGTATTTCCCCGAGGCGGACTCCCCGTTCTACCGCGTCACGTACCTCTCGAACTACTCCCCCGAGGTCGTCCCCGACGCCACGCGGCAGTACTCGCTGCTCGCGGAGGTCTCCCGCTCCGCGTACAAGCCGGTCAACATGGAGACCGTCGTCGACGAGGTCCTCGACGGCTTCGTCTCGACGAAGCTCCTCTCGGAAGCGGACCGGCGCGACGTCGTGGACACGCACCTCATCCGCCGCGACTACACGTATCCCATTCCCTCGATCCGCCGCGACGAGGCCCTCGCCGTCATCCAGCCTCACCTCGAGAGCCGCGAGATCTACTCCCGCGGACGCTTCGGCGCGTGGAAGTACGAGATCGGCAACATGGACCACTCCGTCCAGATGGGAGCCGAGATCGCCGAGCGCCTCGTCCACGGGCGGCCCGAGGAGTGCTGGAACGACGTCATCAAGCCGAAGGCGGAGCAGGACCTGGGGCTGCTCGCGGCGGGAGAGGGAGAGCTGGAGGCCGCGAGCTAGAGGGAGGTGAGAATCGAGAATCGGAAAACTCTCGACTTCGCTCTCTTCACTCTCAGCTCATTTCCTCTCTTTCCTTCCCGCCTTCCTCGACTTCTCGGTTTCCTCGTCGATCGTGAACGCGGCGCGGTCGAGCGCCGCCTCTTCCTCCGGCGGGAGCGCCTCTCCCATCGCAGCCCCGAGCTCCGCCGGAGCCTCGCCTTCCGCGAACGCCTGCCGCTGGCGCGTCAACTCCGCCGCGAGCGGCTCGTAGACGGGCCGCCGGCCCGAGTCGTCGGCGTAGCCCCACAGACCGTTGGGGCAGTGCCGGTCGTCTTCCCAACCGGGATGGTCCAGGATCGGATAGAGGCAGACCGCCTCGAGCTCGACTCCCATCGCGCGCGCCGCGAGGGCCTCGCGCCCGATGTAGCGGAGCCAGTCCGGCCGCGCCTCGGCCTCGATGCCCGTCTCCGCGATGATGACGGGCCTCCGGTATCGGCGGTGCAGCTCGCGGAGCATGTAGCGCAGCGGCAGGTGCTGCGGATGCGAGGGCGGCAGCATCTTGCCGTTGTGGATCCACTGATTGTGGACGTAGTAGTCCACTCCGACGACGTCGAGGTACTCGGGGCGTCCGCCGAGCTCGGGCCGGGTGCGGCCCGCGATCATGTCCCACGCGGCGTACTGCGACAGCCGGTACAGCTCCGCCTGCAGCCGGTCCTCCGGGCGCGTCGGGTCGGCGATGATGTTGATGATCGGATCGGAGTGGACGAAGCGCGCGCTCCTCGCGACGGCTCGTATCTCCCGGCACGCCGCGATCGCCGCGCGGACGAGCTGCTCCTTGAGCTCGTCGCCGCGCCGCGTCGCGAACGGGTTGAAGAACCCCTTCTCGCCGCCCGCGAACGACAGGAACGAGATCTCGTTGACCGGCGTCACGATGAGGCGCGAGTCGGACTCGCGGCCCCAGAGGACGGCGAAGGCGTGCGCGTAGGCCGCGAAGCGCTCGACGAACTCCTCGCTGAACGGGTCGACCCCGTCGGGCCAGCCGAAGTGCAGGAGGTCCCACGAGACCTCGACCCCGGAGCGTCGCGCCCCGGCGATGAGCGGGAGCACGGGCGACCAGTCGTAGCGGCGCGTTCCGCGGTCCACGAGGTGCCAGCGGACTCCGTCGCGGGCGCCGAGGATCCCCATCTCCGCGAGGCGCTCGTAGTCCTGACGCGCGAAGCGGTCGTGCCGCGTGGACGCGATCAGGTCGAGCCGGCGTCCGTCGCGGCGAACGTGCGTGGAGCACTCGAATCCGCCCATGAAATCGCTGCCGAACAGCCGGCGGCTTCTCGCGGACTTCCTCCCCGGCTTCTTTGCGGGCTTCTTCGCCGGCGCTCGGCGTTCGCGGCGTCGGCCGCTCGGGGATCTCTTCTTCGTTTCTTCGTTTCTTCGCTTCTTCCTCTACCGGAACGAGTTTTGCAAGAACGATGCGCGCCAGGAATCGAATCGGGCGACCCATATTTCCAATCCAGGAGGTTTGAACCGTGGATTACCAACGGCAGTTCGGGCGTCGAGACGAGGAAGAGGAAGGACGACGCGGTGGTCGCGGCCGGGAGTCCGAGTCCGGTCGCGGCGAATTCGACCGCGGAGGACAGGGCGGCGGCTACGGCAACAGCCAGGACCAGGCCTTTGGCTCGGTCTACGGACAGGGCCGCGGCTCCCAGAGCTCCTGGCGGCCGGGCGGCGGCAGTGAGCGCGATTTCGGCATGGGGTCCGAGTATGGCTCCGGCAGCGGGTCCGGCAGCTACGGCGGCACGCGCGGGTCCGGCGGCGGCTCCGAGAGCGGGGGCGGCTACGGAGAGGGATACCGGCGCTACGGCGAGAATTACGGCCGCGGTCCGGAGGGCAACGATCAGTCGCAGTCGCAGTGGGGCTCGTCGGGCTCGTCTCGTGGCGGCTCGGGCTACGGCTCCCAGGGCGGCCGCGGTTTCGGCGGCGGCTCACAGGGCGGCGGTTCCCAGTGGAGCGGCGAGTCCCAGCGCGGCGGCGGCCAACAGTGGGGCGGCGAGTCCCAGCGCGGCGGCTCGGGCTATGGCTCGCAGAGCGGATCGGGATTCGGCGGCGGTTCGTCCGGGAGGCCGGGCGGCTCCGGCTTCGAGGGCGCGGATCGCAGCCAGCAGAGCTGGGGCGGTCAATACGGCTACGGCTACGGCGGCGGAGGCGGACAGCAGGTGGGCGGCTCGACGGGCCGCGGCCGCTTCGCCGGGCGCGGGCCGAAGGGCTACCAGCGCTCCGACGACCGCATCCAGGAAGAGATCAGCGATCGGCTCGAGGAGCATGGCGACATCGATGCTTCCGAGATCACCCTGATGGTCACGCAGGGCGAGGTCACCCTCGAGGGAACGGTCGAGGACCGCTGGATGAAGCGGATGGCCGAGGATCTCGCGGAGGAGTGCTCCGGCGTGAAGCAGGTGCACAACCGTCTGCGCATCAAGGGCCGCGGCGGCCGCGAGGAAGGCTCCGGTGGGAGCACCGGCACCGGGGCGACGGGTCTCGACTCGGGGACCGGCGGCGGGCAGGGCGCGATGCGCTCCGGCTCGTCGTCTCCGTCCGGTTCCCAGGGTGGGGTGGGCTCGCAGACGCAGGGAGCGTCGGGCTCGTCCGCGCTGTCCGGATCGGCGCCGGGAACCGGCTCGTCGACGGGCGGCGCCGGCGGCGCGACGGGAACCGGCTCGGCCGGGGCCTCCGGCTCGTCGAGCCCCTCCGAGAAGAGCTCCTCCCGGTCGCAGAAGTCCTGACCTCGGGTCGCGGTGATGATGACAAAGGCGCCCCGGCCGGGGCGCCTTTCCTTTTGGGACGGGCTGCGGAGCGTTCGCCGACGAGGAGATGCGGACATATTAGCCGCCGCTAATATGTCCCGCCCACCTTCACGCGAGCGCGGATCGCTCGCCGCTCGCCGCTCGATGACTCGACGACTCGACTCCTCGATTACGGGACCGGGGTCGGCTGCACCGATCCCGAGTCGCCCGTTCCCGGAGTCCGCGCCGTGGCGCCGGAGCCCGGCCGCGGAGTGCGGTAGGTCCCCCCGGTCCCGCCCGCGCCCGGGGTCATCGTGGTCGACGCTCCCGGAGTCCCCGAGGACATCTGCCCGCCCGCAACGCCCGACGTGTAACCCGACGTCGAGCCCACCGCGGCCGATCCGCTTCCGGTCCCGGCCACGCTCGAGCCGGTCATGCCGCTCGGGCTGCCGGTCCCCGCGGAGCCCGCGGAGGAAGACGTCGAGCCGGTCGAACCGGGGCTCGTCATTCCGCTCGTGCCCGTACCCGTCATTCCCGTCGTGCCCGTGCCGGTCGTCCCACTCATTCCGGAGGCTCCGGTGCTCCCGGTTCCCTTCGCTCCCGCGGATCCGCTCGAGATGCTCGTCACCCGGTGCTTCCCGGTGCTGTCCGTCATCGACATCACGGTCACGGCATCTCCCGGCTTCGGCGTGCCGTCCACGCGCGCGCTGTCGTCGAGCTTGAGCGAGAGCGCCTTTCCGTCGGCGCCTGTGATGACGAGCTTCTTGCCCGCCTTGTACGACTGGACGGTTCCGGTCATCGTCTGCATCTGCCCGGGCTGCGCGGACATGCTCTGGGGCGAGGTGCCGGACTGCCCGGTCGGTGCCGGGCTCTGAGTGCTTCCCGTCGTCCCCGAACTGTTCGATTGAGTCTGCGCGAGCGCCGTCGTGCCGGCGAAAACCGCCGTCCCGGCCAGTGCAATCCACACGTTCTTTTTCATACTCATTCCCACTCCTGTGAACGCGGCTCCGAATTGGGCCGCCCACGGGAGCGGAGATACAAGTTCCGTGCCCCAGGCGGCGGAGGACGCCTCCCCTCGGGGAATGCGTCCTCCGCGCGTCCTGGTCATCCCGCGTTTCGGGCCGTCACCTCGGGTTCGGGGTCGGCTGCGCGGGCGGCGCGGGCGCCGGCGCCGGCTTCGAGCGATCCTCGCCGGAGGTTGACGTCGCGCTCGTGCTCGTGGAGGCTCCGTCCGGGGCGCCCGTGCTCGACCCGCTGCCGGTCGCGACACTCGACACCCGCTGCTTGCCCTCGCTGTCGGTCATCCACGTGACGGTGACGGAGTCGCCCGGATTCGGAGCCGTCTCCACGCGGGCAGTCTCGTCGAGCTTGAGCGAGTGGTTCTTGCCATCGGCGTCCGTGACGACGATCTTCTTCCCGGCCTTGTACGATTTGACCGTGCCACTCAGAGTCTGCGTCTCGCCGGGCTGAGCGGTCGCCGTCTGTGCCTGCGCCGCGGCGCGTCGGGCCCGCAGCTGGTCTTCAGGGCTCGAGCTCGGATTCGCCTGGCTCTGCGCGAGCGCGGTGGCCGCGGCGAATGTCCCCGATGCCAGCGCGAGCAGCATCTTCCTCGTCATACTCTCTCCTCTCGAAAGCGGCCCCGAATTGGGCCGTCCCCCTCTCGAGATACAAGATCTGTGCCCCGCGCCGACGGATTTTCGCACCGAGGCTCGGCTCGGCCCCGGTCACGATTTCGTGTGTGCGGCGGACCGGGAGAGCTGCTCGTCGAACCCGGGCAGAATCGCGCGGAAGAACGCGTTCTGCACGAGACGGCCGATGACCTGCCAGGTGTTCGTGTTCGGATTGTCCACCGGCCCAGAGATGTCGGCCTTCGTCGCGACCTCGTCGCGAGGCGGGTTCTCCAGCAGCTTCGAGACGCCGCCGACGAGCCTCTCGTAGAGCTTTCGGAAGAGGCTCTTCTCCGCGTCCTGGCGCTTGTCGTAGACCTGCATGTCGCGGAAGAGCGGCTTCACGTAGCCCTCGATGTGGTTGTTCCGCACGGAGAGCTCGGTGAAGAACGAGAAGATGCCCGCCGTCACGTCGAACTTCCCGTAGCTGCGGAGCAGGTCGTTCATCGCCACGAGCGGCGTGTCCTCGATCGCGACCTTCAAGTCGAAGTCGGGACTCCTGGCCTCGGGACGGAAGGCGGCCGAGGCGGTCGCCTTGCCCTTCCCCATGAAGAGCCCGCGCGCCGTCGCCTTCGCCGGGCCCTCGACGAAGTGGTTGCTGAGGTTCGTCAGCTCCAGGTGAAGATCGGAGACGAACACCCTGTAGCCGGGCTGCTTGGCCTTGTTGACCAGCCCGAACTCGCTGTTGTCGATGACGAGCTTGTCGAGCTTCATCACGCGGTCGTTTCGATCGGTCTGTTCCTTCGCGGCCTGCGCGACTTCCCGTTTGCGCGCCGTCTCCGCACCGGCGGTCTCGGCGGTGTGGACGTAGTCGAGCTTCAGGTCGCGCAGCGTCAGGTCCGTCAGGTGCACGAGCTGGAAGTTCGGGGCGTACTCGACCTCTCCCTCGAGCCAGAGCACGCCCCCCTTCACGGCGAGGTTGGATCTCGCGATCATGGGATGGAAGTACTCGAGGGGAACCTTCTCGAGCTTCACCACGGTGTGGATTCCCGGAAACGGCTCGGAGAGAAAGTTCGCATGGCCGTCGACGACGCCGTGGCCCGTGCCGAGCACGACGGCCTCCGCGTGGAGGGGCGACGGATAC
>Ga0207677_10002112_pt1 | contig 10435 bp, 8 predicted proteins | sample KBSMisM42_FD_184311 | JGI IMG/M metagenome (GOLD analysis project Ga0207677, IMG submission 184311) | Miscanthus rhizosphere microbial communities from Kellogg Biological Station, Michigan, USA - KBS Miscanthus M4-2 (SPAdes) (version 2) | ecosystem: Host-associated > Plants > Roots > Rhizosphere...
CGGCTGTGCTTTCTTTGTTACGTTCTTTGCACAAGCAAAGAAAGTAAATGGAACCATAATCGTAGTATTCCTACAAAGGACAGACAAGGCATGCCTTGTCTCTGCCTTCTATGATTCCCTGTCTCTGCCTGTACGCCATGCTACGAGTGTCGCTTGTTATTGCAATTTTTTAAACGCGAGAATAATTGTAGTCCCTGTCCCCGGTTCACTATTTACAGAAATAGATGCTTGATGCAGTGCAAGTATTTCGTGGACGTGTGACATTCCCACACCCAATCCCTTTGTCTTGCCGGAAAAATTTTTATCAAACATGTGAATGGCCACGTCGGGCTCCATTCCGCAACCATTATCCTTGAACACAACTTTTACTTCGTTTCTTAATTGATAAACGGTTATCCAAAGATTTCCTTCTCCCTCTTTTACTGCTTCGATGGCATTTACTATGATGTTAAGGAAAACAATGGACAGTTGTTCGGCATTTCCGTTTACTAAGAGACCGGGGCTATAGCTTTTCGATACATGCAACTTCTTTAAAAAAATTCTATCGTCCGCTTTTTGAAGGCATTGCTCAATGACATCACAGATATCTGTGGAGACGAGCTCAATGTTACCCTGGCAGTTTATCGACAACAGGGTTTTTAGCAACGCTTCGATCCTGTTGATATTTTTGGAAACGATATCAGTATATACATTGAATGATAAAGGCAGATTGTCGTACTGGATCTCTTCACGCAATGATTGATTGGCAAGACTGATGGCCGTAAGCGGGTTGCGAATTTCATGAATGATCATGCCGATTCTTTCCTGCACGGATAATGGGCCTTCTCCCTCGACAAGCAAATTTCGGCGGGAGGCTTTTTTTTGCTCATTTTTTTTGTTGTGCCGGGAGATCTTTTCTTCCTTTCCCGTGCTATCTGGGCCAGCTTCACTGCGTTGAGCCTGGTTTTGACTATAGAGAATGGTAATAGATTTCATACCGCTTCTTTTTTTGACTTAGGTAAGATCAACGTACTTCCGTAGGATATCGATCATAAAAACTCTACGAGGGACTTGGTGTAATTCAATAAATAAATTTGGTAATAATAGGAACGAAATGTTCTATGTAAAACTCGAATGGAGGAAAAACCAGTCGGTAATGCAAGCTAAACGATTTAAGTTTCGCACCCGGCATTGTGCAAAAAATTTTTTTGTGCACAAAGTAAACACGTGCGACATATTTTAATTTTCAAGCATAGGAAGCACTGTGGGCGCTGCTTCGAGAGGACAAAATATAAAGTCGATAGTTGAAAAGCTTAGTATCTTTAGTCCTCTACTCCGTCTGGAGGAATTACATAGAGCAAACCTTTACAGCAACTTTCGCCAACGATCAGGTGAACCAGCCCGCTACCCGCTTGAATTTGAAAAAGATGGTGAGAACAACAATGTTTGAATCACTGCCACATACAAACTTTCTTTTTTCGCCTGTCGATTCTGGTGCAAGTAAAAAAATGTCCGCAAGACTGTCAAGTCCTGATCATACGATTGAAGAATTGGCGGCTTCTAACGAAGAATTAAGAAATCTAAACCGGGAACTGTCAGAGGCATGCCGCGCCGCATACAACTTGCTCGAAGATGCTCAGCTAACAGAATCGCAACTCGCCAATGATCTTGCCAACATGCGACTGCTCACGCACCTGGCGCAGGAGCTGGTTTCGGATGAGAAATTAGAAACCCATTATGACACGATATTGAATACTGTCATAGCTCTTACAAACGCGCATGCTGGAACCTTGCAGCTATTGAATGCAGAAACACAACAACTGGAAATGGTTGCGAGCAAAGGATTTGGGCAAAGTTTCCTCAATTATTTTGAGTTTGTGGGTGCAAAGTCAAATACATCGTGCGGCGTCGCACTAAGAACAAATGAAAGAGCTTTTGTTGATTTCGATGTGGCACTTGGCGAGGATGCTGATGGTTCACTAAGAAGGCATCTAGAGGAAGGAATTCTTTCTGCACAATCAACACCGCTTATTTCCCATTCAGGAAACGCAATTGGAGTGGTGACGACGCATTTTAGAGAACACTATCATCCGGGCGAACATGAATTGTATTTTATTGACCTGGTCGCAAGAATGGTGGCGGATATGCTGGACCGAAAAAAGGCGGAGGCAGCATTGCGTGAAAGCGAGGAACAACTCCGGAAGCTCAATGCATCACTTGAGCAAAAAGTGCTGGAACGCACAACAGAACTTAAGGAAAAGGACACTCGCCTCACAAACCTCAACGAGTCCTTATTTGCCATGAACAGGGAAATGCTTGCATTGAACTCGGAACTAAAAACCTTTACTACCGTTGCCGGCACTAATTACAGGGAAACATTGAGGCATCTTTACATTCATCTTGAGACGATCGTAATGCAAGATGCCCGCAATTTGTCGAATTCCGGCCGCGCAAACCTGAGGAGAGCCCAGGGAGCCGTGCAAAAAATGAAACTACTTACTGAGGATCTTATAGCGTTTTCAAAATTGCAAGAGATCAGTTCTGAAAAAGAGGATGTTGATTTAAATAAAATTTTTCAGACCGCCGCAAGCGATTTCAGTGACAAACCCAATCCCCCCGCGATCGACGTCAAGTGCGATCCGTTACCTTCTATCACAGGTTCTCCTTTACTTCTTTCCCTTTTATTCCATCACTTACTTGACAATGCAATTAAATTCCGAAAAAAAGATAAAGACCATAAAATAACTGTCACTTGCCGGGAATTGGAGAAAGCCGAGGGCCCTGATAGCGAGGGTGAAATAAAAAATTCCCGCTACTCAGTGATCACAATTGCTGACAATGGTATTGGATTTCACCAGGAGGAATCGGAAAAAATATTTGACATGTTTTACCAATCGCATGACAAAGGCAGATACAAAGGCTCAGGCGTTGGTCTTGCCATTTGTAAAAAGATCATGGAAATGCATGGCGGTTTTATTACGGCTGAAGGAGTGCCGGATAAAGGGGCTTCCTTTCATTGCTATTTTCCCGCTAACGATCACTGATAATGCATACCAGCGCTCCGGCGGTCGGCGGGCTGCTCCGATAGCTTTTTCTTCCCTTACAAAACCAGGTGTTTTATTTTGCGAAATACTTTCGCAGAAACTCTTTCTTGGAATCATGATAAGAAGACACGACACGTATCTTGTACATACAGAATATAAATATCCACGCAAGATCTAATTGATAAGGCAAGAACCCTGCCCGTGCACTACCGGGATAGAGATGATGATTATTATGCCATTCTCCGGTCAATAGTCCCGGCCTTGATTGATTAATGGCTAAATTACTGCGGTCATAATCCAGCCCGTCCACATGTTTATCTTTCCCTTTACCATGGCCCGTGTAATTAAATGCCCTCACAAAGACAAACCACAACATGGCTGCACTGAATAAGGCGCAGGCCAACGCATGTCCGCCAATAAAATAAAGAGCACTATACCAAAAGGCCCAATTCAATAAGCAAAAAGCAACGGTATAAAAAGGCCTGGCGATCGAACCCCATTTTGTGTATTGTTTAAATGAATTCATCGGCACACCGGTGTGTGCTATAAATCGCGATGCTTTGCGATAATCACTTTCAGACAGATCTTTTGAAATGCTTTGGTGGTTTACTTCGGCCAGCATGCAATACAATAATCCTGCTCTTGAATTGTAAGGATCCCCTGGAAGATCGGCTTTGGAATGATGCACATGATGCGAAACGACATACATCTCTTCGGGACATGTTTTAATGACAAGATTCTGCGTCAGGAATCGCCACACGGGGTGACTAAACTGAAAAGCCCTGTGTGTACAATATCGATGGAGCCAAACAGTTCCGTGCGTACCCATAATAACAGTTCCATATACAACCATGACGATAAGCAATTGCCATGAAAAAAATCGGGTGACGAAAAAAAACAAAAAAGGCAGCATCAAAAAAATGATCAGCCACCCAAACAATGAGATCCAGTTTTTCCGTGTTTTAAAAATGTTGATGCGTGAAAAAGCTTCGCTGAGCAATTGTCTGTTTGTCGGAATGATAAGATTACCAGTTCCATCGGCCCAACCGTAAGACGGTTTTTGGAGCACATCATCGATAAATGCCATAATACAATAATTAGAGTTAGAAATTAATGGGCGGCGGTTTTCCCTCCGCAGGTAACCGGTGTTTCTTTTTAACTTTTAATGAGGTCGGTAGAACCTACCAAATACAAAAAAAGGCAGGTATACACGATTCCCATTTAAACGAAAGCACGTAGTAAAAAAATTAAGATGCAGATTACCGAGCAGGATAATTGAAATTACTAGAGCGGAAACAGTACTAAAGATAGGGTATTTAAGGACTTTTACGATACTGTTATTCACATTCCTGTAAATCTCTATAATAAATTAACTCATTGGGATAAACACTAAATGGTTGAAAACTGAAGCACAATATACATTACGATACCTGGAGCTCCTTATAGATGCCTGCTTCTGTAAATGAGGTAAGAATTTTTAATTGTTGTAAAACATCGGACGCATATTCATCCTTTACAAAAAATTCAAGGATGTAAGCGAACTGGCAATTTTCAAAGTAGGCCTGATAAATATTTAATTTGCCGTGCACAGAAAAATGCCTGAAACTATCAAGGTCAGTTGTGGGATCTTCAATAAAGATCAGGATTTTACTTTCACCAGGTTTCATTTCATTTACACATTCCCGTTGCAAAATGGAATAACCGCCTGCGAGTTTTTTCCGCACCTCCGCTTCCGGAATTTTCGGCGACCTTTTATCTTTTTTAAAAACAAATTGAAATTCGTTCGAAGGACACCGGTGTTGTGAAATGTATTTGAACTTTCCGTTTTTGAGAATATGCTGTTGCAATGTTGCCTGCCAATCCGTATTCGTTGATTGTTTATATTTTTCCCATTGTATAAAAAAGGCTTCACTGTCGAGTGTTGTTTCAAAAGAAACAAAATGAATGATCCGGTTTTCTTTCATTATAAGCTGATTTTATTCATTCAAACAAATGGGCAGTATAACAATTTTCCGTAGGACTCACCCCTTTTCCAGGTTTATTAATCACACAGGTGATGCTCATTCCAAACCGCGGTTATCTGAGAAACTTGCAGAATAAAAACTCTTTTTTGAAAAGGAACGGAGAACGATTGCTGAAATGCTGCAGAACTCAAATGATCACACAAAGGTAGTCTTTAAAAACCGGGTAACGACTTTTATTTTAACCACCATCAGGGTTGAACAACTCATGCCCTTTGCCTGAATGTTCTTCCATAACGTTTACCACCCCCCGCATTTCTTCGTGTATTAAAATGAGAAGGTTGAGAAACAGTTTGTTCATACGGATGCATGAGTGCTACATCATATGGATGATCTTTTACTACTTCGATCTTTTTTGCGATCAGCTTGTGAATGTCGGCCAGGTTGATCTTTTCTTCGTAATCACAAAACGAAATGGCAATCCCACTGGCGCCGGCCCTGCCGGTACGACCAATGCGGTGTACATAAGTTTCGGGTATATCCGGAAGATCAAAGTTGATAACATGGGTCAGTTCATCAATATCAATTCCACGTGCTGCAATATCCGTAGCAACAAGCACCCTGGTACGTTTGGTTTTGAAATTATTCAACGCTTTTTGCCGTTCATTTTGTGATTTGCCTCCATGAATAGCTTCAGCGTGTGTCTTGTTCCTGTTCAGATCTCTTGCTATCCTGTCAGCTCCATGTTTGGTCTTTGTAAAAACAAGAACAGTTCCTATCGTTGTGTCAGAAAGCAGGTGGGCAAGAAGTAATTTCTTGTTTCTCTTTTCTACATAATAGAGTGATTGTTGTATCGTATCAACAGTTGATGAAACAGGCGTTACTTCAACTTTGACCGGATCTTTCAACAATACATTTGCCAGCTGTTTTATTTCTGCGGGCATGGTGGCTGAAAAAAACAATGTCTGTTTTTGTACAGGCAATTTGGCAATGATCCTTTTCACATCATGCACAAAGCCCATATCCAGCATGCGATCGGCCTCGTCGAGCACGAAGAATTTTATTTCGTGAAGCGAAATATGTCGTTGATTAAGCAGATCAAGTAAACGTCCCGGGGTGGCCACTAAAATATCCACTCCTCTTCGTAAAGCGTTTACCTGGTTATATTGTGAAACGCCGCCAAAGATGACAAGATGTTTCAGATCGAGGTGTCTGCCATAAGTTCTTAAACTTTCTTCTACTTGTATGGCGAGTTCACGGGTAGGAGTTAAAACTAAAGTTTGAATACCTTTCCGTTGCGGATGACCGGTTCTTTGACGATTATCAATCTGTTTTTGGAGATGCATTAGTTGCATTATCGGGATAGCAAACGCTGCTGTTTTGCCTGTGCCGGTCTGGGCACAACCCAACAGATCGCGACCTGCTAGTACTACCGGGATGGCTTGTTCCTGTATAGGTGTTGGTTTTGAGTAACCTTCCTGCTGTAATGCGTTGAGTAATGGCTCAATGAGCTGTAAATTGTTAAATGACACTTGGAATTAATTTGATTAAAAAATGTGGTAAGGCTACCATTAATTAAGAAGGGTACTTTACCTGCCTTACATTAAGCCGTCGCGGAATTTGAGTGGAAATACAAAAAAACTTGGAGAGCAATAACGTATAAGAATGCGAAGATACACAAAATATTTTGTTATGCAAGTTTATCGACACTTATACCGTGTATACCTAACCCAGAATGATTTCATTCAATAAAGAGCAGCTTTGATTATTTCTGGCCCTTTCGTCGTATGCTATTAAAATCAGAATGCCTTCTTTACATCCACTTTTATTTCACTTAACCTTTTCTCCACTTCGGGAGTCATGCTTTCCTGGTAGCGACCACCGAGATAGGTTGCTAAAAATTTTTCGGCAGCCGCCAGCATCGCCATATTATTTACCGGTCTTGCGAAGCCATGCCCTTCATCAGGAGCAAGAACGTATTCGACCGGAAAATTTCTTTTTCGCAATGCGTTGACGATCTGTTCCGATTCTGCTTTATTTACCCTTGGGTCATTGGCGCCTTGGGCGACAAACAATGGTGTTTTTATTTTATCGACTGATGTCAATGGTGACTGCCTTGTCAATTGCGCTTTGCCTTCATCTGTGGTGGGGTCACCCATTCGCAAATAAAATAGTTTGCGTATAGATTCCCAGTAAGGTGGGATCGAATTCAATAGTGTGATAAGATTAGAAGGACCAACAATAGAAACAGCGGCGGCATAGAGATCAGGTGTGAACGCTACTCCCGCCAATGTTGCATAGCCACCATAGGAACCGCCCATAATGCCGACATGTTTTGCGTCTACAATACCTTCATCAATTAAATACTTCACTCCCCAGGTAATATCATCCTGCATTTTATCACCCCATTGTTTATTCCCTGCATCTAAAAATTTTTTTCCATAACCCGTCGAAGCCCTGAAGTTGGGCATCAACACAGCATAACCACGATTGGCTAAAAACTGGGCGAATGAACTATAACCCCAATAATCTCTTCCCCATGGACCACCATGAGGAAAGGCCACCATCGGAAGATTTTTAGCCGGAACACCCTTTGGTAAGACCAGGTAAGCCGGTATTTCTAAACCATCAGATGATTTGTACTTGATCGCTTTCATTGACGCCAGGGATTTTATGGGGATATCCGGGCGGGGACGGTATTGAAAACTTAATTTTTTTGTTTTGCGATCAAAGAGATAGGCAGCACCGGGATCTGTATCACTGTATGCATTCAGCAACCAGAGATTTTCGTCAGCTGTTGACGAAGTAAAATCAAGCAACAAACCTGGTAATTCCTTTTCGATGATCTTATAGTCTGACTCAAATTGCTTATCCTTCCAATAGAGCCTTTCTTTTTCATCCGTATACGACGTGAGGATAATGCTTTTTGTAACGTCTGAAAAATTAGCGCCTCCAAAATCTACACGGTTCACGGGATCCTTTTCTACAAATGTTTCTTTCATCGAAACCGGATCTAATAATACCAATTGTTTCAAATCCCTGTCGTCCCCTTTGTTCGTGGCTATATAATACTGTTTATTGTCTTTGTCAAATGCATAAGTGTCAAATTCCTCAAAGGGGCCGGTATGATAGATGGGAACCAGTTCTTTTTCATCTACGCGCAACAGATCATTGCTTCCGTCCTCATTGGCACGGGTAGCGAGGCGGAGTTTATCACTCCAGTCAAATATCCATCCGGTGATGCGATCCTTATCACTGTTTTCACGAAGCAAGGTTTTTTCCCCGGTTGAGATTTTTAATTTATAGAGATCATGCCACTTTTTATCACGATCGTTCAATCCGATGTAAAGTGCATCAGGATCAGATTTGGGGATTGAATAAATAAAAGTGCGTACCCCTTTGTAATCAGTGAGAGCCCGGTTGATTGGAATGTCATTGCCGGCCGTGGGCTTTTCAGAAGGATTCACGGCATAGACATTAAAATTCTCGTCGCCACCTTTATCCTGTACGTACAAAATATATTTCCCATCTCTCGACCAGAAGTAATTCCTGATGGGTCTCAAAGTATCCGCTGTTAAAGGACGCGCAGATTCAAAGGGAGCACTCGCGTCTTTTACCCACACATTCATGGTACCCTTATATGTTTTTAAAAACGACATATATTTTCCATCAGGCGAAAGCTGGCCACCAGCGATCACCGGCGGACCAAAGAATAGTTCACGGTCTATCAGTGGAGGTAAGCTGCTCGTCTGGGCTTGTGTTGGTACTGTTAATGCAAGGACTGCGACCAGTAAAATGGTTTTGGTAAATCGCATAATAAAAGTTTTTTAGTGAACAGAGATCTTTGAAAGATATATAGCCATCTCTAATGAAGTTAGAAAAGAAATGAATAGCGGGTAAAAATATTTCGATGAGCGGGAAGATCACATCAGTGAAAATCCCTGCCTACTACGCCTTCGCGTAGGTATGGCGAAGCAAGGCCGTCAGGCAGGTATGTACTTGGTGAGCAATATTCCTCTCACGAGTTCACAGATGAACACAGATTATTTTAAGATGTTTTCAGTGAAATCTGTTGACTCAACGTATTCCCTGGGTAGTTTGGCCATAAATTTGATTAGACTATGAGATAATATGAATCACGAACCAAGATCTTCCCATATCTTTCGTTTGGCCTGCATCTTTATTGTAATTGTATTGTTGGTCACCAGCTTGTATTATTTAAAAGCTGTGCTGGTGCCGATGTTATTTGCGATCATCTTTGCCGTAATGCTTTTCCCGTTTTGCATAAGGTTAGAAAAATGGGGATTTGGAAAGGGCCTGGCTTCCTTCGCTACCGTTTTTATGACAACAGTTTTTCTTGGCTTTCTTGTTTACCTGCTTTTCAACCAGGTCAGCGCTTTCATTACTCATGCGCCGCAGTTGTCTGATAAACTGGATTCGATCGTGAGATCCATCAGGGATTTTGCAGCGGACAGATTTCATCTTAAAAAAACAGTGGTGGCTGACAAGATCCAGGAACAGATAGGTGAGTTAGAAAATAACTCCGGCGGAATTCTTTCCAGTGTCATTGCCCATCTTCCTGTTTTCCTGATCAATCTTTTCATGGTGCCGTTGTATGTTTTCTTTCTTTTATATTATCGACATTTCTTTTTGGAGTTTTTTTACAAAGTTTTTTACAGGGCTGATAGAACGGATATTGATGAGACACTGGAAAACCTGAATCTTGTAATAAAGGGATATGTATTTGGACAATTTCTCGACATCATCATTATCGGATTCATAAATACAATCACTTTATATCTCCTGGGCATTGGTTACCCGATCGTACTGGGATTTAGTGTGGCCGTGCTTTGCATCATACCTTATCTTGGGATGATCGTTGCATCCATTGTTGCCCTGCTTGTTGCATTGTTGACAACCACCACGACGTGGCAGCCTTTTACAGCACTGGCGGCATTGTGGGTCATTCATATCATCGACTCAAATGTTGTTGCACCCTATGTGATCGGATCGAGGATAAATTTAAATCCTCTTGTCGCAATACTTGTGTTGATCCTGTTCGGCGAAATGTGGGGTGTCGCAGGACTGTTTCTTGCGTTTCCCCTGGCTGCAATTCTTAAGGTGATATTTGATAAGATCCCGGGTTTGAAACCTTATGGATTTTTATTGGGTGAGCCCCAGAAATATCATTTAAAGAAATATTCTTTGCCCCATTTGAAGACCGCGCAAAATATACAAGAACTGAGACAGCAATCTCCGTTACATGAAGTATTACCCGGTGAGCCCGGTGCTGATCCTCTTCCCGGGGAGATCAAATAGCTCTAGTTCATTTGTGGATCTGATTGTAGTTCGCTAACCGCAACATCACTGTAATCCTTTATCTCATTGTACAAGGTATCTCTCTCGATCGGCTTTCTTTTTACCTGCCTGATAAGTGTAACGAGTTCTCCG
>Ga0207677_10002114_pt1 | contig 10428 bp, 11 predicted proteins | sample KBSMisM42_FD_184311 | JGI IMG/M metagenome (GOLD analysis project Ga0207677, IMG submission 184311) | Miscanthus rhizosphere microbial communities from Kellogg Biological Station, Michigan, USA - KBS Miscanthus M4-2 (SPAdes) (version 2) | ecosystem: Host-associated > Plants > Roots >...
CGCGGCGTGCCGGAGGCGGTCGATCTCATCGTTGATCGAGGAGTCCTTCTCGATGTAGAGGTCCTGGGCGGGGACGTAGGCCTCGGGCTGGTAGTAGTCGTAGTAGGAGACGAAGTACTCGACCGCGTTCTCGGGGAAGAACTCGCGGAACTCGTTGCAGAGCTGGGCGGCAAGCGTCTTGTTGTGCGCGATCACCAGGCTCGGCCGCTGCACCTCGGCGATCGTCGCCGCCATCGTGAAGGTCTTGCCGGTGCCGGTGGCGCCGAGCAGGGTCTGGAAGCGCTCGCCCTCCCGCAACCCCTCGGCGAGCCCGGCGATCGCTTTCGGTTGGTCCGCCGTCGGGGTGTAGGCGGGGTTGAGCTCGAAATCGGGCACAAAATGAACATAGCGAGGTGACCGGCTCGCCTGTTCCTTTTCGGGGTCTGACAACGACAAGGAACAGACGAATGAGAGACTGGCGGCGATGAGGCTCTCGCGTGCGGCTCTGGCCACTTTGTTCACCTTCACCGGCACCATGCACTTCGTGCGGCCGCGCTTCTTCGAAGCGATCGTGCCACCGGCGATTGAGCCGCAGAAGAAGGAGGCCGTGGCGGTCAGCGGGGTCGCCGAGATCGCCGGCGCGGCCTTCCTCCTCCACCCCGCCTCGCGGCGGCTCGGCCGCTGGTGGCTGCTGGCGCTGCTGATCGCGGTCTTTCCGGCCAACATTCACATGGCGGTCAGCCCGGAGCAGATCAAGGGCCTGGACATGCGGAAGTTCCCGCGCTGGGCGCTCTGGGCGCGGTTGCCGCTGCAGCCGCTGGCGATGATCTGGGTCTGGCGGGCGACCCGCGCGTCCTGACACCCGCCGGTCGCGTAAGTTTTCATTTCATTGCATGTTTTGTCTGTAGAGCTTCTGTCTTCTATGACAGAAGCTGACGTATTAATGGACAAACGTGACCGCTTCGCCGTCAACCTTCGCCGCGCCCGCCAGGCGGCCGGCATCTCCCAGGAAGAGCTCGCCGAACGCTGCGAACTCCACCGCACCGAGGTCTCGCTGCTCGAGCGCGGCGGGCGCGAACCGCGCCTGGGGACGATGATCAAGCTCGCCACCGCCCTCGGCACCGACGCCGAAGCGCTCTGCGCCGGGATCGGCTGGGACGCGAAGGCGCGCAAATACAAGATCGACGACCCGAGCTAGCCGCGGACCGGGCCCGGTCCTCTTAGGGCAGGCCGAGCCCTTCCAGCCCCCCGGGGAGGAACTGTTCGATGATGCCTTTGGCGGGGCCGAGGAAGCCTTCGACGTCTCCGAGGAAGCCCTGGGCGTCGTTGATGATTTCGATCGCCTGATCAAGCGGGATCCGCTGCACCGCCTGGCGCAGCGGGACCGCGATCAGCGGGCTCAGCGCGCCCGCTTCTTCGGCGTCGTCGACCGCCCGGACGAGGCCGGCGCGGATCGCCCTCGCCAGCTTCTCGTCGTCGATCCCGTAGCGCTCGGCGAACCGTTCCCGGGCCTCCGGCGACGCCAGCGCCTGGGCCAGGGTCTCGCGGGAGACGCCGAGCTGACAGGCGGCGCCGTCGAGGGCGGAATTCGTGAACTGGTTGGCGATCTGGCCGAGGTTCTGGGGGTCGCTCCACTCGCGCGGCTGACAGGGGTCCTGGATCTTCTTCGGCTCATAGGAGGAGCCCCCGGCGGCGAGATAGGCGCCGACCAGCAGCAGCGAGGCGAGGATCGAGCCGAAGATCAGGATCAGGCCGCCGCCGCGATCCTCCCCGCTCACAGGTCGACCCTCCGCGAGAGCGCGATCGGGAAGAGGGCGATCAGGCCGAGGAGGGCGGCAAGGATGAAGGAGGTGCTGAAAGCGTGGGTGGCGCCGCGGTCGAGCTGGTCCTGCAGTTCACCCTGCAGCTGGTCGACTTCGGCCCGCTCGACCGGATCGTCCGGCTTCGGTTCGAAGGCCGGTCCGATCGTCGGCACTTTGCCCTGCTCGTCGTCCAGCCGTTCGCTGACTTTCTCGGCGACGTCGATCTTCAGCAGCGGGTTGACCGGCGAGTCGAGGATGACCGCGGTGCCGGCGTTGATCGCATCGTGGCGCTGCTCTTCGATGTCGGCGGTGAAGATCGGCGTCAGCACCAGCAGGCCGATGACGACGCCGGCGTGCCGGGAGGAGATCGTCCAGCCGCCGTGGATCGCCTGCGGCGCCCTCCCCCCCAATGCCGTCTCGGTCAGCGCCGAGAGCACCAGCGCCAGCCCGATCCCGACCAGCACCTGCGGCGGCATCGTCAGCGCGATCGTCGCCTTCGGCAGGAAGGCGAGGGCGGCGAGGCCGCCGGAGACGAGGATCGCCCCCGCGGCCGCCCGTGAGCGCGAGTCGCCGACCAGGTTCGTCAGCCGGCTACCGAGGATCGCCGCCAGCGGCATCACCGAGACGACGAGGGCCGCTTCGATCGGGCTCAGCCGCCAGCCTTCGATCAGCAGCAGGACGAGCAGGAACAGCGCCGCCGCGATCGCCGCCGAGACCATCGCCAGGGCGAGGTTCGCCCAGAGGTGCGGGCGCCCGGTCTGCCGCACCTCCCGCTCGATCACCTTGGTCGCCATCTCGTGTTTGGCGACGGCGAGGATCGGCACCGCTGCCACCAATGCCACCGGCACCTGCAGGAGGAAGACCGACTGCCAGGAGACGAGCTCGGTGAGGAAGCCGCCGACCGCCGGCCCCAGCGCCGCCCCGGTCGCCCCGGCGGTGGCCCAGACGGTCGCCGCCCGCCGCTCCGAGCCGACCGTCGCCGGCAGTAGCTCCAAGGCCGCGGTCACCGCCGCCGCGCCGCCGAGCGCCTGCAGGCAGCGGGCGAGGATCAGGGTCGAGAGCTCGTCGGCCAGACCGCAGGCGAGGCCGCCGCCGGCGAAGATCGCGAGCCCGACCGCGGCCGCCCGTCCCGGCCCGACCCGCCGCGCCAGCAGCGCCGCCGGGACCGCCGCCAGGGCGATCACGAGGTTGAAGGAGACGAGCACCCAGGTGACCCCGGAGACGCTCGTGTCCAGTTCCCGGTAGATCTCCGGCAGCGCCAGGACGACAATCGAGGAGTCGGCGAGGACGAGGCCGACGGCGAGCGCCAGCGCGGCCACGCGCGGCCTAGGGGATTCCGGCATACCCCAGCTCCGATGCGTACTCCTGCCGGTACTCGTCCCGCTTCTCCAGCACCTCTTCGACGTAGGCGCGGGTTTCCGGGAAGGGGATCTCCGCGACCGTCAGGCTCGAGCCGCCCCACTCGTCGGCGTTGCCGGGGCCGGCGTTGTAGCCGGCAAGTGCCGCCGCCTCGTCGCCGTCGTAGCGGTCGAGCAGTTCCCGGAGGAGGAAGGTCCCGTAGCGGATGTTGATTTCGGGGTCGCCCAGATCCTCGAGTTCGAAGGTGGTGGCGTTGCTGTTCTTGGCGATGGTGTCCGCTGCTTCCGGCGTGATCTGCATCAGCCCCCGCGCCCCCGCGCTCGACGTCTGGTCTTGAAACTTCGACTCGGAGTAGATCACGGCGGCGATCAGGGCGGCGTCGACACCCTTTTCGTCGGCCTGCTGGCGGATCACGTCCTCGTGGCGCAGCGGCAGCGTCAGCTCCTGCAGAGCGTGGTCGAAGACCCCGGCGAGAACCAAGGCGCCGACGAGCACCACGACCAGCGCGGCAGCGCTCGCAAGGGCCGCAATGCGCCGGCGACGCTGTCGCTTCCGCTTCATCAGCGCAGCTTTGCGAGCAGCGCGGACAGCGCTCGCTCCAGGTCCTCCACCGAGCCGTCGTTCTCGACAACGTGGTCTGCCCGCTCCGCCTTCTCGAGCTGGGTCAACTGCCGCGCCTCACGCTCGTCGACCAGCGCGTGCCCGCGGGCGGCGGCGCGCTCGCGGCGGACCTCGTCGGCGGTGACGACGGCGACGGTCGCGTCGAAGACGGCGTCGCTGCCGACCTCGAACATCAGCGGCACCTCGACCACCGCGACCTCGGTCTCCGCCGGCAACGACAGCAGCCATTCGGCGGTCCGCTCCCGCACCAGCGGGTGGATCTCCGACTCGAGCCAGGTCAGCTGCTCGGGGTCGGCGAAGACGATCTCGCCGATCTTCGCCCGATCGACGCCGTCGGAGGTGACGACGTCCGACCCCCAGCGCTCGGCCAGCCGCCCTCGCAGCGGTTCGCCTTCGAGCAGTTCGTGGACGACCGCGTCGCTGGAGAGCGTCGCCGCGCCGAGGCGGGCGAAAGCCTTCAGTGCCTCCGACTTACCGGCGGCGATACCGCCGGTGAGGCCGATCTTCAGCGGCGCCATCGGCGCCGCTCAGCTCTGCTCGGTCTCGCCCGTCTGCGCGTCGTCGTCCGAGGAATCCTCGCCAGAGGCCTCGTCGACATCGTCCGGGGAATCCGGCCGTTCCTGCACCGATTCACCCTCCTGGTGCTCCCCGGGGTCCTCCTCGGTGGTCCCGTTCGCCTCTGCTACCGGCGCGGGATCTGCCTCCTCGGACGCCTCTACCTCGGCGGGCAGCTCACCCGGAGCCTCTTCGGACGGAGCCTCGGGCTCTTCGGCGGCGGGAGCCTCCTCGGTCGCAACCTCCTCTGCGGGCGCTTCGACGGCCGGGGTCGCGTTCGCGAAAGCGTCCGCCATCTGACCCGTGGGCGGATCGACCTCGGCCGGAGCCTCGGTGCCCTCGTCCTGAGTGCCTTCGGCCTGCGCAATCTGCTCGCCGAGCCCGGCCATCGCCATGTTCTGCCCCTCGACCCGCTTGATGCTGAGCGAGAGCCGGCGCCGCTCTTCGTCGATCTCGAGGATCTTCACGTTCAGCTTCGAGCCCGGCTCGACGACTTCGCTCGGGTTCTCGACGTGGTGGTCGGCGAGCTCGGAAATGTGGACCAGGCCCTCGACCCCCGGCAGGATTTCGACGAAGGCGCCGAAGGCGACCACCTTGGTCACGCTGCCCTCGAGCACGTCGCCGGAGCGATGGGTGCTGATCACCCGCTGCCACGGGTCCTCCTGGGTCTGCTTCAGACCGAGGGAGATCCGCTGGCGGTCGCGGTCGATGTCGAGGACTTTGATCCGCACCGTGTCGCCGATCGAGACGACTTCGGAGGGGTGGTTGACGTGGCTCCAGGAAAGCTCGGAAATGTGGATCAGCCCGTCGATCCCGTCGAGGTCGACGAAGGCGCCGAAGTCGACGATATTGGAGATCTTGCCCTCGACGACCTGGCCCGGCTCGAGGCGGCCGAGGATCTGCTCGCGGACCTCTTTGCGCTCCTCCTCGAGCACCGCGCGGCGCGAGAGGACGACGTTGTTGCGGCTGCGGTTGAGCTCGATGACTTTGCACTCGAGCGTCTGGCCCATGAACTCGTCGAGGTTGTGAACGCGGCGGATGTCGACCAGCGAGGCGGGCAGGAAGCCGCGGACGCCGAGGTCGAGGATGAGACCACCCTTGACGACCTCGATGACGCTGCCTTCGACCGGTTCGCCGGAATCGGCGGCGACCTCGATTTTGCGCCAGGCCTTCTCGAAGCGGGCGCGCTTCTTGGAGAGGATCAGACGGCCCTCGGCGTCCTCCTTGGTGAGGACCAGGGCGTCGATCTCCTCCCCCAGCTCGACCTCTTCGTGCGGGTCGACCGACTTGCGGATCGAAAGCTCGTTCGAGGGAATGACGCCCTCGGCCTTGTAGCCGATGTCGACCAGCACCTCGTCTTTGTCGATCCGGACGACTTTGCCTTTGACGACATCGCCCTCCTCGAAGGACACCATCGTCGCCGCGTAGTTGGGGACGATCTTGCCGTCGATGTTGAGGAGAAGGCCCCCGGAACCCTCTACAGGGGTGGCACTGGGCGCAGGCGTCATGGTCTCGGTCGCGGACACGGGCGCGAATGATGGCAGAATCCGCCGCGATGCCGGTCCGAGCCACCAAGCGCGGCGACGAACGCACGCCGCTGGACGGCGAGCGCGACGTCCTCATCTGCGGCGCCAGCTTCGCCGGGCTCGCGGTTGCCCGCGAGCTGGCCGGCTCCGGGGCCGACGTCCTGATCGTCGACCGCTACGAGATCGGCGAGCGCCAGACCTCCGCCTGCGGCATCCCGACCGAGTGGCTGCAGCGGCTGGGATTGATGGGGGCCGAGCGCCAGCGCTTCGACACCCTGGTCATGCACACCCCCCACGGGACCAGCCGCTACAAGCTCCCCTGGACCTTCTCCACCTTCGACTACCGCGAGCTCTGCCGGCTGCTCTGGCGCGACTGCGACGCGACCTTCGAGACCGCGAAGGTGAACGGCCGCGCCGGCCCGGCCGACGGCAGCGGCCTGATCGCCGTCGAGACCGACCGCGGCACGATCTCCGCCCCGCTCGCCGTCGACGCGCTCGGCTGGCGGCGGATGTTGGCGAGCGGTGACGGCTACCAGCCGCCCGACGCTCCGCTCTCGCGTGGGCTCGAGGTGCACCCCGGCGGTGAGTCCGACGACCTCGCGATCTGGATCGACCGCAAGTACGTCCCCGCCGGCTACGGCTGGTCGTTCCCGGCCCGCGACGAGCTGCGGATCGGGATCGGCTCCTTCGACCCCCGCTTCCACGTCAAGGACACCACCGTCGAGCTGACCCGGGACCTCGGCAAGGAACCGAACGAGTACCAGGGCAACTGGATCCCCCATAAGCTGCGCCGGGCGACCGAGGGCGGCGTCTTCTTCGTCGGCGACTCGGCCGGTCACTGCCTGCCGCTGAGCGCCGAGGGGATCAGGACCGCCCTCTACTTCGGGATCGGCCTGGGACGGGAGCTGCGCGGGGTCGTCGAGGGGCGGCAGAGCCGCGAGCAGGCGGCCCAGGCCTACGCCGACTTCCACGACACCCACGAGTGGAAGTTCGAGTGGATGCTGCGGGTGCAGAAGCTGATCCCGAAGGTGCCGCCGCGGGTCCTCGCGCCGCTGATCCGCCTGATGTCCTCGAAGCGCTTCGTCGACTGGTCCTTCAATCACTACCTGCGGATCGCCCCGCCGGACTACGCCGACTCGAAATGGGCCGGCGGCTCAGCGGACGACGAGGACCGTCCCGGCCAGAAGCAGGCCGACGCCGACGACGCGGCTGGCCGAGAGCGGCGTCTGGTCCAGGCCGAACAGGCCTAGCCGGTCGATCACGACCGAGGCCGTCAGCTGTCCGAAGACGGTCGCCGCGGCGACGCCGCCGGCGCCGATCGCAGTCACCGCGATCAGCGCGTTGAGGACGTAGATCGCGCCGAGGAAGCCGCCCAGCAGGTAGTACCAGCTGACGTCGAAGGTCGAGCTGAGGCCGCCGGCCTTGCCGCTGAGGACGACGACCACCGCCAACGCGCAGGTTCCGACCGAGAAGGAGACGAGGGCGGCGGCCATGCTCCCGGTCGCCTTGCCGAGGCCGGCGTTGATCGGCGCCTGGGCGGCGATCAGGCCACCGGCGACCGCGGTGAGGGCGACCGCGAGACCTCTATCCATGGATTTCTTCCTCTCGCCGCGTGATCTTCGTCGGGGACGCGTGTTGGTGGATTGACGGGCGGATTTGAACCTTTCCGCCCTCATATCAGTAACGCAGTAGGGCCGACCAGTCGATTCAGCCACCAACCAGATGACTCCACCACCAGCAGAGCACCTCGCCGCCCGGGTCTTCCTCGGGCCGGCATTGCGCGCTCAGCCCGACCGCCGCTTGGTCGACCTTGTCCGCAACGGCTACGACGCTGCCTTCGAAGAGATCGTCCGCCGCTACCGGCGCCCACTCGACCGCTTCGCCGCGGCGATCGTCGGCGGCCACTCCGAGGACGTCACCCAGGACGCCTTCTCGAAGGCGCTGCCGGCGCTGCGCGGCTCTGAGGCGGAGATCGAGTTGCGTCCCTGGCTCTATCGGATCGTCCGCAACACCGCCCTCAACGACCTCCGCGACCGGCCGGCGGCGACGGAGGAGCTGGCGGAGACACTGCCGGGCGGGCGCAGCGCCGCCGCCGAGGCGGAGGCGCGGGAAGAGCTGCGGGAGCTGACGAGCAGGCTGCGGGCGCTGCCCGAGCCACAGCGGGCGGCGCTGGTGATGCGCGAGCTGGAAGGACTTAGCCACGAGGAGATCGCCGCCGCCCTCGGGGTCAGCGGTGGCGCCGCGCGGCAGGCGATCTTCCGGGCGCGGGCGGCGCTGCGCGACGGGCTCGGGCTGTTGCTGCCGATGCCGCTGCTGCGGGCGCTGGCCGAGCACGGCGACGACGCGGCCCGGGCGGGCGGAGCGATCGCCGCCGGGGCGGGCGCCTCCACCGCCGGCGGCGCCGCAATCGGCGGCGGCGCCCTCAAAGTCGGGCTGGCGACGGTGCTGGTGGCGGGGGCAGTCGGCGGCGGCGGCGCGATCGACCGCCATCACGGCGATCGCGCCGGGCCCGAAGCGGCCGCAGCGGCGCCGCTGACCCGAGACGGCAACGGCACGGCGTCGGCGTCGAGAGCGAGCGCCGGCGGCGAGGATTCTTCAAACCGCTCCCACGGGAGCGGTAGCGAGGCGGAGCGAGGCGACGACCGCAACCGCGGCGAGGGCGGCGGAGACGACCGCTCATCACTCGACACGAGCGACCTCAGCGGCTCCGAGGGCAGTGGCTCCCACCAATCCGGTGAGGACCGCAGCGGCCACGGCGGCCACGGCCCGAGCTCCGACTCAGGCAGCAGTGGATCGGACGCGGGCAGCCGCCACGGCGACGACGGTGGCAGTGGTAGCTCGGGTTCCGGCACCGGCGAAGTCCTCGAGGAACCGGTCCCGGAAACGGAGATCGATGACGGCGGCAGCTCCGGATCCGGGTCGGGCTCTGGCAGCGACGACTTCAGCGGCAGCGAGACCAGCGGCCTCGACGGAAGTCCGTAATTCCCGCGTGATCTTCGCGGCGCCCTCGGGTTGAAGCAGCAACCAGTTGTTCAACCCGAACTCCAGGAGGAAGGCATGACCCCGAAGAAAGCACGGCGATCCCGCCTCGGCATGACCTGGTTCGCGCTGGCGCTGGGAGCGCTCGCGCTCCTGGCCATGCCCAGCTTGGCTGCCGCCAAGGACCGCAACCACGACCACATCCCGGATCGCTGGGAGAAGCACCACGGGCTCTCGCTGAAGGTGAACCAGGCCCGTCACGACCAGGACCGTGACCACCTGCGCAACCGCGCCGAGTTCCTCGCCGGCGATGACCCGCGCGATCACGACAGCGACGACGACGGCGTCATGGACGGCAACGAGCAGGCCGGGACGATCGCCTCGTTCGACAGCGAGACCGGTCGCTTGGTGATCGACCTCTTCGGCACCGACACGGTCTCCGGGTTGGTCACCGGCGCGACCGAGATCAAGTGCGAGGACGAGCACTCCACCACCGCCTCGGCCGGCAGCGACGACAACTCCGGCCCCGGCAGCGACAACTCAGGGCCGGGTCACGATGGTGACGACGACCACGGCGACCGCCTCTGCACGACCGCGGAGCTGGTTTCCGGCGCCGTCGTCGAGGAGGCCGAGCTGAGGATCGCGAATGGCCAGGCGACCTTCCACGAGGTCGAGCTCTCAGGCCACGAGGTCAGCCACAGCTAGTCAGAGAGGGGAGTCGACTACTTGGCGTCGAGCCAGTCTCGGCCGACGCCGATGTCGACCTCGAGCGGCGGATCGAGCGGGTAGGCAGCGCACATTTCGCGCTCCACCAGCTCGGCCGCCGCTTTCATCTCCCCCGGCGGCCCCTCGAAGAGAAGCTCGTCGTGGATCTGGAGGACGAGCCGGGTCTCCCCCCCGGCCTCCTTCAGGGCCCGCTGGCAGCTCACCATCGCCACCTTGATGATGTCGGCGGCGGTCCCCTGGATCACCGTGTTGACGGCGAGCCGCTCGCCGAGACGGCGGGTGTTGGGGTTTCCGGAGCGCAGCTCGGGGATCGGGCGGCGGCGACCCATCAGGGTCTTCACGTAGCCCTCCTCCTGGGCGCGCTCGATCACCTGCTCGCGGAAGGCGCGCACCGCCGGGAAGCGTTCGAGGTAGCGGGAGACAAATTCCTCGCCCTCCTTGCGGGGGATGTTGAGGCGGTCGGCGAGGCCGAAGCCGGTGAGCCCGTAGACGATCCCGAAGTTGACCATCTTCGCCTTCGAGCGCTGGCTGACGTCGACCTCGTCGCGCTCGATTTCGAAGACCTCGGCGGCGGTCGCCGCGTGGACGTCTTCGCCCTCGCGGAAGACCTCTTTGAGGACCTCCTCGTCGGCGACGTGGGCGAGCACGCGGAGCTCGACCTGGCTGTAGTCGGCGGAGAGCAGTTGTGCCCCCTCTTCGGCGACGAAGCAGGCGCGGACAGGGCGGCCGATCTCGGTCCGGATCGGGATGTTCTGCAGGTTGGGGTTGGTGCTGGAGAGGCGGCCGGTGGTGGTCGCGGCCTGGTTGAAGGTGGTGTGGACGCGGCCGGTCTCGGTGTCGATCAGCTCCGGCAGCGAGTCGAGGTAGGTGTTCTTCAGCTT